>VFQO010000155.1_pt1 | contig 86449 bp, 78 predicted proteins | sample 3512331 | NCBI WGS metagenome assembly VFQO01 (sample SAMN10412371, study PRJNA504923) | tailings metagenome | isolation source: Replicate 3 from Balatoc abandoned mine | place: Philippines: Itogon, Benguet | collected 2017-08-28 | reverse complement strand
GCCTGACCCAGCCGGTGGCCGACAACGCCACCCGCGAAGGCCGCGCGAAGAACCGCCGCGTGGAAGTCGAAGTGGTCGGTACCCGCAAGAACTGATCCGGCTTTTCGGCCTCACAAGGAACCGCGCTCCGGCGCGGTTTTTTGTTGCCTTCGCATAATCGCGTCATGACCGCACACACCAATGCCGACCCCGCCGAGCTGGCGAAATTCTCCGAACTCGCCCACCGCTGGTGGGACCCGGAGAGCGAATTCCGTCCGCTGCATCAGATCAATCCGCTGCGCCTCGACTGGATCGATTCGCTGGTGGGGCTGTCTGGCAAGTGCGTGCTCGACGTGGGGTGTGGCGGCGGCATCCTGTCCGATTCGATGGCCCGGCGCGGCGCCGAAGTCACCGGCATCGATCTGGCGAGCAAGGCGCTGAAGGTGGCTCAATTGCATGCACTGGAGGCGGCCACGCCCAACGTGCGCTACCTTGAGACCAGTGTCGAGGCCTTGGCTTCAGGGCAACCGGCCAGCTTCGACCTGGTGACCTGCATGGAGATGATCGAGCATGTGCCCGACCCGGCGTCGGTCGTGCGCGCCTGTTCGGAACTGGTCAAGCCGGGCGGGTGGGTCTTCTTCTCCACCATCAACCGCAACCCCAAGGCATTCCTGTTCGCGATCGTGGGCGCGGAGTACGTGCTCAGGCTACTACCGCGCGGCACCCATGAGTACGCGAAGTTCGTGCGCCCCGCCGAACTCGCCGCGCACTGCCGCGGCAGTGGCCTTGCCTTGGAGCAGATGCGTGGCATGGAATACAACCCGCTGACGCAGCGCTACTGGCTCAGTGGTGACACCAGCGTGAATTACCTGGTAGCCACGAGAAAGGCCTGAGGGTGGCGGTGCCGGTGTTTCGCGGGGTGAGGGCGGTGCTGTTCGACCTGGACGGCACCTTGCTCGACAGCGCTCCCGATCTGGGCGCTGCGGCCGAGACCTTGCGCGCTGCGCGGGGCCTGGCGCCCCTGCCGCTGGACAGCTACCGCGCGCACGCCGGTTCGGGAGCGCGTGGCATGTTGCGCGTGGCGTTCGACCTGTCACCTGAGCACCAGAGCTATGAGGCGCTGCGCGACGAGTTCTTTGCGGCTTATGAGGCCTGCATGCTCACACGCACGCGGGCGTTCGACGGGGTGGACGCCCTGCTGCAGCGCCTGCAGGACGGTCGCCTGGGCTGGGGCGTGGTGACCAACAAGGCCCAGCGCTTCACGTTGCCGATTGCCCGCTCATTGCCCCTGTTCGCCACGGCCAGCGCGATTGTGTGTGGCGACACCACGCCGCACGCCAAGCCGCACCCGGCGCCCTTGCTGGAGGCAGCGCGCCGCCTCGGGGCGGATCCTGCCGATTGCATTTACGTGGGCGACGACCTGCGCGACATCCAGGCCGGCCGCGCCGCCGGCATGCGCACCGTGGCGGCGCGCTACGGCTACCTCGGGCCTGGCGCCGTGGTCGAGGCCTGGGAAGCCGATGCGGTGATCGATTCGCCGATCGAGGTCTTGAAACTGCTCGATCTGCCCTAAACTCTCCGGTCCTGGGGCTGCACCGGTTTCGACGTGGGTTCGGACACGCAGCAGGGCATGTCGAGGTTCTGTCACCTCGTTAAACCGCAGAAAAAAACTAACTGCAAACGACGAACGTTTCGCACTCGCCGCCTAAACACCGGTGAGCCTCGCAACAGCAGGCCGATGGGCTGGGCAAGGGGGTCGCAAGACCTCCCGGCTGCGAGGGCATTCACATCGGCTGGTTCCACGCCGGGCAGCTTGGCGGGGAACGAGACTCAAGGCTGCTGGCTTGCCGGATAGCGTGCCGCTGCGCGATCCGGACGGCGAGACCCAAACCAGACGGCTACACATGTAGAACTGCGCGAAGAAGGCTTGCGGACGGGGGTTCAATTCCCCCCAGCTCCACCACTATTGAAGCCCCAACTGTTCTCAGTTGGGGCTTTTTCTCGTCCGATAGCGACAGTTCCCGCGTGTTTGCGCGGGTTCACGCGGATGGCTGCGGACTTCGCCGTCTGGCCGCCTGGCCCGTTCTCGGCCGCCTTTCGCTCTCTCCTGGCCATTCTTCTCCCGGGCTTCGCTCTCCGCGAATGGCCCGAAGTCCGCAGGGCGCCTGTCTGGCTCCTTATGAAATCAACGGGTTACACGCGGACGGATCAAGGGGTTGGATTGCGTCATTGCCTACCCGGCGGGGACAACGCCGGTCACGGAAACGGGCAGATGCCGCCCAGCGGGCCCTCGCGCGCCTACCTGAGCCGGGCGCGCTGGTCATCCCACAGCGCTGGCGGATCCACCGCCAGATCAAAGAGCGTGACATGGTTGGGCAGGGCGTCGTCGAGGATGGCGGCCACGATGTCCGGCGCCAGCGTGGTCAGGTTGACCATCCGGCTGACGTAGCTGTTGTCGATCCCTTCCCGGGCGGCGATCTCCTTGAGGGACTTGGCCTCGCCCGACTCCAGCATGGCCAGCCAGCGATGACCCCTGGCCAGCGCCAGTTGCAGCGGCGTCGTGGCCGTGTCCCAGGGCCTGGCCTTGGCTGGTTCGCCCGTCTCAGGGTCGATCGGCAACGTCACCAGCTTCCGGCCGCTGCGCCGCTTGATCTGGATCGGCACCGACAAGGTCAGCCGCCCATCGCTGGCTTCGATGACGTCGGGCTCGCCTGTCCTCTGGATGCGGATCTCGCTCATGCCAATGCCTCCTCGGGCTTGGCCGCGCCGGCTGGCTGCAGTTCCAGCACCAGGCGCTCGATGCCGTTGGCGCGCAGTCGCACCTCGAGGTCGTTGGGCGACACGATCACCTTCTCGACCAGCAGCTTGACGATGCGAGTCTGCTCGGCTGGGAAGAGCTGGTCCCAAACGGTGTCGAGCCGCGTCATGGCGACGGTAACCTTGGCCTCGTCGAGGCTGGGGTCGAGTTCGATCGCGCGTGGCAGGACGTCGCCCAGGAGATCCGGCGATCGCAGGACCGCGCGCAGTTGGTCCAGCACCGCGGATTCAAGCTCTGCGGCCGGCAACCGTGGCAGCCCAGATGCACCCGCGTGTTCCTTGTTCTCGCGCTGCGGCACGTAGTAGCGGTAGCGGCGGCCGTTTTTCTTGGTGGTGTGGAACGGCGACAAGGCGCGACCGTCGTTGCCGAACACGATGCCCTTGAGGAGGTACGGCACGGTGGCCCGTGTCGCGTTGCCGCGAACCCGACCGTTGGTGGCGAGGATGGCGTGCACCTTGTCCCACAACTCGCGGTCGATGATCGGTGGATGCTCGGCCTGGTACCACTGCTCCTTGTGGCGCAGTTCACCGAGGTAGGTCCGGTTGTTGAGCAGCTTGTAGATCAGCCCCTTGTCGATCGGCTTGCCGTCCCGGGTCTTGCCGTCCTGCGTGGTCCACGCCTTGGACGTCACGCCATCGAGCTTCAGCTCCTTGAACAGCATCGTGCCGGAGCCCAGTTCAACGAAGCGCTGGAAGATGTGCCGGATGAGCTTGGCCTCGCGTTCGTTGGGCACCAGTCGGCGGTTCTCGACGTCGTATCCGAGGGGAGGCACACCGCCCATCCACATGCCCTTGCGCTTGCTGGCGGCGATCTTGTCGCGGATGCGCTCGCCGGTGACCTCGCGCTCGAACTGTGCGAAGGACAGCAGGATGTTCAACATCAGCCGCCCCATGGACGTGGTGGTGTTGAACTGCTGGGTGACCGACACGAAGGACACGCCGTAGCGCTCGAACACCTCGACCATCTTGGAGAAGTCCGCGAGGCTGCGCGTCAGGCGGTCGATCTTGTAGATGACGACCACATCGATCTTGCCGGCCTCGATGTCGGCCATCAATCGTCGCAGCGCCGGGCGTTCCATGTTGCCGCCCGAGAAGGCCGGGTCGTCGTAGTCGTCTGCGACCGGAATCCAACCCTCGGCACGCTGGCTGGCGATGTAGGCATGCCCCGCATCGCGCTGGGCGTCGATCGAGTTGTATTCCTGGTCCAGCCCCTCGTCGGTGGACTTGCGCGTGTAGACGGCGCAGCGCATGCGGCGCTTGAGGACTTCGCTCATCGCCGGACTCCCTTCTTCGCCGCTGTTTTGGGAGTGGCTGGTGCCTTGAGCCCGAAGAACAGGGGCCCCGACCAGCGCGTGCCGGTGATCTCCCGGGCGATCATCGACAGGCTCGGGTACATCCGGCCTTGGAAGTCGTACTGGCCGTCCTGGGTCACGATCACGCGGTACTCAACGCCTTGGTATTCGCGGGTGAGCACGGTCCCGGCTGCTGGCCGGTAGTCGCGGTCGCGCTTCTTGACCTTGCCGGTCTCGACCAAGGATGCGATGCGGCGTTTGTTGCGCTCCAGCAGGTTGGCGTCGATCTTGCGGAACTCCACCTCTTGCAGGCGGTAGGCGATGCGCCGCTCAAGGAACTGGCGGTTGTGGGTGGGCGTGTCGTCACCGAAGAGCCTCTGCCAGAGCGCTTTGATTTCCGGCATGGGAAGCTCGGGCAATCGTGCGATCTGTGAGGTCACCGACGGTGGCGCGGTGAAGTTGCTGGTGTTGGCTTTGGCGGGCGTACTCATCGGGACTCCGTTTCTGTGTTGTTGACGGGGTCTGAATGAACGCGCTGGTGGCCAGAAAAGCCAAGCTGAAACTCGCCCTCTGAAGTCCGTCTTGTGGACGGGCGAGAGTCGGCGCTGCGAAGGCGGACGAGCCCATTTGCGAGCAGCGACGCGATCTCGCGCCGACGCTGCTCCGGGGTCATCCGGTCGGGGGGAACTTGGTTGATCTCATGCATCGGTGTCGGTCCTGTCCATCAAACTCGCTTGAATGGCGAAATTCTCCGGACGACCCCTCACCGACACCATGAGGGAGTTTCGAGCGCCTGCGTGCTGGCGCTGGCTCCTGCGAAAACGAGACCGAATCAGGTGGCCAGGTGATGGGCCAGGACGGTCTTCAAGAGCTGGTTGCCAGTGGGCGTCGACGTCAGCAGATCCCTGATCCGAGTCTTGATCTGCTGCGCGTCCAAGCCTGCCGTTGATGCCGCCTTCATGACGGCCGAGTAGGCGTCGAGCACATCGGTACCGGTGATCTCAAAGCCGTGCCCGAGCGAGATCCACCGCAGCGAAGCAAGGCCGGCAGCAACTGCAAACTCAGGCTGGCTCTCGGCAAAGTCTCTGGCCGCTCGGGCCAGCGTGCGCGGATCGGTAGGGCTGGTGGTCGCCAGCTCGATAGCGACGTTGAAGAGTCCGGCATCCTTGGCGGCCGCGAACCACTTGCCTTCGGCGCCGGGCGTGCTGGCAACCAAGTCGCGCAAGATCTGCTCTGGTGGCGTGCTCGGGTACTTCTTGGCGATGGCCCGAAAGGTGGCCAGGTTGGTCGTACCTTGGTTGGCTTCGATCGCGTAGCGCCGGTATGCATCGTCGGCCAGTCCCGACGACAGCAGGATGTCCTCGCAAGCCTCGGCGATCTGCCAGCTCGGATCGTTCAGGCCGCGCGATTGCTCGGCGTAACGAATCGCCTCCGCCTTCATGCCCGTCGCCACCAGTGCTTTGACGCCCCACTTGCGGTCGTGCCACCACTTGAATGGCGCCCGCTCCAGCAGCGCGAGCAGTTGATCGTGGCGATCAGCGGCATACAGCGACGCAAGGCATGCACTCGTCCCCTTGAAGAACCCGTGACCGGTGGATCGATGGCTCCAGACGTGTTCGACAAGAGGCAGGAGTTCGTCGACCCACACCACCGCCAGTTCCGGGGTGCCGCACAGCTCGCCCCAGTGCTCGCCGAGGGATTCGATGTAGGGGATCTCATCGTCTTGCAAGGCTTGCCACAGACGTTCCAGCCAACGCTGTCGAACGCGCTGATCGACATCAGCCTTGGCGATGATCGGCACCAGGGTGTCGATAGCTCGGTTCACCGCGGTGCCCAGTGCTCCGGAGGAGCTGTCGACCTGCTCCAGCGCTGGCGACAGCTTCTCCAGCAACGTCACGGCGCCCTCGGCCGCGAGCACTGGGTCCTTGCGTGCTACTGCCTTGATTTCGGCGAGCGCTTCCTTGATGCGCTGGATAGGCGTGTCTGATCGCCAGCCGAAGGCGTGACGGCGAAAGCGGGGGGTGAACTGCCACTTGTGCGTGGTCATGATGGATCGGCCATGAACTACCGGACGGGATGCTGGCCGTTGCGGATGAACCGATCGAATGTGTCTTCCTCGGGCTCGCCATCATCATGCTGTGGCCGCTGCCACTCAGCGTCTGGCATGAGCAGAAGCGTCAGCGAGTAGTCGTACTGGCCCGCGACCATGGTCATTTCGGTCAGTGGCATGGACGCTGGCTCACGCGGGAACCAGGCCTGTGCCCGCGTCGATTGGCTCTGAGCACCAACGTCCAAGAGGTTGTTGCTGTGCGCCAAGGCGTCCTGCGGCAGTTCGATGGTGTTCTTGCGCGTTGCGAAGTAGGCGCCGGACTTGAAGGCGGCCTGATTCGACTTCGACCACAGGAGGTGGTCGTCACGGCTGGCCACGAGGACGGCGCGCTTCTCGGCGATTTCTGTCCAGCGCAGCGCTGCAGCGGTCAGGGAGACGCCGTAGCGTTCGGCGCAGTTCCCCAGCAGGTCAAAGCTGACCGGTTGGCCATCGACCTGCTTCCGGAAATCGTCCAGCGGCATCAGCAAGGTCGACGCGAACTTGTCGGCCTCAGCTTCGATGTCTCGCTCGTTGCCGTCACCGGTTTCGATGTCGTCGCCGCCGCACTCGAACCGATCCTGGATGCGGCGGTGCAGGATGTAGTGACCGAACTCGTGCGCGATGGTGAAGCGCTTGCGGCCTTCTGACCGGATAGCGCTGTTGTAGACGATCAACCACTTCGAGCGCGCCTTGTTGGTGGCGAGCATCCCCTCCAAGCCATCGAGGTCCTCACCGTGAACCTTGTCCACGGGCGAGTCGGCAAAGCACTGCCGGGAATACTCCAGTGCGACTTCGTCGACCTTGACCGGGAAGCGGTTCGCTCCCAGCACCATGTTGAGCATGGACGAGATGCGGTTGGCCTCCGCCATAGGCTGCTTGCGGTCGGTCACTCGTCGTCATCCCAGGCATCGAGGATCTTGCGCAGCCGCTTCTTGGTCCCCTCGGGCATGCTCTTGTACTTGCGGAAGAAGGCCTCGTCGATGACCTCTTCACCAGGGGGTGTCGTCGACTCGGTTAGCAGGAACTCGGTCGTGACCTCGAGCACCGAGGCGATCTTGCCGATCTTCTCCGCTGACGGCTTCGGGTCGTCCTTGTTCTCCAACTCCCAGATGTAGCTCTTGCTGGACTCGGTCAGCTCGGCCAATCGTTCGAGGCTGAGCTTCTTCTCTTTCCGCAGTGCGCGGATCTTGTCGCCCAGGGGTGATGGCACCGATCTCTCCTAATTGGTCTGCTCCAAGCCGAAAATAATACCACCCGACCGAACGAAACCGTACCTGCTTGACAAACATCGATGGAGCCAGAAATAATCCGCATCGTTCGGTACACCGAACGTAATCGGTCTGCAACCCCCAAGAACAAGACGGGGCGGCTCGGGCTGGTGCCAACCCGATCAACACCTTGCGAAGGGGGAATCTCGATGAACGATGCCGAAAACTTGTCCAAGCTGCTCGGCCACCTCGCGCCGGCAGTCTTCCGTGAGTTCATGGTGGCCGAATTCGGTCTGCCAATGCCGGATCTGGACAAGAAGCAGGGCAAGCAGGAGCAGCGCGCTGTCATGGAGCCGGTCCTGTCGGCCCTGGACCTGAGCGCGCGGCGGAAGATCGAGGAGTTGGCTGAGCGCATCGTGCTGCTCTCAGACGGCGCCGGGCAAGACGTCATCGCGGGCATCAGCCAGGACATCGTCGGCGACGATGCCAAGGCTGCCTTTGCCGCCATCCCCAACCAGTACGAACGCGCGCTGTGGCTGTACCTCAACACGCCCGCGCTCTTCGAGGAGGCGTTGAATGCCCGCCAGGCGGACGTCTTTCGCCAGAGCGCGTCCTGCTACTCGGGCTATGTGGCACCCAAGGACCTGACGGTCCTGGATGACGCGGCGGCTCGCCAGGCCTTCCACCAGGCCGTCGCCCAGCAACTTGGCTGTGCGGCGGACACCGTTGCCGTCCAGATCTTCAAGCGACTTCGCCCCGATACGCTCACCGGCGAAGACGTCGATCTGTACCAGGTCAGCGTGCATCACAACCGCCCGCCCGAGATCATCGATCGGGTCCAGGCGAGCGAACTGGTGCCGCAGGAGGTGATTCGCGCTGTGTCATCCCACATTACCTACGAGCCAGCCAATGGCCACCTGGAAGTCCTGTCCAAGGACACCGACGGCCGCGAGGCGCTGGCGCGTATCGTGGCGGACTCGCTGCTGAAGTCGCCCATCACCGGCGACAAGATCCCGCTCAAGCAGTACGACTACCAGAGCCTCGCCGCGCCCCGTAGCTTTGATCTGAGCGGCGAGGACGTGGCATCGGTCAAGGTGATCGAACTCGGCTACACCACCGCCAACCACCGCTCTTTGCTGGTGAAGATCTGGGCCAAGGACGTCGACGACATCTACGCCGCCGCGCGGTCACTGATCTCCAGTTCCTTCGACTTCCGCCACCACCACATCAACTACGCGAAGCTGTCTATCCGCATCAAGAAGGTCGGCAAGGAGCGGGCTCGCACCATCGCTGTGATCCTGCGCGACGACAACAAGTGCAACGTCAAGACCAAGCGCGAAAAGGACCGCGCCTTGTGTGACAGGCTGCTGGCGAAATGGAACCTGGTGAAGGAGATCAGCGATGTCGCAGAAGAACCTGTCGACGCGCTCGCTGCTTGAGCTGATCGATCTGTTCGAACGATCGATCCACGCCGTTGCCGATGGCGGTGGCCAGAAGCTGCATGGCATGCCTGGCTGGGAGCTCTCGCGTCGGGCGGCGCTGTCCAAGCGCGATCTCGCAGCATGGACCGAGCGCATTGGCTTTGCAGGCACCTACCTGGCCGCCAGCGGTGATGAGTGCGTTCCGGTCGACATCGAGGAAGACGATGATCCGGGGCGGTATCGCTATCGGTGCCCCGAGACATTCCGCACCAAGTACGTCTCTGCTGATCTGGTCGCCGTCCATGCGGTCGATGCCGTGAAGCTGCTCACGTACCTGGCGGACCTGCTCGGTGTTCCACAGGCGCAACGAAGTGGCATTACAGCGCCGACGATTGATGGTGTCCTGTGGCGCATCGGCAAGATGCGCGTTGCAGACACGCAAGTCGATGCCTGGCTGGTCCGAGGTCTCGCGTCATCGACCGACACGGTGTTTCGGCACTTCCGTACTGCGCCACTCCCCGAGCAGGGGTTGATCTTCACCACCGGTCAGTCACTGCCCGACATCGTTGCGCCGCCCCGTGCCTACCGCATCGTCCCAATCGCGAGTGCACTGGTCGACCATGCCTTCAAGCCGCACTTCGACATCGACCTGATCCACCGGCTGCTGCTGGCTCCGTCTGGCAGCCGGGTGGAGAAGTCTCTGCCGGTCCGCTTCGACCGATACACCAACACGCTGGTCATCGCCACCAAGTCCGACAAGCCCTGGGCGATCAGGGGCCCCAGGCAGATTGCAGTCGTCAGCTATCTGTTCGAGCAGTTCGAAAACGGGCGGCGTTGGGTACCCGCCCATGAGATCTTGGGTGCGGTGTACGGGCCGAAGAAATCCGGCCGCAGCCAGCGCATCCAGAACATCTTCAGTGGCAACTCGATCTGGGAGGACTACATCGCTGGTGACGGCGCCGGCCACTACGGATTCAACCTGGACTGACCAGCACCTGCCAGACGCACCACGCACAGCCGCCTTCGGGCGGTTTTTTGCTTTCTGCGGCTCGCTTTCTCGCGCTGCGGCCGTGCCCGCACATCAGCCCGTACATGGCGGCGGCAGACGCCCGTACATGCCGAATTTGAAGATGACCTCACGTTTTCGCAACCACCCGAAAGGAGAAAAACGTGAGTGTCAAACACCTCAACCAACGCCAACTGGCGGACCGTTGGGACGTCAGCGAAGCCACGCTGGAACGCTGGCGGTCCGAAGGAATAGGTCCGGTCTTTCTGAAACTGCAGGGGCGCGTTCTCTACCGCCTTGAGGACGTCGAGTCCTTCGAGTCCGACAGCCTGCGCAAGAGCACGTCCGAGCGCCTCGACGTGGGGGGGGCGGCATGAGCCAACTCACCCCCGATCAAGTGCTGGTCACGCCAGCCGGCGAACTCGCTGAGCTGTCCAGCGAGTCGCTCTTCAAACTGAAAAACGACGCAGCCGATCTCCTGGCCGCTGCCAAGGCCATCGTCGAGCACGTCGACCGCGCCCTGGATCTCCGGTACGCCCAACGCGCCCACCAACTGCGCCTGGCGGCCGGCAAGGACACCGGCGTCGTGCACTTCGACGACGGCCATGTCCGCATCACGGCTGACCTGCCCAAGAAGGTCGAGTGGGACCAGGCCAAGCTGAACGACATCACCCGCCGCATCGCCGCCAACGGCGAAGACCCGACCGAGTACGTCGAGATCAGCTACCGCATCTCCGAGACCAAGTTCAACGCTTGGCCCGAGACGCTGAAGAGCGCGTTTGCCCCGGCGCGAACGCTCAAGACCGGCAAGCCCGGGTTCCGCCTTGCACTCATTCAGGAGTGACCCCCATGAAAACCCAATCCACATTGATCGAGCTCCTGCGCAAGCAGTCCGAGATGTACCTGCGGGATCTGCCGGAGACGATCCGCATCCCGGCCCTGGATGGCAATCGTGCCGATGAAGTGGTGCGCCCGCTCGAAGACGCGACTGTCGACGATTTGGCATTCGCGATTCAAGGCCTGGAAGCCGAGTCCCGCCTCCACCACCGCCGCCTCCAAAGTCTGCGCGATCTCTACGACCTGGCCCGCAAGCGCGGCGCGCTGGGCGTCACCACGGTGGCTGCTGCATTCGCCGATCTGGGCGGTGAAGGGAGCCGGAAATGAGCCTGCCCATCATCACCGCCGACCAGCGCCTAGCTGAACGCCGTGGCGTCAAGGGCGTGCTCGTTGGCAAGAGCGGCATCGGCAAGACCTCCCAGCTCTGGACGCTGAAGCCCGCCGCCACCTTGTTCTTCGACCTCGAGGCTGGCGATCTCGCAGTCGAAGGTTGGGCCGGCGACACGATCCGCCCCCGCACTTGGCAGGAGTGCCGTGACTTCGCCGTCTTCATCGGCGGCCCGAACCCGGCATTGCGTGAGGACCAGCCCTACAGCCAGGCCCACTTCGACGCCGTGTGCGCGCGCTTTGGCGATCCATCGGTCCTGGACAAGTACGAGACTGTCTTCGTCGACTCGATCACCGTGGCCGGACGTCTGTGCCTGCAGTGGTGCAAGGGACAGCCGCAAGCCTACTCGGAGAAGACTGGCAAGCCCGACAGCCGTGGCGCCTACGGGCTGATGGGCCAGGAAATGATCGGCTGGCTCACCCACTTGCAGCACACGCGCCGCAAGAACGTGTGGTTCGTCGGCATCCTGAATGAGGCGTTGGACGACTTCAACCGTCGGGTGTTCTCGCTGCAGATCGACGGTTCCAAGACCGGGCTCGAGCTGCCTGGGATCGTCGACGAGGTCGTGACCCTGGCCGAACTCAAGGCCGACGACGGCAGTGGTTACCGGGCATTCGTCTGCCACACGCTGAACCCATGGAACTACCCGGCGAAGGACCGTTCCGGTCGGCTTGACGCCATCGAGGAGCCGCATCTCGGCCGCCTGATGGAAAAGATCGCCGGCCCGGCCAAACCCGCCATCGAGCGACTCGATTTCGCTCGCCCCAACGCCGCTTCCACCCCCGAATCCACTTCGACTCAGGAGTCCTGATCATGACCTACTTCGACTTCAATTCCGCTTCCGAGCAGACGTCCTTCGACCTGATCCCCAAGGGCACCTTGGTCCGCGTGCGCATGACCATCCGCCCGGGTGGCTTCGATGACGCGTCCCAAGGATGGACTGGCGGCTACGCCACCCGCAACGACAACACCGGCTCGGTCTACCTGAACTGCGAGTTCGTCGTCATGGAGGGTGAGTTCGCCCGCCGCAAGATGTGGTCGTTGATCGGCCTGCACAGCCCCAAGGGCCCGGAGTGGGCCAACATGGGTCGCACCTTCGTCAAGGCGATCCTCAACTCGGCGCGCGGCGTCCATCCCGGCGACAACAGCCCGGCGGCGCAGAACGCCCGACGCATCAGCGGATTCTCCGACCTCGATGGGATCGAGTTCCTGGGCAAGGTCGACTGGGACAAGGACCAGAACGGCCAGGACAAGAGCGTCATCAAGGCGGCCATCACGCCGGACCACAAGGACTACGCGGCGCTGATGGGCGGAGCGCGTCAGCCCGCACCTGCTCCACAGGCGCCCAGCGCACCCAACGCCTACGCGCAGGCCACCGGCCGGGCACCCACACCGGGCCGTCCCAGCTGGGCGCAGTGACGGGGGGCCACGGTCATGATGCTCCGTCCCCGTCAATCCCTCCTGGTCGAGCGCACCCTGGCGGCGCTTGACGAGCATGGGAACACATTGGCTGTTGCGCCGACTGGATCGGGCAAGACCATCATGCTGTCGGCTGTCACCGGCAGGGTGTTGGTCGAGCCCGATGCGAAAGCCTGCATCCTTGCCCACCGTACCGAGCTGACCGGCCAGAACCGAGAGAAGTTCGCGCGGGTGAATCCTGGCATGAGCACGTCCGTGTTTGATGCCAACGAGAAGTCCTGGCGCGGTCAGGCGACGTTCGCGATGGTGCAGACCCTGTCGCGTCAGGCCCATCTCGACCAGATGCCCACCTTGGATCTGCTCGTGATCGACGAAGCGCACCATGCGTCGTCGCCGACTTACCGTGCAGTCATTGACTCAGTGCTGGCCCGCAATCCTCGCGCTGGCATCTGCGGTCTGACGGCCACGCCGAATCGCGGTGACGGAAACGGCCTGCGCGAGGTCTTTTCCAACGTCGCCGATCAGATCACGCTGGGCGAGATGATCGCGGCCGGGCACCTTGTTCCGCCGCGGACCTTCGTGATCGACGTCGGCGTGCAGGACGCACTGCGCCACGTCCGCCGCACCGCGATGGACTTCGACATGGACGAGGTCGCATCCATTCTGGACAAGCGGTTGATCACGGAAGCGGTGATCAAACACTGGAAGGCGAACGCGTCGTCGCGCAAGACCATCGTCTTCTGCTCGACGGTTGCCCATGCGCAGAACGTCTGCGATGCATTTGTCGACGCAGGCGTGCACGCCGTACTCGTCCATGGCGAGTTGTCCGATGCGGATCGCAAATCGCGCCTGGCGGACTACGAGACTGGGCGTGCTCAGGTCGTTGTCAACGTGGCGGTGCTCACCGAAGGCTACGACTACACGCCCACCAGCTGCGTCGTTCTGCTGCGGCCCAGCTCCTACAAGTCCACCTTCATCCAGATGGTCGGTCGTGGTTTGCGGACCGTCGACCCCGAGGAGTTCCCGGGCGTGATCAAGACCGAGTGCATCGTGCTGGACTTCGGCACAGCCAGCTTGATGCACGGGTCGATCGAACAAGAGATCAACCTCGACGGCCATCAGAGCGAAGGTGAGGCGCCAACCAAGGACTGCCCAGATTGCGGCGCCATCGTTCCGCTGGCCTGCATGGAGTGCCCGCTGTGTGGGCATGTGTGGGAGCGGGAGCCGCAGGAACTGGGCGTGCTGGCGGACTTCGTCATGAGCGAGATCGATCTGCTCAAGCGCTCCAACTTCCGCTGGTGCGACCTATTTGGGCATGACGACGCGCTCATGGCCACCGGATTCAACGCATGGGGCGGCATCTTCTTTCTCAATGGCCGTTGGCACGCCGTCGGTGGCGGGAAGGACTTGAGGCCGCACCTGCTGGCCGTCGGCGAGCGCACGGTTTGCATGGCCAAGGCCGACGACTGGCTCAACGACCACGAGTCCGCCGACTCCGCCTACAAGACTCGGCGGTGGCTCAACGAGCCGCCCACGGAAAAGCAGTTGCGCTACATCCCCGAGCAGATGCGTGCGGACTTCGGCATGACCCGCTACCAGGCATCGGCCCTGTTGGCCTTCCAGTTCAACAAGTCGTCGATTCAGCGGCTGGTCGTCGCGGCCAACGACGGTCATCGGGAGGCCGCTTGAAATGCGCGATCTGCTTCCGCAAGGCCAAGGGGTACGGCTGGTTCAACCCTCGGCTCAAGCCGAGCGACCCGAATCGCTACTCGGACAAATGGGTGTTCTGTTCGCGTCGCTGTCAGGACGCGTTCTGCCTGCTGATGAACAAGACGGAGGCGCGCATGATCGATCCGAGTGACATGGAGCTGGCCGCGATGCGCGCGTGCTTGTCGCCGTTGGGTGAGTACGTGGGCTCGATCGGCATGGAGCGCCCGCTGGCGAACTACACCCGAGAGGAGGTGCTGACCCTGATCGACGTCGTGGTCACGGCGTATCAAGACCAGATGATCGAAGAGCACGAGCGCATGGCCGCAAAGGACCGTGCCTTCCTGGAGGAACGCCTGGCACGCCAGGGCCAGACATCTCCGAAGGGGGTGCCATTCTGATGCTGGATTTCAACCACCGCCCCAAGGTCCATGAACAGATCAGCGACCTGATCGACGCCGCACTGACCAAGGATCGTGAGGGCCAGGCACCACGCACCTACCTCGGCGCGTCGAGACTCGGTGTCGCCTGTGAGCGGGCGCTCCAGTACGAGTACCTGAGAACCCCGGTTGATCCTGGTCGAGAGATCCCGGGCCGCATCCTGCGTGTCTTCGAAGTTGGGCATGCCCTTGAAGACGTCGCCATTCGCTGGCTGCGCTTGGCCGGGTTCGACCTGTACACGCGCAAAGCCAACGGCGGCCAGTTTGGCTTCTCAGTGGCGGGCGGTCGCATCCAGGGCCATGTCGATGGCGTGATCAACGCCGCCCCCAGTGATCTCGGGCTCCAGTGCCCGTCGCTGTGGGAATGCAAGACCATGAACGACAAGTCTTGGCGCGATACGGTCAGGCACGGTGTCGCTCGTTCCAAGCCCGTCTATGCCGCCCAGATGGCGATCTACCAGGCCTACATGGAAGCGACGGTTCCTGGCATCTCTCGCAATCCTGCGCTGTTCACCGCCATCAACAAGGATTCCCAGGAGATCTGGTTCGAGCTGGTGCCGTTTGAAGGGGGACTGGCGCAGCGCATGTCGGATCGGGCTGTCCGGGTGATCTCGGCATCCGAGTCCGGTGAGCTGCTGCCGCGCCACGCCACCACACCGTCCCACGTCGAGTGCAAGTTCTGCTCTTGGCAGGACCGGTGCTGGAGGGCGACGTGATGGGCAACAACATCGTGTGGCTGGACTTCAACGACGCTGCCGAACCGCGCGAGGATTTGATCAGTGACACCGAGGCACTGCGCACCGGCCTGCTGGATCGCCTGGAAGCGGTCTTGCACTACCTGTTCCCGCAAGGCCGCATCCGGGGCGGCAAGTTCTATGTGGGCGACGCCGACGGCTCGCCTGGCAAGAGCCTGGTTGTCGAGCTCGAGGGTCCCCGTCGCGGCCTGTGGAAGGACTTTGCCACCGGCGAGGGCGGTGATGTCATCGACCTGTGGGCACGCTCCCAGGGCCTGTCCGCCCGACACGACTTCCCGAGGCTGGCGACAGAACTCCGGCAATGGCTGGGTATCGCCCCACCTGCGCAGTCCGTGGCGCGTCACGCTGTCCGCACCGTTGCCGTCGATGAGCTTGGCCCCTACACGGCAAAGTGGGACTACCTGACACCAGATGGCGATCTGATCGCCTGCGTCTACCGCTACGACCCGCCGACTGGCAAGGAGTACCGCCCTTGGGATGTGCGCGCTCGGATGTGGCGGGCGCCTGATCCGCGGCCTCTGTACAACCTGCCGGCGATCACCAAGTCGTCGCTGGTTGTCTTGGTCGAGGGCGAGAAGTGCGCCGATGCCTTGATTGCTTGCGGCATCCCGGCGACCACCGCGATGAACGGCGCGAAGGCGCCGATCGACAAGACCGACTGGCGTCCGCTGGCTCGACGCTCCGTGCTGATCTGGCCCGATCGCGATGCGCCAGGCTGGGACTACGCCGAGAACGCGGCACGCGCTTGTGTCGCGGCAGGCTGTGCTTCCGTCTCGATCCTGGTGCCGCCGTCGGACAAGCCCGACAAGTGGGACGCTGCCGATGCTGCTGCCGAAGGATTCGATTGCTCTGAGTTCATTGCGCAGGGCGAGCGGCGGGTGGTCAAGGCGGCGTCGCCGATGCTGCCGACCTTCACGCTGGGTACGTTGCTGGATGACGACTCCCCGCTGCCGCCTGATCTCATCTCTCCGCGCGTGCTCACGCCGGCTGGGATGCTCGTCTTCGGCGGCGCGCCGAAGGTTGGCAAGAGCGACTTTCTACTGGCCTGGCTGACCCACATGGCTGCCGGCGCTGCCTTTCTCGGCATGCACCCGCCGCGACCCCTGCGCGTGTTCTACCTGCAAGCCGAGGTGCAGTACCACTACCTGCGTGAGCGGGTCAAAGAGTTGCGCATCCCGGCCAGCCGGCTCTTGGATGCCCGCTCGAACTTCGTGGCCACGCCCCAACTGCGCCTTGTGCTGGACGACGCTGGCCTCGCGCAGGTCATTCCGGCCATTGCGAATGCGTTTGGCGGCGAGCCTCCGGACATCATCGCCATCGATCCCATCCGCAATGTGTTCGATGGTGGTGACGCCGGTGGCGAGAACGACAACGGCGCGATGCTGTTCTTCCTCTCGCAGCGTGTTGACCGGATTCGTCAGGCGGTCAACCCAGATGCCGGGGTGATCCTGGCCCACCACACCAAGAAACTCGGCAAGAAGCAGTTCGAGGAAGACCCGTTCCAGGCTCTGGCGGGTGCCGGAAGCCTGCGCGGCTACTACTCGACCGGCATGCTGCTGTTCCGGCCCGACGAGACCCGTACGACACGCCAGCTCATCTTCGAGCTGCGCAACGGCGCCGGGATTCCGCTCAAGCATGTCGACAAGATCAGCGGTGAATGGCGGGAGGTCGATGCCAACGATCGCCTCGTGATGAAGGACTACGGCGAGCGTCTGGATGCCGAGCGCCGTCGCAAGCGGGACGCCATCCTGCAGATCCTGTTCGACGAGGCTGCTGCCGGGCACTGCTACACCGCCAATCAGTTCGCTGAGGCCTTTGAGGGCAAGGCGGGGCTCGGCGGCGAACGCACCATCCGCGAGCGGATCTCGGCGCTGTCCACGCAGGGATACATCAAGTATTTCCGCAACGCGGCGGACTATGGCCTGCCATCGAGCGGCCGCACCAAGTTCGGCTACCTGTGCGTCGAGGGCATGGTCCTGCGCGCACCCAGCGGCGATCCCGACCCTGCCACCGGCGAGTTGCCGATGCGTGAGCACGCGGTGCTCCCCACCCACTACAAGTGCCCGCACTCCGGGGCGGCGATGCCCGTCGAGAACCCGGACGTTTGGGTCTACCACGATGAACTGAACGATCCGGAGGCCCCATGATGAATGCTCGTTTCGCAGTTGGCAGACCCGTCGCCGACTGTGCTCGCCACGCTGCCAACTGCCGCCAGTTGGCAAATCTCCTCCAACTGCAAACCCTTACGGGACAAGGCTTTGCCGGGATGCAAGCTCAGTTGGCAGTCGGCAAGGCTGCCAACTTGCCAACTGACGCAAACCCGCGTGGTTGCTCACTTTTCCGGGTGAATCCAGTTGGAGAAAACTCCCCCTCCTACTACGTAGGAGAGGGAACAGCGGTTCCCTCTGCCCTACGTGGAAGTTTGTTCGGCGGTCGGGAAAGTGTCGGTCACCCGGTCTGCGGTACATCGATCCTGGCCTTGGACCTCGGAACCCAGACTGGCTGGGCATTGCTCGGTCGTGACGGCGCTATCACCAGCGGGTCTGAGCTCTTCAAGCCCCAGCGCTTTGAGGGTGGAGGCATGCGCTACCTGCGGTTCAAACGTTGGATCACGGAGGTCAAGCAGTCGGCCGATGGATTGAACGCGGTGTTCTTTGAGGAGGTTCGTCGGCATGCCGGTGTTGATGCTGCTCACGCATACGGTGGCTTCATGGCCCATCTGACCGCCTGGTGCGAGCACCACCAGATCCCGTACCAGGGCGTGCCGGTCGGCACGATCAAGAAGCACGCCACCGGCAAAGGTAACGCGAGCAAGGACGACATGGTCGCCGCCGCCCGCCGCCTTGGCCATGCCCCTGCTGACGACAACGAGGCCGATGCCCTGGCGATCCTGCACTGGGCCATCGAGACCCAGGAGGTGTGACATGAAGATCCCACCACCTCAGTACCGCAGTCCCCTGGGGCGGCTCGTACCAGAGCCCCGACCGGACCCCGAAGAGATCAAGCGCGAGGGTTGGCTCGACCAGCACATCCTCGTTGTCTCCCCGGAGGACGCGCGGCTCAACTGGACCGAGCGCGAGCTCTTGCGCCGCATCGGCGACCGTCTGTACGGAGCCAAGGAGCGTCGCCATGGTTGAGTGGACCGTTGATCTCGTCGCCGACCGCTTCCGGGAGGCAGCACGCACGGCCCATCGTCTTCCACCCGTTCGGGTCCAGGGCTACTTCAACTGCTGGCCAGCCATCCAGCGCATGCCCTGGGAAACGCTTGGAGCCGAACCTCCCATCGTTCACTTCCCACCAGAGCCGGTGGCCATCGACCGCATGCTGGAGACGATGCAATGGGTACTGTGGCTGGAGGTGGAGCAGCGTCACCTCGTCTGGATGAGGGCTGAGCGCTACCGATGGAAGGAGATCTGCTGCCGGTTCGGTTGCGATCGGACGACCGCTTGGCGCCGTTGGCAAGCCGCCTTGACGATTGTGGTGTCGCAGCTCAACGGCGTCGCTAAGCCGGGGCGGCATGAATGCGTGAGTGGAATCAGGTGAAGTCGAAGGCCGCTGCCGATTCGCGAGAACAGCCGCGGGCGCATGCTGCTCTTGCCATCCAAGGCGGCTGCAACATTTCGAAGAGGTTTGGCTACTATTCACCGTAGTCTTGCGAGCACTGCGCGTGTGAAGGCCACGGAGAAATTCGTGGCCTTCATCTTTTCCGGCTCGGCGCTCAGAGAAATTTCGACGGGTCCTTCCCACCGGAAAAGCAATGCGGGGGGCGCGAGCGCGGCATTCGCCTAGCGTCCGACTGCAAACCCAGGTTTGCAGGGTTTGCAGGTTTGCACCCCGGCTCACCCAGCCCCGCCAGTGATCGCATCACTGGCCCGACGCCTCCCTCGCGGAGGCGTTTCTATTTCCTCGGCCCGCGACAGGTTGGCTCCTTGCCTGTCCGGGCCGCTTTCATTCGAGGTCCTGATCCTGAACATGCTCAACGTCGACCACCGCAAGGTCGAGACGCTGATTCCCTACGCCCGCAATCCACGGACCCACTCCGACGCGCAGGTGGCCAAGATCGCCGCCAGCATCGTCGAGTACGGCTGGACCAATCCGGTGCTGGTCGACGGCGACAACGGCGTGATCGCAGGGCATGGACGGCTCGCCGCCGCGCGCAAGCTCGGCCTCGACGAGGTGCCGGTGATCGAGCTGGGCCACCTGACGCCGGCACAGAAGCGCGCCTACGTCATCTCCGACAACCGCCTGGCGCTCGACGCCGGGTGGGACGAGGAACTGCTGGCGCTGGAGTTGGCTGAGCTGTCCGAGGCAGGCTACGACCTGGCGTTGACCGGGTTCGACGAGTCTGAGATCGACGCGCTGCTGGCCGACGAGACGACGGGCGGCGACGGCGAGCAGGAAGAAGGTAGCGACGACGCTGCTGAAGACGTCCCGGATGCCCCGGCGATCCCGGTGTCCCGCGTGGGCGATGTCTGGGCGCTTGGCCCGCACCGCCTGATCTGCGGCGACGCCGCTGACGCCAACGTGGTCGCCGCCTTGATGCAGAGCGAGCGTGCGCGCCTGTGCTTTACCTCGCCGCCCTATGGCAACCAGCGTGACTACACGACCGGCGGCATCGCCGATTGGGATGCGCTGATGCGCGGCGTGTTCGCCCAGCTGCCGATGGCCGACGACGCACAGGTGCTGGTCAACCTCGGCCTCATTCACCGCGACAACGAGTTCGTGCCCTACTGGGACGGCTGGCTCGGTTGGATGCGCACGCAGGGCTGGCGGCGCTTTGCCTGGTACGTGTGGGACCAGGGGCCGGGCATGCCCGGCGACTGGGCGGGCCGCTTCGCCCCGAGCTTCGAGTTCGTCTTCCACTTCAACCGGGCGAGCCGCAAGCCGAACAAGATCGTGCCCTGCAAGCACGCCGGCCAGGAGTCGCATCTGCGCGCCGACGGCTCGTCGACCGCGATGCGCAGCAAGGAGGGCGAGGTCGGCGGTTGGACCCATGCAGGTCAACCGACGCAGGACACCCGGATTCCCGACTCGGTGATCCGCGTGATGCGCCACAAGGGCAAGATCGGCCAGGACATCGACCACCCGGCCGTGTTCCCGGTGGCGCTGCCGCAGTTCGTCATCGAGGCCTACTCGGACGAGGGCGACCTGGTGTTCGAGCCCTTCGGCGGCAGCGGCACGACGATGCTGGCCGCTGAGCGCATCGGTCGCATCTGCCGCACTGTCGAAATCGCGCCGGAGTACGTGGATGTCGCCGTTCGGCGCTTCCAGCAGAACCATCCGGACGTGCCAGTCACATTGCTCGCGACCGGTCGGTCCTTTGACGAAGTCGCGGCCGAGCGGCTGGCGGCGACCGAGGTGGCGGCATGACGGCGTCCTGGCTCGCCGACAAGATCGAGCAGTGGCCTACAGCCAAGCTGCTGCCATACGCACGCAACGCGCGCACGCACTCGGATGCGCAGGTCGCGCAGATCGCCGCGTCCATCGCCGAGTTCGGCTTCACCAATCCGATCCTCGCCGGCAGTGACGGCGTGATCGTCGCTGGCCACGGTCGGCTTGCGGCTGCGCAGAAGCTCGGCCTGGAGGCGGTGCCGGTCGTGGTGCTCGACCATCTCAGCCCGACGCAGCGCCGGGCCCTGGTGATCGCGGACAACCGCATCGCCGAGAACGCCGGCTGGGACGACGCCATGCTGCGCGTCGAACTCGCAGCGCTGGCCGACGACGCCTTCGATGTCGCACTGACGGGCTTCGACGCCGACGCGTTGGCCGAACTGATGGCGGGCGAAGAGCCCGACGCCGATGGCCAGACCGATGACGACGCCGTGCCCGAGGTGCCCGAGACGCCGATCTCACGTTCGGGCGACATCTGGCTGCTGGGCGCCCACCGACTGCTGTGCGGCGACGCCACGGCGGCGGCGAGCTACGAGCGACTGCTGGCCGGTGAGCACTCGGACATGGTCTTCACCGACCCGCCGTACAACGTGAACTACGCCAACAGCGCCAAGGACAAGATGCGCGGCAAGGATCGCGCGATCCTGAACGACAACCTGGGTGACGGCTTCTACGACTTCCTGCTGGCCGCGTTGACGCCGACCGTTGCCCATTGCCGGGGCGGCATCTACGTGGCGATGTCCTCCAGCGAACTCGACGTACTGCAGGCAGCCTTCCGCGCCGCCGGTGGCAAATGGTCGACCTTCATCATCTGGGCCAAGAACACATTCACGCTGGGCCGCGCCGACTACCAACGCCAGTACGAGCCGATCCTGTACGGATGGCCGGAGGGGGCGCAGCGCCACTGGTGTGGAGACCGCGACCAGGGCGATGTCTGGAACATCAAGAAGCCGCAGAAGAACGACCTGCACCCGACGATGAAGCCGGTGGAGTTGGTCGAGCGCGCGATCCGCAATTCGAGCCGCCCTGGCAACGTGGTGCTCGATCCCTTCGGTGGCTCTGGCACGACGCTGATCGCAGCGGAAAAGTCAGGGCGCGTTGCGCGGCTGATCGAACTCGATCCGAAGTACGTGGATGTGATCGTGCGTCGGTGGGAAGAGTTCACCGCGAAGCAGGCCACCCGCGAGGCGGATGGCGCGTTGCTTGATCAAGCGACCAGCGATTCCTCGACGATCTCGCAGTGAATCACAAAGCCCGTCAGGTATGGCAGGCCGCGCGGGATGCCGTATTGCTTGCTGGTTTGGCGGCCAATCGTCCAGCCCATCCAACGCTGGGTGGCTGCGTTGATCGCGTCCGCCAGGGCCTTGCCCTCGTAAAGCCCGTTCTGGACGTCGTCGGCAAAGTGGCGACCGTGGCGGCTGTCGAGGAAGGCCCGCACCGATTCGAGAGGCTGGCTGGTGGCGCCCGAGATGGCGGTCATCGCCAGGGGCCATGCGGCGCTGGCGTGTTCGTTCATCGTGCCCCAAAAGCCCCAGGCTTCGTTCTGGGTGGCGGGGATCTGCGTGGTGGTGTTCATCTCTGGCTCCTTCGAGTTGATCGTTGCGACACCCGTAGTAACGCGCTGTTCGATTGAGAAGCCAAGCGCCGCTTGGCCTCTTTCTCGATCTTTCTCGATCAGGCGATGCGGTAGACCCGCTCGCCGCCTTGCGGCTTGTCCGACACGATGGTCAGGCCGAGCTTTTTCTTGAAGGCTCCGGCGAAGGTGCCGCGCACCGTGTGCGCCTGCCAACCGGTGGCGGTGCAGATCTGGCCGATGGTTGCGCCCTCGGGGCGTTGCAGCATCCGGATCACTTCGGCCTGCTTGCTGTTCTCGCGGGTACGCGGCTTGACCCACGTTGCTTCGGCGGCGGTAACAAAGGCTTCCAGTTCGGGATCGCTCGCGGCCGCAGGCGCGCCTTCAGCGTTGGCGATGATCCGGTCGAGATTGGCTTCGAACTGACCGATGCCCTTCCTGTTCACGTCGGGACGCGGAATGCCCAGGGCGTCGTAGCCCTCCGCAGCGACAAACCAGTCGGTGCCGTCGGTGGTGATCAGTGCGCGGTTGAAAAGTCCGTCGAGCACCTTCTTGCGTGCGCCGCCTTTGATGTTGTCGGGGAACCAGTCGATCTTGCCGCTGGTGTGTTCAACCGCGTGGGCCAGGATCGCGTGCTGGGCAGGGGTCAGTTGAGTGGTGGTCATGTTTTGCTCCTTCGATGTGGTGGACGGTGATGTGATGAACGCGCTGTTCTCAAGTGAAGCCAAGCGCTTTCTGCTTGGCTTCTTCGCTTCGCAATCAGGTGTTGGCCTTGTCTGACGGGTTGGCATTGCGCCCCTGCTCGAGACCCGCGTTGAAGGCGGCTTCAAGCGCATCGCGTAGGCACCAGACCGCCACATCGTGGAAATCGAGGCTGTCGGAGCGGCGGGTTTCCAGGGTTTCGATGCCCAGCTTGTTTTGCGCGATCTGGGTCAGGAGTTGTTCGAGCTTGCTCATGTCCGTGTCCTTTCATGGTGTTGATGACGAACGTATGAACGCGCTGTTCCAGATGGAAGCCAAGCTCAATCCGCATGAATGACGAACAAATGATTGAAGGTGCCCCGAAGGGGAAATATGGGTATTTCGATTCGTGCCTACGCACGCCACCGAGGGGTGTCCGATGCAGCGGTGCGCAAGGCCATCGCTGCTGGGCGGATCACGCCGGAGGCAGACGGAACGATTGATGCCGAGCGCGTCGACCGCGAGTGGGCGCGCAATTCCGATGCACCGCGCAGTGGCACGGCCACCCGCGCGGTCAAGGTCGCCGTCCCGGAGTCCAGCGGACCTACAGCAGATGGACAAGCAGCCTCATTGGCAACATCCGCAGCAGGTGGCACGTCCTTGTTGCAAGCGCGGACGGTCAACGAAGTGGTCAAGGCGCAAACCAACAAGGTGCGCCTGGCCCGCCTCAAGGGCGAGCTGGTAGATCGGCCGCAGGCCATCGCCCATGTTTTCAAGCTGGCGCGCTCCGAACGCGATGCGTGGCTCAACTGGCCCGCACGCATCTCGGCACAAATGGCAGCCAAGCTCGGCGTCGATCCCCACACGATGCACATCGCCTTGGAGGCGGCGGTGCGTGAGCACCTGCAGGAACTGGGCGAGATGCGCCCGAGGGTGGATTGATGGACATGGACTACGAAGGCGCTGCCGAGATTGAACGCGCGTGGCGCGAAGGACTGACTCCCGACCCGCTACTCACCGTGTCCGAATGGTCAGATCGCCATCGGATGCTCTCCAGCAAGGCATCTGCCGAACCCGGGCGCTGGCGTACCAGTCGCACGCCGTACCTGAAAGCAATCATGGACTGCCTGTCGCCGACCTCGCCGGTCGAGCGCGTGGTGTTCATGAAGGCGGCACAGCTTGGCGCGACCGAGATGGGCTCGAACTGGATCGGCTACGTGATCCACCACGCACCGGGCCCGATGATGGCGGTCTGGCCGACGGTGGAGATGGCCAAGCGCAACTCCAAGCAGCGCATCGACCCGTTGATCGAGGAGTCAGCCGCGCTGGCCGAACTGATCGCACCGGCGCGCAGCCGCGACTCGGGCAACACGATCCTGGCCAAGGAGTTCCGGGGCGGCGTGCTGGTGATGACCGGTGCCAACAGTGCGGTGGGCTTGCGCTCAATGCCGGTGCGCTACCTGTTCCTCGACGAGGTGGACGGCTACCCACTGGACGTCGAGGGCGAAGGCGACGCAATCTCGCTGGCCGAGGCGCGCACGCGCACTTTCGCGCGCCGCAAGATCTTCATCGTCTCGACGCCGACGATCTCGGGCGCGAGCGCCATCGAGCGCGAGTACGACGCGAGCGACCAGCGCAGGTACTTCGTGCCGTGTCCGCACTGCTCGCACCGACAGTGGCTGCGCTTCGAGCAACTGCGCTGGGAGCGTGGGCAGCCCGACTCGGCGGCGTACATCTGCGAGTCCTGCGACGCCTCGATTGCCGAGCACCACAAGACGTGGATGCTCGAACATGGCGAGTGGCGCGCGCTGGTACCGGAGAACGGCATCAAGACGGCGGGCTTCCATCTGTCCTCGCTGTACAGCCCGGTCGGGTGGCGCAGCTGGCGGGACATCGCCGCCGCCTGGGAAAGCGCGGTGAGCAAGGAGTCCGGTTCGGCAGCGGCGATCAAGACCTTCAAGAACACGGAGCTCGGTGAGACCTGGGTCGAGGAAGGCGAAGCCCCGGATTGGCAGCGTCTGGTCGAGCGCCGAGAGGACTACCCGCTGGGCAGGGTCCCGGAGGGTGGGCTGTTGCTGGTCGGCGGCGCCGACGTGCAGAAGGACCGCATCGAGGCGTCGATCTGGGCCTTCGGCCGCGGCAAGGCCTCGTGGCTGGTGGAGCACCGGGTGCTGATGGGCGACACCGCCCGTGACGCGGTGTGGAAGCGCCTGGCGGAGTTGATCGCGGAGAACTGGACCCACGCATCGGGCTCGACCATGCCGCTGGCGCGATTCGCGCTGGACACCGGCTTTGCGACGCAGGAGGCCTACGCCTTCGTGCGCGCGTGCCACGACCCGCGCGTGATGCCAGTCAAGGGGGTACCCCGCGGCGCGGCACTGATCGGCACGCCGACGGCGGTCGATGTCTCGCAGGCCGGCAAGAAGCTGCGCCGGGGCATCAAGGTCTACAGCGTGGCGGTCGGCATCGCCAAGCTGGAGTTCTACAACAACCTGCGCAAGAGCGCGGACGTCGATGAGGACGGCGTGACGGTGACGTACCCGGCCGGCTTCGTCCACCTGCCGAAGATCGACGCCGAGTTCATCCAGCAGATCTGCGCCGAGCAACTGATCACGCGCCGCGACCGCAACGGCTTCCCGATCCGCGAGTGGCAAAAGATGCGCGAGCGCAACGAGGCGCTGGACTGCTACGTGTACGCCCGGGCCGCCGCGAGTGCGGCCGGGATGGACCGTTTCGAGGAACGCCACTGGCGCGAACTCGAACGACAACTCGGGATGGAGCGGCCACCGGATGAGCCGCCACCGATTCAACCCTTCGATGCAGACGAGGCCACCCACAGCGGTGGCCTCGCTGTTTCTGGCAATCGCAATAACGGCCGGCGCGTGATCAAGAGCCGCTGGCTGACCCGCTGAGGATCTTCGTGACCTACACCAACACCCAACTCGACGCGCTCAAGCGTGCGCTGGCCACAGGCGAGCGCCGCGTGAGCTTCGCCGACAAGACGGTCGAGTACCGCTCGGTCGAGGAACTGCAGGCGGCCATCCGGACCGTTGAAGGCGAGCTCGCACGCAGCGCTGGGGCGAGTCGCAAGCGCCAGATCCGGGTCACCACGTCCAAGGGCTTCGCATGACCTGGTGGACGCGACTCAGGACGAGCCTTTTCGGTAGACCGACGCCTACCTATGACGGAACTGGCTCCGGCAGGCGCGCCATGGCCTGGCAAGTCGGCAATCCCGGCGCCGTGGCTGCGCTTGCCTTCAGCCAGGACGAACTGCGGGCCAAGAGCCGCGACCTGGTGCGGCGCAACGCCTGGGCGGCAGCCGGCGTCGAGGCCTTCGTGGCCAATGCCATCGGAACCGGTATCAAGCCGCAGTCGATAGTCGTCGACCCGGCATTGCGGGAGGCTATCCAGGCGCTGTGGCGCGACTGGTGCGACGAGGCCGATGCCAGCGGCCTGACCGATTTCTACGGCCAGCAATCGCTGGCCTGTCGCGCGATGCTGGAGGGGGGCGAGTGCCTGGTGCGGCTGCGCTACCGGCGTCCCGAGGATCGGCTGACAGTGGGGCTGCAGATCCAGCTGCTGGAGCCGGAACACCTGCCGCTGACGATGAACCGGGAACTCGCATCGGGCAATGTGGTGCGCGCGGGCATCGAATTCGACCGCCTCGGCCGTCGTGTGGCCTACCACCTGTACCGCTCGCATCCCGGCGACGGGGCCTTGGCGCCGATGTCCGGCACTGGTGGCATGGATACGGTGCGCATCGTCGCCTCTGAAGTGATCCACCTGTTCCGACCGCTACGGCCAGGCCAGATCCGAGGTGAACCCTGGCTGGCCCGGGCGCTGGTCAAGCTCAACGAACTCGATCAGTACGACGACGCCGAACTGGTGCGCAAGAAGACCGCCGCGATGTTCGCCGGCTTCGTCACCCGCCTGACACCCGAGGACAACCTGATGGGTGAAACCTCATCGGACGAGCAGGGCGTTTCGCTCGCCGGCCTGGAGCCGGGAACCTTGCAGCTACTGGAGCCCGGCGAGGACATCAAGTTCTCAGCGCCGGTCGATGTCGGCAGCTCGTATGCCGAATTCATGCGCCAGCAGTTTCGTGCGGTAGCGGCTGCTATGGGCATCACCTACGAAATGCTCACGGGCGACCTGACCCAGGTGAACTACTCGTCGATCCGCGCTGGCTTGCTTGAGTTCAGGCGCCGCTGCGAGGCCTTGCAGCACGGCGTCATCGTGCACCAGCTGTGCCGCCCGATCTGGCAGGCCTGGATGGAGCAAGCAGCGATCGAGGGCACGTTGACCCTGCCGGCATTCAGCCGCAGGCGCCGCGAGTACCTGGCCGCGAAGTGGATCCCGCAAGGCTGGCAGTGGGTTGACCCGAAGAAGGAGTTCGACGCCATGCAGACGGCCATCCGCGCTGGTCTGCTGTCGCGCTCGCAAGCGATCTCGGCCTTTGGATACGACGCCGAGGACATCGATCGCGAGATTGCCACTGACAACCAACGCGCTGACGAGCTCGGTCTCGTCTTCGACTCGGACCCACGCAGCGACGCCAGCCGCAAGTACGCCAGCGTTGAGCCGGGCTTCGCGGACAACCAGGACACCTGACATGCAGCTCGTACATCTGGCGTCCCGCCTCTACGGGACGCCGCTTCTCATCGCTCGCGCCAAGCTCGACGTGATCCTGGCCGTGCTCGGACCTCGCATCGGTCTGCAAGGACTGGAGGCGGCCGCGCCGCTTCCCGGGCCGAGGATCGAACCACCCGCGTCACCCGGTATCGCACTGATTCCGGTGCACGGCACGCTGGTGCGCCGTGCGCTGGGACTGGAGGTGGCCTCGGGGCTGTGCTCTTACGCGGAAATCGGCTCTCGTATCGACGCGGCCCTCGCCGACAACGCAGTGAAGGGCATCCTGCTGGACATTGACTCGCCCGGTGGCGAGGCCGGCGGAGTCTTCGAACTCGCGGACCGCATCCGCCAGGCCTGCGCCATCAAGCCTGTCTGGGCGCACGCCAACGATGCTGCCTTCTCAGCAGCCTACGCCCTCGCGGCTTCCGCAACACGTCTGACCCTGTCTCAGACGGCGGGGGTCGGCTCGATCGGTGTCATTGCCCTGCATGTCGACCAGTCGGTCAAGGACGCCAAGGACGGCCTGACCTACACCGCGATCTACGCCGGCCAGCACAAGAACGACTTCTCGCCGCACGCGCCGCTGTCGGCGCAGGCCGGGGCTGCGCTGCAGCTCGAGGTCGATCGCCTCTACGAGATCTTCGTCAACCAAGTGGCCGTCATGCGTGGCCTGGAGCCCGACGCCATTCGCAGGCTGGAAGCCAGCCTGGTCTTCGGCGAGGCCGCGATTGCTGCTGGCTTGGCCGACGGCGTGGCGAGCCTGGAGCAAGTCCTGGCGGAGTTCAGTACCAGCCTGGCCGCCCAGCGACGGCTGGGTATTCCCACGGCGACCCAGGGCACCCCGCCTGCGCGGGCGTCGCCTGCGGCGGCAGATGCCCCGCCCGTGCCCCTCAGTTCCCCATCCAACCCGGAGTACCCGATGGAACAGCTTTCTCCTACTGCGACCGCAGGAACACCCCCGACGACGCCAGCGCCCCTGGCGGCCGAACCCCTCATCCAGAACCCGCGTGCTGAAGCGCAGGCAATCGCCGAGATCTGCTTGATCGCCGGTGCCTCGCAGCGCACGGCGGAGTTCCTCGCCGCCGGCCTGAGCGAGGCCCAGGTCCGCCGCGCCTTGCTGGAAGCCCGTGCCGAGCAGCCCGAGATCGCCTCGCGCATCACCGCCGATGCCGGTACCGCCGCGCGCCCCGAGACCAGCCCGATCGTCGCGGCCGTCAAGAAGCTCATCACCAAGGAGTAACCCATGCCCTCCATCCAAGAAGCCCTCAACCTCGGTGACCTGCTCAAGTACGAGGCCCCGAACCTGTACTCGCGTGATATCGCAACGGTGGCCAGTGGCCAGAACCTGGCACTGGGCACTGTGGTGGGGCGTGCACCTGCGACCGGCAAGCTCTCGCCGATCGACCCCGACGCTGTGGACAGCAGCGCCGAAGCGGTCGGTGTGCTGGCTTTCGGCATCGACGCCACCACTGGTGACCGTGACGACGCCTTGCTCATCGCCCGCCACGCCATCGTGGCCAGCCATGCCCTGGTCTGGCCCGTCGGCATCACCCCCACCCAGAAGGCCACCGCGATCGCCCAGTTGACTGCGCGCGGGGTCCTCGTCCGTACCTCGGCCTGAACAGGAGCTCCAACATGCAGAACCCCTTCAACAACCCCGCGTTCTCGATGGCTGCCCTGACATCGGCCATCAACATCCTCCCCAACCGATACGGTCGCCTCGAAGATCTGAACCTGATGCCGGCCAAGCCGGTGCGCCAGCGCCAGATCATCGTGGAGGAGATGAACGGCGTGCTGAACTTGCTGCCGACGCTTCCGCCGGGCTCACCTGGCACGGTGGGCACTCGCGGCAAGCGCAAGCTGCGCTCCTTCGTCGTGCCACACATCCCGCACGACGATGTCGTCCTGCCCGAGGAGGTCCAGGGCATTCGCTCCTTTGGCTCGGAAACCGAGACCGAGACGGTGGCCGGCGTCATCGCGCGCCACCTGGAGACCATGCGCAACAAGCATGCGATCACGCTGGAGCACCTCCGAATGGGGGCGCTCAAAGGGGTGATCCTGGATGCCGACGGCTCGGTGCTCTACAACCTCTTCGATGAGTTCGAGATTGCCCCCCAGGTCATCTCCTACGAACTCGGGAACGCTGCCACCAACGTCAAGGCCAAGTGCATCGCCACGCTCGCCGCCATCGAGGAGAACCTCAAGGGCGAGTTCATGAATGGCGTTCACTGCCTGTGCTCGCCGGAGTTCTTCGCGGCGCTGACTGGTCACGCCAAGGTCGAGAAGGCGTTCGAGAACTGGCAGCAGGGCGCCATCCTCATCAATGACGTGAGGCGTGGATTCACCTACGCTGGCATCACGTTCGAGGAGTACCGAGGTCAGGCCACAGACCTGACGGGTACGGCTCGTCGCTTCATCGCTGCCGGTGAAGCGCATGCGTTCCCGTTGGGCACGGTGGATACGTTCGGGACGTACTTTGCGCCGGCGGACTTCAATGAGACCGTCAACACGGTGGGGCAACCGCTCTACGCCAAGCAAGAACCGCGAAAGTTCGAGCGCGGCACGGACTTGCACACCCAGTCCAACCCGCTGCCCATGTGTCACCGTCCGGGGGTGCTGGTCAAGTTGACCGTGGCGTGACTGTGGGCCTGATCGAACGCCTCTACGATGCGGCGGCGAATGCGGGTCTGCTGGTGAGTGCCGAGGTGGCCGGCCGCACGGTATCGGTCGGCTTCCTGTGCATCGACGACAACCTGCTCGACGGGCTGGTCCGTTCGGCGGCCTACACGATCACCTATCCGCTGTCGCTGCTTCCCGACCTGGAGGCAGGACACACCGTCGTGATCGCAGGCCAGACCTACCAGGTGCGTGACGTGCGCGCCATCGGCGACGGGACCGAACGTCGCGCCGATCTCACTCGGCTGTAGGCGGTGGCGATGACCTCTATCCGCGAGCAGATCCTGCTGGCGGTGATGGCGGCTGTCCGTCCCACTGCCGAAGGGCTGGGCGCCACCGTCCACCGCTCACCCACGGTAGCCATCAGCCGCGAGCAATGCCCGGCGCTGGTGGTGTTCCCCGAGTCCGATGCGATCACCGAGCGTGCCAACGACCGCGTCACGCGGGAGCTGACCGTTCGCATCGTCGCCCTGGCCCGGGCTGTGCCGCCCGTCGCACCCGAGACCGAGGCCGACCGGCTGCTCACCGCCGCGCACGCGGCGTTGATGGCCGACCTGAACCTCGGTGGCCTGGCCCTTGGCATCCGTGAGCAGGAGTGCGAGTGGGAGGTGGAAGACGCCGACGCCGTGGCCGCCGCGATCCCGGCGCGCTACGCGATCACCTACCGGACGCTGGCGCGCGACATCTCCTCACCAGGATGAACCCATGACTCCACTTGTCTTGAAGCGCCCGCACACCCACGCGGGCATGGCCTACCAGGCCGGCGACCGGATCGACGTCGAAGCGACCACGGCCGACTGGCTGATCGCCCACGGTGTCGCCGCACCAGATGCCGTGCCGCCGAAGGCTGAATCCGAACCCGCTGACCTCAAACCCGACCTTCCCCGGTCCCAACGCAAGGAATCCAAGCCATGAGCACCTACGCCAGTTTCCAAGGCCGCGTCTTCCTCGGCAAGCGCGACATCGCCGGCCTTCCCATCGAAGTGCGCTCGCCCGGCAACGTCGCCGAGCTGAAGCTGTCCCTCAAGACCGACGTCCTGGAGCACTACGAGAGCCAGACCGGCCAGCGCTCGCTCGACCATCGCATGGTCAAGCAGAAGTCGGCCACCGTGAACCTCACCATCGAGGAGTTCACCAAGGAGAACCTGGCGCTCGCGCTGTACGGCACGCACGTGGTCGGCACGCCGGGCACCGTGACGGACGAACCCATCGGCGGCGCCACGCCGACGGTGGGCGACCGCTACTTCTTCGCCCACCCCAAGGTGTCCTCGCTGGTGGTCGTCGATTCCGCGGGCACGCCGGCCACCCTGACCGCCGGCACCCACTACACCGCCGACCTGGATTTCGGTGCCCTCCAGTTTCTGGATACCACCGGCTTCACCGCGCCGTTCAAGGCGAGCTACGGCTACGGCGTGGCCACCGAGATCGGCATCTTCACGCAGGCGCTGCCCGAGCGTTACCTGCGGCTCGAAGGCGTCAACACGGCGCAGGGAAACGCCAAGGTGCTGGTCGAGCTCTACCGCGTGGCCTTCGACCCGCTCAAGGAGATCTCCTTCATCTCCGACGAGTACAACAAGTTCGAGCTGGAAGGCTCGCTGCTGGCCGACAGCACCAAGCCCTTTGACGCGGTGCTCGGCCAGTTCGGCCGCATCGTGCAGCTCTGAGGGATGGGTGAGCCATGAACGATCTGGACACCCTCGTCCCGCAAGGCATCGAACTCGTCGTCGACGGCGAGCCCCTGGTGATCAAGCCGCTGAAGGTCGGGCAGTTGCCCGGCTTTCTGCGCGCCATCTCGCCGGTGATGCAGCAGATCTCGTCCACGGAGGTCGACTGGCTGGCGCTGTTCGGCGAGCGCGGCGATGACCTGCTGACGGCCATCGCCATCGCGGTGGGCAAGCCCCGGGTCTGGGTCGACGAGCTGGCCGCCGACGAGGCGATCCTGCTGGCGGCCAAGGTGATCGAGGTCAACGCCGATTTTTTTACCCGGACGGTGATGCCGAGACTCGACGGAGTGCTCGCGGCGGGTCTGAAGGTGCCAGCAGCGAAGGTTGGTTCGACGCCATCCAACACCTGATCGAGCACGGCCACCGCATGCCCGACATCCTCGGCTACACGCTGGCGCAGTTGCGCGGCTTCATGGCGGCCACGACCCGGTCGGACGCTGCACGTGACGCCCGGCTGCTGTCACTGCTGGCTATCGGCACGCGCGGCGACGCGCGTCAGCTCGACAAGACCCTCGACCGCCTGACAGACCATGCGCATCTCGATCCGCATCGATAGCGCCGCCGGCAACGCACAGTTGCGCCGCTGGGGCGGCGAGTTCCGGACCAAGGTGCAGAGAGCGGTGGAGCGCGCCATGCGCACCGAGGTCACCGAGATCAAGGACGACGTGCGTGGCCACGTGGCCGGTCAGATGTCGGTGGTCAGGAAGTCCTTCCTCAAGGGCTTCACCGCCAAGGTGCTGGCCAAGGACCCGAAACGCCTGCCAGCGCTCTACGTCGGCTCGCGGATTCCGTGGTCGGCCATGCACGAGACCGGCGGACAGATCGCCGGGCGGATGTTGATCCCCTTGCACGGTCGGGTCGGACGCAAGCGCTTCAAGGCGCAAGTGGCCGAACTCATGCGCGGCGGCAACGCCTACTTCATCAAGAACGCCAAGGGGAACATCGTCCTGATGGCCGAGAACATCAAGGAGCACGACCGGCCGCTGTCGGGCTTCAAGCGCCGCTACCGCAAGGCCGAGGGCGTCAAGCGGCTGAAGCGCGGCGCCGATATCCCCATCGCTGTGCTCGTGCCCAAGGTGGTGCTCAAAAAGCGCCTGAACGTCGAGCGCCTGGTCGCGGGCCGGATACCGCGCCTGTCGGCCGCCGTCGAGCGCGAGATCAGCGTCGTCGACTGACCCATGGCCAAGCGAATCTCCATTCTCGTTGCGCTGGAAGGTGCCGACGAAGGGCTCAAGCGCGCCATCACGTCGGCCGAGCGCAGCCTCGGTGAGCTGTCGAACACGGCCAAGACCAGCGGCGCCAAGGCGGCCGCGGGCATTGCCGAAGTGCGTGCGGGCATGTCCGCCTTCGGCGAGCAGGTCAACCGGGCCAAGACCCAGTTGCTGGCGTTCCTGACGATCAATTGGGCTGGCGGCAAGGTCCAGGAGATCGTGCAGATCGCCGACGCGTGGAACATGATGTCCGCGCGCCTGAAGCTGGCCACAGCCGGGCAGCGCGAGTACGTCACCGCGCAGAAGGAACTCTTCGCCATCGCGCAGCGCATCGGCGTGCCGATCCAGGAGACGGCCACGCTGTACGGCAAGCTGCAGCAGGCTGTGCGCATGCTCGGCGGCGAACAGCAGGACGCGCTGTCGATCACCGAGAGCATCTCGCAGGCGCTGCGCCTGTCGGGCGCGTCCGCCACCGAGGCACAGTCGTCGCTGCTGCAGTTCGGCCAGGCGTTGGCCTCAGGCGTGCTGCGCGGCGAGGAGTTCAACTCCGTCGTTGAGAACAGCCCACGCCTGGCGCAGGCCCTGGCCGACGGCCTGAACGTCCCCATCGGGCGCCTGCGCAAGCTCGCCGAGGAAGGCCGCCTGACCGCTGACGTGGTGGTCAACGCGCTGATGAGCCAGAAGGACAAGCTGGCCTCCGAGTACGCGCAGTTGCCGCAGACGGTCAGCCAGAACTTCGAGCGTCTGCGCAACGCCTTCGCCCAATGGGTCAGCAAGGTCGACGAGTCCACCGGCTTCACTAAGAAGCTGGCCGAGGCGCTGACCTTCCTCGCCAACAACCTCGACACGGTGATGCAGTGGTTGAAGCGCATCGCCGAGGTCGGGCTGGCGGTGCTGATCTACCGCCTGATCCCAGCCCTGATCACCGCCTGGCAGACAGCCGGTGCAGCGGCGGTCACGGCGGCCACAGCCACGTCGGCGGCGTGGGCGACAGCAAATCTGTCGGTGTCGGCGGCGGTGGCCAGCGTCGGCCTGCTCAAGACCGCGTTCGCTGTCCTGGGCGCCTTCCTCGTCGGCTGGGAGATCGGCACCTGGCTGTCCGAGAAGTTCGAGATCGTCCGCAAGGCCGGCATCTTCATGGTGGAGATGCTGGTCAAGGGGATCGAGCAGCTGCGCTACCGCTGGGAGGTCTTCGCCGCCGTCTTCACCTCGGACACGATTGCTGAGGCCACGAAGCGCCATGAGGCGCGGCTCGCGGAGATGAACCAGATCTTCGCGCAGATGTATGCCGACGCCTCTCGCGGGGCGGAAGCGGCCAAGGGCGCGATGAACACCGCCGCGACGACCGCCGAGGAGATCGCCAAGCGGCTGGAGGCCGTGCGCCAGGGGACGCAGGAAGCGGTCGGCCGGGGCATCGAGGCGGTGCACACCGCGCTGGAGCGACTGAAGACCCGGCTCGGCGAGGTCGAGCAGGCCGTCGGCAAGGCCAACCAGACGGTCAACGACGCCACCGCCAAGATGGCCGAGGCGTACAAGGGCCTGACCTCCATCGTCGAAGCCAACCTGCTGCGGCAGATTGATGCGGTCAAGGCGCGCTACCAGCAAGAGCAGTCGGCGCTGGAGACCACCAAGCAGTCCGAGGCGGCGCTGATCACCAAGGCGACGCAGCTGCTTACCGACGCGCTGACCCAGCAGACGACGCTGCGCCGGCAGGCGACGACGGACACCCTCAAGCTGATCGATGACGAGTCGCGCGCCCGCATCGAGGCCGCGCGCAGGCAGGGGCAGACCGAGGAAGAGCGTCGCGCCAACGTCCAGCGCGTCGAGAACGAGATCCTGGCAACCAAGCGCCAGACGATGACGCAGGCGCTGGCCGAGTACCGGCAGCACATCGACGCCCTCAACGCCGAGGCCAACCGGCACCTCGCTGAGATCAAGCGCATCGAGGAGGAAAAGCGCCAGCTCTCGATGACGACGGAGGAGCGCATCCGCGACATCCGCCGTCAGGGCATGACGGAGTTCGAGGCGACCGAGGACCGCAAGCGCCAGGTTGCCGAGTACCAGGAGAAGGCACGGACGGCGCTGGCCAACGGCGAGTTCGAGCAGGCTCGGCAACTCGCGCAGAAGGCGATGGACCTCGCCTCGCAGGTGGCCAGTGCGCAGACCAGCGAGGCGAAGCGCGGCGAGGACGCGCGCAAGCAGTCCGAGCAGGCGGTGACGCAGGTCACCCAGCTCGAGGCGCAGTCACGAGAGGCCTACCGCAAGCAGGAGTACGCGCAGGCCGAGGCCCTGATGCGTCAGGCCGACCAACTGCGCGCCGAACTGGCGCAGCGGACGAAGGAAGCAGACGCCCAGATCGCCCAAGGCAAGGACGGCATCAACCAGGCCATCCAGCGCATCCGGGAGTCCGAGGAGATCCTCAATCAGACCCTGGACGCCGAGGCCAAGGCGCACCAGCGCGCCGCGCAGGCGGCGCTCTCGGCGCGCGACGAGATCCAGCGCACGCTCACCGAGACGTCCAACCAGATCGACCAGATCACCGCGAAGCTCGCCGAAGGGCTCAAGGTCACGCTCGACGCGGACACCTCGCGCTTCGACCAGGCGATTGCCGATCTCGACAAGGCCATCGCCGAGAAGCAGTACCTGCTGGCGATCCAGGCCGATCTGCAGGAGGCGGAGAAGAAGCTCAAAGAGTACGAGCAGCTGCTCAAGGAAGGCAAGACGCTGCCGGTCGATGCCGACGTGTCGAAGGCCAAGGAGGCGCTCGACAAGCTCAAGGTCTACGCCGACCAGAACTCGCAGTTCGAACTCAAGGTGGCCACGGAGAAGGCGCAGGCGGCCATCGGCAACGTCGAGCGGCAGATCCTGGCGCTGGACCGCATCCAGACCGAGTCGCGCCACCAGATCAACTCGAATGCGGACGCTGCCCGATCCGAGATCCTGAGTCTCAACGGCATGAACACGTCGAGCACGCACACGATCTACGTGCGCAAGGTGGAGACGAACGCGACCGGCGGTCTGGTCGGACGCGGCGTGCGCCAGTTTGCCGACGGCGGCGCGGTGTCGCCGGCGTTCCCGAGGATGAGCGGCGGCTCTGTCCCCGGCTCGGGCCACCACGACACGGTACCGCGCACGCTGGAGGCCGGGGCCTTCGTGATCCGCAAGGCGGCGGTGCAGAAGTACGGCGGAGCCGCCCTGGCGCGGCTGGCCAGTGGAGTAGCGCGCTTCGCCGTCGGCGGCCCAGTGCGGGTGTTCGGTGGCGGTCGATCACCGGCTGGCGGCGAGCAGCCCAGCCCGCCGAAGAAGAACCGCGAGGCGGTAGAGGCGCTGAAGATGATCGAGCTCGGCCTCCAGGGCATGGACCAGTACACCGGCTGGCTGCAGTGGAACCACGGTGCCTCGGTGAGCCTGGACATGCGTCGCAAGACGATGGAGTACTGGGGCACGATGGCGCGCGATGACCGGCGCGCGCTCGACGGGTTCATCGGCCGCAAGACGCTCACCGGCAACGAGCGCCAGACCCTGGAGCGCATCAAGCAGAACTGGCGACAGGCGATGGCGCAGCCGCTGCTCTGGGGCAAAGACCTGGAACGCGACCTGATCGACTACATGGAGCAGAACCAGGGCGAGTTCTACCGGCGCGGCGGCATGGCGAAGTCCGATAGCGTGCCGGCCATGCTCACGCCGGGCGAGTACGTGGTGAACAAGGACGCGGTGGCGCGCTACGGCTCAGGCTTCTTCGATGCGGTCAACAACCTTTCCGTGCCAGCCAGGGCGCTTGCGCAGCGCGTCCAGGGCTTCGCCACAGGCGGTCTCGTTCGGCCCGCGGGCGCGGCACCAGCCCGCCCGGTACTGCCGGCCGACGGCACGCCGTCCCGCACCGTCCGGGTCGAACTGGCCGCAGGCGACCGCAAAGTCACCGCCACTGTCGATGCGCGCGACGAGTCGCGCCTGCTGCAACTGCTGGAAGTCGCCCGAGCCCGGGCGGTCTGAGTCCCATTCCCATGCAACTGAAGAACCTCGCCACCGGGGTGGCTCTGCCATTGCCCGACGACTTGCTGTGGACCGACGAGCACGCCTGGACGCCAGCCGTGGCCTCGATGTCCTACCTCGTGACCGGCGCGCTGCTGGTGCAGTCCGCCGTGCGCCAAGCCGGTCGGCCGATCACGCTGGCGGGCGCCATCGACATGGCCTGGGTGACCAGGGCCACGGTTGCCGCGCTCTACGAGTGGGCGGTTGTCCCGCTGGGTGTGAGCAGCGGCCGCTTTGAACTGACGCTGGCCGACAGCCGTGTGTTCACGGTGGCCTTTCGGCACGGCGAGACACCCGTCGAGGCCGAGCCCGTCGCCGGGTTCCCCGCCCGATCCGACGACGACTTCTACCGACTGACCCTGCGATTCCTGGAGCTCTGACATGCCGATCCAATCCGGCGACGTGAAACTGCTGAAGTCCGCCGTGATGGCGGACGTGCCGGAAGGCGGCGGCGCGCCCACCGGGATCACCATCGCCGACGGCGTCTCCAACGCCATCTTTCCCGACATCTCCGAACTGGATCGTGCGGGCGGCCGGGTGAACCTGCGCAAGTCCTTCGTCTCGGTGCAGACGGGCGATACCGACACCTACTTCGGCGCGAACGTGATCGTCGCCGAGCCACCCCAGGACCCGCGCGTCAGCGTGACGCTGTTCAGCACGGCCAAGACTTTCGACACGCGCGAGCAGGCGCAGGTGCGCATCGAGGCCTATCTCAACAAGGGCCCGGAGTGGGCCGGCTATCTGTTCGAGAACCACATCGCCGGCCAGCGCGTGATCCAGTTGTTCCAGCGCACAACCGACGCCATCCCCAACGTCGGGCAGACGCTGGTGCTGATCGAGAACGAGGGACTCGGCACGCAGAAGGAGCAATACGTGCGGGCGACGTCGGTCTCGGTCGTCGAGCGGACGTTCACCTACAACAACGACCAGGACTACAAGGCCAGCGTCGTCACGGTCAGCGTCAGCGACGCGCTGCGGTACGACTTCACCGGCTCGCCTGCGAGTCGCACGTTCACGCGCATCGGCAGCAGCACCAAGGTGCGCGACACGGTGGTGGCCGACGCCGGCACCTATGTCGGGGTGGTGCCACTCACCCAGGCGGCGTCCGTCGGCGACTTCACCATCAAGGGCGCCTCGATCTACACCCAGCTGGTGCCGAGCGCGCAGACCGAGACGCCGATCTCGTTCGTGCCGCCGTACGCGGCTGCCGGTCTGCCGGTGCCAGGCGCCGTGGCGGTGAGCTACACGGCGAGTCACGCCTGGACGCCGACCGTGGCGTTCAACCTGCCGGGTGGCTGCTTGCCGGGATCGCTCTCCATCCAGACGGCTGGCATCACGATCTTTGACGACGCGGGTCTGCTCAAGACGGCGAGCGGAACCATCGGCACCATCGACTACGCCAACGGCATCCTGGCCCTGAACTCGGGCTCGATGTCGAGTTCGAAGGCCGTCACCTACACCCCGGCCGCGCGGATTCTGCGGGCGCCGCAAAGCTCCGAGGTTCCGATCACCCCGGAGTCGAGAAGCCAGTCCTATGTTGGTGCCGTGCTGCCGGTGCCACAGCCCGGGACGCTGTCGATCAGCTACATGGCGCAGGGGCGCTGGTACGTGCTGTCCGACGGTGGCAACGGGTCGCTCAAGGGCCTCGATACCAGCTACGGCGCTGGCACCGTCAACCGCAACACCGGCGCCTTCGTGGTCACCCTGGGCGCGCTGCCCGACGTCGGGTCATCGCTCATCCTGACCTGGAACGTTCCGACGCAGGAGACGCAGCAGCCGTCGACGACTCTCAAGGCATCGCAGACCCTGGTCCTGAGTCCACCGGCCGACAAGGCGGTGCAGCCGGGAACGCTGTCGGTGTCCTGGGAGTACGACGGCGCCAAGACTGCGACGGCCAACGCGGCCGGCGAGATCTCCGGGGCGGCGACGGGAAGGGTGAGCATCGCGCAGAGCCGTGTGGAGTTCGCCCCCAACGTGCTGCCTGCAGTGGGAACGCTGCTCACCGTCAGCTACGTGGCGGGCCCCAAGCAGGAGGACAGTTTCGCGCACCCCTCGCGCAACGGCTCGGGCCAGGTGCCGGTGACCGCCACGCTCGGCGCCATCGAGCCCGGTTCCCTCGAAGTCGAGTGGAACACCTTGACCGACGAGGCCGTGCTCGGGGCCTACACCATCCAGCAGCTGCTGGAGATGGGCGTGGCCGTGTCCATCTGGCGCGATCCCATCCAGATCGCCCGCGACAACGGCAGCGGCGCCGTGGTGCTCAACGGCATCAGCATCGGCACGGTGAACTACGCCACCGGGCAGGTGGCGTTCAACCCCGATGTGACGGTCCGGATTCCGCGACCCAACTACACGGCGGTGGCCATCAACGGCACGGGCCGATGGCGTCTGAACTACAGCGGCCTGTCGTACACCGACGCGCCGTCGGTGTACCCGAACGATGAATCCGGCTTCGTGAAGCTGCGCTACAACAGCGCGGGCTCGACGAGCAGTCTGACCGAGACCATCCCGTTCTCGCCCTCGTTCAAGCTGGTGCCCGGCGTAAACGCCCAGGTGGTGACTGGCACGGTCCTACTCACTGTGGCAGGCGCACAGCCCTGGGGTGACAACGGCCAGGGAACGCTGCGCGAATTCACACCGAGCGGTTGGGTCACGCGCGGCTCGATCAACTACCTCTCCGGCGACGTGGCGCTGACGTCCTGGATGGCCGGCACCGACAACACGATCACGCGCGCCAGTTGCGTGACCACGGTCGGCGAGAACATCTCCAGCGAGTACGTGTTCCGCACCGGCGCGGCGCCGCTGCGCCCGGGGTCGCTGTCCGTCCAGTTCGCCCGTGCGGTCGGCGGCACTCAGAGCGTGACGGCGGGCATCGACGGCAAGATCGAGGCGACCGGCGTCACCGGCGCGGTGGACTACGAGAGCGGTCTGGTTCGTCTGCGCTTCGGCCGCATGGTCACTGCCGCCGGCAACGAGAGCCAGCCCTGGTTTGCCGTTGAAGGGGTGGGCGCCGACGGCAAGATCTTCAAGCCCGAACCGGTGGCGGCGTCCAGCGTGCGCTACAGCGCGGTGGCCTACAGCTACCTCCCGCTGGACGCGAACCTGCTGGGCATCGATCCGGTTCGCCTGCCCAGCGACGGCCGCGTGCCGATCTTCCGGCCCGGTGGCTTCGCGGTGGTCGGGCACACCGGGCGCATCACCACCTCGGTCAGCAACGGGCAGACCATCAACTGCGCTCGGGTCCGCCTGTCTCGCGTGCGCGTGGTCGGCCACGACAGCGTGGTGATCCACACCGGCTACACCGCCGATCTGGAAGCTGGCACCGTCACCTTCAGCGATGTCTCCGGCTACAGCCAGCCGGTGACCATCGAGCACCGCGTTGAGGACATGGCCGTGGTGCGCGACGTGCAGATCAGCGGCGAGATCAGCTTCACGCGGGCACTGACGCACCAGTACCCGGTCGCGAACCCCGGCGATCCGGCGTCCGGGAGCTTTGTGTCGAGCGCACTGATCGCGGGAGACCTCTTCGCCCGGGTCAGCCTGGTGTTCGATCAGGCCACATGGAGCGGCGCCTGGTCGGATGCGCTGGTGGGCAGTGCCGCCACGGCGACGTTCAACAACACGCAGTACCCGATCCAGGTGACCAATCGCGGCGCGCTGACCGAACGCTGGATCGTGCGCTTCACCAACAACACCTCGTTCGATGTGATCGGCGAGAACGTCGGCGTCATCGCCACCGGCAACACCAGCGCCGACTGCGCGCCGAACAACCCAGCGGCCGGTGTCCCGTACTTCCACCTTCCCGCGCTCGGCTGGGGCAATGGCTGGGCCACCGGCAACGTCCTGCGCTTCAACACCATCGGCGCGCAGTTCCCGGTGTGGGTGGTGCGCACCGTCCAGCAGGGGCCGGAGAGCGTGCCCGACGACAACTTCACGTTGCTGATCCGCGGGGATGTCGACACGCCTTGAGGGCGTGGGTGGACACCCCCTGAACTTACAGACTGGAACTCACGACATGCCTGATCTCACCGTCAAGTACTTCAACAGCGGCATGACCGGCGCGCCCCAGATCGCCAACAACTGGGGCGATCTGGTGAGCATGCTCGACGCCTGCCTGGTCAACGGCTTCGCATTGAAGGCCATCGACACGCTGACCTCGGCGGGCGGCATCGCCACGGCCACCATCTCCTCCGGACATGCCTACCGCCCAGATCAAGTGGTGCTGATCGCCGGTGCCGAGCAGCCTGAGTACAACGGGCAGTTCCGCGTCCTCACGACGACCACCACCACCTTCACCTTCGCGGTGACGGGAACGCCGGCCTCGCCCGCGACGACCACGTCGAGCCTGAGCGCCAAGGTGGCGCCGCTTGGCTGGGAGAAGCCGTTCGCCGGGACGAACAAGGCGGCCTACCGGAGCAAGAACCCGCAGTCGCCGCAGAACCTGCTGCTGATCGACAACAGCCTCAAGACGCCGGGCTACACGACGTCCTGGGCCAAGTGGGCCAACGTCGGCATCGTGGAAGACCTGGCCGACATCGACACCATCGTCGGTGCCCAGGCTCCCTACGACCCGAACAACCCGACGCAGAACTGGAAGCAGGTCGCGGCCAACCAGTGGGGTTGGTACAAGTGGTACCACGCGCGCCAGGCCGGCTACGACAACTCCGGCGACAACGGCGGCGGCAACCGCAACTGGGTGCTGGTCGGTGATGACCGTCTGTTCTTCCTGTTCTGCAGCACTGCGGCGGGGTACGGCTGGTACGGACGCAGCTCCTACTGCTTCGGCGACATCACGAGCTTCAAGCCGGGCGACAACTACGCCACCGTGTTGTGTGCCGACGATCTCTACTGGAGCAACAGCAACAGCAGCTATTCCAGCTACCCGGGCCAGTTCAACAACTATGGCCTGGTGTCGTCGCTCGACTTCGCCGGCAAGGTGCTTCTGCGCAACCACACGCAGCTGGGCAACCCGGTCCGCTTCGGCGTCACCTCGCTCAACACCAACAACGGGCAGCAGATCTGCGGCCGCGGGCCGACGCCGTTCCCGAACGGCGCGGACTACAGCCTGTGGTTGCTGCCCACCTACGTGCGTCAGGAGGATGGTCACATTCGGGGCCTGATGCCCGGGATGCTTTGGATGCCGCAGGACCGGCCCTACAGCGACCAGACCATCGTCGACAACGTGGTCGGCCAGGCCGGCAAGCGCTTCCTGCTGGTCCGCTCGCAGTACAGCTCCGAGACCGAGGGCGCGCAGATCGCCTTCGACATCACCGGGCCGTGGAGGTGATCGATGGGCTACCCGCTCAACGAGACCTTCGCATCGGCGCCAGCTGCGGGCTACACCACCGTTCTGGGTGGGATGTCCGCCAGCCACAACAGCGCGCAGCAGGCCATCGATGTCTCGGCGTCGACCACGCAATCGATCCTGCGCTTCAATGAAGCGGCGAACAACGACTTCTGGTTCGAGGCCGACGTCGAACTGCTGAACGACCCGAGTGCGCGCAAGCACCTCGGCCTGTGGATGACCACCGGCAACGCCGCGGAGGGCTACCGCTTCGCGCATCTGGACGGTGCCTGGAGCGTATCCCGGTGGAGTAGCGGATTCGGCGACGGCGCGGCGGTGACCGGCAGCGTCAACGATGGCGCCAGGCCCATGTCAAGCAGCACCAGCGTGGCGCCGACCTTCAACGTAGGGCAGCGCCGGGTCTTGCGTTGCGAGGTGATCACTGGTGCACCGGATGCGAATGGCCTGCCTTGGATGCGCCTGATCCAGTTCTCGGCTGGCGGCGTGGTGCTGTTCCAGGTGGCCGACGCGACGTACCGGGGCAAGCTGGTGCCGGGCGTGTTTCTCTACGGCGCGACCGCGCGCATCCATGCCATCGCGGGCGACACGCCATCGGGCCTGCCTGCGTTTCCTGCTGCAGTCGGGGTCAACGCGGCGGACGACTTGCTGCCGCTGACGGGCGGCTCCACTTCGGTCCTGCCCAGCCCTGCGGCCAACATCGGCGTCAACGTCGATGCCGAGCTGATGCGCCTGAACAGCCCGGCATCCGAGCGGTGGAGCGAACCGGGCGTCTACGACCGCCACTTCCGAGCAATCCCGTCCGGGCGCAAGAACATCCACTTCAGCGGCGTCGGCGTGATCGCGGGCACGGTCAAGGAGAAGGGCATCCCCGACCAGCCGCTGGAGCGGCGCGTCCAGCTCATCAGCGAGAACACGCGCTTGCTGGTGGCTGAGACCTGGAGCGATGCCAACGGGGACTATCGCTTCGAGGTCATCGATCCGACCCAGCGCTACACGGTCGTCAGCTACGACCACAAGCACCTGTACCGCGCCGTGATCGCGGACAACCTGCAGCCGCAGTTGATGCCATGACCGTCGCCATCACCGTCGAACACAACGAGGCTCGGCTCGCCGGCACGCTGAACTTCCTGGATGCAGGCAGCAACCCGGCACGCCTGCGGATCTACGGCGGCACGCGCCCGGCGACGCCGGCCACGACACCCGCCAGCGCGATGCTGGTCGAGATTCGGCTCACCAAGCCTGCAGGCACGATCTCGAACGGGCTGCTGACGCTGACGCAGCAGGAGGATGGCCTGATCACCGCCAGCGGCATCGCGACCTGGGCCCGGCTGGTCAATGGCGATGACGTCACGGCGCTCGACCTGGACTGCAGCGGCACCGACGGCAACGGCGATGTGAAGCTGGCCAGCACCACTCTGTACCTGGGCGGCGACGGACGCATGGTGTCGGCCATCCTGGGCTGAATTCGTGGGCTGACGACATGCCAGATCCCGGGTCGCTGCAGATCCACCTGCGGTTCGACCGGCCGGCGCCCACCGACGCGGACCTGTTGTTCGGCGCGGACTACGTCCCGCCTCGCAATGACCTGACGGTCCAGGCGGTCCTGCCTTTGCCGTTCGCCGCCATCAAGTTCATTCCGCCTGCGCGGGTTGAACTGCTGGTGCAACTGCCGGCGCCCACCGTGAGCTCGGTGCTGCTGCGCCCGAGCGTGCCGCTGGATGTCGGCGACGCCCAGGGCGCCATCCTGCCCGGCGTGGTGTTCGCCGGTGAGGTGCGGTACGACTCGCGCACGCAGCGTCCGACCGTCGGCCAGACCGCGCATCCCTGGCACGTGGCCAGGCGCACCGAGGATGGGCCGAAGCAGGGCCAACAGGACGCGAACGCCAAGCCCTCGGGCTGGGACGCCCCTTGGCGGGCCACGACCGCGCGGCCGCAGGGCATCGCGCACCGCCTGCCGCCGGTGTTGTCGGCTTCGCGCGAGCAGCGTCGAGCGCGCCACCAGGACGCGACATCTTTGCGCGATGCCACGTGGCTGCGGCATCAGATCGCCACGTACCTCGAGATGGTCCGCGAAGGCGTGTTCCAGAACGCCGGTGCGGTCCGCGATGCCACGCACTTCCGGCACCAGGACGGCGACCGCAGCAAGCGCGCGAACCGGCTGGGTTTCTGGCAAGGCGGACGGAATGTCACGCGCGGCCAGGGCGCGGACTTCCAGAGTGCGCGGGCTGAACCGCGCGGCTGGCGTGGTCGGTATCAGGAAGCGGTGCCGCCACCGCCAGGGATCAGCATGCTGGTGATCCCTGTTCCGCCACCGACGACGCCCTGCTACACGCCGAGCACGGCCTTGCTGTTCGCCGCACTCGCCGCGACCGATGGCCATCTGCTGTTCATCTGTGAGAACCACGACAACCAGCCGCCGAACGGGGAGCCGGTGGTCGTTCCCATCCGGAGGCTGTACTTCGTGATCAACAACGTGACCCTGCACCGCGTGCCTGATGGCGCGGAGGTGCCGGTGTTCAACCTGTCGCTGTCGCTTGATGCAGCGTCCTGGACCTGGGGCTTCGAGGCGTCGCTGCCAGCGAGTGCCGAGTCCTTGGTCGACCCTGGTGCGGCGTCCGGTCCGGTGGAACTGCTGGCCAGCGTGAACGGCACGGCCTTTCGGGTGCTGGCCGAGAACATCAGCCGCGAGCGCATCTTCGGCGACGCCAGCATCCGCATCTCGGGCCGAGGGCGCAACGCCGTCCTGGCGGCGCCCTACGCGCCGGTGATGACCTTCTCGAACGCCGAGGGCCGCACCGCCCGGCAACTCATGGACGACGTGCTGACCGTCAATGGTGTGTCGCTCGGCTGGTCCGTCGATTGGGGCCTGACCGACTGGAACGTCCCGGCCGGCGCCTTTGCCCACCAGGGGACGTGGATCGAGGCCCTGGCCGCTATCGCGGGCGCCGCTGGCGGCTACCTGATGCCTCATCCGACGGCGCAGAGCCTGCGGGTCCGCCACCGCTACCCGCTGGCACCCTGGGAGTGGGGCTCCGTCACCCCCGACTTCGTGCTGCCTGTGGATGCCGTGGCCCGCGAGTCTGTGCGCTGGCTGGAGAAGCCAGCCTACAACCGGGTGTTCGTCTCCGGCCAGGAGGCCGGCGTACTCGGCCAGGTCACGCGCGCCGGCACCGCAGGGGACGTGCTGGCGCCGATGGTGGTGGACGCGCTGATCACTGAGGCGGCCGCAGCGCGCCAGCGCGGCATTGCGGTGCTCGCCGACACCGGCCGGCAGATCGAAGTGAGCCTGCGCCTGCCCGTGCTGGCGGAGACCGGAATCATCGAGCCGGGGGCCTTTGTCGAGTACCAGGACGGCAGCGTGACTCGGCTCGGGCTGGTGCGCGCCACCCAGGTGCAGGCCGGGTTCCCCGAGGTCTGGCAGACGCTGGGGGTGCAGGCCTATGCATAACGTCTACGAGCAGTTCCGCCAGCTGCTTCCCAACCCGCCACTGCAGGCCGGAACCGTGACCGAGGTCGGTGCCGGCGTCGTCACCGTTCAACTGCCCGGTGGCGGCGTCGTCAAGGCGCGTGGTGCCGCCGCTCTCGGCCAGAAGGTGTTTGTGCGCGATGGCACCGTCGAAGCCGTCGCTCCAAGCCTGCCGCTCGAAATCATCGAGATCTGACCCACCGCTGATTCATCCCTTGAGGCCCGCCCAGTTGCATACGCGCTGGGCGGGCTTCGTTTTCCTGGAGGCTTCCATGACTGAACCTGAACAACCGACCCTGGTCGAGAACATGCTCCTGATGCGCAAGGAGGACTTCGACGATCTGCTCGACCGCGCCGCCGAGCGCGGTGCGGAGCGCGCGCTGTCACACCTGGGGCTGGAGAGCAGCCACGCTGCGCGCGACATCCACGAGCTGCGTGACCTGCTCGAAGCCTGGCGCGACGCCCGGCGCACCGCCTGGCAGACCGTCATCAAGGTCATCACCACCGGCATCTTGGCGGCGCTCCTGGTGGGCGCCGCCATCAAGCTCAAGCTGATGGGAGGCAGCCAATGATCGAGACCTTGCTCGGCGGTCTCCTCGGTGGGGCCTTCCGTCTGGCACCCGAGGTCCTGAAGTGGTTGGACCGCAAGGGCGAGCGCGGTCATGAGCTGGCCATGCAGGACAAGGCGCTGGAGTTCGAGAAGCTGCGCGGCGCGCAGCGCATGTCGGAGATCGGCGTAGGGGCGGATGCGGCGTGGAACACCGGGGCCATCGAGGCCTTGCGGGAGTCGGTCGCCGCCCAGGGCCAGCGATCCCGAGTGCGCTGGGCCGATGCGCTTTCCATCAGCGTCCGCCCGGTGATCACCTACTGGTTCATGGCGCTGTACTGCGCGGCCAAGACAGCGGCGTTCGTCGGGGCCATGTCGGGCGGGGCCGATTGGGGTGCGGCGATTCTGCACGCCTGGACCGAGGCCGATCAGGCGCTGTGGGCCGGGGTGCTGAACTTCTGGTTCCTCGGGCGGGTGTTCGACCGGGTGCGGTCGTGATCGCGGTTCCGCAGGCGGCCATCGATCTGGCCAAGCGCTTCGAGGGGTTCCATCGGGTGCCGAGGGCCGATCCTGGCCGGGCGCATCCCTACGTCTGCCCAGCAGGCTACTGGACCATCGGCTACGGCCACCTCTGCGATCCGAAGCATCCGCCGATCACGGAGGCTGAGGCTGAGGACTACCTGGCGGACGACCTGACCACCGCGCTCACCGCCACGCTGCGCTACTGCCCGGTGCTGGCCACCGAGCCCGAGGGGCGGTTCGCGGCCATCGTGGACTTCACCTTCAACCTCGGCGCCGGACGGCTGCAGACATCGACGTTGCGGCGGCGGGTCAATCAGCGGGACTGGGCGGCATCTGCTCAGGAGCTCAGCCGATGGATCTACGGTGGCGGAAAGGTCCTGCCAGGTCTGGTGGCCAGGCGAAAGGCCGAGGCGGCGCTGATGTCTGACCTTCGCTATTGAAGCACTGGCTCGCACATGCGCAGCAGTTGCGATCGAATCTCGCCGGCTGGAGCTGTCAGGTCCACCGTCGCAAATCGGATGCCATGCCCCTGGATGACCACTGTCTCATCAACGGCGTCGCCGACGGAGGGGTGAAGCAACAGGCCGCTGGCGCAATCCGCAAGCGAATCGCCGCGCCCAACCTGGGATCGCAGGTAGGCGTAGATCTGGTACACGTACCCGCTGCGCAGCGTCTCCTCCCGATACCAGCCGCTCGTCACGATCGACGTGAACTTAGTGTCGATGACGATTCGCCGACCCGAGGGCGCGTGGTCCAGGACCACGTCGGTTCGCATCGTCGGCAATATCTTGTCAATGCCAGATGTCTTCTGGTCGACCTGCCAGCCCAGCGTACCGCCGCACCGCACGCGCCATCCCTGCGGCTGTAGAACCACGTCGTAGAAGCCGCCGACGGCCTTTTCGAACAGTCGGCGGACCCAGGTGGCCTCGCGCTCCGGCAGGTCCAGCACGTTCGTTCCTGCCGCTTCCGTGGGCAAGGCAAGGTCGAAGGCCAGCCTCGCAGCCGCCACCATCAACCTGTCGTCCGCGTCGTTGCGGCCAAATCGATCGGTGCTCATCTGGGCGCGAGTCGGCGCGTCGCCAGAAACGCCCATGGCCTTCATGCCACTCGCAAGAGAGCGGCAACGATGGGAAACGTCCTTCCTTCGCACGACTCTGGAGATGGCTTCCAAGGCCGCGCGGACGAAGCGATTGCGAGGCGTATCGATGGTCAGCTCATCGAACCTACATGCCACCAAGCCACGATCCAGCAGTTGATGCCGTTCAGTGCTCAGGACATCAATCCGCCCGCGCACACGATTGAGGACGGCATCCCGAGACCGATAGCCCAGATTAAGGCGGCGGCGCTGCCTGACTTCCACTGCGTGGGCCAGGATCTCAGCGATCAGGTCGGGTAGATCGTCAGGGTTGTCCTCAAGGCCAACATTGCCGATGCCGCGAGTGCGGAACAGGTCCGACGCATACAGCATCAGTAGCCACAGATTGCGCACCGGAATTCGTCCGATGTAGCCGTCTGCGTCGACCGACGCGCTCTCGACTTGCTCCGCGACCACACCTATCACCAGCCCTGAAGCAGCCGCGCACACGCCTTCTGCGCTTCGTCAGGGGCGTCATACCAATACTCATCGAGCAGTGGCCCGATCTCAGTCTCAACTACCTGCTGGAACCACTTTTTCGTGTCCCCGGCCTCCAGCCTATGGGCGGGCGTCAAGTAGCTATGGCCGATACGGAACTGCTTTCCCAGCCGTGCGTCAGCCGCGATCTGGTCATTCAGTTCAGCGATCCGGTGCTCGATGTCCGCGACCAGGTCTGGATCGACTGCACATTCTTTGACCACCCACTCCCGCCACGCCGCGCCCAATCGGGGCTCCAGGCCCACGAAGGCAAACCGGCGGCGCAGCGCGAGATCGACGAGTGCCAGAGACCGGTCTGCGATGTTCATCGTGCCGATCACGTAAAGGTTCTCCGGAATGTGCACGGGGCGGCGCCTGCCATCAGCATCCGGGTAGCACAGCTCGAGTGCCTCGTTGGGCGTGCGCTTGCCAGCCTCGAGCAGTGTCAAGAGTTCGCCGAAGATCTGCGCCGGGCTACCGCGGTTGATCTCCTCGATCACCACGACAAACGTCGACGCGGGATCCTTCGACGCGGCCTTGATCGCTTCCATGAAAACGCCGTCGGCCAGCGACAACTTGCCTTCGCCGGTCGGGCGCCATCCCCTGACGAAGTCCTCGTAGGACAGGTTGGGGTGGAACTGCACAGCACGGACCTTGCTTTCGTCCTTCTGACCCATCAGTGCAAACGCCAGGCGCTTCGCAAGCCACGTCTTGCCGGTACCAGGTGGCCCCTGAAGGATCAGGTTCTTCTTGGTGCGAAGGCGGTCTAGGAGCCGATCGATCTCGTTGCGTTCAAGGAAGCAACCGTCCTTGAGAATGTCGTCGACCGAGTACGGCACGATCGGCACGGCAACATGGATGTCCTCTGATGCAGCTGCCTCACTAGCATCGTCACCATCGTCGGCGCCACCCGCGTCGTCTTCGCCGACCGGAGACTTCTCATCGGTGGGGTCCTTGTACAGCCATGCTTCCAGCGAAAGCTCAGGATAGGAATGGACCGGGTAAGAGGTCTCCTGGAAGCGCGGCTCCAGTACATCCATCACGGCAAGGTAGTCTGCCGAGTTGCAGCGTCTCTTCGGGCCGTGAAGGCCAATCGGCACGCCGAGCTTCTTACTGACGTAGACCTGAGAGTTGTGGTCAAGGCTCAGGAACGCCCATGGCCGGATCCAGTAGAGGCCGAACGTCAGGTTCCATGCAACGCCTCGGCGCCCATTCGCGCTGTCAAAGGCCTTGGCGAACTCCTCGCGGGCGAGGTCATCGTCGGTATCTGCGTACGCGATGCCCGCGGCGAAGACGTCCCAAAGCGCGTCGATGTGGTCCGTCGCGCGGTTGACCTCGAAGGGGAAGTACCAGGACTTCAAGTTGTTCAGCAGCGGGATGCCTTCGAACGTCTCTGGAACAGGCTCGTCGACGCCCAGAAGCTTGGCCAACTCGGTCGCGATGATCTTGCGGTTGGAATCCTTGATGCCCCGATTGAACAGACCCATGGTCGTGAACGGGCAGATGTCCTTCACGAAGCCCGTGGTGCCATCCGCATACTTGTCTTCCGCCAGGTGCCCGAGTCCGTCGACGCGTACAGAGATCTCCCGGATACCTTCCACGAGGGCGGTCCTGTTGGCGCGATAGGTGAGCAGCTTGTCGGCGATCGCTTCGTAGAACTTTGTCCAGCCGAAGCGATGCTTGTCGGGTGCCGCTGTCCCGAAGCGTTCCCGCCAGTAGGGCGCGTTACGGAAACGCTCGACGTCTTGCGGCTTGTTGTCGAATGCGAATGCGATCAATGCATCCGTCTTCCACTCGCCAGGAAGAACGCGCCAGACGGTCCCCCGGTGCGTGTAGAAGTACCACTCCCGAACCGGCTCGACCTTCGTCCAGTCAACCTTGACGCGTTGGCCATCGTTCAGGTTCTCTGTGATCGTGCCGATCGCCTTGATCGCCATCACTGACACCGCTTGCCCACGGCACTCAAAGGGCAGCCCATGCTTGCGCGTATAGGACGACTTGACTGCGATCCGATCGCCTGGTCGCATTGATCGCACCACGTCGAGATGCTTGTCCTCGTAGCCGTTCTCCCAAATCCCCTCGGACAGAAATCGTGGCAACTGATCGTCCGTGCCCCCGTAGCTCGCGCCAACGAACCAGCTTGCTCGCGCGCTTGTACTGTCTGTTTTTGTATTCATGTCCGCTCCTCAAAGTGTGGCGCGCAGCGCGACAAACTGGTTGCTGGGGCCTTCTGATCGCAGCTCCAACGTCGGGCTGTTCGACACCACATAGCCGAGAGGTTGGTCGAACGAAAACGGATAGAGCGCTGCCGTGGATTGCAGCGTGGCGAGCGCCATGGCCTTGCCGTGATATCGCAGGGCCGCCTCAATCAGCCACGAAACCTTCACCGGATCTGCCACCGGCTTCGGGGCCAACCGTTCAATGCGATTGCCTTTGGTGACGCGACGTATTGCACCCCAGTCCACTTGCGTCTGAATGACAGCGCGGGTAGCCGTCTTGATGTTGCCCCGTTCGCCATACAGCTCGCTCATTCGCCGGTGTACCTCCGGCATCGAGCAGTCGCCTTGCATGGCGGTCAACCTGCCCGTGAACTCGGCGACCTTTCCGAAGTACGGGTACGCGGCGAGGGCCGCTCCCCAGGCGAAGCAGGCAGCATCCTGTTGGGGTTTGGCGTCGGCAAATAGGCCAATGCCGCGATCAATGAAGTCCACCAAGTCGGCTCGGGGCTCCAGCACCAACGCATTCAGCTTCGTGCGTGTCTTGACCTTGGCCTCGTTTCCAAGGCCGGCGGCATCCAGCCGCTCATTCAGCTCTTCAAGACTGGCCACACCTGCGCGCACCTTCAGCGCAGCAGTCACCCAGTCCAGCTGGATGAACCGGTCGAAGCCAATTTGAGGGGCTGTCGGAATCATTCAGTTCAACTCACATAACTAATCTTGACGAAGGGCACCAACAGTTCTTCGACCGAGATGCCGCCATGGACGACGGCCGGTTCTCCCTGTTGCATGAAGGCCGCGCGGCCACCTGCGAATAAGGTCATGAAGTTCGCCGGTAGTCCAGCGACATCAAGACGGTAGGTGTTCGGATTCGCGGCCGCCGACTCGGACGCCAGGGTCTCGCTGCGGTAAGTCCGGACGCGCTCACCACGCAGTTCCGGGGTGACCCCTTGGTTGGGCCGTCCCTGGCCAACCGCATCCACATTGCCGTGGTCGGCGGTCAGGTAGACGTGGAAGCCCTTGTCGAGCAGCAGCGAGAACAGTTGGTCGACGAAGCCGCTCTCACACCAGCTTTCGATCTGGGTGGCGATGCCGCGCTTGCCCAACACGGCGCCGTGCACGATCTCATCGACCGTGTCGACCACCATGCCCGCAACCCTGATCGATGGCGCTGAAATGGCCGCAGCCAGTTCTGCCAGCTGCTCCGCCCGCTTGATGCCCTTGCGGTACATGACCTCAGTGGCGCGCAGACCTTGGTCTTGCCAGAACCGCGACCACTGGGTCGGCTCCGGCGAGGTGGACTCGATCGTGTCGGCGAACTCTCGCGGCTTGAGCCCGGAGAACAGCGCCTGCCGGGATACCGACGTCAGGGTTGGAAGCCAGGCAAAGCATGCGCTTTCCTCGAACCCGAGCTTGGGCGCTCGCTTGGCCAGGGCTTCGCGGATCTGCACCCATTGGTCCACGGCCAGTCCGTCGAACACCAGCAGGGCAATCTTGGCCTCGCCTGCACCATGCCGCATCGAAAGAAAGCGCGGCACGTGGTGCACCATCACCGGCCCCTTGGCGACAGGCAGCGAAGGCAGGTCCGCATAGTGCTTCGTCACCCATTGCCGCAGACGCTCGTCGGTGGTGGCTTGCACTTCTGCAATGGCGGCCTTCAGCCCTTCGGCGCGCACCGTGTCCAAGGCATGAAAGCGGGCAAGCACCTCGCCGAACCGGCGGGACAAGTTGGCCCAGTCGCGGTAGGAAGATTCCAGCGTCGGCAGCGACTGAAGAATGCCTTTGATGCCCTCGGCGACCAGGTTCCTCAGTGCGAGCGGATCCTGGACGATGCCCACCTTCGCCCAGTCAGGGATGCTGACAGCAGCGCCCTGAACGGCAAGCGGGTGAAGCAGTCCGTCCAGGAACATCGAGTCGACCAGCGCCCGAACATCCGGATGCTCAAACGGCACGTCCGCCTTGGCCAAGAAGTCGGCCGGCGTGGGTTCCCCTGTACGTGTGCCCGTCAACCCCAGGCGTGACAGGTAGCGGTACCAAGCGTCCTGCACGACCCGTAGCAGGGTGCTCTTCGACGCGAACAATTCGCTGATCGGCAGATCCTTGAACGCCGCGTGATCGCCAAGTACATGTGCAACGTGGTCTGCCAGAACCGGCGGCAAACCGGAATCGCGGTAGTGCAGACGCAGCAACTCCCGCCACAGGTCCTCGGGCCGCGAAATCAGGTGCGGACTGATCTTGAAGATGTGGGTCAGGACGAACTCTTTGGTCGCAGACTCGCCCAGGGCCTGCGACGCATGCTTCGTCTGCGCAGCGAACAGCGCTTCATGGCTCTCTGCGCCGATCTGTCGAACGACGGGATAGCTGAGCTTGGGGAACAGGTTGGCAAGGCTCAGACTGACTCGGCGTGCTTGCCTCAGGTAGTCCCAGGGCAAATCGACGACGTTTGTGCCACGCAGGTGCAACACCAGGGCCTTGGCAGGCGCCGTTTCACCACGGTCCCATGCGCTGCGGTACCGATCCTCATACTCGGCGCGAAACGCGACCGAGTCGTCAAACGGCAGCAAGTCGAAACCGCGTTCTCGCAGCCCTGACAGCACCTGCTCATCCAGCAGCACATCGTCGGGGTCGGCAGCAATCCACAGTCGAGACAGGTCCGCCGGAAACTCCTTGAGGATGCGTTCAATCCATGGGCTCATACCGACCCCACTCGAAGCATCATCACGGCGTTGAGATCTGGCACGCTGGCATCGGCGTCATCCAAAGCTGCCATCCGTGCCTGGTGCTCGGCATTCAGCCGCTTGCGGCGATGCTCGCGAACAGCAGGCAAGCCGATCCTACCGATGGCCTGATAGCGGGCGTCGTAGGCGTACTTGGCCCGCTCCCGCTCTTCCTTCAGCCGTGAACGGTGCTCCCCGAGCAGTTCGGAAAACAGGCGTTCGCCTTGCGTCTTGGCCGCCGTCATGGATGTGTCGAACCACTGCACCGCCTGCTCGGTGTTGGTGGCGCCGGTGATCGCGACTGCCTCAGTCAACAGCAGGTCCCAGATGCGCTTGGCCGTGGGCACAAAGGTCCGCCCGTCGTCTGTTGCGAAGACGGGCAGGAAGCGCTTTCGGTTGAGACCCTCGGCGGAAAGACTGATCTCCCACAGTGACCAGACACCCTGCACAGCCTCAGGCAGGCCGGCGATCTTGACCACCGGCAGGGGTGGCCCTGCGACGCAACGGGATAGCTCGCTGATCACCGCTCTGGCGCGCGGGTCCTCCAAGGTGACCCATTCCAGATCCGGGTTCTGCTCCGCCGTCCGGGCGTCGAAGCAGACCTTGGTGGACTCGCTGCCGTCCACCCATTTCACGCGCCATGCGTCACCGGTTTTCAGGGCGCTGCCGCCACGTGCCGGCAAACCGGATGTGATGGCGCGCTCCAGCCAAAACTGCGCCGGGTGGTCGCGCCATTTGCGGGCATCGTCGGCATCCAGCGCATGGGCATCCGCCAGCAGGTCGCTGTTCTTGCGTTCGTCGGCGACCTTGTCTCGAACCTGATTGATCACGGCGTCACACGCCTTGTCGATCGAACCAGGATCTTGCAGGCCCTGCACGAACACCTCATCGAACATCGCCTCCGCCTCGACCGAGTCCATCACGTCCGAGGCCTTGTCCACCCCGAATTCCTGGGCGATGACTTCGAGCTTGGTCTCCAGCACTTGGCGGACGCGGTGCTCCACCGTGTCTTCGAGAACGAAGTTGATGGCCCGCACCACATGGCGCTGGCCGATACGGTCCACGCGGCCAATGCGCTGCTCGATGCGCATCGGGTTCCACGGCATGTCGAAGTTGACGATGACGTGGCAGAACTGCAGGTTCAGACCTTCGCCGCCAGCGTCGGTGGAGACCAGAACCCGAACATCCCGCGAGAAGGCCTGCTGCGCCTTGGTGCGGGTATCAAGGTCCATGCTGCCGTTGAGCAGGGCGACAGAGAAGCCACGGCTTTCCAGGAAGCCCGCCAGCATGGCCTGCGTCGGCACGAACTCCGTGAAGATCAAGACCTTCATCGTCGGGTCGTTCTCTTCCTGCTGCAGCTTGTAGATCAGCTCCAGCAGGGCTTCGGCCTTCGCGTCGGTGCCCTGGGCCTCGGTTTCGCGGGCCAGGTTCAGCAGCAGATCCACCTCGGCTTTCTCCTGTGCCCAGCCCGAGGTCTGCACGGCAATGTCCACCTGGCTCTGGCCGTCCAGCTCGGCCCACTCGTCCATCTCGGTCGAATCGAACAGCGATGCCTGCGGCTGGGGCTCGTTGAGCAACGCCTGCCGCTTCTCCAGCGTGGTTCGAATGGCCGCCGTGCTGGACGTCACCAGCCGCTGCATCAAGATCATCAAGAACCCGATGTGCCGCTGTTTGGCCGCCAGTGCCTGGTTGTAGCCATGGCGCACGTAGTCGGTGACCGCCTCGTACAGCCGCTGCTGGGCACCATGCCGGTCTTGCCACGCCACAGCCTGAAGCCGGGTAACGCGAGGCTTGAACAGCGGCTGGCCCTCCGCATCGATCGCATTCCGCTTCTCGGTGCGAATGACGAACGGCCGCACGCGATCGCGGCTGACGCTGCCTTCATCCGGGAACGAGTCCCGGTCAATCAACTGCATCAGGCGCAGGAACTGATCGGTCTTGCCCTGGTGCGGCGTAGCGGACAGCAGCAGCAGGTAGGGCGCCGCTTCGGCCAGCGCAGCCCCCAGCTTGTAGCGTGCCACCTGATCGGTGCTGCCGCCCATGCGGTGCGACTCGTCGATGATCACCAGATCCCAAGACGCCGAAATCAAGTCTTCGAAGCGCTCGCGGTTGTAGTTGTTCAGCTGCTCCAGGCTCCAGCCTTTGCGGCCTTCGATCGGCTTGACCGAGTCCAGTGAGCAGATCACCTGGTCGTGCAGCCGCCAGAGGTTCTCTTCATCGTTGCGCCACTGCCGGAAGGCGGCCAGTTCGGCCGGGTCGACGAACTGCAGCTTCTCCCCGAAGTGCAGGCGCATCTCGGCCTGCCACTGGCGCACCAGTCCCTTGGGTGCCACCACCAGCACGCGCTTGGCCATGCCGCGCAACTTCAGCTCGCGCAGGATCAACCCGGCTTCGATGGTCTTGCCCAGGCCCACCTCGTCCGCCAGCAGGTAGCGAACGCGGTGCTGGCTCATCGCGCGATTCAGTGCATAGAGCTGGTGCGGCAACGGGACCACGCTGGACTGGATGGGCGCCAGCAGCAGGTTGTCCTCCAAAGCGTCCAGCAGCTTGGCCGCAGCTGCAGTGTGGAGGATGTGCTCGACCGTGGGCTGAATGGTGTCGAGCTGGGCCAAGTCCTGCGAGCGCGCGCGCACCACCGCGTCTTTGGTGGGCAGCCACACGCGGTAGGCGGTTTCGCCCCACATGTCCTGCCTGTCCACCACGCGGCAAGGCGCAGCATGGCGCGAGTGCCAGCACCACGCGCCGACGGCGTGTCCGCCTGAGGTCTGGCCGCTCTCCGTCATCAGGCCCCGGCCCCCGTGCGCGTGAGCGCCTGGTCGTACCAAAGCAGGAGCTTCTCGTCTTCTTGCAGCGTCTCCTCGGGCAGCTTGTTGGCGACGCTGATGATGGTCGTGTAGTCCTTGTTTCCCCAAGCAGATCGGAAGCCAGCCCGCAGAACTTCGAGGCGAGACTCCTTGATCTTGCGACCCGAGAACGCCTTGTAGGTCTCAAACTCCTTCAGCAGCGCTTTCTCTCGCCTCTTCTCCAGGTCTTGCGCCTTGTTCGGGTCGGGCACGTACCAGCGGTCCTTGGCCTTGGCCACCAGTGCAGGGTGGTTCTTTTCGAGGCCGCGCAGGTCCTTGTGATTGGTGGAGAGGTAGCTGTGGATCTGGCTCGGCACATCGCCGCTGCCGTCGTACTGCAGGAAGTTGTCTTCCAACAGCTGGTCCAGCTCTGGAATGATCTCGCCCTTGCGCTTTGCAGAGCCAATCTGCGGGATGTACTCCGGGTGGATTTCTGAGCGGGTGGATGGGCGCTTGAGCAAGAAGTTGCTCAGCCAGTCGATGGCGCTGCGTTCGTCAGAGACGAACAGCTCCGCTTGCGCAACTTGCGGAATGCGCGCACGCGCCTTCTCGTACTCGACCAGCTGCTCGGGTAGGAACACCATTCCGTCGGTCTCACGGAATCGGACTGGCAGTTCCGCCAGGAACTCGGGCGTTGAAATCGGCACCATCGTGCCGTGGCGGATGAACCAAGACGCCATGCGGTCGTAGATGCGACGCGGGTCCCGTTCGACGATGTTTAGTAGCTCTTGCGGGTAACCCGACGTCACTTTGACAGCTGGCAGCTGCTTCAAGTGCGTCTGCACGAAGTCCCACGCCGAGTCCACCGTCGGCCCGTGTTGATTGAATCGATCTTCAAGGCCGCCATTGGGTTTGTAGGCCGAGATCACCAAGTCCTGCTTTACCGCCGTGGTGGAAGTGACCTGGCGGTAGCTGCCTTGTACCTTGTCAAGCGCCGTGACCTCGGCCACCACAAAGCCTGCTTGCTGCAACGCGACTTGGATCGCGTTCCAGACCGCGGCCTTGCTGTTGGAGAAGACGACCGTCATCCAGCGCCCGGGCTTGAGCACACGGTAGTACTCCGCGAAGCAACGCTGCATCAGGTGCTGGTACTCCGGGAGCGCCTTCTTTTTGAACTTGTCGACGATGGCTTCCGGCCCGGCGTCTGTCGTGACGCGGTGCCAAGACTCAACGAGGAAGTTCAAGTCGGCGTAAAAGATGTTCTCGCCAAACGGTGGATCAGTGAACACATAGTCAATACAACTTGATGGCAACGGAATACCCGCAGCAGTACCCGTATTGATTGCCACATTTCCGGCCGCAGTCTTGTAGTCTCGGAAGGCTTTTCCAAGTCGATCTAACTTCAGCCCAAGGTTGTATTGAGGACTGCATTCAGCGTGCTGTGACCCGACGTAGTAGACGCCGGTCAGCTGACGGTTGACCTGCGATCCGCCGGGTCTCCCCTGCTGAATTGGCTGATAGCGATTCAGGACCGAGAGCCCCCAAATTGCCTGTTCGACAAAGAACAAAAGCATCTCGCGAATCCGGAAATCCGGCTGCTCCTTTGCCTTTCTCCATAGAAGCGCCATCGCCTGAGCTGCACGCGGAAGAAAGAAGTGGTGGACACTCGAAAAGCCCTTGGGGGCAATTCGCGACCCGTGATACATCTCCTCGATTGGGAATCGGGCTGTAGGCAGATCCGTAGGCAGCGGAAGTGCTTCGATCTTCGCCAGAACTGCCAAGTCGCTTTGATCGGGCTGTTTTTCCCGGCGAGTCCCAGCTGCGACGTACGAGATGAGTGCTGGGCGGAACTTGACGCGCTTCCACGCTGCGCCGGATGCCGGATCAACGCGGGACTCAAGGACGCGATCAAGGTTGTCCTTGTTCAGGTCTGCGCCGCAATGTGGGCAAGGGAACGTGTCCTTTACCCGCTTACTGTCGTCGTCGAGCGCTTCTTCGAGGAAGTTCACCTCACCGGCGCAGTGAGGGCATGTGAAAACTTCGCTCCAAACGGTGTATTCGATCCTGCCCTTGGTTTTGCCGTCGGTATGGGTCGTCTCATACATCCAACCAAGTTCGTGTTCGACCTCCTTGAGAAGTTGCTTCCCCGCCTTTGCGAAGGCCTCCACGTCGAACGGTAGGTTGTAGTTGGCTGCGATGAAGGTCGCAGCAGGCGACAGGTCGTTGAGGATGGCTCGTCGCGAGCCCCATCTGGGCGCGGCCTTGCCTTGCTTCTTCCACTCCATTTCCACCTCGTGGCGGTACGCAGCAGGCGCTGATCCGCACCACTGCGCCGCAACACCGGTCATGCCCGAGCCACCGAAGCCGTCTAGCACGATGTCACCCGGTTCCGTGTAGTGCAGGATGGACGGCACGATGGCCAAGTGCGGCACCTTGGTGTGATACGAGTGCGCCTTGTAGAGCGGGTCCGTCTTGCCGACCGACACGTCAATGGTCTGCGGCTCGCGGCTGTACTTGACGCTGGGGTCGTAGGGCTTGCCGTAGTGGCGCACGAACTCTTCGAGGAACGGGTTCGGACACGCGGTGTAGTAAGGTGGGTCCGACATCGCCAGGATGGCCTCATCGGTGCCCTGCGGGAACCCTTCGGTCTTCCGGAACGCTGGGTCCTTCAGCTTCTCGGCCAGCAGTTTCGAGAAGTGCTCGCGACGGGCCTGCTCGCTTGGGAACGTGATGCCTAAGCACTCGACGGGGCCTCCTGCTGCCTTCTTGTGGTCTTTGTATAGGTCGTTCATAACATCAGCTTCGGAGTTCAGAGGTTGGGTCGCACTTGGCGCACGTAGGTGGCTTTGTCGATGCCCACGTGGTGCAGGAACGTCTTGAAGACGCCCGGGCTCACCGGGTCTCGCGTGGGAAGAATGAAGGCACGTTGGTCCGGCCCCGTCCACTTTTGGTGGCCGCCTTTGCCGCCTGATGCGTCCAGGCTGTGGCGGAAGTGTTTGAGCGCCCGTTCAAGCTCGCGACGCGGTGGCACGTTGAACGTGGCCGGGTGGCTTTGCAGACGGTCAGCGATGACACCGGGGCCGACGAATCGCAGCGGGATGTCGGCTGGCTGGAAGTCATACGGCAGCGGGCCGGTCAGCGCACTTTCAAGTGGCAGGCCAATCCCGGTGGCGTTCATCTTGGGGTTGCCGGTGCTGAGCTGGTTGGCGAAGGTGCGCCACGTGCTTGGCTGATGGCCCAGCCGCCATTCCTGATACCCCGGTGGGGCGAGGTCCAGCGATGCTTCCACGACGCGGTCCAGGCCCTCAGCGTTCGACGCCATGCGTGTGACCAGGGACTGGATGCCAGGTGCTTTGAACCAGCTCCATGCTGACCAGTTGGCCAGTGCTTCTTCGAGCCAATCGGGCGTTTCGCGCAGCGCCTGGTAGACGCGTTCCTTGTAGCGCAGGTGCCGGGGTTGCTGGGCGTTGATCTCGGCCCAGGAGAGTGCGGCCTCGACCCGGGCGTGGAACAGTTCGTGGGCGTAAGTCAGCCCAAAGGCCAACAGTGCAGCGAGACTGTGTGACCCATGAACACGCGCCGACTTGAAGTCGTCCAGAAAACTGAGCGCCAGGTCGTCCAGCTTTCGGGCGTCGAAGTAGATGCCCCACGTCTCCTCGGTCCAGACGTGATACGGCTGGAACCAGGCGATGGCCTCGAAGCCCTGTCCTTTGACGTCCTTGCGAACGTCGTCCACGCGGTCGCGGTAATCGTCTTGGTCGAGCTGCAGATCGTCCAGCGCATCCTTGAGGTCGTTCGACGTCGGATCAAAGCCCTGGACCTGAACGGAGTCTTCCACCGGCTGCGAGCCGGTGTGGAACTTGGGCTTGCCCATCTGCTCGATGCGCGGCTTGCGCAGTGCCGTAGGCAGGCGCCTTTGAACAGCCCAGCGGACCTCGGGGTACGAGGGCAAGCCTGTGTGGGGCACCCATGAGACGAGGCATTGCGCGCGGCGACCAGCAGCGCCGGGAAGAATGCCGGCGTAGCTACCATCGCGGGATGGTGGCCAGCCAGATCCGGCAACCGCGGCAATGGCTGCGCGTGCCAGTTTTTCCGCGTCGCCCGATGTGGACTGTGGGAACTTCGCGGCGCGCGGCATGGAATGAAGTAGCCGTTCGGCGGTCAACACCGGAGGCTGAAAGTGGCTCTCCATCGCCACCTGCGCTTCTGCATACCCTTCGAACCTCTTCATGTCGCTGTTGCGAGCGTAGAAGTCCTCGTTGTCCTTCTTCTTGCGGTCGATTGCCTCGTCAAACTTGGCGACTTTGGATTGGTGCTCCAGCAGCAGCGCGTCGGCGTCTGCTTTCAGCCCTGCCGAGATCCAAGCATCCGGAGCAACAGGCTTCGACCGCCCCACCGCCACGCAAAGATTCTTCCCGTCCGGCAGCAAGAACACCCCGTGGCAATGCGCGACAACCTTGGTGCCGGCCTTTATGCGTGAACCGGTGGGCTTGAGCTTTGCTGGTGCCCACACGGCTTCTCTCAATTGACGGCGAAGAGATTTCTCGTCGAGCAACAGCGCCATGAGTCGCGCTGTCTTCTTGGTGCCAAGAAAGTCGATCTCGCAAACACCCGTCGACATGAACTCGACGATGTCCGGGTCGCTGATCGGCACGTCGATTAAGAACACGTCAGGCGCGGTCGTCCACGCGAAACTGGGGGGAATCCAGCTTTGCAGGCGCAGGGGTCTGCTGCTTGGGCCGCTCACGAGATCACTCCACCACGAACCGGAGCTTGCTGGCGTCCTTGCCCTTGCAGCGCTCATTCAGGAAGGTCTCGAACCGCTTGCGCAGGTCGTCCGGCGTGGCGGGCGAGCCGCCCTGTAACAAGGCCTTCTTGATGTCATCACCGCTGACGCCGATCTTCTCCAGCCCTGACAGGGCTTCCTGCACGGCGCTGACAAAGTCCGGGGTGACGGGGTCGGCCAGCTTCTTCGATGCAACGAACTTCTTGATCAGCTCGCGGGCGGATGCCTTCAGCAGGTCCAGGTTGGCCTGGATGATCGGGTCGTCCAGGTTGTCGAGCAGCGTTTGCTGCCAGCCGTCGAGCAACTTGTCCAGTTCCTCGTCCAGTTGCTTGAGCACGTTGGCGGCCGGCAGGAAGTCGCCTTGCTCGTTGGCCGGGCGGAAGCTGCAGTGCGGGCAATAGGGGCTTGCCGACAGCTCCGACTCCACCAGCGACGCGCAACTCTTGAGCTTGTCGAGCTTGTTGTCGAAGGTGGTGAGCTGGCTGGTGGGCATCAGCGAGATGCCGGCCAGCGCCCGCATGGCCACCAGGCGCGAGTCTTTGCGCAACGCGGACTTGGTCTTGTCCTCCGCCACGCCCAGGCGAGCCTTGCTGTGCTGGGCGATGTAGGCGGTGAGATAGTCCTTCTTGAGCTGGGCCAGGGTCTGCCGGTATTCGGCGGCATGCTGGGCGTTGCGGTCCAGCGCGAGCTTGTCCAGGATGTCCTTGCGCGCGCTCTGCGCCTGCTTGACCCACGCGTGATCGCTGGACAGCACCATTTCGGCTTGCGACAAGTAGGCGGCTGTGCTGCCCAGCTCGGTCACCAGTTCCAGCAGCTTTTCGACGGCAGCCAGGACCTCGAGGTTCTTCTTCTGAGCATCGATGTCGTCGGACCCGATGCGCAGGTTCTTCAGTTTGCCGACCGTGTTGTACGGCGTCAGCCCCTCAGTGAAGGTCTTGAGCGCTTCCAGCCGGGTGCGCCAGTCGCGGATTTCGTCGTCCGTGAGCAGCGGCTTGCCCCAGAAGGTGAGCTTGCCTTGCAGATCAGTGCCCGCCGTCAGCACGCGGCCGACCAGCTTGGAGACGGCTTCGAGAAGCTGCTTGACGGGTTCTTCCGACCCTTGCGTGGCCAGTTGTGCCAAGCCGGGCGACAGGCCGAGCAGTTCGAACAAGGATCGCAGAACGGAGACGTTGATTTCCTTCGGCGCTTCGACATGCTTGAACTGCTTGAGCTCTTCGAGTCCGCGCTCGGCCAGCAGCGTGATCTTGCCGGAGTCGATCTTGTCGCCTGTGATGGCCAGGACGATGTCGCCGGAGTAGACGAGGCCCCCCAGCACGGCCACCAGCAGGTCCGGCTCCAAGCGGAATTTCACCGGGTGGAAGTACTCCACGTCCGTCTGTCCGTTCAGCAGCTCGCTGCGGTTCAGCACCTGGCCATGCCCCTTGGCCTTCAGGCGGTTCAGCACTTCTTGCGAGTAACGCGAGCGCCCCGGCTCGATGCGGTCGCCATCCAACATCTCCAACGCGTCGAGGATGGCATTGGCGTCCTTGGTGCGGGTGCCGCCGGCCAGTGCCTTCAGCGCGTTGCCCACCAACTGCTTGCGGTTGGATTCGGTGACCAGGACAGGGAAGGTCGGGTACTCAGGCGAGACCTCAGCAAACTGCTGGTTGAGCGCCAGGCCGGAGACGACGTTGATGATGTCGCGGAAGTTGGCCCGCTCATCGGAGCCCAGGCGCAACCTGTCGCGGATGTTGACGCCCGTGGCCCAGCCCTGGAGGGTCTTGGTCTTGCCTTGGTAGGTCACCTCGAAGGCGGTCATCTGCTTTTCCTGGAGCCACTTGCTCATGTCGCGCAGCGCGTCTTTGGCTTTGTCCAGGTAGACGGCCTTCGCGCCGCCGCTGGCGGTGGAGGCAAGATCCTGTGCCGCCGCGTAGAAGGCAAGGTGGCGCTTGATGGCGTCGTCCAGGCCCTTGAGCCGGATGAAGACCTCATCGGATTTGTTCTCGTCACGGAAACGCGGCGGCTCGAAGGGCTGGATGAAGTAGACGTAGAAATCGCGCTCGGGCTGGGCGGTGGGCCGGTCGTTCGGGGCGCCGAAGAACAGGTAGCCATTGCGGTCGACGCGGCGGTCTTGCCACTCGATCTGGTACTGCCAGATTTGATGACCTGTGACGTAGGTGCTCTCGTCGGTGCGTTCCATCAACTGCTTGATGGCGCCGTAGTAGGCGCGGTCCAGCGCGTCGTCCGACAGGGCCTCGGCACGCTTTTCGATCTGCGCGTCGTAGTCAACGTCCTTCTTGAGGTCAAGGAAGTACTGCTCCGTGTCCGGCGCCTTGGAGATGAACTGGCCGTTGACCGTCTTGACGATCTCCCGCAGGGTGGTCTGCACGGCGGTGAGCAGGTCGTCGGCCGGGTCGCCACCCATGTCCTCGATGCCGGGCTGGTACAGGCACAGCGTGTCGCGCAGCTCGGCAGCAGTTGGACCGACCGGCACGTAGATGTCGCCGCCTGTGGTCAGCCGATGCACCGACAGGCCGGCAATCACGCGCTGCGCCATCGGCTTGTAGGCCGGTCGGGTGAAGGCCTTGAGGACACGTTCGGCCAGGACTTCGGACACCTTCAGCACCGGACCGATGCTGGGGTCAGAGCGCAGCACGCCGTTTGATGTGATGGTTGCCCAAAACTTGTCGTACCCGATCAGGCCCGGTCGATCGTCCGGAACCTCCTCGTTCAAAACGGCCTGGATCTGGTCGCGAAGGGTGACCAGGGCACCCCGCTTCTCGGTGAAGACCAGACGTTCAAAGGTGCCGATGTACTCCGGGTGAACGGGGAACAGCCGCACGTACTCGTCCATGCGCTCGTTCATCGAGCTGTAGAACTTGGCGAACTTGGTGAGGTAGGTCCGGATCTTGTTCTGCTGGTCCGCCGTCTTCTTCAACAGGCGCTCGGCGACCACGAAGCTGACGTCTTGTCGGGCCAGCAGCACTTGAGTGAACCGGTCCTTCACCCGGCGCAGGCTGTCAGCGACGTGCTGGAAGCGGTTGCTGTCGAAGATGGCCTCCTGCACGCCCGCCACGAAGCGGAACCGCAGGTGCTTGGTGACTTCACCGATCTCACGCAGGAACGACAGGTCCAGCACCAGGTCGTGGTCCTTTCGGGAGCGCAGGTAGTCGAGAAACTCGTCGACCACCAGGAGCACGCCGTGGTTGGGGTGAACCTCGGCGAACGCGGCCATCATCTCCTCGAACGCCGCCTTGTTGTTGACGACCTTGTCGGCGGCCGGGAACGTGTAGCTGACGCCGTTCTTTTCCAGGAAGAGTTCAAGCTCCTGGGTGATGATGTCCCGCAGCGACATCTGGCTGGAGATCTCGATGCGGTGGACCTTGAACTTGCCAGCGATCTTCCCCGCTGCTTCGGCCACCTTGGGGTGACGGATCATGGGCTGGTAAGCCGCGTCTTCAGCCACCAGGGACAGCACCGACATCAAGTGCGATTTACCGGTGCCGTAGTTGCCGACCACCAGCACGCCCATGTGGTCGACGGACTCGTCGAAGGAAAGCTGCGGAATTATTTGCTTGGCGATCCGCTCGGCCATGTCGTCCGACATGACGTAGGTCGCGACCAGCTTCTTGGCCTCGTCCGGACGATTGGCGTCGAGCAGTTGGATGACCGATTCGATCGGTTCGAATTGAATGAGATCGCCGTAGCGCATGTCTTCCTCGCTTCCCTATTACTGAATTTCAAAGGGGACCACGCCGGCAAGGCTGTAGTCCTGGTGTTCTGGATGCCCCATGTCGGCGTAGGTCAGCCGGCCCGTTCTCGCATCGCCCTGCAACTCGCCTGGCCAAACCGCCACGACGCGTCTCGCGTGCGCGTGCCGCTTCAGCAGATCGAGTGGATCGAGCTGAAGGGATCGGTCGAACAACAGTTCGATGTTGTCCAGCAGCAGCAAGTCCGCGGGGGCATGCTGATCGGCCAGCTCACGCAGGATCGTCGTGGTCTGCAGATGGCGCTGCCTCTGTGGCATGCCCGCGAGACGACCACCCAACTCAGCCCCGACATTCAGCGGCGTGACCCCCTTGCTCTTTGCGAGGGAGTGCAGCAACGCCGTCTTGCCGGAGTTGGGCGGCCCGATGAGCAGGACGAGCTTGCTCTGCAGTGCTCCGACTTCATCGACCAGACGCTCAAGCTTTTCGATCATCCGCGCATCCCCCCGGACAGGACACGGAGGCAGTGCCGCGGGCATGTGGAGGGTTGACGGCTCTGCATGAGTCACTCGAAGAGGCTGGACTGCTTGACGATGTAGCCCGCTGGCTTCTTCTGCTTCTCGATCACGCCTTCGTCGACAAGACGCTGCAACCATGCCTTGGCCTGGGCGGTGGACACCTCCAGCGCAGCAGCGACCTCGGCGTCCTTCATCGGTGACTTCAGCAGCAGTTGAATCACGCCCCGGACAGCCGCGAACAGCGTGTCCGCTGGTGTTGAGGGCGTTGTCGCCATCGGGCCGGTTGCTTCGGGGGTGGCCTCAGGTGTCGGTGCAGCCGATGGGGCGGGCTCTGGCGTGGGCTCGACCGGCTTGTCGACGGGTACAGCGGCGGATGGCGGCACCGGCTCGCTCGGCGTCTCGATCGTGGGTGTTGTCTCCGGGAACGAGGGCGTCTTGGGCGCAACGCCCGACGGTCCGTCTTCGGAAAACAGTGCAAGGCCTGACTGCGGGGACGGCAACTGAGTGGGCGCAGCAGACTCGAACACAGCTTCGAACGCATCGGTGTCTTGCGGATTCGGCCAGGGGAGCGCTCCCTTGCGGCGTAGGGCTTCGAGTCCAGGAGACGAACCTCCGGTGGATCGAACGTACACGGGCACGAACTTGAGCTTGTCCAGCTGCTCGACAGCACCAGTCCAGGTACCGCCCTTGTTCAGATCGGAGCTGACAACCAGGGATGCGTCGGCCAGCGCGTAGATCAGCTTGTTGCGCTGCATGGCGTTGCCGACGTTGAACCCCGCACTCGGGTCGTAGGGTGAAATCAGCACCAGTTGACCATCGAGCAGCAGATTGCGGTGCTCGCGGTTCATGGTCGTCTTCTCCAGGCTGTCCGCGAGCACGCCGCTGACCTTGCCTCCCGCTTCAAGCGCACCGCGCATGGCGGCCTGGTCGATGCCCTTGGCGCCGCCCGATACGAGCGTCCTCCCAGCCCGAGCCGCCAGCCGACCTACCGCCATCGTGTAGTCGATCAACGAGTCGTCCACATGGCGAGAGCCGACCACGGCGAGACCGCCCGACTCCAGCAAGGCCATGTCGCCGCATCCGTAGAGGACAGCCGGGGCGTCTTCGCGCAGGCGCACCTTTAGACGACGGGGGTACTCGGCATCCGCGCGGCTGACCACCCAGATGGCACGCGCTTGCCAGCGTTCAATGACTTGGCTCAGAAGGAAGCCTCGCCCCAGCAGGCTTTGCAGTCGGGCTTCATCGACAACGGGCTGGCAGGCCCGCATGAGATCGGCTGCATCGGGCGACACGAGATCCGCGGGCTGGCGTTGGATCTCCCGCAGGTGGCGGGCAAGACGCTTGTATTCGCCCGGGGACAGAAGATCCGCGGAAGACGTGCCGCGCCCAGCGATCAGCGGCGCCGTCAGCAGCAGGATCGCCTGGGTGTTGGGTGACAGGGCGGGCGTCATTCGTCGTGCCCCGTTTGAGAGAGCGCCATGGGGTAGACGTCGCCGCTTCCGCTCTTGCGCAGCAGCCACGCGGCCACGGTCAGCGTCCAGCGTGAGTCCACCATGTCATCGACCAGGATCACCGGCCCGTGGGGCACCGGCTGACCGTTGAGTGCCAGCGAGCCGTCGATGTTGCGCGCCTGCTGTGTGCTGTTTGCCATCGTTTTCTGTTCGGGCCTGTCGTCAGTTTTCGCGATGACCATATGAAACGGCAGGCCCAGAGCCGCAGCCAAGCGCTTCGCAAAGTTGGGGACGAGGTCGGGATGACGCAGCGAGGGCACGCAGGTCACCCACGTCGGCTTGGGTTGGGGGTTCCATTCGCGGACCATCTTCACGCACGCCCCAACCAGATCGTCGGCAAACTTGCCGTCGTGGTACTTGCCTCGCCGGACCAGGCCGCCCCACCCAGCGTCACCCCACACGCAGAGGGCCTTGCCGGGCTGCGCTTGATGCCCGGGCGCAATGAAGCCTTTGACGCCGTACTGAGGCATGCCCCCATCAGGCCACTTCTTACGGGGCTCGATGGGCAGGCTAGTTCGGCGCAGGAACTCGATGGCGTCCCGAACCAGCACCTCATCCACATCCGTTGGCAACGGGGGCAGCGCAGGCCGCGTGACAACACTTGGATCGCCGTCGAGCGCGCGGATCAGAAAGCCCATGTGGTCACCGAAGGGCAGACTGACGTAGTCCTGCATCTGCTGGTGCTCGTCACGCCGCAGGGCCGTGAGTCGCTCCGCTCGCTCCCAGAAGCCCTCGCTCAGGGTGGCGGCGGTGAGCTGCCACTTTGTGCCTTGCTTGGCGATGGGTGCTGGCGCCTCGAGGGAGAGCAGCGCGATCGTCTTGTCGACGCGGCCCTTGCTCAGGTTGACGCGACTCAGCAGCTCGGGGACGGACAGGCCGTTCTCTTCTTCCTCCAGTGCGCCCAGGACGTCGGCGACTTCCTGCCGGGTCGGGAACGCGCTTCGGATGAACCAGTCGGTGATGTCCGACTCTTCCTGGCCGCTCAGCAGTACGCCGTAGGCGGAGTCGAGCGCACGCCCAGCACGGCCCACTTGCTGGTAGTAGGCGACGACCGAGCCCGGCATCTGGTAGTGGATGACGAAGGCCAGATCCGGCTTGTCGTAGCCCATGCCCAGCGCAGTCGTCGCAACCAGCGCCTTGACCTCGTTGTTGAGCAACGCCTGTTCCAGCGCTTCCCGGCGATCGCCCGTTTCGCCCGTGTAGGCCTCGACGTTGAAGCCCCGGGTCTTGAGCCAGTCGGCGACCTGGTTGGCGTCGCGCACGGTGAGCGTGTAGATGATGCCGTGGCCTTGCAGCACGGCCAGTTGTTGCGCCAGCCACGCCAGACGTTCGGCCTGGCTGGGCAAGCGGATCGTTTGCAGGGACAGCGAGGTCCGATTCAAGTCGCCGCGTGAGACCTCGAGCTTCGGACCGAGCACGGCAGCAAGGTCCTCCATCACGCGGTTGTTCGCCGTTGCCGTGGTGGCCAGCAGCCGCAGGTTCGGCGGCAGCGTCTTGACGATCCGCTCGAGCAGGCGGTAGTGAGGGCGGAAGTCGTGGCCCCAGTCGGAGATGCAGTGCGCTTCGTCGATGACCAGCATCGAGATTTGTGCGGCGATCCCAGCCAGCACCTGCGTACGGAAGCGCTCGTTCGCCAGGCGCTCGGGTGAGATCAAGAGGATGTCGACTTCCCCGCGCGCCAGGGTGGCCTCGACTTGGGCCCAGTCGTCGACGTTGTCGGAGTTGATCGTGGCGGCGCGAACGCCCATGCGCTCTGCCGCGGCGATCTGGTTGCGCATCAGCGCCAGCAGCGGGGAGATCAGCAGTGCGGGGCCGTTGCTGCCGTCGCGCAGCAGCTTCGTCGCGATGAAGTAGACGAAGCTCTTCCCCCATCCTGTCTTCTGAACGACCAGCAGGCGGCCTCGTCCGTCGACGATGTGGCGAATCGCGTCTTCTTGGCCTTCACGGAATGTGGCGTCGGCCCGGCCAGAGCCGATCCGGAGTAGCTCCAAGGCGCGTTGCGGGTTATAGGTCATGTCATGGCTCTCCCTTGTTCTTGTCAGGAGAGCGGTAGCCCGGGGCCAACAGGGCGTTCTTGACGCCGTAGAGGGCCAGCGGGTCCTTCAGCCACAGCCGGAACTCATGGCCACGCAGGCTGTGGTCAGGCGAGCAGTCCACGCTCCACTTGCGCAGGATGTAGCCGGCTGTCGCCGCACGCAGCTTCATACGCAGCGACCCGTCCTGCATCCCGTAGTCCATCGCCGTGATCTCCGGACGAGGCTGGTCCGGATGCGGGACAAGCTCAAGCTCCACGATGCGCGTCCACTGGATGTCCTGGTCGCTGAGTTCGTGCGCTTCGGGCTTTTCTCCCTTCAGGACCCGGGGGTGCCTGATCCGCGTGATCACGAAGTCGCGGAACTCCTGCGACTTCCGGTCGAAGGCCCGGACATGCCATCTCAGCCCGTTGTCGATCAGCGCAAACGGCACGATCTGGCGTTCGGCCTGGCCGTTTGCGATGGAGTAGTACTCGATCGCCAGCGGGCATTCCTGGTGGATCGCCCGGGTCACGCTGGCCAGTACGTCCAGGTCTGGGTGGGTCAGCCGCGAAGGGCTCTCGCAGGCCACCCAGGCCTTGAGCCGCATCGGCTCGCCATCCCCGAAGCCTTGGGTCAACCAGGACAGCACCCGCTCAGGCGGAAAGTCGAAGACCGCCCGGAAGTCCGGGCCCAAGACGTAGGTCTTGGCTTTGGAGTCGTAGTCGATGTTGCCCGGGGCCAGCTCTTTGTAGAGCGCCAGATCCCGGCTGGCCGCTGCCGACTGGATGCCAAAACGTGCGACCAGGTCCTGGCGACGGATCTCCCCGATGAAGCGCACGCGCAACTCCACGAACGCGAGGCGGTCGCGCTGCGGCTGGGTGAGTTCTGCAAGCTGTTCGTTCGACATCCTGGGGTTGCTCATTCGCGTCAGCGATGGCTGGTGGGGATTGTTGCGGAAAGTATAATGTTTGCTCTAGAATCGGTCCACAGAATGATTTAGATGTGTTGATGGGTCTTGTAATGATGACCATTTGACCTCAGAGGGTCGAAACAGGTGAACGCATGAGTGGAGGTCGTTGGGATCAACCGGGCGTGCCCCACAAGGGGTGGCAATGCGTGGACGTCGTCGACCTGCGTGCCGACGGCGGGCCCGCGGACGAGACCGACTACGCCACCTGCCAGATGTGCGGGAACGAGAAGATCCGCTACGTCCACGTCATGGCGCACCCCGATCTGGCCGAGAACCTCGAGGTCGGGTGCGTTTGCGCCGAAAAGATGAGCGACGACTACGAGGGGCCCAAGCGGCGTGAGGCAAAGCTGCGCAACCGTGCCGTCCGGCGCACACGTTGGCTGCAGCGCAAGTGGCGCGTGTCCGCCAAGGGGAACAGCTTTCTGAACGTCGACGGGCACAACCTCGGCGTGCACGTGAACAAGTTCAAGAGGTGGGGCTACCGGATAGGTAGCCGCTTCAGCGCCAAGACCTATGCCACCAAGGACGAGGCGAAGTTGGCGCTATTCGACGAGTTCTGGGCTACGACTCAGGACGATGTCCGGCTTTGGGCGACGGACTGAAGGAAGAGCAAGCAGGGGCTACGTGAGCGGAAGCGACCGCATGGATTTGCGCTGTATGCCTGGCGAGATCAGGCGAAATCAGCGAAGACAGCGAAATTTGTGCTGCGACAGGCACATGCGATCGAGCAGCATCGGCGAAGTCAGCGAAAGAATCCCCTACGTCGAAGCCAGCCGGTAGACGCGACGTGGCGCACCCGGCGCACCGTCACTCCGCTCGGCCCACTGCACGTTGATTTTGGGGGGCGTCACCACCAGCAGGTGCTCTAGACTGGCGTCGATCATTGTCTTGGGCACCTTCCCCTTGAAGCAATCGGCGCTGATCTGGCTTCGCGTTGCCTGACCTCGCACGCGCAGGAAGGCCAACACGCGATTCGACAACTCGAGGATCTGCGCCTGCTTTGCATCCTCGGCAGCGCTGACGAACACATGGCGGACGGAGGCGGTGGCGTGCCGAATCCACCCCATCGCCGCGTCGATGTGCGGCGCGTCGATCCGGGTTTGCAAATCCGTCAGCGCCAGCAGCATCGCCAGCCGTAACAGCATTGGCGCGCGGCGTTCCAGCAACGCGCCGACGGTTCCGTCCCCGAGGTCGTCGTTCAGCACTCCCCGGTACAGTTGGGCGTAACGCCATTGGGCCTGCGGCGACAGCTCCATCCGAAGATGGTCGCGCTCTTCGTACCGGTCGGAGCGAACGAAGGCCAGTACCTCCAGCGTTTCGCGTGCCAACTGCTCGACCGTCGTCAGCGGCGTCTCCTTCGGGAACGGAAGCATCCGTGTCCGCTCGGCCCAGATCATCAGGAAGCGGTTGCCGAAACCGTTGGTGAGTTCGCGGGCGCTCATCAGCCCCGTCAGCTCACTGGGCGATATCGCGCCGCTCAGGCAGACGTGTGGGTGGCTGGCGTAAAGCCGGTTGGATTTGGTGGCAGGCTTGAGATCGATGCCATCCCAACAGTCGCGCAGCGCGGCCGATAGAGTGTTGCCGTCGCGCCGCCCTTGATGCAGCACGTTGGCGAACTCGGACTCGACCACCCACAGCCGCTTGTCCTCGATGGCCGGTACGTCGTGTCGGCCCTGGCGATAGCCGTCGTGCATCAGCGCCACCAGACCTTCACGGCTAGACAGGCCACCCCGGTGAATCTGCGGCACAAAGGACTCGTCGATGGCCCGCATCGCCTGATCGATGCGCAACACCAGCGACACCGCGTCGCCCTTGCGGCCACGGCCGGAACGCCCGATGTGCAGGCAGAACAGCCGCGCGTGGTGCCGGGTGTTGCCGATGGGCAGGTACACGCCACGCCCGACCGCGCAGGACAAGTACGCCATGAAGTTTGCCGCGATGGCGAAGGCGTTGGTCTCCGTGCCGTCACTGCCCGCGCGAGCGATCTCGCCGATCAGTCCATAGAGGCATGCGGGATCTGGCTGTGGCGCATTGCGATGGGGTGGTGCCACATCATCAGGTTGGTCATGTCCCTCGAAGTCGGTCGCCGCATCGGGCACTGGACGTGCCTCATCGCCGCCGTCTGAGGGTGTGGGCTGTCCATTCACTTGTCCAGCGTCACCATGCGGACGATGCTGTCGAACTCGTTTAGCACGTCGGGCTGCTTCTTCGTCAGGTGGCGCAGGATGGCGTCGTTGGCCATGAGCTTGGCCAGGTAGCCCTTGGCCAGCACCAGATTGAGGATGTCCTGGCCGTAGGACTGCTCGGCCAGCTTGAACTGTTCCTGGAGATTGCCCATTTCCCGCTCCATCTTGGCCATCTGATCCGCGCTGACGCCGGTCATCTTCTTCGGCTTGACCTCGCCGACGAGCATGTTGCTGGGCGTGGCGGCCACTAGAGCCTGGGCGTAGGCGACAGTGATGTTGTTGGCGCTGACCATCAACTCCACGCATTCGACCTGCCGTGTCGGCTTCATCTTGCGCAGAACCGCACCGAGGTTGGCTGAGAAGGTCTGGTCGCGCAGAAGCTCGGCGGCTTCCGGGCAGATCCCGTCGAGCAGGTTCAGCTTCTTGATGATGTGGCTGATGTCCACGTCCAGGGCCTTGGCGAGCCGCTCTGGAGTAACGCCACGCTCGACGGCGCGGCGGATCATCAAGTGTTCCTGGATGCTGGAAAGTCGATTGACCCGGTTGTTGTAGGTGTAGCTCTCGTCATCCGTGGCCACGAGGCATGGGACCTGTTCGAAGCCCAGTTGCTTCAGCGCGACCAGACGTGTGTGGCCATCAAGCAGGATGTGCTGGCCAGATCGGTCAGGTTTGCCCACCGACAAGGGTTCGATCAGGCCAACGGCCTCGATGGACGCGGTGATCTGCTTGAACTTGCGGGAGGTCTCCAGACCTTCGGGTGTCTTGCGCGACGGAAGGACCGCCGATAGTGACAGCAGGAGTGGCTCCGGAATGAACCCCAGGGGTGGCTTGGTCACGTTCCGCTCCCACGCGCCCAGACGCGGTCCGCCAGGTACTGCGGCAGGGTGTCCAGGCCTTCGGCACGCAGTAGGTTGGTGAAGTTCTCGTCGGCCAACAATTGACGAAGTGCGCCGACGATGAACAGAAGATTGCGCTGGGCGGTTTCGGCCTTGCGCACCATCAGCTTCTGGCGTTCGACTTCACGCTGATAGTTGCGCACGAGGCTGGATGTGGTGACATCCTCATTCGGCTTGCGGGATGACATCCTGCCGCCGATCGACCGGCCCTGGGTGCGACGACGTTCGATCACGCGGCGCGCCTGGATCAGCTGGCTGCCGCGCAGCTTTCCGGACTCGTAGGCTTCCTGCAGGGCGGCCTGCACCGATTTGTCATCGGTGCCAGCACCCGCAATGGTGATCGCCGCGCTGAGTGGTATGCGTCCGCTGCCGACGGCCATCAGTAGGCGTTCCTCCCCGTTCTTGAGCAGATACAGGATGCCCTGGACATACTCCGGGCTCAGGCCGGTCTTCTGTGCGATGGCCTTCTTGTCATAGCCTTGATCCCGCAGTTGCTCGATTCCGGTCAGCAGTTCCAAAGGGCTGAATTTGCGCCGCGCGATGTTCTCCGACAAGCTCATGATGAAGGCCGACTCATCGTCGACGTTCATCACCATCGCTGGAATCTCCTGCTGGCCGATCGTCTTGAAGGCCTTGAAGCGTCCTTCGCCGCAGATGAGCAAGTAGTGCTCGCCGTCGCTTCCTGGGCGCGGAGTCACGATGATGGGCTTTTTCAGGCCGATGCTCTGGATGTTGCCGACGATCTGCTCGAACACGCGGCTGTTGCGTTCTCGCGGATTCAGGACCTCGATGCGATCGAGCGGAATCATTCGCAGATCCGCGTGACGATGTTCTTTGTCTTGACTCATGCGGCCCTCCGGATGCGGATGCGCCGGGCCATGCCATACAGGTAGTCCAGGCTGTCGAAGCGGTAGCACTCGAACTCGATGCCGTTGTGATCGGCCAAGTGGATGCGCGGCTGGCCAAAATCCAAGCGCGGCAGCAGGTAGTAGTCCAGGGCGCCTTGGTTGTTCTCGTCCAGACGCACGGCCACCGTGATGTCCGGCGCGAGGCTGGTATCGAAGCGCACTTTCCATCGGCGGCGCCCGTTGTCGAGCAGTTGGCAACGGGCCAGCACGAGTGAGACGGTGAACTCACCATTGACCGTGAGCAGGTCGCTCGCCGAATCTCGCGTGACCGCGCCGCCTACCTCGGCGATCATCCTTTCGGTCTGACCGACGATTTCCGGGTGCAGTCGGCGCAGGAACTGGTTGACCTCAAGGTACTGGTAGTCCCGATCGGGCGTGAAGCCGACCGTCTGGTAAGCGCGAATCAGGCTGCCGAAGCGGTGCGCATACGCCGCTGCCGACGGCATTCCTTCGGCTTCGTCGATGATCAGGCCCGAGAGGTAGCCGTGCTGCTGGTAAAGCCGGCGCAGTTTCTCGACGAGTTCGTCGTCGCTGTACCGGTACGACCGCGCGCGCATGATGCCCTGCGCCGTGTAGAACAGTTCCGGCGGCACGATGCCCTCGAACGCGCCTTCCTTCTTGATCCACATCTCGGGGCCGTTGACCACCCGATGCTTCTTGAGCTTGAAGGAGCGCCGGTTGTAGACGTTGTTGCCGATGTACTTCTCGTTGGAGAGCACCTCGCGCACGGTGGCGCGCGTCCAGTCCCGCCCGAGATCCGTGGGGGAGCCTTGAGAGTTGAGACGCTCCGCAATCTCCGACTCAGGCAGGTTGTCATCGACGAACCAGCGGTAGATCTGATTGACGATGGCGACCTCCGCATCCGGTCCCGGTTGCAGGATGACGCGGTCGGTTTGCAGGCTCTTGTGTTCGCCACGCGCCAGCTCGCCTTTGACTGAGCCGGACTGGTCGATCAGGACGCGCCGCAGGCCGTAACCGGCTGGCCCGCCTTGCCGAAAGCCCAACTCGATCAGGCGGCATTGCCCGGCGAACACCTTGGCCGACAACTCTCGGCTGTATTCGCCCGCCATCGCACGCTTGACGCCTTTGACGATGGTGGACACGGGCGAGCCGTCGTTCTCGAACTGCTCGGCGCAGTAGGCGACCTGAATTCCAGCCCGGCGGCAGATGTACTCATAGTAGGCGCTTTCGTCAGCGTCCTGAAACCGGCCCCATCGGCTCACGTCATAGACCAGGATTATCTGAAAGTCCGCGTTGCCTGTTTCGACGTCCTTGATCAATTGCTGCAGCGCTTGGCGACCGTCAATGCGCAGCCCACTCTTTCCTTCGTCGGCGTAGGTCCGGACGATCTCGATGTTGCGCTTGGCGGCGTACTCGAGGATCTTGTCGCCCTGGTTCTCCGTCGAGTACTGCTGGTGCTCGGTCGACATCCGAACGTACTGCGCGGCCTTGAAGGCCGGTTCCGACCCCGGCGGATTTGGAGGAGGTTCGATCGTTTGCATAGACCCGTCGCTTTATGTTTGACGCTCTCGGGTCTGCCACTCCTTCAATGGACGCGAAGTCGCCAGATGGCGGCAGCGCACACGGTCGGAATCGTTGCCATACAGGAAATTCGAGAACGCGTTTGGAAGCGAAGTTACGTTCCGCTGGCGCGGGTGTCGATCAAGTCATCTCATGACACGTCCATCTTGCACGGACAGGTCGCGCACAGCAGCGTGATCTCGACTACCAACGAGTCCCCGTCCTCCATCGGAAGTGCCGGGTATCTCGTGATTCGGTAGATGCCGGACGGCAAGGTCGACACGTCCATCTTTGCAAGCAGCGGTTCTCGTGCATCTGGCTGCTCGGGCTGCTTCGGGTCAGGTCGCCCGGAGCCGATGCTGGTCTCGCGGCGGACGCGCCAGTAGTCTTGATTGCGTAGCGCCCACGCCCGCTGTGCATCCTGCTGATTGATTCGATAGTCCGGGTCGGACTTGAGCTTGTCGCGCTGCCACTGGCGTTTGCGGGCGCGCTGGCAATCGGGAGAAGAACAGAAGGCTTGGTCAGGAACCTGCGGTCGGGGTTCGAAGGGCTGGCCGCAGCACGCGCAGCGTTTGGTCATCATCGGGGTCTCCATGGAAAATCCGTATGGAGACCGCCACTGACCGTGGCGATGGACGCGAAGCTGCTGCTCTACGAGTCGGTGTTCAAAGAGCGGCTCGGTTCAACGCGGGCGCCAGTGCAGATCGCAACCGATCCACGATGGCAGGCAGGGGCTCGGGGGGAAGCTCGTTCTTCTTGAGAAACGCCAACCACAGCGACTGCCGCGAGGAATCGTGTGCAAACTCGTCCGTCAGCCCAATCGGCACGGCATCGGGCACGGACATGCCGCGCCGCTCGAAAGTGGCTTTGATCGCTTGGGCCAGCAAATCGGTGTCCAGGGTTTCTCGTTCCAGCAGCACCGACAGATCGAAGTAGTCCTTCAGGCGGCTGTTGGTCATGCCCAGCAGGGCGATGGCGTGGAGTTTCTCCGCGATGACCGTGTATGCCGGGTATGCCCGAAGCCGTGGTGCGGGAAGATCGTCCAGCAGTACCGGATAGACCGAATCCACGGGCGCAGGTGTGACGGCATCGCCGAAGCCGACATCGATCTGCGTCTTGCAGCGGGCCTTGGCCAGTTCGCCTGCGATGATCACGCGGACGCCGCCGTAGCCGGCCTCCTTGCGGATTTCCTCGACGGTGACCGAGGCTGGGTCGAATGAGATGCCGTCGTCCACAGCGACGGCGGCGATGTCGCGGAAGGTTGCGGCCACCGATGCCAGGTCGCTTGCGCCGAAGCCGAGTAGATCTGCGTCGCGCGTGGCCCGGTGCGGCATGTCGTACCAGAGCGTGAACAGCAGCGCGCCCTTGAGCAGAAAGCGATCGGCGTGCTGCGATCGGGTCAGACGATAGAGGATGCGTTCCAGCGCAAAGCGCACCAGCACCTGATTGAAATCCACACCCTGCGCTTTGGCGACGTTGAGCAGGCGCGCACGGACGGACGCGGCAACGTTGGGATTGGCGGGGTTCACCCGATGCTCTCCAGGTAGGGCCTGATCACGTTGGCAACGCGGCAGACCTTGGCGAAGCGCCAGATGTCATCGACCGAGGCCCTGTTGTGGGCGCGAGCATCCTTCAGCGCCTCTAGCGCTACGTCCAGACCGATCTTGTTGCGGTGCTTGAAGCAGTCCGCCACAGTCTTGGCCACGCCGTACACCCGGAGCTTGACGCCATCGCGTTCAACTTCCTCGACGCCTGCGGTGTAGGCGTCGCCCGTGAACTGCACCATCTTGATCGGCGGATAGTCGAACCGTGGGGCATGACTGCCGCGCGGCATGGCGATCCAGACTTGGCGCGGCAGTTGGGTGGTCAGCTCGTGGAACTGCAGCGCTGTGAGCAGGCAGAGCACGGCTTGCGGCACCTTGGTGGCAACGGTCACGAGACTCTCGTGTTCAGACCCCTGGGAGTCCGGCAGGCGGTACAGGCCACGCCCAATCCGTTCCAGCAGGCCAGCGGCGGTCAGGCGCGTCAGGACGACCCGGGGCGCATCGATGGCGTCCAGATCGCTGGCGCGCAGCAGCCCCTTCTGGCCGGCCAGGCCGAGGACGCGCTGGGTATGGGTGTCGGGGAGCATGGCTGGAGTATGTTCCGTTTATTCGTCGAAGGCAATAGGTAGACGAAATATAGGAACACCGTCTGCGACGGCTGCTGGGCTCGCCGCCCGATGCCCGGGGCTGCCGCCAGACCCGGTCATAGCAGGGCGGTGATGCGCGGGATGCTCGCGGTACGGCTCGCGTCAGGCGAATTGCGGACGCGGGTTCGATTGATAAATACGGAATCGAACTGACGACTGTTCGGAGGTCGAGGCGCAACGTCGTGATGATGCTGGGCTGGTACGATTCCCTACGTTTAGGTGGCTGAATCCGCACCGTTCCGCAGTGGTTTGCACCGGCTGTAAGGGGCTGAGTTATCTAGGTTTAGCGCGGGTTACAGGCCCACCACCATATTCCGTACCCCGATCTGGCGGGCGCGGCAGGGCATCCCACAGCGGATTGCTTCCATTTGTATCCGTTCGTCGTCGTGGCAAGGACGCCCGTCTTGTGTGCCTGCGCACAGGGGGTGAACACGGGAAGCATCCCGGTATGTGCATTACGCTACCGGGTATATCGCCCCTCCCTGGAACTCGTTCCTTGCAAAGCGGGGTGACCTTGATCGAGTTGATGGTGGGCCTGGTGATCATGGCCATCCTGCTCGGGGTGGGTGTGCCCAGCTTTCGTTCATTCATTGCGGGTAACCGCCTGACGTCGTCGAGCAACGAGCTGGTGAGTGCACTCGCTCTCGCCCGGAGCGAGGCGGTGCGGCGAGGCACCCGGATCACCGTCTGTAAGAGTGCGGACGGCGCGGCTTGCACCACGGCGGGCGGATGGCAGCAGGGTTGGTTGGTGTTCACTGACCAAACCCGCGCAACGGCCAACGCCACGGTGGACGCGGGCGAGGCGGTCATCGTACGCGGACAGGCCGTCCCGACTCCTTTGGTCATTCTTGGTGGCGCCACGGCGCAAAATTTCGTGTCTTTCGCCGCAGACGGAACAACCCGGAACATGGCCGGCGCGCTCCAGGGCGGGCGAATCCGGGTCTGCTATCCGAACGACGCACTCAGCAACGCTCGCCGGGCCAGGGATATCGAAGTGCTGAACACCGGACGGTTGGCAACCACCAATCCTGGCAACGTCGATGCCTCCTGCGCAGCGCCATGATGAAGTCCATGAATCTCACACACGTGCTCCAACAAGCCCCTTCACGACAACGCGGTGTGGGCCTCATCGAGGTGCTGGTCGCTGTGCTGGTGCTGTCGCTGGGGCTGCTGGGTATGGCCGGCTTGCAGGCCAGTGCACTCAAAGCCAATCAGAGCAGCTACGGGCGTACCCAGGCCGTGATGCTGAGCTACTACATGCTGGACATGCTTCGAACCGATCGCGCGGGTGCGCAAGGCTTGAGCTACAACATGCCGGTGACCTGCGATCCCGAGGCCATCACCACCACGGACTTGGCGGGCAACAGCCGCAAGCAGTGGCTCCAGAGCATTCGCAACACACTGGGCAATGACGACAGCAGCTGCGGGGCCATCGCCTGCGATGCGGGTGGGCTTTGCACCATCACGATCAACTGGGACGACAGCAGAGCTGGCGGCCTGGGCAACCAAACCTTTGCCACCAGCAGCCGGCTATGAGGAAAGTCTCCATGAACCGTCGTGGTGGCCGTCTGGCAATGTCGCGCTTGCGCGGCTTCAGCCTGATCGAGCTGATGGTCGCCCTCGTGCTCGGCCTGATCATCGTTGGTGGGGTGGTCAGCCTGTTTGTTACCAATCAACAGGCCGCCCGATCGAACGAGAGCCTGGGGCGCCTTCAGGAGAATGCCAGGGTCGCGTTCGAGCTGATGGCGCGTGAGGTGAGGCAGGCAGGCGGCAATCCGTGCGGCGCTGTCATTACGGCCAACGTGCTGGTGCCCACCACCGACTGGTGGTCTGATTGGGACGGTGGGGTGATTCAGGGCTATGACGAGACCCAGGACACGCCCACCATGGTGCCGTTCGGTACCAGCGTCGGCCAGCGGGTGGCGGGCACCCATGCCCTGCGCGTGCTCAGCGGCGGCATGTTCAACGGGTCGATCATCACAGCTCATGACCTGGCCACGAGGACAGTCAACCTCAACACCACCAACCACGGCTTGCAAGCTGGCGATCCGGCTGTGATCTGCGACGGTGAGTCCGCAGCCATCGTGCAGCTGTCGGCGGTTTCCACGGCCCCCACTGGAAGCGTGCGGCACCAGACGGTTGCCAACCTCGGATTTCCCACGGGTAGTCCGAAGACGTTCCAGGCCAACGGCTTGGTCACGCGCTACACCGCCAACTTTTGGTACATCGGCGTCAATCCGCGCGGTGGCACGTCGCTTTACCGGATCGACCGACTCGGCCCTCCGGGTCAGGAGATTGCCGACGGCGTGACCAACCTCCAAGCGGCCTTCCTGACGCGCAACCAAAACAACGCTGCACTGGCCAACGACTGGGTTGCCGCCAGTGCGGTGACCGACTGGAGCAATGCCGCGCTCAACCTACCGGTGGCCGTACGTCTCACATTCACCTTGCAAACCACCAACGCCATCGGGACGAATCAGGCGCCGCTGCAACGTCAGATGTTCCATGTGATCAACCTGCGGAATCGCCCAGCACCATGAGACCACGATCAAACAAGGTAACGATCGTTGCACAAGGTCAGCGAGGCGTGGCCCTCGTGGTGGCGCTGGTCCTCCTGGTGCTGATGACCCTGGTCGGGCTCACCGCCATGCGGGGGGTGACCCTTGAGGAGCGCATGACCTCGAACACGTACGACCGCAGCCTGTCGTTTCAGGCGGCAGAGGCAGCTCTACGTGAAGCCGAGGTGCTGGTGAACACCAATCGCCCGACACCCGCCGCTTTGTCCGCTTGCGTGAACGGCATTTGCGGCTCGCCGAATCCTGCGAACGTCGAGCGGTGGGTTGACCCTGCATTTCCATCACCGCCGGCTCTTGGCGGCTGGCAGGCTGCGGCGGTCGTCACAAACGGCGCCATTACGCTGACGCCGCAGTACATCGTCGAATACCTCGGTGACACCTTTCCGTGTCAGCCGGGTAACCCGGCGTCGACCAACGACTGCAAGCGCTACCGCATCACCGCCCGAAGTGCGCCTGGGGATGGACGATCCGTGGTGATGTTGCAGTCCGTGTTCGCGACAGATTGAGCTGGCCAGAGAGGAACCTACCCATGAAGTCACGTACTTTGAAACGGTCCATCGCCGCGTTGGGCGTTTTGTTCGCAGCCGTGCTGCACCACGGCGCCGCGCAGGCTGTCGACTGGCCGTCGCGCCCCTTGACCGCCAACGTTACGGCCAAGCCCATGACCATGCTGATCGCCGGGCGCGATCACAAGTTCTTCTATGAGGCTTACAACGACGCCAGCGACCTCAACCCCGCTGCGAACGACGGGCTGGATCTGTGGTTCAAACCCGGCATCACGTACTACGGTCTGTTCGATTCGACGCTTTGCTATACCCACAGTGGTAGCGGCAACACGGGCCTGTTCCGGCCTGCGTCTCAAGCCGATTCGCAGGGGCGCTGTCTGACGGGCGGAACTTCGGGCGAGTGGTCTGGCAACTGGTTGAACTATGTCACCACCAGCCGCATCGACGCGTTGCGCAAGGTGCTCTATGGCGGCACGCGCGAGGTGGATACGACCTCACAGACCGTGTTGCGACGCTCCTACATTCCCCAGGACGCACACAGCTGGGGCAAGGAGTACCACCGCAGCCAAGGCTACCGCATCAGCGAGTACACGGACCTGCCCGACCTCACGGCCGACAACGTGCGTCACTTTTTCGGCAGCCTGACGGCCAACCGTGCCCAGAGTTGCGCCACGCTCAACAACTGCAGCAACCTGCCCCCGCTGCTGCGCATCCGCGCCAACGTGGGCAACAACGCCCGCATCTGGGAATGGGCCTCCAAGGAGCGTCCCGTGCTGGACAGTGACTTGTCCACGGGCGCTTTCCCTTCCGGGACGGAAGCACAGCGGGATCTGACGGTGCGCGTCGAGGTCTGCACGGCCAACTTCAACCGCGACTGCAAGCTCTACCCCAATGGCCAATACAAGCCGATCGGCATCCTGCACGAGTATGGCGAGAACGACGCCATGCTGTTCGGTCTGATCACCGGCAGCTACGACCAACATTTCTCGGGCGGGCGCTTACGCAAGGTGGTGGCGTCTTTCCGTGACGAGGTGAACGCCAACACAGGGCAGTTCACGGCCAACGCGCGCATCGTGCAGACCTTCAATCTGTTGCGCATCCGGGGCTTCAACCAGTCCAGCTCGTCCTCCGAGTACTGGCGATCGAACCCATACACGGATTCGTCCCGGGATCCGGTTCAGGGCGAGCTCATTGATTGGGGCAACCCCATTGGCGAGATGATGTATGAGGCGGTGCGTTACTTTGCCGGTAAGGGCGCACCGACCGCGGCATTCAGCACCGGCACCACCTTCGACACGGCGGTGGGGTTGAGCAGCGCCACCTGGGACGACCCGTACGACCGGGTCAACAGCGCGGCCAGGGCGTCCTTCTGCGCCCGGCCCAACTTCCTCACCATTTCAGACATCAACCCTTCGTACGACTCTGACCAAGTGCCCGGGAGCAGCTTCGATCTGCGCGGCGGCGCTGCCGGCAGCCGATTCACGTCCTCCGACAGCAGCACCGGCACGATGGGCAATCTGACGGGCCTGAACGTCACGACCCTGGGCGACACCATCACGGCGATCGAGTCCAACATCACCGGACGCCGCTTCTTCATCGGAAGCGCTGGCTCCGTTTCCGACCGCGCCCCCACGCCCAAAACGGTGAACTCACTCGGTACCGCCAGGGGCCTTTCACCTGAGGAGCCGACCAAGGACGGCTCATACTATGCGGCGTCGGTCGCCTACTACGCCAAGACCCGCAACATCCGCAACTTCGGCACCGGGCGTGAGGTTTATGCCGATACCTACGCGGTCGCCTTGAGTTCGCCGCTGCCGCGCATCGTGGCCAAGTTGCCCAATGGGCGCGAGATCAGCCTGGTGCCGTTCGCCAAGACCACGAACGGCAACGGTGTGTCCAACACCAGGGGCGCTTACCAGCCTACGAACCAGATCGTGGACTTCTATGTGGAGTCGATCGCCAATTCCGGCCCCGCCGACGCCAATCCCGCTGTCAATGGCGGTCGCTACTCCGCCCGGTTCCAGATCAACTTCGAGGACGTGGAGCAGGGCGGCGACCACGACATGGATGCGATTGCCGAGTACTTGGTGCAGGCGAACGCCGACGACACCCTGTCGGTCACGGTCACGCCGCGCTATCAGGCCGGTGGCGCCCTGCATTCCATGGGTTACGTGATCTCTGGCACCGACCGTGACGGGACCTATCTCGTCGCACAGGACGAGGCGGTCAACCGTCAGTATTTCCTCAATGTGCCGTCCGCTACCGGTCAGCCTGGCATGTGCGACGTGACCACGCCGCCCGCCGGCTGCAACCGGTTGCCCACCATCGGGGAAACGCCGAGGACGTTCGTGTTCTCGCCGGGTACCGCGGGCGGTGCCTCCTTCCTGAAGGATCCGCTTTGGTATGCCGCCAAGTACGGCGGTTTCGTCGATCGCGATGGCAGCAGGACACCTAACCTGTCGCTCGAATGGGATGCCAACAATGATGGTGTACCGGATACCTACTTTCTGGTGCAGAACCCGCTTACCTTGAAGGACACCCTGCGCCAGACCTTCAACACCATCATCGACAAGAGCGGTTCGGCGGGCAACATCGCGTCCAACTCGACCGATCTGAACGACGGCACGCGAGCTTACCAAGCGAAGTTCAACTCCCAGACGTGGTCGGGTGAGCTGGAGGCGCGTGGCGTGACAACCAACGGTGTGGATACGGTCGCGACCTGGCGTGCTTCGGACTTCCTCAAGAGCGACGCGGACCGTCGAATCTTCTACGCATCCCCTCGGGCCGGATCGCCGGGCGGTGAGTTTACGACGACCAACCTGTCCTCCAACGGTGATCTGTCGCTGTTTGGCGGCGATACCGAGCTGGTCAATTACCTGAGAGGTGATCGTTCCCGGGAGTTGCAGCGCACGGGTGGGCGCTTCCGTGACCGTGGAGACCTTGCCAACGGTACCGTTTTGGGCGATATCGCACACTCGTCTCCTGTCTACCAGCGCGATACCGACACCCTTTACGTGGGTGCCAACGACGGCATGTTGCATGCATTCAATGCAAGCACCGGGCGCGAGGTGTTCGCCTATATCCCCAGGCCGCTGATGCCTCAGCCAACCCCATGTGCGCCGGCCGACTGTGTGGGCATCAAGGCGTTGGCTGATCTGGGCTACAACGAAAACCACCGCTACTTCGTGGATGGCGAGATCGCCATCAGCAACCGCTCGCAAACGCCCGCGAAGAATGTGCTGGTGGCTGCACTTGGTCGTGGAGGCAAGGGCCTGTTTGCACTCGACGTGACATCGCCGGACAGCTTCGACGCCAGCAATCTGTTGTGGGAGGCCTTCGGCGCCGATGCCGATATGGGCCACATCCTGGGGCGCCCGGTGATCGTACGCGTGAGAGCTTTGGGAGGGCCGGTATGGGCCGTGATCACGGGAAATGGCTACAACAGTACGAATGGGCGTGCCGTGCTCTTCGTTTACAACCTGGAGACGGGCGCGCTGATCTCCAAGATCAACACTGGCGCCGGTGGTGACAACGGGCTTTCCTCGCCCGGGTTCTTTGACGCCGATAACGACGGAATCGTCGACCAGGTGTATGCCGGTGATCTGAGGGGCAACCTCTGGAAGTTCAACATCGCCGGGGCCGATCCGAGCACCTGGGGTGTTGCCAACAGCGGAACGCCGTTCTTCGTGGCGCGTGACAGCGCAGGCAATGCGCAGCCCATCACAGCGCCGATCAGACTGGTGCGCAATTTCGCCACTGGCGATGCCAATTTCGGGAAGCTGTTCGTTCACTTTGGCACCGGCAGCTACTTCCGCATCGGCGATCCCTCGATGGGTGGCGAGGCGATCAATCCGCAGATCCAGTCCTGGTACGGCCTGATTGATGAGAACGTCGCCATTGCCGACGGGCGCGTCAGCCTCACTCAACGGACCATGAGCGTGGACAGCACTTTCGGAGGCAGGGTGGTGCGCACCTTCTCTGCCGCATCGGCCGGAGACATGACCGGCAGGAAGGGCTTTTACATCGACCTGCCTGCACTGGAACGCATCGTGACCGCCGCCAATACCGTTCGCGCGGTGGAGCCCGCGCTGCTCGTCAGCATCATCCGACCGCAGGCAGATGAGTGCGTGCCCGGCGGTACGGGTTTCGTGGCGGTGATCAATCCCTTCACGGGAGCACGCCTCACGCGTCCGTTCTTCGACGTCAACAACGACGGCATCTTTACCAATGACGTGGCCAATGGTGCCTATATCGGCGCGGTCGACCTCGGGGTGGGCATGCCGGGTGAGTCCATCCTGATCGGCAACCGCCTCGTGGTCGGCGGCTCCCTGGGCATCATGGGGTCGGTCAAGGTCAATCTGGGCCTCACGCCGGTGCGCGGACGGCTCACGTGGCGCGAGATCGTCAGGGACTGAGCAGGCACCATGGGAACACAAATGAATCAAGAACGGACCACCCAGAGAGATCGTCGGGCACGATCGGTGGACCGGTCAGGCGGCTTCACGCTGATCGAGTTGATGATCGTTGTCGCCATCGTGGCAATCCTTGCTGCGGTCGCGTATCCGAGTTACCAAACCCACGTTCAGAAGACCCGCAGAGCCACGGCAGCCGCTTGCTTGACGGAGCTCGCCCAATGGATGGAGCGCAACTACACGACATGCTTGTCGTACAGCCTCACTGGCGCAGGGTGCGCGACCGCGGTGACTTCCGCTCAACTGCCCGCGCTGCAATGCCGTACCGACGTGGCGAGCAGTTATGCGCTTTCTTTTGCCGCCAATCCAACGGCCACTGCGTACACGTTGCGGGCGGTCCCGCAGGGAGGGCAAGTTTCGGACACCCGGTGCGGCACCCTCACGTTGACGCACCAAGGGGCAAAGGGCGCTGCCTCGGCGACCGGTTGCTGGAACTAAGGTTCCCTCGATGCGTCAGCGCCGCTTTCCATCAGCGGGCGCTGAGGGTGCTACGCGCTGACTGAGTCGGCGTCTCCGCTGCCAACGCACACGGGCCGACCACGCGAGGCTCACCAAGGCGTAGGACAGCAGGCCCGCGCATGTGGCGACGATGCCCAGACCCACCACAAGGGGTTTGCCGACCTCACCAAACTTTTGCCACCAGCGGCTCAGCGTCTTTTCAGCCGGCTCCTGGTCGCCGTTGCTTGAGGATTGCACTTTCGCCAAGGCCGCGGCTGCCTCCTCGGGGGTGGAGGTGCGTTGTCCCAGCACAACCTGCCCAAGGCGGTAGGCGCCGTAGTAAACGGGCCCGAACGTCACCGGGTTGGTGACCAGGGTGCTGGCCACGGCCACCGGCAGATTGGCGCGAGCGAGTACGGCCAGCGTGGCCGCAAACGGGATCTGTGCCACGGGGATGAGCAGGCCGAAGAAGATGCCGATGGCCAGCCCCAGCGCAATGCCCCGCCGACTGAAATGCCACAGCCGCGGCTGGTGAAGCAGCGGCCCCAACCAGCGAAGCCAGCGGTTGTTGCGGATCGTCTCCGGCGTGGGCAGCCACGCCTTGAGGCGGTTCTTCATATCGGGAGGGCGGGGCGGTGGGTGGAGGCGAGGTGCGCGAATTGTGGCGCAGCCGCTGGGCCCTTTCCCCGCCACGGCGAAAATGGGCGCATGAAACGTCTTGAGGATCTGCTCTTCACGCAGGGATTTGGTACCCGCCGTGTGTGCCGGGGCCTGGTGCAGCAGGGGCGGGTGGCGGTGGGCTCCCCCGCGCAGCCCTGCCTCG
>VFQO010000154.1_pt1 | contig 87235 bp, 89 predicted proteins | sample 3512331 | NCBI WGS metagenome assembly VFQO01 (sample SAMN10412371, study PRJNA504923) | tailings metagenome | isolation source: Replicate 3 from Balatoc abandoned mine | place: Philippines: Itogon, Benguet | collected 2017-08-28 | reverse complement strand
CCTGCGCGCCGTCGGCGCCACCGTCGACCTGTGCGAACGCGCCGGCAAGCCGCTGGTGTTCGTCGTCAACGGCGCGACGCCCAAGGCCAAGATCACCAGCGAGGCCGCGGTCGCGCTGTCGCAGCACGGCACCGTCGCACCGATCACGCTGCACCACCGCACCGATTATGCCGCGTCGATGATCGACGGCCGCACGGTGATGGAAGTCGATCCCAACGGCCGCTCGGCCGACGAGATCCGCCAGTTGTGGCAATATATGAACGACCGGCTGGAAAAGAATTTCCGGCGCACCGTGTTCAGCGGCGCGTCGATGCCCTCTCCGCAAGGCGGCTATGGCGCCGTCCGCCCGATGGGCGGTGGTTTCGGCCGCCGCATCGCTGGCCAGTAAGGGGAGATGCAAGCCATGGGCGAACCCAAACCCCTCGCATCGCTGAGCGCCGGACTGCTCGCCCGCAAGGGTGCCGCACGGCCCGCCATGCGCCGCCAGCCGCTCGGCAGCGGCCCGGTTCCGGTCAACACCGTCGGTTACGACGACCTTGGCTGGAACGACATGGGCTATGACGTCGATCCGGTGCAGTCGAGCGAACCCGCGCATATGATCGACCTGAAGCCGCTGCTCAGCGGATCGGTTCCCGAGCATAATGTCGAGGCCGAACATGCGGTCGAAGACAGCGTCGGCCATGAGGTCGTCGATTGGCTCGGCGATCACCAGGCACAAGAGGGCGAGGAAGCGGCGTTTGCTCCTTTCGTGCCCGTCGTTCCCGAAATCGTCCGCCAGCAGGAATCGCTGAGCGACCGCGTCGCCGCCGTGGCGGCGAAGGTCGAGGCGCGTCCGGTCGAAAAACATGTCGGCGAAACCCGGGCGCCGAAGGCCCCGCGGACGCTGCGCGCTCGCGAAAAGGCGGCCTTCACGCTGCGCCTCGATGCCGAACGCCATCTGCGGCTGCGGCTGGCGAGCGCGGTGACCAACCGGTCGGCGCAGGTCATCCTGACCGACCTGCTCGACGATTTCCTGTCGTCGCTGCCCGAAATCGACGCGATGGCGAGCCGCCTGCCGGCCACGCGCCCGTCGCGCCAGACGATGAAGCCTTCGGGCGAGTAAGGGGGACCTGTGATGAACCGCAACCTGCTGATGAAGCTTGCCGTTTCGGGCTTCGTGCTCGGCCTGACCACCACCGGGTGCAGCATGGGCAAGATGGCAAATGCGCCGTCGAACGCGCTCGGCAAGCCCGAAACCGCCGTCAAATCGGCGTCGCAGGCGCGCACCGCGCTCGAGGCGGGCAAGACGAGCAAAGCCGTCAAGCTCGCCGAAGCTGCGGTTGCCGCGAGCCCGCGCGACGGCGCCTATCGCGCGCTGCTCGGCCAGGCCTATCTCAGCGACGGACGTTTCGCCTCGGCTTCGGCCGCGTTGACCGAAGCGATGGAACTCGGCGTCACCGACAGCAACACCGTGCTCGCGCTGACCTTGTCCTATATCGCGCAGAACAAGGGCAAGGAAGCGATGGGACTGCTCAACGCCTATCGCGACACGCTGCCCGCGCCCGACACGGGCCTCGCGCTCGCGATCGCCGGCGACAATGAATCGGCGATCTATGTGCTGACCGAGGCCGCACGCGCCGAAGGCGCCAGCGCCCGCACCCGCCAGAATCTCGCGCTCGCCTATGCCCTGTCGGGCCGCTGGGCGCAGGCGCGCATCCTGGCGTCGCAGGACCTGTCGCTCGACAAGCTCGAGGGGCGGATGGCCGAATGGTCGCAGCTCGCCAAAGAAGACAATAGCGCGGTTCGCGTCGCGAGCCTGATCGGGGTCAAGGCGCAGGCCGACGGCGGCATGCCGGTGCGCCTCGCGCTCGCCAATTTCGCCGATACGCAGATGGCCGCCGCCGATGCGCCGGTCGAACTCGCCAGCGCCGACCCGGCGCCGGTCGATGCGTTCGCGCCGCCGCCACCCGCGGTTGCGGTCGCGGCTTCGGACATTCGCACGGTCGAACTGCCGATGCCGCAGCGCGATGCCAATGGCGTCGTGCCGGTCACCGAACTGCCGTCGCCTGCCGTCGCGTCGCCGGTGATCCTGGCCGATGCCGCACCCTATCGCGCCGCGCCGCGCGTTGCGGGCGAAACCGAAGCCAAGCGTCCGTTCCATCAGGAAGCGCGCGAACTGGCGACCAAGTTCATGCCGCAGCTCGCCTTTGACGCGAAAAAGCCCAATGGCTGGGCGGTACAGCTCGGCGCCTATGACAGCCTGGGCATCGCCAAGGAAAAATGGGGCGGCCTGAAGAAGCGCAACGCGATGCTGGCGAATTTCCCGGCGTCGAGCCACGCCGCGACCGTCAAGGGCCGTACCTTCTATCGCCTGACCGTCAACGGCATCAAGACGCGCGCCGACGCGAACATGCTGTGTGCGCAGCTGCGCGCCGACGGCCAGCCATGCTTCATCCGCGAAATGGGCGGCAGCGAGAGCATCCAGTGGGCCGCGCGCGGCACCCCGGTGCGGCTGGCGTCGCGCTGACGGACAACACCCGGTTTCGGGGGAGACGAGGGGCGCAGCCGCAAGGCTGCGTCCCTTTTTCTTTGGTCCGAGAGCTGATGATTACGGCGCTCTTCTGCGGGCGCTACTTTGCCGATATGGGACGCAGGGCCCGTAAAGGCGATCAGTTGCGGAAGTTCGCTGAAGGCTCCTATACGCCGAACATCTGGTGACAAGATAGACGGGAGAGCAGGGTGTTGGAGCGGCTAAAATGGTCTGCGATGGCTCTGTCCCAAGACGCAGAAACACAAAATAGTCTCTTCCCCGATTTTGTACTGGTCGCCGATGAACTCGCGCTCAATTGGGAAGAAGCACTCAATGAGCTGAACGACCCCAGCCTTTGGATCAATGAAAATCAACGATCGAGCGTCGACAAGCTAAGCGCTTTGCTTCTTTCGATCAGCGGCGAAGAAAACATAAAATTCTGGATTGATGACGCCCTCAGTGAGTTCCACGAATGGGACGATATCAGGGTGGCCGCCTCTGAGGTGTTGCGATCGTTCGGCTGGCCCGTCATGGCGCCATCGCCGTCTTCCGACATATATGTCGGGCCACAAGGACTTGGCTAATTTGGTCGATATCGACGGCTTGCCGAATTTTTTGTCAAAGCGAAGAACGGCCGCTTCCCACCCCAAAGCAGATCTCAGCTCGCCGATGCCGCCGGCAGGCGCGCGAGCATGCCGACGAGTTGCGCCTGGCTCGCCGCGCCGGTCTTGCGGAAGACGCCTTTCAGGAGGAAACGCGCGGCGTTGAGGCTGATCGCGCGCTGCGCGGCATAATCCTGCACCGACTGGCCAGCGCCGAGCGCGACCGCGAGGCGCGCCTCGGACGGGGTGAGGCCGAACCATTGCGCGACGCGGTTGACCTCGACCACCGGGGTTTCGCCCGGCGCACTGCCCAGCGTGACGATCAGCGAGGCGCCGTGCCGCACGCCGCCGATCTGCGGCGCCGACTGGCGGGTGATGCGCGCGACGAGCACCGGGCATTCCTTGCCGCCCTTGCCGAGCGCCTGGAAGGCGAGGCCCGTCGGCGCGGGGCTGCGCACGAGGTCGAGCAGGATTTTCTGGCTGGCGGGGTGGGTGAAGGCGAAACGGTCGCCGGCGAGGCGGATGACGCCGGCGCGTTCATAGGCGGCGGCGCGGCTGTTCGCGGCGAGGATATCGAGCTGATCGTCGAGGCTGAAGATCGCGAAGGGGGCAGCATCGGCGGCGGCGCGCGCGGCGCCGGCGGCGAGATCGAGCGTCGCGAGCCGGTCGCTGATCCGCATCGCGCGCTGGATATGCGGGGCGAGCGTGCGCAGCCCGCGCTTCAGCCGTTCGACGTCGCGGTCGCCGGGGCCGGGGATCATCAGCCCCAGCCGTTCGCCGCCGCGCCGATCGAGCAGCACCGCGACCATCCGGTCGATCCCCCAGGGGGCGAGGAAATTGCGCGAAAATTCGGTCTGGAGGAATTCCTCGCGGGTCATGACGTCGTAGCTGTCGACAACGCTGCCATTGCCGTAGCGCATCATCTTGCGCGACCATTCGTGGCGGCCGGCGTAGACCGCCGCATAAATCTCCTGCACCCCCGCGGCGAGTCCGGTCGCGGCGACGAAGCGCGCGCCGGGGGGATTGCTGCTTTCCCACAGGATGAAAGCCGCGTCCCAACTGAGCGGGCAGAGCGCGTTGGTGATGTTGGCGAGGGTTTCGTTCCAGCGGTCGGGGTGGAGCACCGAGTCATAGATTTCGCCGATCAGCCGGTTGAGGACCTCCCATTCGGCTTCCGCATTGTGATCGGACGGAAAAAGCTGATCCTGTTCAACCTGCATCGGCATCCCCGGCAGGGCGATGGATCGCGGCACACCCCTGAGCCGCGTGAAAGCCCCTGCCTATAGGCTACCATGGCAAAATGCGAAAAAAACGCAATGCTACCCAAATGGGTAGCGCGCGGCGGGGGCAAATCGGTCATTCTTTTCGCGCGACCCAAGAAGAGCATGTCCCCAAGGGCATGTTCTTCGTTTGAAGCCCGCCGGGAGACCGGCGGGCTTCCTTTTTGGGGGGTGTGGGGCGTCAGCTATATCCTCCCTGTCGCGCAGCGATGGGGAGGGGACCGTCCGCGAAGCGGATGGTGGAGGGGCCGGCGACGTTGCGTTTTGCCCCTCCTTCAGCGGCTCCGCCGCTGACACCTCCCCAACGCTTCGCGATGGGGAGGATCTTTATGTCCGCTAACCACCCCAAAGCCGCCGTCGTCAGCGAATTCGCTGGCCGCCCTTCCACATCATCGTCGCGCGGCCCTGTACGGGCATGCCGTCGAAGGGGGTGTTGCCCGCCCATGCGGCCATTTTCTTGGCATCGACCTGCCAGGGCGTGCCGTCGTTGACGAGGATGAGGTCGGCTTCGGCGCCGACCGCGAGGCGCCCGGCGTCGATCCCGAGCAGTTTCGCGGGATTGGCAGCGAGCAGGTCGAAGAGGCGCGGCGCGTCGATATGGCCGTCGCGGACAAGCTGGAGCCCCATCGCGAGCAGCGTCTCGGCGCCCGCCATGCCGGGCAGCGCTTCGGCGAAGGGCAGGCGCTTGTCCTCGGGGCCGCGCGGGTCGTGGCCCGAGGCGAGCACATCGATCGTGCCGTCGGCGATGGCGGCGAGGCAGGCGTGGCGGTCGTCCTCGCTGCGCAGCGGCGGCGAGAGGCGCGCGAAGGTGCGGAAGTCGCCGATCGCGGTGTCGGAGAGGAAGAGATGTGCCGGGGTGATGCCGCAGGTGACGGGCAGCCCCTTCGCCTTGGCTTCGCGGACGAGCGCGAGCCCGCGCGCCGTGGTGACCTGGCGGAGATGGAGCGGCGCGCCGACCTCTTCGACCAGCATCAGATCGCGGGCGATCGCCATCGCCTCGGCGATCGCTGGGGCGGAGGCGAGGCCGAGGCGGGTTGCCATCTCGCCATCGGTGGCGACGGCGCCCGCGGTCAGCCCCTCGTCCTCGACATGCGCGATGACGGTGAGGCCGAGCGAGGCGGCATAAGCGAGGATGCGGCGCATGACACCGGCATCGGCGATCCGCGCGCGGCCGGTGGCGACGGCGCGGGCGCCGGCCTGTTTCATCAGGCCGATCTCGGCGAGTTCCTTGCCTTCGAGCCCTTTCGTGGCGGCGGCGAGCGGGTGGACCCACAGGTCGGGCTTGCCGCCCTTGGCGGCGCGCTCGACGAGCCCCGGATTATCGAGCGGGCCGGCGTCGGGCATCAGCGCGGCGCGGGTGATGCCGCCGAAGTGGAAGGCGGGCTTGTCGGTCGCGAAGACGCCGAGGTCGATGATGCCGGGGGCCAGCCATTGGCCGCGCGCGTCGACGATGTCGGCGCCGCCCGGCGCCTCCGCCGGGTCGAGCGCCGCGATGCGGCCACCCTCCGCGAGCAGACTGCCGGTCGCGCCGCCGAGCAGGCGGGCATTGACGATATACAGCGGGGTCACGCCCATCCTGCGACCTTTCGCTTGCGGCGGGTGAGAATATCGAGGCACGCCATACGCACCGCGACGCCCATTTCGACCTGTTCGGTGATCGTCGAGCGGGTGGGATGGTCGGCGACGCTCGAGTCGATCTCGACCCCGCGGTTCATCGGGCCGGGGTGCATCACGATCGCCTCGGGCCTGGCCTTTTCGAGCCGTTTCGGGGTGAGTCCGTAGAGCGCGTGATACTCGCGCGCGCTGGGCAGGTAAGCGCCGTCCATGCGCTCGTTCTGGAGGCGGAGCATCATCACGACGTCGGCATCCTTGATGCCGTCGTCCATGTCGGTGAAGGTGGTGACGTGCATGCGCTCCATCGCGGGCGGGGTCAGCGTCGGCGGCGCGACGATGCGCACTTCGTTGCCGAGCAGGGTCAGCGCAAGGATGTTCGAGCGCGCGACGCGGCTGTGCAGCACATCGCCGCAGATCGCGATCGTCAGCCCCTCGACGCGGCCGAGGCGGCGGCGGATGGTGAGCGCGTCGAGCAAGGCCTGCGTCGGATGTTCGTGGCGGCCGTCGCCGGCGTTGAGCACCGGGCAGTCGACCTTGTCGGCGATGAGTTGCACCGCGCCCGAGCTGTGGTGGCGGATCACCATCGCGTCGGCGCGCATCGCGTTCAGCGTCATCGCGGTGTCGATCAGCGTTTCGCCCTTCTTCACGCTCGACTGCGCGGCGTGCATGTTGACGACGTCGGCGCCGAGGCGTTTTCCGGCGATTTCGAACGACAGCAGGGTGCGCGTCGAATTTTCGAAGAAGGCGTTGATGATGGTGAGCCCGGCGAGCGCATCGTCATGCTTGGCGGCGCCGCTGCGGTTGAGGTCGACCCAATGTTCGGCGGCGTCGAGGACATAGCTGATCTCCCACGGAGTCAGCTGGGCGATGCCGATCAGGTGGCGATGGCGAAAGGCATCGCCGCCGGGCGGATAGTCGCTGGCGGGTCGGAGGGTTGCGCTTGTCATTAAAGCCGAGCGTTTAAGAGGCGGCGCGCCAATAGGCAAGCGCCGTGGCGGCGAGCGGGCCGAGGTATCCGGAAAGCCAGAGCGCGAGCAGCAGCAACTGGAGCCCGAGGTAGATGAACATCGTCGCCGCGAAGGGCTGTTTGCGCGTCTTGTGGCGCACGAGCCGCGAGGCGAGGACGGTGCCCGCCGCGCCGCCGAAAAAGGCCCAGCCGAGCAGGGTGTTTTCGCTGATGCGGTCGTCGCCGGTTTCGGCGCGGCGCTTGTCGATCACCATCAGGATGAAGGCGATGCCGTTCGCGGCGATCAGCCAGTAGAGGATATATTCGGTCAAGCGTGCCCGCTCCTGCGCGCGAAGCTATTGGCGGATCAGGGCGTCGATCGCGCCCTGGAGGATGAAGGCCGCGGCGGCGCTGTCGACGCGTTCCGCCCTTTTTGCCCTGCTCACGTCGGCGGCGATCATCGCGCGTTCGACCGCGGCGGTCGACCAGCGCTCGTCCCAGAGCAGCAGCGGCAGGCCGAGCGGGGCGAGGTTGCGCGCGAAGGCGCGGGTCGACTGGGTGCGGGGGCTGTCGGTCCCGTCCATGTTGAGCGGCAGGCCGACGACGAGGCCGGCGATGGCGTGCTGCGCGACCAGCGCCCTGAGCGTTTCGAGATCGACCGAGAATTTCTTGCGGATGATCGTCTTGTCGGGGGTCGCGAAGCTCCAGTTCACATCGCAGAAGGCGACCCCGATCGTCTTGGTGCCGACATCGAGGCCCATCAGGCGGCCGCCGTCGGTGAGCGCGGCGGCGAAGTCGGGGGCGGCGGTGGTGATCATCGAGCTGCCTCTAATCCCAAAGCATCGTCATTGCGAGCGGAGCGAAGCAATCCAGGGTAGCGTCAACCGCTCTGGATTGCTTCCCCCGGCTTTCGCCGGGGTCGCAATGACGGAACTAGGACTTCGCCTTTTCCGCGGGGGCCGCTTTCGTCGTGGCCGACGCCGGCACCGGCTCGGGCGCCGCCGGCGGCGGGACGGGCGAGGGCTTGCCTTCGTAGGTCGCGAGGCGGCGCAGCACGTCGGCGCGGACATTCGCCCAGAAGAGGGTGATGTCGAAGACATGGTAATTATTGCCCGGCAGCACATATTCGGGGGCATAATCCTTCGCGACATCGGCGTTGCCGACCATCAGCAGCCCGCGCGTGTCGTCGCATGTCGCGCCGATCTTGCCCGCGACGAGCGACCCGGCCTTGAAGCCTTCGGCGGGCTTCAATGTGCCGATGTTGGCGGCGGGCTTCGCCGCGGTGTCGGGGATGCCGGTCAGCGGATTGGTGCAGAGCATGCGCGTGTCGCGGCGCGGGCGGCCGTCGAAACCGACGGTGCCGTCATAGGCGCCGAGCACCATCGACGGGTCGGCGGGTTCGGCGAAGCTCGCCCAGCTGAGGATACAGCCCTTTTGCTCGGGGGTTTCGCACGCCGGCAGGCCGAGCCCCGCAAGGTCGGTGTCGCGGCTGATCGGCCAGCCGATCACATAGGCCGCGACGATGCGTTTCGCGGTCGGGGTGCCCGCAATGCGGGTCTTGAGCAGGGTGGTGAGATGGAGCGCGCCCTGGCTGTGGCCCGCGAGGATGATCGGCTTGTTCTTCGGGATGCTCTCGAGGAAGGCGTCGAACGCCTGTTCGACGTCGCGATAGGCGGCGTCGATCGCCTTGCCCGCGGTGACGCGGTCCTCGGCGAGGAAGGCGCCCAGCGTGGCCTGCCGATAGCGCGGCGCCCAGACCTCGCCCGCGTCGCCGAACGCGCTCGCCATGCCCTGCATGAACAGGGTGGCGCGATAATTGGCGTCGCGGTCGTCGAGCGGGGCGTTCCAGCTCGAGCGGCTGTAGTAGCTGGTCGGGTGGACGAAGAAGATCGCGGCATCGCCCTTCGGGGCAGGGGTTTGTGCCGGGGCGTCGCCCTTGGTCGCGGCCCTGGCCGACGGGATCAGCTTGTCGGTCGCCGCCTTGGCGCTATCGGGCGCGCGGCCGTCGCCGCCGGTTTCGGGGGGGCGCCAGTCGGACGGGTCGTTTTCGAGGCCGGGGCGCGAGAACCACATCTTGGGATCGTCATAGGCGTTGGGCGCCGCCGCACTCTGTTCGACGAATTCGGTGCTCGGCACCAGCGCGGTGCGCGCGAACCAGCCCGGCGCGAACTGATAGGCAAGGCCGACGCCGAGGATGAGGAAGATGACGGCGGCGATGAGGTAGAGGAATTTGCGGGCCATTGGGGCTCCAGTGGGGGCGGGGAGAGCGACGAGGCGGCGTGACTTTGCGCCCCTTTAGCCGTTCGCATCGAGCGAAGTCGAGATGCCCATCGGTCGTGCTGACCTGCGGGGTGTCTCGACTTCGCTCGACACGAACGGAAAAACGGTCCGGTCGTCCGGTTCCGCCGATGCTATCTGGCTTGCGAAGAGCCGCCAAACAAGCCCAGATGTGGGGCATGACCGACACCCCAGCAAGCGCGCCCGCGCCCGAGTCGCCCCGAATGTCGCACCGCCTGGACGAAAGCGACGCGCCATGGCCCGCGCGGCCGTGGGTGATGGCGGCGATCTGTGCGCTGGCGGGGCTCGCCTTTCACCTGACGCTCGACTGGCGGTACGCGCCGAACATGGACCCGTGGCGCAACGCGTTCGCGGCGTTCCTCACCGTGTCGACTTTGGTCTTCGTTCTCGGGGTCGAGCCGCGGCGCTGGACCTGGGCGCTCGGCTTTGCGCTGGCGTGGGGCGCGGTGATCGCGCTGATCGTGTGGACGTCGATCGGCTATAACGTCAACGCGTCGGTGTTCGAATGGCCCTTCTGGTCGGGGCTGCTCGCGGTGCTCGTCGCGACGCCCTTGTTCCAGACGCGGCGCGACGTCGCGCCCGACTGGCGCTTCTGGAAGCTGTGGCAGATGCCCTATGACCGGCTGCACAGCCATGCGTGGACCGACGCGGTGATCGGCGCCGCGGCGCTGGCGTTCACCGGGCTGACCTTCCTGCTCATCCTGCTGATCGGGCAGATGTTCGAACTGATCGGCATCCGCCTGGTGATGAAGCTGTTCGAACAGGGCTGGTTCCCGTGGATGCTCGCGGGGGCGGCGTTCGGCGGCGCGGTCGGGCTGCTGCGCGAGCGCGACAGGCTGGTGTCGACGCTGCAGCGGCTGGTGATGATCGTGCTGGCGGTGCTCGCGCCGGTGCTGGCGGTCGCGCTCGTCGTCTTCCTGCTGTCGCTGCTCGGCACGGGGCTCACCAAGTTGTGGGATTCGGGTTTCTCGACCGCGGCGCTGATGATGGCCGCCGCCGCCTTTGCGGTGCTGCTCGCCAATGCGGTGATCGGCAACGGCAAGGAGGATCGCGCCGCGAACCGCTTGCTGCAGGGCGCGGCGGCGGTGCTCGTCGCGGCGGTGCTGCCGCTCGCGGCGATCGCCTATTATTCGATGCATTTGCGCGTGATCCAGTACGGCTGGACGCCTGAGCGGTTGTGGGGCGTGACCGCGGCGATGATCGCGCTCGCTTATGGCCTTGCCGGGCTGTGGGCGGTGGTGCGCGGGCGGCTGGGTTTCGACGATGTGCTGCGGCCGCTGCAGCAGAAGCTCGCGATCGGGCTGACCTTGCTGGCGCTGTTTCTCGCGTTGCCGATCGTCGATTTCGGCGCGATCTCGACGCGCGACCAGCTTGCGCGGCTGCAATCGGGGGCGGTGAAGGCCGACAAGTTCGACTGGGCGGCGCTGGCGTTCGATTTCGGACCCGACGGACGCGCGGCGCTGAAGGATCTGGCGAAGTCGGCCGACCGGAACCGCGCGAAGCTTGCCGACTGGGCGCTGAAGGCGAAGGATCGCTGGGAGCTCAACGGGTCGGGCGAGGCAGTCGACGAAAGCGACGTCGCCTATGGTGCCAAGGCGATCGAGCAGAAGGTCCGCACCTTCCCCGCCGGGCGCACGCTGCCGGCCGAAGTCTATGCGGTGCTCGATACGCAGGGCCAGTGTCGGACCGCGCCGTGCATCGCCTATGTGCTCGGCGCCGATCGCGTCGCGCTGGTCAGCCGCGGCGGCACTGTCGGGCTGCTGGTCCGCGACGCCAAGACGGGGCAGTGGGCCGAAAATTATCAGGCATTCCAGTCGGGCGAGATGACGCGCGGGCTGACGGTCGACGAGCTGGAAAAGGCGGTGGTCGAGGTGCGGCCGGTGACGCGGCAGCAGGTGTTCGTGAACGGCAAGCCGTTGGGCGAGGATTTCGAATAGAGAATCCTCCCTGTCGCGCAGCGATGGGGAGGTGGCAGCGCGAAGCGCTGACGGAGGGGCTATGGCGCAACGTTGCCGGCCCCTCCACCACTTGCTTCGCAAGCGGTCCCCCTCCCCATCGCTTCGCGACGGGGAGGATCAGGACGGTTGAAGCCTGCGCGCGCGGATGCTAGCGGCGCAGCTTCTCCCGCAAAGGCAAGATGAATGGCAATCGATCAGGCAACGGTAAGGAAAATCGCGTCGCTGGCGCGCATCGCGATCAGCGATGCGGAAGCCGCCGCGATGGAAGGCGAATTGAACGGCATCCTCGGCTGGGTCGAGCAACTCGGCGAGGTCGATGTGACCGGGGTCGAGCCGATGACCGCGGTGATCCCGAACCAGCTGCGGCTGCGCGACGATGTGATCGACGCCGACCCGCTGACCGGCGGCAACCGCCGCGACGATGTCCTCGCCAATGCGCCCGCGGCGCAGCATGGCTTCTTTGGCGTTCCCAAGGTGATCGAATAGTGACTGATCTTACGAATCTTACCGTCGCGCAGATCCGCGACGGGCACCGCGCGGGCGATTTCAGCGCCGTCGAGGTTGCCGAGGCGTTCAACGCCAATGTCGCGGGCGCGAAAGCGCTCAATGCGTTCATCGTCGAGACGCCCGAACTGGCGGTCGAAGCCGCGAAGGCCGCCGACGCCGACCGGGCGGCGGGGACGCTGAAAGCCCTGTCGGGCGTGCCGATCGGGATGAAGGATCTGTTCGCGACCAACGGCGTGCAGACGACCGCCGCGAGCCATATGCTCGAAGGTTTTGTGCCGCGCTATGAATCGACCGTGTCGCAGAAATTGTGGGACGCGGGTTGCGGGATGCTCGGCAAGCTGAACCTCGACCAGTTCGCGATGGGCTCGTCGAACGAGACGAGCTATTTCGGCAATGTCATCAGCCCGTGGAAGCGCAAGGACGGCGGCAATGCTGCGCTCGCGCCGGGTGGGTCGTCGGGCGGTTCGTCGTCGGCGATCGCGGCGCGGCTGTGCCCCGCGGCGACCGGCACCGACACCGGCGGCTCGATCCGCCAGCCCGCGGCCTTCGTCGGCATCAGCGGGATCAAGCCGACCTATGGCCGTTGCTCGCGCTGGGGCATTGTCGCGTTTGCGAGTTCGCTCGACCAGGCGGGGCCGATGGCGCGCGACGTCAAGGACTGCGCGATCATGCTCGAGAATATGGCGGGTTTCGATCCGAAGGATGCGACGAGCCTGAACCTGCCGGTTCCGAACTGGGAAGCCGCCTTGTCGAGCGATCTCAAGGGCAAGACGGTCGGTATTCCCAAGGAATATCGCCTCGAGGGCATCGATCCCGAGATCGACGCGATGTGGGATGCGGGCATCGCGATGCTGAAGGATGCGGGGGCCGCGGTCGTCGAGATCAGCCTGCCGCATACGAAGTACGCGCTGCCGACCTATTATATCATCGCGCCCGCCGAGGCGTCGTCGAACCTCGCGCGCTATGACGGCGTGCGTTACGGCCTGCGCGACCTGCCCGACGGGGCGGGGCTGCAGGACATGTACGCCGCGACGCGCGCCGACGGCTTCGGGCCCGAGGTCAAGCGCCGCATCATGATCGGCACCTATGTGCTGTCGGCGGGCTTTTACGATGCGTACTACACGCAGGCGCAGAAGGTGCGGACGCTGATCGCGCGCGATTTCGACGCGGCTTTCGGCGCGTGCGACGTGATCCTCGCGCCGACCGCGCCGTCGGCGGCGTTCGGGCTGGGCGAGAAGATGGCCGATCCGCTGGCGATGTACCTCAACGACGTGTTCGCGGTGCCCGCGAGCCTCGCCGGGCTGCCCGCGATGTCGGTCCCCGCCGCGCTGAACCGCGAAGGACTGCCGCTGGGCTTGCAGATCATCGGCAAGGCGTTCGACGAGCAGGGCGTGCTGAACGCCGGGCTGGCAATTGAAGAGCGGGCGGGCTTCAACGCTCGCGCCGAAAAGTGGTGGTAAGATGAGCGGCCGCGGACTCCATATCGCTTTGACGGATGCGGAACTCGCTCAGCTCGAGACAATGGCCGCCGACGAGCTTCCCGACTTCATTGCCAATGAATTGGAAGAAAAGAAATTTGGTACTCCGGACGCCTGCGAAACTGACAAATCGTGGGCATATATTCATTCAGCGCTCAACGGCACCGATCCCGACGGCGAGTTGAGTTTAGCGACTCCGGCGAAGTCGGGCTTGATGTCGCGCCTTTTCGGGCCGAAGCCGTTGCCGGACGTTGGCGCGGCAAAATATGCGATTATCGGAACGCGGCAATTGGTCGATTCTGACAATTATTTCGTCGGCTTGGTTCCGGCTGAGCAGGTTGAGGTCGTTTCGGCGTGCTTGGGGCTAATTCCGGAAGGTCATTTCCGCGATCGAGTCCATATTGTGCACAAGCAATTTCACGCAGCCGGCAGTGCGAGCGACGTAACTGAATATGCATTGGGTTGGCTTCCAGGGCTTGTCGAGTTCTTCGACAATGCCGCCAAAGCCAAGAAGAATGTGATTTTTACGGTGGATTTTTGAAATGAGCGATTATCGCATCAAGGGCGAAACCGGTGAGTGGGAGGTCGTGATCGGCCTCGAGGTCCATGCGCAGGTCACCTCCAACGCCAAGCTGTTCTCGGGCGCCGCGACGGCGTTCGGGGCCGAGCCCAATTCGCAGGTGTCGCTGGTCGACGCGGCCATGCCGGGGATGCTGCCGGTGCCGAACCGCGAGTGCATCCGCCAGGCGGTGCGCACGGGCATGGCGATCGAGGCCGAGATCAACAAATGGTCGCGGTTCGACCGCAAGAATTATTTCTATGCCGACCTGCCGCAGGGTTACCAGATTTCGCAGCTTTATCATCCGCTTGTCGGCGAAGGTTCGCTGACGATCGAGGCCGATGAAAGGGCGGGACTGCCCGAAGCGAAGCGGATCGGGATCGAGCGTATTCATGTCGAGCAGGACGCCGGCAAGCTGATGCACGACCAGCATCCGACGATGAGCTATGTCGACCTCAACCGCTCGGGCGTGGCGCTGATGGAGATCGTCTCGCGCCCCGACATGCGCTCGCCCGCCGAGGCGGGGGCCTATGTGCGCAAGCTGCGTTCGATCCTGCGCTATGTCGGGTCGTGCGACGGCAATATGGAAGAGGGCTCGATGCGCGCCGACGTCAATGTCAGCGTGCGCAAGCCCGGCCCAAATGGCGAAGAGACTCCGTTCGGGACGCGGACCGAGACGAAGAACGTCAATTCGGTGCGCTTCGTGATGGCGGTGATCGAGGGCGAGGCGAAGCGCCAGATCGAACTGATCGAGAGCGGCGGCACGGTGGTGCAGGAAACGCGGCTGTATGACCCCGACCGCAACGAGACGCGGTCGATGCGGTCGAAGGAAGATGCGCATGATTATCGCTACTTCCCCGATCCCGACCTGTTGCCGCTCGAACTCGACGATGCCTTCCTCGCCGAATGCCGCGACAGCCTGCCCGAACTGCCCGACGCCAAGCGTGCGCGGTACCTGGGCGCAGGCATTTCGGCGTATAACGCCGATGTGCTGACCGCCGAGGTCGAGGCCGCCTTGTGGTTCGATACGTTGCTCGAAGCCGGCGCGAAGCCCGCCGCGGCGGCGAACTGGGTGACGAGCGAGCTGTTCGGTGCGCTCAACCGCATGGGCCGCGAGATTTCGGATTCGCCGGTCAGCCCGGCGCAGGCCGCCGAACTGCTCGGCCTCGTCGCCGACGGGACGATTTCGGGCACGATCGCCAAGGCGGTGTTCGAAAAGATGCTCGAAAGCGGCGACGGCGCCGCAGCCATCGTCGAGCGCGAGGGGCTGAAGCAGACAAGCGACACGGGCGCGATCGAGGCCGAGATTGCCAAGATCCTGACCGCCAACGCCGATAAGGTCGAGCAGTATAAGGGCGGTAAGGAAGCCTTGTTCGGCTTCTTTGTCGGCCAGACGATGAAGGCGATGCAGGGCAAGGCGAACCCGCAGGTCGTCAACGAGCTGTTGAAGAAGGCGCTGGGCTGAGCGAATCGTCGCGGGTCTAACCGCCCGGCCTCACAACTGCCCCGGCGGCACCTCGCTGGGGCCGCGGCCGGGCTGGTCGATGTCGCCGCCGCCGGGGGCGCCGGGAATCTCGACCGGCTGGCCGGCGGGATCCTCGACCGGGGTCGGCTGGACCGGGTTTTCGGGCGGCGCCATCGGTTCGATGGTGTCGGGCTTGGGCTTGGGCAGCGGGTCGGCCGCATGGACGTGCAGGCTGGCGCTATAGGTCGTCATGGTTCTTCTCCTTGTCCGACCAACGTCCGGCACGGCCCGGCGTTCCGGGGCCGCCTCGGGGATTTCCGCCCCTTGCCCTTGCCTGTCCGTCTGCTATAGCGCCCGCGGCCCGCACGGGCGTGCGCGGCTTTTTCGCGCGTTTTCGTGCATCCGGCCAAAGCTTCCCAGGCGGGCGTGGCGGAATTGGTAGACGCGCTGGTTTTAGGTACCAGTATCGCAAGATGTGGGGGTTCGAGTCCCTTCGCCCGCACCATTTCGGAACTGCGCAAGGCCGGAAAACCGAGAGATTTTGAGCAAGGATAAGACCAAGGCAATGAAGACCGTCGAAACGCTGAACGAAGGCCTGAAGCGCGAATATCGCGTGACCATCACCGCCAAGGATATCGACGCGCGCGTCGACGACGAGGTGAAGAGCATCGCCCCGACGGTGCGCATGCCCGGTTTCCGCCCCGGCAAGGTGCCGCCGAACCTGATCCGCAAGATGCACGGCGCCGCGCTGTCGGCCGACGCGCTGAACAAGGCGATCGAAGATGGCGTGCGCAGCCTGATGACCAAGGAAAAGCTGCGCCCCGCGCTGCAGCCCGCGGTCACGCTCGACGAAGGTTATGAGACGGGCAAGGACGCCGAGATCACCGTCGCATTGGAAGTGCTGCCCGAGATCACCGCGCCGTCGATCGACGGGCTGAAGCTCGAGCGCCTGACGGTGCCCGCGGATGACAAGGCCGTGATGGCCAAGATCGAGGAATTCGCCGCGCAGATGAAGCGCTTCGAGGAAGCGCCGAAGACCAAAAAGGCCGCGCAGGGCGACCAGGTCATCATCGACTTCGCAGGCTCGGTCGACGGCGTCGCCTTCGACGGCGGCACCGGCGAGGACATGGCGGTCGAGATCGGCTCGGGCCAGCTCATCCCCGGCTTCGAAGACCAGCTGGTCGGCGTCAAGACCGGCGACAAGAAGGTGCTGAAGGTGACCTTCCCCGACGATTATCCGGTCGAGAATCTGAAGGGCCAGCCCGCCGAATTTGCGATCACCGTCAAGGAACTGAAGGTTCCGGCGGCGTCGAAGATCGACGACGAGTTCGCCAAGTCGCTGGGTCTCGAGAGCCTCGACAAGCTCAAGGAAATCATGAAGGACCAGGTCGAGCAGGAACTGAACGGCCTGACCCGCACCTATATGAAGCGCAAGCTGCTCGACCAGCTCGCCGCCAGCCATGATTTCGACGTGCCGCCGACGATGGTCGAGGCCGAATTCGGCCAGATCTGGCAGCAGCTCGAGCATGAAGCGAGCCATGAGGAAGACGTCGAGGCGGCGAAGGCCGAACTCGAAAAGGACCGCGACGAATATCGTTCGATCGCCGTCCGCCGCGTCCGCCTCGGCCTGCTCCTGTCGGAAATCGGTCAGGCGCATGGCGTGCAGGTCAGCCAGCAGGAAATGCAGCGCCTCGTCGCGCAGGCCGCGCAGCAGTATCGCCCCGAAGACCGCCAGCGCTTCATGGAATATGTGCAGCAGGACGCGCTCGCCGCGGCCCAGCTCCGCGCCCCGCTCTATGAAGACAAGGTTGTCGACTTCCTGTTCGACAAGGCCGAGATCAGCGACCGTGAAGTGACGCGCGAAGAGATCGAAGCCGCGATCGAAGCCGATGACGACGGCCATGTCCATGGCCCGGGCTGCGGCCACGACCATGACCACGACCACAAGCCCGCCAAGAAGGCTGCCGCGAAGAAGCCGGCCGCCAAGAAGGACGCGGTGAAGGAAGAAGCCGCCGAAGCGCCCGCCAAGAAGGCCCCGGCGAAGAAGGCTGCGGCGCCTAAGGCCGACGCCGAGGACAAGCCGGCAGCGAAAAAGGCTCCGGCCAAGAAGGCTGCGGCGAAGAAATAAGCTTCGCGGCTACGCAAACGGCAAAAGGCCGGGTGGAGGATGCTCCGCCCGGCCTTTTTCTTTGGTCGCGATGGTGGGGCTCGGGTGGCCTGGCGGGGGTGGCTTCCAAGCCGTCCCTCTATTTCCGTTTGTGTCGAGCGAAGTCGAGACACGCCGAGGTCGTGCGCGCCTTTACGTGTCTCGACTTCGCTCGACACGAACGGGATTTGGGTGCGGCTTTTGCTCGCTATCGCCCTCAATCGGTCAATTGCGACCCGAGGGTGTCAAAGCGTCCGCGTCCAATATTGCAGCTGGTGTGGTTCTTCGTCGGCACCCTCGACCGTCTTCCATTCGAACGTCGCGGTGACGCCCGCGAGCGGGGCGTAACCGCGGCCGCGCCAGAAGGCGTCGAGCGGGCGGTGGTCGGCGGGGCGGGCGGGGTGGTCTGCGGCGCGGATGACGCTGCAGAAGGCGGCGTGCGACGCGCCATGGTCGCGGGCCTGCACCTCGCGATGGTCGAAGAAGGCATGGCCGATCCCCTGGCCGCGATAGCTTTCCAGCAGCACCGATTCGCCGAAATAGAAGCAACGGCCGATGTCGAAGCCCGCGGCGGCGAGCGGGGCCTGCCAGGCCGCATCCTGCGCCGCGAGCGGCGCGGCGGTGGCGGCGCCGACGACCCGGTCGCCGTCGCGCGCGACGACGATCACCGCGCCCGCGGCGGCAGCGAAGGCGGCGAGATAGTCGGCCTCATAGGCGGCATCGCCGTCGTAGAGATAGGGGAAGGCGCGGAAGACCGCGATGCGCAGCTCGGCGAGCGCGGGCAGCACGTCGATCAGCCCCGCGCCGGTCACCGGCGCGACGCCGACACTCATGCGCCGACCTGTTGGAGCCAGTCGGCGAGATTATAATAGGTGGTGATGCGGTCGATCTTGCCGGCGGCGTTGACCGAGAGGAAGGCGCCGGCGGGCAGGCGATAGGTCTGGCCATGCGCTTCGGGCAGGCCCTCGTCGGTGGCGAGATAGGTGCCGCCGACGATGAACTCGGCGGCGGCGCGATGGCCCTCGGCGAAGATCACCATGTCGCTGAGCCGTTCGCGGTAGCAGCGCGTCATATGGTCGTTGAAGTCGGCGAAGCGCGCCTTGCCGTGGCGCGGTTCGCCCTGGTTGACGTCGTGGCGCACATCGTCGGCGACAAGCGCGAGCATCGCGTCGGTGTCACCGGCGTTGAAGGCGGTGTAATAAGCGGTGACGATGTCGCGGGTGGTGGTCATTAGGGCCAATCCTCAAAGCTCGTCATTGCGAGCGTAGCGAAGCAATCTAAGGCGGTTTACGCGGGCTCTGGATTGCCGCGTCGCTTCGCTCCTCGCAATGACGAAGTTGTTTGGAAAAGCGCGTCAGATCACTTCCATATTATAACAGTGCCAGCTGAACACCGCCGCCGCGCCGCGGTGGGGGCGCCAGGCTTCGGCAATTTCGCGGATCGCTTTCTCGCTGGGGCGGGCGTCGAGCCGCATGATGCGGCCGACGGCTTCCTGCACCGCAAGGTCGCCGGCGGGCCAGATGTCGGGGCGTCCCTCGGCGAAGAGCAGGTAGATTTCGGCCGACCAGCGCCCGATGCCCTTGACGCGGGTGAGCAGCGCGATCGCCTCTTCGTCGTCGGCGGGCAGCGCATCGAAGACGAGGTCGCCGTCGATCACCAGTTGCGCGAGACTTTTCGCATAGCCCTGTTTCTGCGCCGAGAGGCCGCAGGCGCGCAGCGCGTCGAAATCGGCGGCGGCCATCACCTCGGCCGGGCAACCCGCGCCGAAGCCCGCCTCGAGTTTGGTCCAGATCGAGTTGGCGGCGGCGACGCTGACCTGCTGGCCGACGATGGTTCGCAACAGCGTGGCATAGCCGCGGTCGCGGATGCGCGGTTCGGGATAGCCTGCATGGCCGAGCGCGCGCGCGAATCCGGGCTCGATCGCCGCGAGCGCGTCGATTCCGGCGTTTAGCTGCTGCTGGCCGAGGCCCATGTCGATATTCCCTTTTTGTTCCGGCGCGCCTGACTAGCAGCGCTTGATTTGGCGCGCAACGCGCGACATAGGCCATGCGAATCAAACATATTGGGGATGCACATGGCCAAGCTGATTGTGGTGACGCGCGACGGGACCGAACATGAGATCGAAGGCGACACCGGCCTGACCGTGATGGAGAATATTCGCGACGCGGGGTTCGACGAACTGCTCGCGCTGTGCGGCGGTTGCTGTTCGTGCGCGACCTGCCACGTCCATGTCGAGGTCGCGGTCGGCGACCTGCCCGCGATGAGCGAGGACGAGAACGACCTGCTCGATTCGACCACCGATCGCGACGATAGCTCGCGCCTGTCGTGCCAGCTGCCCTTCACCGACGCGATGGACGGGCTGAAGGTGCGGATCGCCGCCGAAGATTGATGCGGCGCCCCCGCGAAGGCGGGGGCCGCTATCAGCCCTGCGCCGTCGCGACCGCGTAGAGCGCGATCGCCGCGGCGTTCGAGATGTTCAGGCTTTCCATGCGCGGCGAGATCGGCAATTTCGCCAGCACGTCGCAATGTTCCATGACATTGTGGCGCATGCCGTCGCCTTCGGAACCGAGCACCAGCGCGACCTTGCTGCCGTCGAGGACCGAGCCCAATGTCGTGTCGGTGTCGCCCATCAACCCGATGCGCCAATATTGCGCCTCGGCAATCTCCTCCAGCGCGCGCGACAGGTTGACGACGCGCACCCAGGGCACGATTTCGAGCGCGCCCGACGCCGAGCGCGCGATCACGCCGCTTTCGGGCGGGCTGTGGCGGTCCTGCGTGATGATCGCGGCGGCGTCGAAGGCCGCCGCCGAGCGCAGCACCGCGCCGATATTATGCGGGTCGGTCACCTGGTCGAGGATGACGAGCGGGCGTGTGCTGCCGGCGTCGACCTCTTCCTGAAGCAGGTCGCCGAGAAAGACGCCCTCGAGCGGGTCGACCTCGATCACCAGCCCCTGGTGCGGCGCGTCGCGCGCGACGAGGCGCGCGAGGTCGGTCACCTCGGCATAGTTGATCGGAACCACCGGCGGCAGGTCGAGCTGGCCCAGCGCCTCGCGCGTGCCCCAGATGCGCTTGACGGTGCGCTCGGGATTGGCGAGCGCGGCCAAAACGGCGTGGCGGCCCCAGAAACGGATGGGCTGGCCCTTGGGCGATTGGCCGGCGGGGCGACGGTGGCGGGAAAATTGTCTCATATCGCGCGCCTTTCCCACGAGCGGCATTGACAGGCAAGTCTCGTTTCGCCATTGGGCCACTTCCCAACGCGGACCCCATGGACAGGTGGCCGAGTGGTTAAAGGCAGCAGACTGTAAATCTGCCCGGGTTTCCGTACGCTGGTTCGAATCCAGCCCTGTCCACCACCCTCCCATCCGAGGGTGTCCGCCGAACCCCCTAGAAATCCCGGAAAACCTAGCGTATCATCCACGCATCGTCCGCATGCGTCCGGGGCAATTTGCCTGCAGCCGGAGCGTAGTGTGGGGGAAGTGTGGGGGAAGATTGTCTTTCCCCCACACTCGTGTTCCCCAGAATGTGGGGAGAAAGTGTGGGGGAAGATTCCCATGGGCAAACTCACGGCGGTTGCGGTCAAGGCCGCTCTTACGAATCCGGGCACCTATCAGGATGGTGACGGCTTGTTTTTGAAGGTCGATAGGCGTGGAGGGGCATCTTGGACCCTTCGTCTGCAGCGTGACGGTAAGCGTCAAGACATCGGACTGGGCAGCGCGAAGATGTTCACTTTGGCGCAGGTCCGCGAGAAGGCCGGCGAGCTTCGCAAGGCGGTCAAGGTCGACCGGCGCGACATATTGGCTGAGCGGAAGGACGAGGCGTCTGCCAAGGTGACGTTTCGCGAAGCGGCGAGGCAATATCACGCCGAGAACGAGGCGGGATGGAAGAGCGAGATCTACGCCCGCCAATGGCTTTCCAGCCTTGAGAATTACGCCTTCCCGAAACTGGGCGACGAGCAGACCGGTGCGATTGTCGCGGCTGACATCATAAACGTGCTCACGCCGATCTGGCAGGAGATACCCGAGACCGCCCGTCAGGTGCGCAACCGGATCTGCACCGTGCTGGATTATGCGCATGCAAAGGGCTGGCGTTCACGAGAGGCTCCCTCAGGTAATAGCAGCCTGAAAGCGGGGCGTGGCTTGCCGCGGCAACTCAAGAAAACCGAGAATCGCAAGGCTATGCCATATGCGGCTTTGCCCGGTTTCATCACTGCACTGCAGCGCAAGCCATCCTACAGCAGGCTTGCGCTGGAACTACTCATCCTGACCGGTGCGCGCAGCCAGGAGGTGCGTCTGGCGACCTGGGACGAACTCGACATCGAAGCGCGGCTATGGACTGTGCCCGCCGATCATATGAAGCGTGGCAAGTCGCATATCGTGCCGCTGTCCGATGCCGCGCTGGAAGTGATTGCAAAAGCGCATGCTTTCAGGCTCCCGGACACAGACGTGATTTTCCCCGGTGCGAGTGGGAAGAATATGTCCGATATGACGCTGCTCAAAGTCCTTCGTGACATGGCTGAGCCTTTTCATGTCCACGGCTTCCGGTCGACATTCACCGATTGGGCGGCGAACGAGGGTTTCCCCGATGCCGTTGTGGAAGCGGCGCTTGCGCACAAGACGCCGGATGCAGTGCAGGCCGCTTACCGTCGGACGACCTACCTCGGGACCGCGGAAAAGCCTGGCGAGCGTGTCAGGCTCATGGGTGCGTGGGGCAGTTATTGCCTCGGCCGCAAAGTTGTTGAGGACGACGGGGAACAGACAGGAGGCGGAGACGCGGAGTAGACGAGCCGTTTTCCCTATCAAGCATCGAAACGTGGTTATCATCGCGGGCCAAAAAGCACTTCGCATCCTTGTTGTGAACGGTAGCTCACTTCCCTGCCTCCCCCCAACCGCGCGGGTGAGAGCAAGAGGGAAGGGGCGCTTCGCGACGGTTCGAAGGCCGAGAGAGAGTCTCTTGGTCGGCCGTCGCGGAGATAAGTCATGGCTTCCAAGCAAAAAATCACGCTCGATCAACCGCAGGCCATCCCGCTTGACCGGTTGAGGCTTTCGGACGCAAATGTTCGGCGGATCAAGCCCGGCCAGTCAGTTGCCGAACTGGCCGACAGCATCGCACGGCGCGGGTTGCTGCATAACCTGAATGTCCGCCCGATCCTCGATAGCGAAGGCAACCCTACCGGTGACTTTGAGGTGCCGGCGGGCGGGCGACGCTACCGCGCTCTCCAACTGCTGGTGAAGCAGAAGCGGCTCGCCAACAATGCGCCGATCCCGTGCAGGATACGGGCTGCGAACGACGATATCCTGGCCGAAGAGGACAGTCTCGCCGAGAATTCAGAGCGCGTAAGTCTGCACCCGCTCGACCAGTTTCGCGGCATGCAGGCGCTCGCCGCCAAGGGGAATGCCGTCGAGGACATTGCGGCACATTTTTTCGTGACGCCGGCGGTGGTCAGGCAGCGCCTCAAGCTGGCGAGCGTCTCGCCAAAGCTGCTCGACATCTATGGTGACGACGGCATGTCGCTCGAGACCCTGATGGCCTTCACGGTGACGGACGATGAAGAGCGCCAGATTCAGGTCTGGGAGATGGTCGAGCACGACTTCCAGCCGTCCGCTTCGTTCATCCGCCAGAGGCTGACCGAGAACAGCGTCCGCGTATCCGACAAGCGTGTCCGCTTCGCCGGGCTCGACGCCTATGTCGAGGCGGGTGGCAGTGTCGTTCGCGACCTGTTCGAAGTCGATCACGGCGGCTGGCTCACCGACGTCGGCCTGCTCGACCGGCTCGTCGCCGAGAAGTTCGAAGCCGAAGCGGCGCGGATCGGCGAGGAAGGCTGGAAATGGATCGACGCCGCGATCGAGCATGTCTTCAATCCGGGGCGCGGCATGCGCGTCCTTGCCGGCGACGAAGTGCCGATGAGCGCAGAGGAGGAGAAGCTCGGCGCGGACCTCGAAGCGGAGGGCGAAGCGCTGAGCAACGAATGGAGCGATGCGGACGAGGTTCCCGACGAGGTCCACACCCGGCTCGAGGAGATCGACGCCGAGATCAGCCGCATCAACGACCGCCCGATCGTCTTCGATGCCGCCGAGATCGCCATCGCCGGCGCGTTCGTCTCGATCGGGATCGACGGGAGGCTGAGCGTCGAGCGCGGCTATGTGAAGCCGGAGGATGAACCCGCAGCCGAGCCGGAGGAGGGCGATCAGGGCACGGGCGAGGACGCGAACGACGCAGGCGGCGGCGACGGCAGTTCCAAGTCCGCGCCTTCGGCTCCCGGCCAATCTGCGGCCGAGCCCGAGGACGATGAAGGTGCCTTGAAGCCGATGTCAGAGCGCCTCGTGTCCGACCTCACGGCGTGGAGAACGCTCGCGCTACAGGACGCCTTCGCGAAGTGCCCGGAGACGGCCTATATCGCTGTGCTCCATGCGTTCGTCCTGTCCTGCTTTTACGGTTACAGCCGCGAAAGCTGTCTGCAGACGTCGATCAACTCGGTCCATTTTTCCAACGCTCCGGCAGGTCTGCGTCACTGCGCCCCGGGGCAGGCGATCGCGGAACGCATCGACGAATGGCGTGGTCGCCTGCCGAAAAGCGACAAGGAGGTCTGGGACTGGCTGCTTGAACTCGGCGACGAGGACCGCGCGAGCCTTCTTGCGCATTGCGCCTCGCTCGGCGTCAATGCACAGGCGGAGATCGTCCGGGGCTATGACGGCCGCGTCTCGGCGCACGGGATCGCCCGGCGGCTGGCGCACAGCCATGTGCTCGCGCGGGCCGTGGGGCTGGATGTCGTGGAGGCCGGCTGGCGCCCGACCGCCGACGGCTATCTGAGCAGCGTTCCGAAGCTGCGGATTCTTGCCGACGTTGCCGAGGCACGCGGCGAGAATTTTGCCGGAATGATCGACCATTTGAAGAAGGGCGACATGGCACGCGAGGCCGAGCGCCTGCTCGAAGACGCTGGCTGGCTCCCCGAGCCGATGCGGACGCCCGAACTCGAGAGCGCTGCCATCCCGGCGCCGGAGGCAACGGCGCCGGCCAACGACGAGGCGGATGGCGAGCTTCCCGCCTTTCTCGCGGAGGAAGGAGGTGAGGATGCGGGCGATCCCGAAGCGATCGGCGCCGAATGAATCTCCGCCGCGCATAGCGGCACCTGCGAACTTCCACCTCGAAAGCCCGGCCATCGCGCCGGGCTTTCGCTTTTTCACGGAGATTGAAGATGCGAAATGAAATTCAAGCAAACGCGCCGGCGATGCCGGTCCTCGTCGCGGGAGGTCATCATGGCTGACCGCGTCTCTATATCGTTCAAGCTCGGCGGCCATCTCACGCCCGAGACCTGGCTCGCACTCGCGGCGGTCATCGCGGGCGAGAGCCTTTCCATCGAATGGGACGGCCCCGCCTTCGAGTCTTCGCACCGTACCGTCGGCGAACCGCTCGAACTGTTTGCGAACGAAGTCGCCTGGGGAAAGGTCGAGCCGCTCGAAACCTTCTGCCAGGATCATGGACTGCCTTACCGATTCTGGGCGGGCGGATTCTTCGCCGAATGGAGCGCAGAGCGGATCGTCTTCCGCGGCGAAGGCACGCCCGACAGCTTCATCGTCGACGAATCCGATCGCGTCCTGATCGATCGGCACGAAGTGGTCCGGCGCGGCAGCGTCGAGGGCATTCTCGGCTATTTCGACGAGGCCGAGTTCACCGTGCCGCCTCTCGTCATCGAAGGCGATCCCGACATACCCGCCGAGGCGGACGGGCAGGAGACGGCGCATGGCTGACTATCATTCGCCAACGATCGTGCGCCCGGATATCCCGCGCGCCGCGATGACCTTGCTCGAGCATCGTCTCCTGATCGGGATGTTCAGCCACGAGGGAGGCGAGGACGAAGTCTATTTCTTCGCGGAGGACTATGTGAACGACCTTCTCCATCTCGACCTTGCCGAGGTGCATCAGCTGCTCGAGGTCGATCCCTTCCCAGACAGCTATGCCGTCACGGCGATCCGGGATCACCTGCGCAAGCTCGATCCGGCGGAGGGCGAGCTGGCCCTCGACATGTCGGTGATCGGCTATGAGGGCATCTTCCAGGACATCGTCAAACGCTGCGATGCGCTCGATGATGTGGAGGTCGTTGCTGCCTGGACCTGCACCAAGATGCGGCCCGACGGCTTCGGCGGGATGGCGACGCTGATCACCGCCGATGCGATCAAGACGATGTCGACCGCTTCATTCCTCGACGAGGTTCGGAACCGACTGCGGCCCGAGGAGCTGGCCAACGCCTGACCCGTCCATCGTCCCGACCTGGCCCGGCCGCAGCGCCGGGCCTTTTCTTTTTCAGGAGATTGTCATGGCCGAGATTATCGAGACGACGGTCTACAGCCTCGAGGAACTGTCGGAGGAGGCAAAGGAGAAGGCGCGGGCGTGGTATCTTCAGGGCGCGTTTGACCACGACTGGTATTGGGCCGTCTATGAGGATTTCGAACGGATATGCGAGATTCTGGGCGTCGACCTCGCGACCGTGCCTGTTCGCCTCCACGGGGGCGGTACGCGGCGAAAGCCCTGCATCTGGTTCTCGGGCTTCGCGAGCCAGGGGGACGGTGCCTGCTTCGAGGGCGACTATAGCTACGCGAAGCGTTCCGACTCATTGATCCGCGCGTATGCGCCAAAGGATACTGAACTCCATCGGATTGCCGATGCACTGGCGGCGATCCAGTGGCCCAACTTTTTCCAGCTCAGAGCACGCATCAGTCACCGCGGCCGCTACTATCATGAGTATAGTATGGAAATCGGCGTCCAGCGGGACAGCCTCGGGTATCAGGATATGACCGCGACCGCGGAGGACGACCTCAGCGAGGCGCTGCGCGACCTCGCCCGCTGGCTCTACGGCAAGCTCGAGGACGAGAGCGACTATCTGAGCTCCGACGCGGTGGTCGACGAGGCGATTATCGCCAACGGCTACAGCTTCACCGAACAAGGGGAGCGGTTCGGATAGAGGAGAGACGGGCCGGGAAGGGATGAGCCACCGGGTCCGAGAGAGAGCGGCCGGCGGCTTGTTCCTGCCCGCTCTCCCGAGGAATTCCCGACATGCAAAGCCTCCCTTCGCGCGCGGCGTCAGCCGCGGCGCTTCATTCCGCGCCCGTTCCCTCCAGCCCCTTTGCAGCGCAGCTGCTTGCGGCGGGTGAGGCCATCCTTCCTCTGCTCGAAGCGGGCCATCCCTTCGACACGGCCGCGCTGCGCGCGGCTATGGCCGGTGCCTTCGGCGCAAGCGACGCCGAGGGCGCGTGGGACTGGAAAGCCGCCTATGACGCGTGCGAGGTCGCACAGATCCTCCTGCTCCGGCGCTACGGCGCCACGCCCGCGGTTCGCAAGCTCTCCGCGATCGCACAGCTCGCGATGTGGCAGCGTCTCGCGGGCCGCATTCCGACGCACACGCGCCGCTCCTCCGAGAGTCAGGCGATGCAGCAATTCTCGACGCCCCTGCCATTAGCCTTCGTTGCCGCCCACGCCGCCTCGATCCAGCCGGACGACACCGTCCTCGAGCCGTCGGCCGGGACCGGCATGCTCGCCATTCACGCCGAGCTCGCTGGCGCGCGCCTCGCGCTCAACGAGCTGGGCGAGTGCCGCGCCGATCTTCTCGATCTGCTGTTCGCGCCCTCGGCCGTGACACGTCACGACGCCGCGTCGATCGACGACAGGCTGCCTCCTGCCGTTCGTCCGAGCGTCATCCTCATGAACCCGCCCTTTTCGGCGGTTGCCAAGGTCGAGCGGACGATGCGCGATGCCGCTCTCCGGCATATTGGCTCGGCACTGTCGCGGCTGCAGGACGGCGGCCGCCTAGTCGCGATCGTTAGCGCGAACTGCTCGCCCGACGCGCCCGCATGGCGCGATGCGTTCGTGCGGCTGCAGGCGCTGGGGACGATCCTGTTCTCGGCGGCGATCGCCGGCAAAGTCTATGCGAAGCATGGCACGACGACGAGCACGCGCCTCCTCGTGATCGATAAGATGCCTGCCGCAGATGCTTCGGCGATCGCGCCGTCGCGCGGTGAGGCGGGCGACCTTGGGGCCTTGCTCCAATGGGTCCGTGCGGATGTGCCGCCCCGGACGCCTCCGGCACCTCCGGAGGCGCCGGCCCGTGAGGGTGTCGCGGCTACTACCGGAGCTCTGGTGCAGGCCGGGAACGGCGCGGCCCGGACGCTTTCGTCGTCTGCGGCCCCGGTCGCGGCGCCCGAACTCGGTTATGAATCTCGCGACTGGCAGGCGCCCGAAGGCCAACTCGCCGAGGCGATCTACGAGCCCTACGCGCTGCAGTCGCTCGCAATTCCGTCGTCGAAACCGCATCCGACCGCGCTCGTGCAATCGGCCGCGATGGCGTCGGTCGCGCCGCCGAAGCCATCCTATCGACCGCATCTTCCCGAGCATCTGATCGCCGACGGCGTGCTGTCAGACGCGCAGCTGGAATCGATCATTTATGCGGGCGAAGCCCATGCCGGGCATCTCTCGGGCGCGTGGACGGTCGACGAGACGTGGGACATGGTCACTGCCGCGAGCGAGGACAATGAGGCCGCCGTCCGCTTCCGCCGCGGCTGGTTCCTCGGTGACGGCACCGGTGCGGGCAAAGGTCGGCAGGTTGCTGGGATCATCCTCGACAATATGCTCAAGGGTCGGAAGCGCGCCGTGTGGCTGTCGATTTCCGACCGCCTGCTCGAAGACGCACAGCGCGACTGGTCGGCGCTGGGGCAAGAGCGACTCCTCGTGACGCCGCTGTCGCGCTATCGGCAGGGAAATCCTATCAAGCTCCCCGAGGGCATTCTCTTCACCACCTATGCAACGCTGCGGAGCCAGGGGCGTGAAGGCAAGGCCAGCCGCGTCGACCAGATCGTCGAATGGCTGGGACCCGACTTCGACGGGGTGATTATCTTCGATGAAGCCCATGCGATGGCGAATGCCGCCGGCGGGAAGGGCGATCGGGGCGACCAGAAGCCATCGCAGCAGGGGCGTGCCGGACTGAGGCTGCAGCACGCACTCCCCGATGCGCGCATCGTTTATGTCTCGGCAACCGGCGCGACCACCGTGCAGAACCTCGCGTATGCGCAGCGGCTCTGTCTTTGGGGCGGCAGCGATTTCCCGTTCGCGACGCGGAGCGAGTTCGTCGCGGCGATCGAGGACGGCGGGGTCGCCGCGATGGAAGTGCTCGCGCGCGACTTGAAGGCGCTCGGTCTCTACGCGGCCCGCTCGCTCTCATTCGACGGCGTCGAATATGAGCTGCTCGAACATGCGCTGACCGATGAGCAGCGCCGGATCTACGACAGCTATGCCGGCGCTTTCCAGGTCATCCACAACAATTTGGATGCCGCGATGGAGGCGTCCGGGGTGACGAGCAGTCTCCACGGCACGCTCAACACGCAGGCGAAATCGGCGGCGCGTTCGGCGTTCGAGAGCACGAAGCAGCGCTTCTTCAACCATCTCATCACCGCGATGCAGACGCCGGCGACGATCGCGAGCATCACTGCCGACCTCGATGCCGGCAATGCGGCGGTGGTGCAGATCGTCTCGACCGGCGAGGCCTTGCAGGAGCGGCGGCTCGCCGAGATCCCGACCGAGGAGTGGGGCGACGTGTCGGTCGACATCACGCCGCGCGAATATGTCCTCGACTATCTGGCGCACAGCTTTCCCGTGCAGCTCTATGAGCCTTGCGAGGACAGCGACGGCAATCTGTCGTCGCGGCCGGTGTTCGACGGCGATGGCAACCCGGTCGTCAACCGCGAGGCCGCTCGCCACCGCGACGCCATGATCGAAAAGCTCGCATCGCTGCCCCCAGTTCCGGGTGCGCTCGACCAGATCGTGCAGCATTTCGGGACCGAACAGGTTGCTGAGGTCACGGGGCGATCGCGGCGGATCGTTCCCGTCGGCGGGGAAGGGGAGCCGGTGCGCTTCGCGGTGCAGAACCGTCCGGGCAGCGCGAACCTCGGCGAGACCCATGCTTTCATGGATGACGAGAAGCGCATCCTCATCTTCTCTGAAGCCGGCGGGACCGGGCGATCCTATCATGCCGATCTTGGCGTGAAGAACCAGCGGCGGCGCATCCATTATCTGCTCGAGGCGGGCTGGAAGGCCGACACCGCGATCCAGGGCTTCGGGCGCACCAATCGCACCAACCAGAAGCAGCCCCCGCTCTTCCGTCCCGTCTCGACCGATGTGAAGGCGCAAAAGAGGTTCATCTCGACGATCGCGCGGCGGCTCGACACGCTGGGTGCAATCACGCGCGGGCAGCGGCAGACCGGCGGGCAGAATATGTTCCGTCCGCTCGACAATCTGGAATCGCCCTATGCCCGCGATGCGCTCCGTCAGCTCTACGGCCTGCTCGCCGACGGCAAGGTCGATGGCTGCTCGCTGCTCACATTCGAAGCGGCGACGGGACTCTCGCTCCTCGACGATGGCGGTCTCAAAGATGAGCTTCCGCCGATCACCACCTTCCTCAACCGCATGCTCGCGCTGACGATCGACCTGCAGAACATCCTGTTCGAGGTGTTCGAGGGTCTGTTGTCGCAGCGGATCGAGGGGGCAATCGCGTCTGGGACATATGAGATGGGTCTCGAAACGCTGCGTGCCGAAAGCTTCACGGTCGCCGCACGCGAGACGATTTACACCCATCCCGGAACCGGCGCGGTGACCCAGCTCCTCACGATCCAGCGCAAGGACCGGATGTCTCCGATCAGCCTTGCCGATGCCCTAGAGGTCGCGGCCACGGGCATGGGCGTTCTCGTCTTGAACAGCCGATCTTGCCGGGCAGCAGTGAAGTCGCGAGCGCGCAGCATCATCGATGACGATGGCGCGGTGCATCGGCGCATCCGTCTGCAGCGGCCGCTCGAGCGACTGCATATGCTCGCCGACGATTATGAGGGCACGAATTGGGAGAAGTGTTCCGAGGACAGTTTCGCTGCGGCGTGGACGAAGGAACTCGGCGAGCTTCCCGAGTTTGAGCATTCGACGCTGCACATGGTCGCGGGCCTGTTGCTGCCGATCTGGAAGCGGCTGCCGAAGGAGTCCACGCGAGTCTACCGGCTGCAGACCGATGCGGGCGAGCGGCTGATCGGTCGTAAGGTCTCTCCGGCATGGGCCGCAGCCGTGACAGGCGAGGCGCCGGCAAAGCTGCCGGTCGCCGACGCCTGGCGCATGGTGCAGTCGGGCGACGTCGTGCTGTCGCTCGCGGAGGGGCAAATAGTCCGTCGGGTGCGGGCGATGAACGACTGGCGCGTCGAGCTTACGGGCTTCAACGATCTCGGCGTCGAGCGGCTGAAGGCTATGGGCTTGATCTCCGAGATCGTCTCGTGGAAACTGAGGCTCTACGTGCCGGCAGGGGCTGCTGGCGCCGATGTGTTCGCTGCGCTCGTCGATCGGTTTCCGATTGTGCGGGTCGCCGATCGCAAGGCCGCCTGAAGGAGCCCCGCATGTCCAGTCCAGCATCCGAAGTTGCGCGCCGTCTCGGGGAGAATGCCGAGGCGGTGTGCCGTCGTTATCTCTCCAACGGGCGCCGCGAAGGCCATTACTGGATGGTCGGCGACATCAGCAATTCTCCGGGGCGAAGCCTCTATGTGCGGCTTGCTTCCAGTGCCAATGGCGGCGGCGCCCCCGGGAAATGGACCGACGCTGCGAGCGGCGATCATGGCGATCTCCTCGACGTCATCGCCGCGAGCTGCGGCCATACGGCATTTCGTGAAACCCTCGAGGAAGCACGGCGGTTTCTAAGCATGCCGCCGCCGCCCGAGGCACCGCGAAATCCTGCACCCGCAAAGGCTCCCACCGGGTCCCCGGAGTCGGCGCGTCGGCTGCTGGCTGCGACCAAACCCTTGAAGGCGAGTCTCGGTGAGGCCTATCTGGTTGGCCGATCGATCACCGACATTCTTCCGGACTACCCGCTACGCTTTCATCCGCACTGCTTCTACAGGGCATCCAGCGACGATGCGCGCGGAGGTCGACCGGCGTGGCCGGCGATGATCGCGGTGGTGACCGACCTCGCCGGGACCGTCACGGGTGTGCATCGGACCTGGCTCGATCCCGAAACGAACGACAAGGCGCCGATCGCCTATCCGCGCCGCGCCATGGGGCATCTGCTCGGTAATGGCGTGCGGTTCGGAGCATCGGGAAGGGTCATGGCGGCGGGCGAAGGGATCGAGACCATCCTGTCCTTGCGGCAGGTCATGCCAACCCTGCCGATGATCTCCGGGCTCTCGGGCGCACATCTTGCCGCTATCGCGTTTCCCGACATGTTGAAGAGGCTCTACGTCGCGCGCGACGATGATCCCGCCGGGGACGCTGCGCTGGCGACGCTCAGCGAGCGCGCGTCACAATGTGGCATCGACGTCCTCCCGCTCGAACCCCGGCATGGCGATTTCAACGGCGACCTCAGGGCGGTCGGCCGCGCTGCGATGGCGGCCTCGCTTCGCAGCCAGCTCTTGCCTGCCGATCGCTTGAAGTTTCTTTGAACGCATCGGGTTCGCCGGAAGGGGCAGGGCAGCGGATGGGCGCGTAGGCTTTCCGCTGCGACGTGCGCGCCCGGCCTTCGCGAGAGGGCGACTGCGGCAGACGGGGCGGGGGCCGCAATGGGGGACGCGCGGCTATTTTCCGCCGGGGCCTCGCGGCCCCTTTGCATCGCGAAACAAAATAGCCGCGCGTCCCCCATCCTCCGCTGCGCTCCGGTCGCGGCGCGCCGCGATGCGGACCCACCCCGCATGCCGCGGGCCGTCGCCACGAAGGCCGCGCGAGGCGCGGCACAATCAGACGGAGATCCATCATGCACGGCGACGCCACCCCTCACGACCATCCAGCCGAACCCGGAACGACGGCCTATCTGCTTCAGGAAATGCAGCTCTTCGGTCATCGGCCCTTCGAGGATGAACCCGACCCGAGACCGCTCCCCGATGCGCATCTTGCCGGTGGTGCCATCGCCGACATGTTCGATGCGCTAGCGGGGTGTCTCGTGGAGACCCGGATCGAGCCCGATCTCGACGACCTTCTCTGGAATCTCGTCAACATCTTCCACCGTGCCGGCGAGCGGGTCGAGCGGCAGCTCGACGACAATGAGCAGACCCAGCGACGGCTCCAACGCGAGCAGGATGGCAGCGAGATCCGCTCGGTCGAACTCGAGCGGGCAACGCGCGAGGGCAGCTCCCTGATCGAGCGGCGCGACGCGATGGAATTTTTCCGCGAGGCCGCCGCCGACCAATTCCGGCTTCTGCTCCGCAAGGCTTGGGCGCCTCGTACCGGATCGCGAGCGCACCATCGCAACCTGACGGCATCGATGATCGACAGCCGCGACTTTCTCGACGCGCGGCTTCGCGAGAAGGCTGCGGCCTTGCTGCCCGAAGGGACCCGCATCGCCTTTACCGGCGGGAGCGACTGCGATGATCACAACGCCATCTGGAGCGCACTCGACAAGGTCCGGGTCCGGCATGCCGACATGATCCTTCTCCACGGGGCGACGCCCACCGGGGCCGAACGCGTGGCTGCCTGCTGGGCCGACGGCCGCGGAATTGCGCAGGTTGCCTTCCGCCCCGATTGGAATCGTCATGGCAAGGCGGCGCCGTTCAAGCGCAACGACCGGATACTCGACGCGCTTCCCGTTGGTCTCATCGTGTTTCCGGGAACCGGAATTCAGGACAATCTCGCCGACAAGGCGATGAAAATGGGCATTCCGCTGTGGGACTTCCGCAAGGGCGGTGGCTGAGCCGCGGATTTCCGCCGCTTTGCAGAAATTGCCTCAATCTGGTTCTATCTCGGTAATATATTTGAATAATATGGGGTTAGCCCGCACTTTCAGATTCTCCCAAGATCGCCTGGACCAGCGGTGATCGGCCGTCGCGGGCCGGCCAGCCTTGTAAGAGGGCAAGGCCGCTCGCACTGACGAGGGGCACGCGGACCCGGCAGGTCGGAAACGCCGGTCGGCGCGCCAAGGGTCATAATGCCGACGATGGACGCCGCGCATGCATTTGCGCTCGACGTCAGCCGGGTGAAGGACAAGGCGGGTCTCGCCGACCTGTTGCAGGAAGCGTGTTCGCGAATGGGCTGCTCGTGGTTCGCACTTAGTCACCATATCGACTTCCTGGCGGCTCCGGATCGGGGCGTGCGCGTCCACAATTATCCGGAAGAATGGGCTCTCTGGTTCGACGAGCAACGTCTGGGCGTCACAGATCCCGTTCACCGCGAGAGCCAGCGCAGTATGTCGGGTTTCCTCTGGCACGATATGAAGACCGAGCGGCCCGAAGACGAAGTCATTCTTGCAGAGGCGCGGCGGCACGGCATCGGTGACGGTCTCACCGTGCCGGCGCATCTTCCCGGCCATGCGCATGGCTCTGTTTCGTTTGCGTGGAAGCCGGGTAGCTCTGCGAGTGCCGACGCGCTGCAATTTGCGCGGATGATTGGCGGTCCCGCTTTCGATGCGGCGCGCCTTATCGCCTATCCGGATCTCGCGCACATCGGGCCACGCCTGACCCGTCGGCAGCGCGAGGTGCTGATATGGGCAGCCAAGGGCGAGTCCGTGTCCAGAATAGGGCTGAGACTTGGTCTCAGTCCGGACACGGTGCGCGAACATCTGCGCAATGCCCGCCAGCGCTACGAGGCGAACGGCGGTATCACACTCACCGTGCGCGCGCTGTACGACGGCGACATCAGTTTCGAGGACATCGCCAAGCGCTGAGAAAAATTGGGGACACCCCCCGATCATGCTATGGTGCAGCGGCGGAAAGCCCTTCAATTGGAACGCCTCTTTTCAAACGGAGGCAAATCCATGCTGCTTATTGTCGATTCCACCAACCGGGCGCTCGAGCACAAGGCGATGCGCACGATGTTCGAGGCGCGCAAGCGCGTTTTCATCGATCTTCTGAAATGGGATATTCCTGCGCTGGCCGATCGCTTCGAGCTGGACCAGTTCGATAACGTCGATGCCACCTATCTGATCGTGACCGATCCGGACGGCGAGCATCTCGCCTCGGCGCGGTTGCTACTCACCACCCGGCCTGCCCTCCTCGACAGCCTCTTCCCGGGGCTGGTCGCAGGGGACGTGCCGCAGGGCCCCAACGTCCTCGAAATCACCCGCTTTTGCCTATCGCCCGGCATCGGCGCGCGGCAGCGGCGGATCGCGCGCGACGCGCTGCTGGTCGGGCTTGCAGAGTTCGCGCTCGCCAACGAGATCAGCACCTATACCGGCGTTGCCGAACTGCCCTGGTTCCGTCAGATCCAGACCTTCGGCTGGGACTGTCACTCACTCGGTGAGCCGCTCCTCCACCGTGGGCAGGCGCTCGTTGGCCTCCGTATCGATATCGATGCCTCTACCGTCGCAAAACTCGCGGCCGCAGGCATCGTCAGCAATGCAGTCGCGGCCTCAGCCGCCTGCGCAGCCTAAGGAGGGTAAGATGCTGATCAACCACGCCGTCCTCGACGAGCGATCTCATCGATCTCCTGCCGCAAATGCCCTCATGGACCGCGGCTATGCGATTCTGCAGGGCGCCGCTCCGACATCGCTTATCGAAGCGATCGCTGCGGATCTTGGACCACGCTACGAGGCGACGCCCTTCTGCGAGGGCGGTTTCTATGGCGAGCGGACCAAGCGGTTCGGCCGCCTCCTGATCCGCTCGCCGCATATGGCCGATCTCGTGATGAACCCGGCGATCCTCGAGTTGGCTGAGACTGCGCTCGGAAACTGGTGCGAGCGGATCCAGCTCAATCTCGCGCAGGCGATCGAGCTGCATCCCGGCGCGCTCGCGCAATTCCCGCACCGAGACCAGGATATGTGGCAGGGTGCGCTGGGCGAGGTAGAATATCTGGTCAATGTCATGTGGCCGCTGACACCCTTCACCGAGGAGAATGGCGCGACGATCATCTGGCCCGGCAGCCATGGCGTCGAGGCCTTGGTCGAGGAGCCCAAAGAGGCGCCGATTATTGCGGAGGCCGGGCCCGGCGATGCGATCGTCTTCCTCGGCTCGACGCTGCACGGCGCCGGCGGAAACCGGAGCCGCGACGTCCGCCGCGGAATTATCGTCAGCTACTGCCTCGGTTGGCTCAAGCCCTATGAAAATCAGTGGCTGGCCTATCCGCCTGAGATTGCGCGGGCATTCTCGCCCGGCGTGGCGGCGCTTGCGGGATATGCCCAGCACCGGCCCAATCTCGGCAATTTCGAGGGTCAGTGCCCGTCGGTCCTCTTCGATGGCTATCCGCAAGATCCGATTGCCGCGATCGACGCGCTCCGGCCTGATCAGCAGGCGCTTCTCGCCGACTATGTCGCCGCGCAGCGGCCGGAAGGAGAAGGCGAGCCCGGGGCGCTGGCGGCATGAGCCCGGGCGCCACGATGGAGCGGGTCTATCTCGACCTGAAGGCGCGCATCCTGTCGGGCGCCTATCCGCCGGGCACCCGACTTGAGGCCGCGCATCTGTCGAAGTCTCTCGCCTCAAGCGCCACGCCGGTCCGGGATGCCCTCTATCGTCTCTCGGGCGAGCGGATCATCGAAAGCTGGCATCAGGAGGGATTCCGCCAACCCCTCCTCAGCGAGGCCGACCTTGTCGACCTCTACGGCTGGGCTGGCGCCCTCTTGTCAATGGCGCTCAAGGGACGGTCTCCTCGGCCTGACTTGCCGGGTGGCCTCATCGATCTTGCGACCCACGACTCATATCCAGAAGCGATCGAAACTCTCTTCAGGACCATCGCGATCGGCAGCTCCAACGGCGAGCTTCGCGCGGCGATCGTCAATATCGTCGAGCGGAGCATGACAATTCGCGCATTGGAAGTGCGGGTTGATGCCGACGCTGGCGAAGCGCTCAAGGCAATGGAAGAGGACTACCGCTTCGGGCGCTGGAGCGCTTTGCGCAGCAAAATCACGCGTTTCCATCGCAGGCGGGCAGGGTTCGCGGGGCGGGTCGCGGCCGAGATCCGCAAACGCTCGGAGCCCTTGCGATAATATTCGGAGAATATGGGTCGTATAAAATTCCTATACGGCGCGGCCGTCCTAGCTTCGATCGAGCCGCAATTCCGCGGCATCTTGGAAGGAAACGATCATGGATCGCGAAACCAATGAACTGATCGAACTCGGCACCGTCACGACGGACACCGCCGGCGACGATCCGCTGGGCATCGAAGGTGCCGGCAAGTTCAAGGTCACCGGGCTCACCCAGGACTGACCACGGCGCCGGGGGCCGGGCAGCCGGCTCCCGGCATCGCCCTTCGATGATCGAGGAAAGGAAATGACCATGGAACGCGAACCCCAGGAGCTCGTCGAGCTCGGCTCTGTCACGACCGATACCGCCGGCGACGAAGGCCTGCCGATCGAATCCGGCGGCCGCATGCTGCGCCCCGGTCTCGTTCAGGACTGATGGCACCCAGGAGGCCCGGCCGTGCCGGGTCTCCGGAAGCCCCAGCTATCATGGCAACGGGTTGGCAACTGGCGACCGGGACGGGATTTTGCGAGGTGGGCGGCGAGCTTGTCTTCCTCGATCTCGCCCGCGACAAATATTTCTCGCTGCGCGGGGCAGACCGCGCGGCGTTCGATCGCCTCCGGGCTGGAGAACCCAACGATAGTGAAGCCATGATGCGGCTCGAGCGAACGGGTCTCATCATGCCTTCGCGGACATCGACCGGCATCGGACCGACCGAGATCGATGTGCCCGAGGATGATCTCATGGCGACGGAGGGACGAACGGGCCTGCGGATGATTGCCACGGCTGCGTGCGCGCTTCGCTGGGCGCGGCGGGCAATGAGGCCCGAGCATATTTCCGCGACTGTGGTCCGTCTTTCCGAACGAAAGCGCGCCGTTGGCGTCCCGGGAGCCGAGGCTGCGGCTGTATCCGTTGCAGCGGCCTATGCCGCAAGCCGCTGGCTCAACCCCATTCCGCCGCGCTGCCTGATCGATGCGCTCGCGCTCGATCGCATACTCCTTGCGCGCGGTATCGTCACGAGCCTTGTTTTCGGCGTGCGAATGTCGCCCTTCAACGCCCATTGCTGGCTCCAGACTCCGGAGACAATACTGACTGGCTCGGCCGCCGAAGCCCGAAACTTCACGCCGATCCTGGTCGTCGGATGAAACGGGGTCTGCTCGCCTTTCTGGGAGCTCCCCACGGGGCGGCGGATGTCGCCGCCGTCGCCGAGCAGCACGGACTTGGCGCGGTCGCAATCGAGCATGACCATATCCTGTTCGCAGGCGCGGATCTGCCTTCGCGGCGCCTATCGGACGGCTCGGTCATCCTCGGAGATATTTTTACCCGAACCGGAGTGAGTGTTCACGTCACCTCGGACGGTTGGGGCAATTTCATCGCGGTAGGGCGGCAGGGCGACATGCTGATCGTCGAACGCGCAGCGTTGACCGGCATGCCTCTGTACTGGTGCCGGCACGCGGACGGAATTCTCTGCTTCTCGCATCTCGAACTCGTCCGCGACCTGTTGTCGGACGTCTCGATCGACTGGGAGTTCGTCGGCCAGGCGCTTGCTTACAGTAATCTCAGGACCGAGCGGACGGGCATCGTGGGTCTGCTCGAACTACTGCCCGGCTGCAGCCTCGCATTCGATGGGCATGGGGCAGAGGTCCGGGCGATCTGGTTGCCGTGGGAGCATGTGGCAAGGCCGGCGGCGAGCGGCGCTGCCGAACTCGCCTCGGCACTCGAACTGCGCATAGACAATAGTGTGAAGGCCTGGAGTTCGGGCCGCAGCGATATTCTTCTCGAACTGTCGGGCGGGCTCGACAGTTCGATCATCGCCGCCTCGCTGTCTGCGGCGGGCGCGGACTTTTCGGCGATCAACTTCGCGACGCCGGGCGCCGATGGCGACGAACGCCACTTCGCGCGCGCCGTCGCCGAGCGCGTTGGCGCGGCAATGATCGAGGCCCGGAACGACGACACGGGGATCGACCTTTTGTCGCCGCCGGCCAATCTGCACCCACGTCCGGGAGCCTATGGTGTTCTAGGTGGGCTCGACCACGCCTTCGAGGAGGCGGGCGGGGGAAAGGCAAAAGCCGTGATCGGCGGAATCGGCGGCGACAATGTCTTCGCCTTTGACAGCTCGATCGGCCCCGCGGTCGATGCGTTCGAGCAGTTCGGCTTCTCGCGGCGGACCTTTGCCGTGCTTCGCGACGTCGCGCGAGCCGGTGAGGCGACGATCTGGGAGGCCGTCCGCCTGCTCGTCCGTGCTCGCCGCGCCGGGCCGCGCCGCGGCTGGCCACGCGAGGCAAGCTTCTGCAATCAGGCGGCGTTGCCGGCGGAACCTTTTGCTCATCCCTGGGACGACGGCGCAGCTAGCGCTTCGCGGGGCAAGCGCAAGCATGTCGAGGCCATTCGCCGGATCCTAGATTTCGCCGACCGTCCCGATCGCTGGTACGATCGCGATGTGGGCCTGCCATTGCTGTCGCAGCCGGTCGTCGAGCTGTGCCTGACGATCCCGAGCTGGGCCTGGTTTACGGGCGGCCGCGACCGGGCGGTCGCTCGGGCGGCCTTCGCGAGCCGCCTGCCGGCATCTGTGGTGTGGCGACGGGACAAGGGGCGACTGGAATCGCTCTGCACCGCCGCCTTCCTTCGGCAGCGGCACGACCTCGGCGCGCTGTTGCTGGGGGGCCGTCTCGCCGCGCGCGGGCTTCTCGATCAATCGAGCATATCGGCCTATATCGAAGCTGCCGATGTCGTCGGCAACTTCGACTATTTCCGCTTGCTCGAGATCGCGGATGTCGAGCGTTGGGTCCGCGCGGTCGAGACGTCTTCCTTCTTCGGCTCGAGCAACGACCAGCGCTGATACTGGCCGGCCTTGGCGGGATCGGGGTCGACCGCGCCCTGCAGCCAGTAGCGGAACCAGTCGAGATTGCGCTGATAGGCGGCGAGTTTCTGCCGAGGCTCGGCCTTGATGTGCGCCGCGAACGGGAAGATGTGCATCTCGGCGAGCCGGGCGGTCGCGAGCTTGCTGAACAGTTCGAGCGAGAGCCGCGCTTCATGCTCGGGTAGCTGCATCAGCAGGGGCGCATGAATGTTCGAGGTGTCGAGCGCCGCTGACAGCCGCTTCCAACCATCCGGCGATTCATCGGGTGATCCGACCTTCCACACTTCGCGCACATTCTCGATGAAGGTCTCGCGCCCGGGCCGTGCGTTGAACCAGTAATAGCTTGGTTCGAGCTGGACCGAGGCGATCGAGGCGGCCTTCAGCAAGTCGCTGTGGCGGAGGGTCCAGGTCGTGACTTCGCTCCCGAAGCTGAGGCCGCCCATACCGACCCGTTCCGGATCGACGATTCCGCGCTTCGACAGCAGATCGATCGCGGCGCGCACCGCCTCCATGCCCTGTTCGTATCTCGCTTCTCCGACTGCGCCGCTCGGCACCGAATTGATGCAGAGCGCAGCAATCCCGTTCGCGGCGAGCGCGCGCAGCGGCCACTCGTCGCCAACGCCGCCGCGCAGATATCCTGCGCATCGATAGTAGGTGACGAAGAGCGGCAGCCGCCCGGGGATCTTCGGGCGGATCAATACGCCCGATGCACGGCTGCCGCTCACCTGCCACGCGATGGTTTCGGCAAGGAGCCCTTCGCTGTCAGGATCTGGATTGGGGGAGGAAATGACAGTCTTGCTGCCGCCCTCGCCGAACCGGACGAGGCGCGGCGCGATTTTGGGCGTTGCTTCGACGCAGAAGACGGCGGCCTGCACTACGGCGCATGGAAGATAATGGGTGCGACCGCCCGAGAGTTGTCCGTCCGATGCAGCGAGGCGGGCCAGCCTTGCTTTGCGTCCCGACCAGACGAACAGGGTCTGGTCGAAGTCCGCGTCATGGAGCGCGACGACCGCGCTTCCGTCGCTCTTGCGTACCCACCAGGAGAGGCGCTGCTCGCCGGGCGCGCATTGGCCTTTTGCGGCACACATGCCGCGGGCTTCGAGCGCGGTGCGCAGCGCGACCGGCAAGTCGGTTGGCGAAAGGAGGGCGGGATGCGGCTGCGGTTCGAGGAGCGCCTGACCGGCGGCATCGGCGGCGACGGGTTCGGACACCCCGACATCGTAGCGAAAGAAGTGGCGCGGTGCGGCGGCTAGCAGCGGCGCTCGATCGAACCAGTCACCCGAGAAGCGCTGCGTGGCCGGGCGTCCGTTGATGAGGGCGCCATGATAGAGTGGCTGGGCAAGGTCGGTAGCGCCGTCGACGAGGATGCCCGTCTCGCGCTCGGCTTCCTCGGCGCGCGCGATGGTGGCGCGCGACGGACCCTCGCGCGTGACGAGTGCGCCGTCGGCTCGAAAGGCGAAGGCCTCGATATCGCCGTCGCCGTCCGCGACCGGGCGAAATCCCGAGCCATCGGTTGCGCTCGCCCAAAGGCCGACCCGTCCATCGACGAGTGCGCGTACGACAAGGGTCCGGCTGTCCGGAGCCCATTTGGCTTCTCCGGCAATGATCACGCCCGCATCGTCCCACATCGCGGTTCCGAGACGGCCGAGCGAACGCGGCGGTGACCGGCCGTCGGCCGCGACTAGATACCAGTCGACGTCGATCCGGTTGGTTGCCGTGGAGGGCTTGTCGATCCTGTAGGCGATCCAGCGACCGTCGGGAGACGCAAAGAGCCCCGAAATATCGGCGGTCTCGACGATCTCCCTCGGCGTCGTCTGACTGGCCGCGGGCGATGCCGCGGCCAGCAGGGCAAGGACCAGCGTCAGCCGTCCTACCATTTGATCGTTGCCTGGACCGAGATCATTCGGCCGACCGGGCTCGCCTTCTCGGGGTCATAGCCCATCGCTGACGTGCTGCTGCGGTTCATGACATAGGGCGGGTCCTTGTCGAACAGGTTGAGGACCGAGAGGCCGAGCTGCAGCCCGCGACCGCTTGTCCCACCGTCGCCACCGAAGCGCTGCGAGATGGTTAGATCGACCGTGGTCCATGACGACACTGGCTCGGCAGGCACGACGATCTGGTTGATATAGCTGTCGGTGAAATTGACGAAGGCATTGGCCGAGAAGCCGCCTTTCGACCAGCCGGCGCGCCCGCGCAGGCGCCACTTCACGGGGCTGGCGTAGAAACCAACGACATCGGTGCTCGGTGCGCCGGGCGTCAATCGCCGCTTGATCGAGAAGATATGCGTGCCGCTGACGCCGAGAGCGAGCGTCCCGCCGGCCAGCTGCGGCGCATAGCCAAGGTCGAAGTCGATGCCGCGCTGCCGTTCGGCGGAGAGGTTCCGCGTCTGCCCGTCGAGGATGGCAACGATATCGGTCGGCGCGAAACCCGACGGATTGAAGAAGGTCGGCTGATTGAAATAGAAATTGACGAGGTCGAGCGGCGGATTGTCGATGATCACGCCGCCGAACACGTCGCGGTTCGACAGGAAGCGGAGATAATCCTCGGTCACCGTTCCAATGCGATCGCGATAATCGACATCATAATAGGTGAGCGATGCGCGGAGGCCCGGCAGCGAAGGCGGTGCGATGTCGAAGCCCGCAGTCCAGGTCGTCGCCTTCTCGGGCTGGATATTCGGCGCGTAGCCGAACAGCGCGAGGACGGTCGACTGCCCCGTGGGCGATGCCGGGTCGGGCACATTCTCGACCGAGTAAAGCGAGAGCGCCGGGCCGATCAGCTCGTCGAACAGCGGGGCGCGGAACGAGGTGCCGTAGGAGCCGCGGAGCGCGATCCCTTCCGCGGGTTCCCAACGCAGGCTGAACTTCGGATTCTCGGTGCGACCGAACTGATTATAATCCTCGATGCGGCCCGCGGCGGACAGTTCGAGCCGCCGGAAACCAGGCATCTCATTGTCGGGGCCGAAGATCGGGACCAGCAGTTCGGCATAGAGTGACTTCACATGCCGCGGACCGGGGAGGCCGGGGTAGGGCGCGTTGTTCGGGGTCGCGGCGCTGACATCATTCTTGACGAAATAATCATAGGCCTCGCGGCGATATTCAGCGCCCGCGGCGAGCCGGACGTCGCCTGCCGGCAGGCGGAACAGCGGCCCGTCAGCCCGTAGCGCCGCCGACCAGTTCGAATAATCGTCGATCGTCCCGTAGCTGCCGCGGATGCGGTCGAGCGTAGCGGGATTGTTAGCGCTGCCGTCGCCGAACACATTGAGCGCCGTCGCCGGATTGGTGTCGGCGAGGGCGGCGTTGAGCCGCGCATTGTTGACGAGATTTGTGTAGTTGGCCTTGCCCTTCTGACGGCCATAGGCCCCGCCGAGCTGGATGCTCCACGGTCCGAGGCGCTGTTCAAGCCCGCCCGACAGGTTGATCGCACGCACGCGGCCCGAACGGTTCTCGCGGCCGAGATCGTTCGCGAAGCTGTAGGTGACCTGCACCGGCTGGTTCGTCCCGATCGGATCGACATAGAAGGGGTTGGTGACCGGCACGCGCGACACGCGGAGGAAATCGCCTTTGGCGATACGCTGGAAATCACGCTGGGCGGCGAGCGTGTTGACCTTGAGCGTCAAGCCATCGGTGATTTCTACCTCGCCACCGGCATAGAGGCTGTGAACGCGCTGGCCCGGCAGGATATCGCTCTCGGCGCGGCCATCGCGTCGGTTCTGGACGCCGGGCAGGAGCTGCGCAGCGGTGAGCGCCGTTCCGTTCTGCCCGGTGGGTATGCCGAATATTTGTCCGTTTGCGGCCCGGATCGTGCCCGGCACAGCGGTCGTCGACCGGAAGTCGGGGCCGCCGAAGGGGCGAAGATCCTCGCGCGCAAAATCGCGCTTCGCGCCCGCGAGCGCGCCGCGGTTCGAATATTGGTAGGCGAGCATGACATGGCCGCCGCTCCACCGCTTGCCGAGGAGCTGGCTGAACTGCACTTCGCTGAAGTCGCCGTCGGCAGTTCCCGCGCGGATTGTCGTTTCGGCGCCTTCGAAGCGGTTGCGAATGCGAACGTTGACCACACCGGCGACAGCGTCGGCGCCATAGATAGCCGACGCGCCATCGGTCAGCACCTCGATCCGCTCGACCGCGCCCATCGGGATCAACGAGATGTCGGCGAACAGGCCGCCGACGCCGCCGAGGGCGGGGCGCGAGCCGTCGATCAGGACCAGCGTCGACGAGGTGCCGAGTCCGCGGAGGTTGATGCTCGATCCGAGCGTCGCGTCATTGCCGGTGCCGTTGCGCGTCGTCGCGCCGGTCGTCGCCTCGTTCGAGCCGCCACCAAATGCCTGTGGGAGCGATTGGAGCAACTGCTGGACCGTGCTGTAGCCGCTCTTCTCGATTGCTTCCCGGTCGATGGACACGACGGGCGACCCGGTTGGACCAGCCCCTCGAATACGCGAGCCGGTAACGACGATCGATTCTCCGCCGGATTCAGTCGATCCAGTTTCGGCGGCATCGGCGTTTCCCGAGCGCAGCACCCATGCCCCTTCGACCAGTTCGACATTGAGGCCAGTACCGGCAAGCAAACGCGAGAGAGCGGTATCGGCCGTCAAGCGTCCCTGGACACGGGCGCTGCGCTTGCCTTCGACGAGACTGGTCGAGGCGATCACCTCGCGGCCGGAAATCTGCGAATAGCGTTGCAGCGCCGCGCCGAGATCCTGCGCGGCAATGTTGTAGCTCTGCTGAATGGGCTGTGCCTGCGCCTGCGCGGCGGGAACCTGAATCGCGATTGCTGCGGTGCTCACCGAGAGCATCGCCGCCAGAAATTTGTACTTCATTCTACCTCCCCAAGCGGCCACCGATGACCGTCTGGGGGTGCAAAACACCGGAAAGGAGATTTCCCCCCTCTCCGATGGGAATTATTTTTTGCTGAGCGTGATCGCGTCCGATCCATCGGTCGCTTGGAGCCCCAATGCCGCGGCGAGCTTGCGGGCGAGGCTTCCGCCGTTGGTTACATCAAAACGGCCTGTCACCGGGAGCGAGGTCAGGGCGGGATCCGCGAGGCGGATCGGTCTCGAGTTCACTTTATTCGCCGCTTCGATCACCGCGCCGAGCGGAAGTCCGTCGGCCGCCAGCATCGTCGTCGGTTCCGCTGTCGGGAGCGGACTTGTCATCGCCGGGATGAGGCGTGGACCGCTTTCCGAGACTTCGGCACTCTCGCCGGGGACGAGGCGGACAGTCTTTGCCGTTCCGCCGAGGCGAACCTCCACCGAGCCGCGCACGAGTTTGACCTTGGGGGCGTTCGAACGCGCGTCGACCTCGAACACCGTGCCGAGGGCTTTCGTCTCGGAGATGCCGGCGACGACGATGAAAGGGCGGGCGCTGTCGTGCGCAACATCGAAGCGTGCGCGGCCGCCGTGCAAGCGGATCCGGCGCTCGGTCTCGGAGAATTGCGGCTCGGCCCAGGCACCGTCCATCAGGGTCACGGTGGAGCCATCGGCGAGACGAAGCTGGCCGGGCAGCATGGGACCAGCTGCTATCTGGGGCGTGTCGCTTTGCCGCGCCATGTGCCAGGCGAAGCCGAGGGCGATGCCGACCGCGGCGATCGTCGCGACGGCCCAGCGGAAACCGCCGGTCGATCTGCGTTCGGTCCGCGCCTTCGCATCGATACGGGCGCGCGATGCCGTACGAGCCACCGCGACATCATCCTCGGACATAGCAAAGGCCTCGGCATTGCCGGGCTTCGCATACCATTGCTCGAAGGCCTCGCGGTCGGCCTCGGACGGTGTTCCGCGCATCCGCACGGCCCATTCGGCCGCTTCGCGCTCGACGGACCTCACGATTGCGTGTCTCGCGCCTTGCGAATGGCCATCCGGGCTTTGACGAGATGATTTTCCACGGCTTTTTCGCTCATGCCTTTGATTCGTGCGATCTCGGAATAGCTGAGATCGTCGAAAGTTTGCATCAGGAATACATCCCGAGTGGTTGGATTCAGCCTTGCGATGGCGTCCTCGACGCGGCGCAGCGTGTCGCGGTGTTCGAGCGCGGCATGGGGATCGGGACCCGCGACGTCATGGTCCTCGAAACTATGGTGGGCGTGGGTCTGGTTGCGAACCCCGGAACGAGCCCGGTTCTTGAGGATCGCTCGTGCGGCAGTCGCGACATAGGCCCGCGACGCCTGGAGGAGCCCTGTCCCCGTTCCCTTTGCGCTGAAGAGGCGGCGGAATGTCTCCTGCACGAGGTCGGGCACCTCGTGCGGCGGTACGCTGCGCCGGAAGATCGCGGTCACATAACGCCGTTCGGCCGCATAGATCGCTTCCGCGCGACCGGCCGCGCCAGCGCCTTCCCAATCGCCCGGCGGCAGCGGATCGCCCGACGACAGAGCGCGCCGATTTGAGGGGTCGTCTTCGAAATCCATTTGCCATCGCCTACCGGTCGAGCCGAGAGGCAGGTGTGCCGGGAGGTAAGAACATATTCGGAAATATGCGCCGCCGCCTTTAGCCCGAGGGCCTGGACATACGCGTCGGCCACCCGGCAGCGGATGGGAATATCATAAGGCTTCCGAACGAGATTCTTACGTCTCGGCACCGTGCGCCTTCTTGCCCGATGCAGGGCAAGCATAGCTCGCCGTAGCGGCAGGGCAAGTCAGTGTCGCGCAACTTCGTCCAATATGAATCCATCTCCATGGCAGCCGCTTGAAGACAGCGTGCGAGCCGGCGAGGCGATGACGGGAATCGACGCAACCCAGGTTAACTTGCTGCAACCGCCGCAAGAGAGGTCGGTTTCAGCAGCATGCTACCACCAACCGACGACAGTTCCCATCCTCTGGCTCAACGCTTCCAGAACTTCATCCGTTCGGCGGATTTTCCGTGCGTCGGAGCGAAGTCGGCGCTGGCGCGAAGTCAGATCCGTTTCGTCGTCGGCCGCGACATGCGCTCGGCCTGGGACGATCTGCGTATATACCCCAATCTTCTCGATCTCGCCTGGAGTTATGCGCGTTCGCCGAGCCTCTTCCATTCCCTCGTGGTGATCTTCGAGGAGGATGGTGGGCTCGACGAGGAAGGGTTCGAGGCATGCCTGTGGGAGCGCATCGACTCGCTGAGCCGGAAGGACGACTGGGCGGGCCAGCCGCCCGATCCGCGCGTCAGCCACAACCCCGAAGATCCGCATTTCTCGCTGAGCTTCGGCGGCGAGGCCTTTTTCGTCGTCGGTCTCCACCCCCAAGCAAGCCGCCCCGCGCGCCGTTTCGAACGCCCGGCGCTGGTGTTCAATCTCCACGACCAGTTCGAGAAGCTGCGCGAGACCGATGTCTACGAGACGATGCGCGGCAAGATCATCGCGCGCGACGTCGCCCTCGCCGGCACCGCGAACCCCATGCTTGCCCGTCACGGTGATGTGTCGGAGGCACGGCAATATTCGGGGCGCGCTGTCGGACCCGATTGGCGGTGTCCCTTCTCCGGACGTAGCGCGGCGCCCTGAGCGCCTCTGCGCAGCCTATTTTGCCGGGCAGCGCGCCGTCAGGTCGAAGCTCTCCCCATCGCTAAGCGCGTGAAGCGTCGCGCCGTGAAGCGATACGATGCCGCCGGAAGATGCGCCCGCCGCGGCGGAATGGCTCGCCCGCGACGCGTCGACGATCGTGACGCCGCCGCTTCCGATCACCCGCGCGGTGCCGGCCTCGATCCGGAGCGCGGTATCCTCGTCGATCCCCATTCCGAGACAGTCGGGACGACGGCTGACCGCGCCGAGAAGCCGCCCGATGCGCCCGCGCTCCGCGAAATGCTGGTCGATGATGCAGTCGGGGATGAGGCCAAGCCCCGGCGCCAGTTCGATGTCGTCGATGCGCGGGGTCTCTTCACCGCTTCCGCCGACGAGCATCGTCTCGCCCTGCGCCGAGGCTCCCGCCGACGTTCCCGCGATAAGTCCCCCGCGATCGTGGAGCGCGTGAATGGCCGCCTCAATCGGCGTATCTCCGGTCAGGCTCATGAGGCGCGACTGATCGCCGCCGGTGAAGAAGATACCGCCGGCTTGGTCGATCATCCGTACACGCGCGGGATCCCGGGCTTGATCCCGATCGTCGAGGTAAAGCTCGACGAGCCGGCCGATCCCAAGCGGCGCAAAGCCCTCGCAATAGGCCTCGAAATACCCATCGCGTTTCGCGCTGGCGACGGTGGCAATGACGAGCGTGCCTTGGCCCAGCTCAGCGGCGATTGCACCGAGTATCTTGCGGCTGCCATCCTTGTCTTCATGGCCGCCGATCACGAAAAGGGGGCCGCGACTATTGGGCATGGTGATCCTTCCAGACGATGTCGGAAACCGCGGACATTCCCTCGCGGGCATAGGCGGCGGCGAAATGCGGACTGTTGTGCGCGATGCCGATCGCGCCGTCGCGGTCGAGAAGGATGACGCCCGCCTCGGCTCGGAGGCGCGCCATCGGCTCGTAAATCGTTGTAGCCGCCGCGCTGGCGCCCGTTGTCTCGAGCGCGCGCATCACGCGCGCGGCAAGCAGCGTCCGTGCGATCGCCTCGCCGTCGCCCGAAAGCGACACCGCGCCAATGCCGTCCTCGGCATAGAAGCCGCAGCCGGGAAGCGGTGCGTCGCCGACGCGCCCGGCGAGCGTGCCCGCCAGTCCGCCGGTCGATGTCGCCGCGGCAACATGTCCCACCCGGTCGCGCGCAACGCAGCCGACCGTATCATGGCCGCTCTCGCCCGCTGTCGCCGGGCGCATGGCTTCCACGGATTCCGCGATACCGCTCGCTCGTGCGAACGCCTCGGCGCCGGCACCGACGAGGAGCACGGGCGGCTCGCGAAGCATGGCATGCGCCGCTTCGACGGGATTGTAGAGGAACCGCACGCAAGCGACCGCTCCGACGTCGAGCGTAGCGCCATCCATGATACCCGCGTCCATCTCGACCTCGCCGTCTGCATTCGCCACCGATCCCCGGCCGGCGTTGAACAGCGGATCGTCCTCGAGCAGGCAGACCGCGGTCTTGACCGCCTCGAGCGCGCTGCCGCCGCGCTCCAATATCATCCTGCCGGCTTCCAAGGCTGCCGCGCACCCCTCGCGGCGCGGCGCCTGCAGTGCCGGCGGGATCCGGCACGCTCCGCCGTGGACCGCGATCGCCCAACGTCCGTCAGCCATGCGCCGCCTCCAGCAACCGGGCGTCCTCAGGACCGGCGCCCGCCGCCCAGGCTTCGACGATCCTCCATATCCCGTCGACGTCGGTCGGCGTGAGCACCACGATATCGCCGGGGCGCGCGGCCGCAAGGCAAGCCGAGGCAGCGTCATACTCACCATCGTGCATACCGATCGCGGCCGCATCGAGCCCCGCTGCGAGGGCGCCCTTGCGCATCAGGGCATTGGCTTCGCCGGGTGGGCGTCCCCTGAGGTCAACATTCTCGCGCAGCATCAGGACGTCGAACATCCCGCCCGAGAGAGCGCCGATATCGACGAGATCGCAATCGCGCCGGTCGCCCGGGATGCCGATCATTCCGATCACACGGGCATCGCTGTCGCCGCGCATCGAGCCGAGCAACTCGGCGAGCGCGATGAGCGCGGCGCGGTTATGGGCATAATCGACGACGATCCGCACCCCGTGCGCCTCGGCAAGGCTGAGACGCCCCGGCGAATCCTCGAAGCTTGGACGAAAGGATGCGAGGGCTGAGGCGATCATACCCGGAGCAATCCCATAGGCGGCGGCCATCGCGGCGGCCGCGGCGGCATTCTCGACATTGAACCGGGCCGTCCCGTTCAGCGTCACGGGAATAGTCGCGATGGGAATGATCGGCATGGATTCGCTGTCCCGGTGCAGCATGAGCGTTCCGCGCTCGCAGCTTACCGCCAGTCCGCCACTCTCGAGATGCGCTTGGATCGGTGCCAACGCGTCCGCTACCGCTCCGCCGGTGAACCAGACGATCCGTCCGCGGGCGCGGCGTGCCATCCGCACGGTGAGCGGGTCGGCAGCGTTGAGAACGCAGGCGCCGCTCTTCTTGACGTTGCGGGCAACGATCGCTTTGACGCGCGCCAGGTCGGCGAGCGTCTCGATGCCCTTGAGGCCGAGATGGTCGGGCGTGACATTAAGGACTGCCCCCACGTCGCACGCGTCGAAGGCGAGCCCTTCACGCAACATCCCGCCGCGCGCGGTCTCGAGAACCGCCGCTTCGACGCGGGGGTGGCGCAGCAGCATGCGCGCGCTCTTGGGACCGCTCGCGTCGCCCCCGGCGCTGCGGGTCTCGCCGACATAGACGCCCGAGGTACAGGTGAAGCCGGTGGTGAGGCCATGGTGTTCGAGGATCCGCGCGAGGATGCGCACGGTCGTCGTCTTGCCGTTCGTCCCGGTGACCGCGAAGACCGGTATGCGGCTCTTTTGGCCTTTCGGAAAGAGCGAGGCGATGATCGGCCGCGCAACGTCGCGCGGCGTCCCTTCGGACGGCGCGAGATGCATGCGAAGCCCGGGCGCGGCATTGACTTCGACGATGCCCCCCCCGGTCGCCCGAACGCTTTGGGAGATATCGGGGACGATCATGTCGATGCCGGCGACGTCGAGGCCGAGCGCGGCGGCCGCGTCGATCGCGATCGCCGCATTTTCGCGGTGAATGACATCGGTCCGGTCGATCGCGCTCCCGCCGGTCGAGAGGTTGGCGGCGCCGCGGAGCGTTACGATCTCGCCTGCCTTTGGCACGCTCGCGAGAGTGAAGTTCGCCTCGGCGAGAAAGGCCTCGAGCGCCGCGTCGATGCGGATCCGGGTGAGAACGGCCTCATGGCCGACACCGCGGCGTGGATCGTTGTTCACCGCCTCGATCAGTTCCGCGATGCTGTTCCTGCCATCGCCGGCCACATGCGCGGCGACGCGCTCGGCGACCGCGACCACGGCTTTGCCGACGACGAGAATGCGATGATCGGCACCGATGAGCTGCCGCTCGACGATGAGGCGCGGTGCGATGGCTTGCGCTCGCTCAAAGGCGTCGCGGAGCGCTTCAGGGTCGGCGACGCTCGTGGTGACGCCGCGCCCCTGATTGCCATCGAGCGGTTTGACGACGACGGGCCAGCCGAGCTTTTCAGCAGCGCGTTCCGCTTCGGACACCGTCCGCACGAGGTGGCCGGACGGCACCGGAATGCCGATGCCGGCGAGCATCTCCTTGGCGGCTTGCTTGTTCGCGGCGAGTTCGGCGCCGATCAGCGAGGTCGCGCCTGTCACGCTCGCGCGGATGCGGCGCTGGCGGTGCCCGGTGCCGAGCTGGATGAGGCTTGCCTTGTCGAGCCGCAAGACGGGGATATGCCGGCGCCGCGCTTCGGCGACGAGCGCCGCCGTGCTGGGGCCGAGCCCGTTCTTGCGGACGATCGCTCGAAGCGCGCCCACCCTCTTGTCTGTATCGGTCGCTCTGCCGTCGAATTCCGGGGCGATACGATCGAGCCCTTCGGCACCCTGCATTGCAGACGGAAGCAGCGCGTTCACCAGTTCGATCGCAGCGCGCCCGGCGGCAAGGCCGCTCGGCGCATCGGCGTAGCAGTAGAGAATATCATACTGGCCCGGCTTGCCGCGCACCCTGCGCGTCTTGCCCCTCGTGACCGCGGCCCCGGCGCTGGTCTGCAGCTCGATCGCCACATGTTCGATGATATGGCCGAGCCGGGTTCCGTCGGCGAGCCGACGGAGAAAGCCGCCAGGCGCGCCATAGCTGCAGCCATGGTCCGCGAGGCCGGGAAGCAGCGATTGCAGGGCGTCGCCGAAACCCGGGAGGCGGTCGCTCGGATAATCGTCGATCATCCCGAGATCGACGCGGATCCGGATCATCGGACGCCGGCTGTAGAGGTTGGGGCCGCTATAGACCGAGCGTTCGAGCACGCGCAGCTGGGCGGAACTCAATGCGCCGGCCTTGCAGGGGGCAGCGATCGGATGCCGCGGTCGACGGGCGCGGTACGAGCCGGCGCGCGCGAAAAGATGGGGCCGGGAGGGGAGAGGGGGAAGGGCGGCATGCTTGTCCTTGGGTTGGGTCCTGCAGCTGCCAACGCGAGCGGCTGGGCCCGGTTGCCGGGGTTAACCTGGATCATGGCGATTGTTGCCGGCGGGTCGGCAACTGCACGCGCGGGGGCGCGTTGGGGAAGCAGGCGATGACGCATCTCCTGCCAGAGCGGGACGCGCCCTTCGGGCTCGACCGTTCTCCTCTGGATCCCGTCTCGAGGGGAAGAATGGCAAGGTCGATGCGCGCGCCTGTTCTTCATTCGGGGGGACCGGACAGAAGGCACAACGATGAAATTCGACAGCGAAACCAGCTTCCTTACCGCATTCGACAATGAAGAGAGCCGCCAGGGCGGCCCCGTTGCCGGTATCGCCGCGCGCGCCCGTCGCCTCGCGCTCATCGGTTGTTTCCGGCCGCGCCAGTGTGGGATCGCGACCTTCACCGCCGACATTTACGACCATCTGAAGGCCGCGCGTCCCGATATGGCGATCGATGTCTATGCGATGGCAGCCAGGCCGGGCGATGCGAGCGATTCAGCGGCCGCCCGCGGAATCGACGAGCGCGATGCCGACGGCTATCGCGCCGCAGCGGAGGCGATCAACGCAAGCGGTGCCGACGCCATATGGCTCCAGCATGAATTCGGGATTTTCGGGGGTCCCGCAGGCGACATGGTGCTGGGGCTCGTCGACCGGGTGGCCGCGCCGCTGATCGTTACCTTTCACACGATCCTTGCCGAGCCGTCCTCCGACCAGCGGCGCGTGATGGAGCATCTCGTCGCGAAGGCGGCGAAGCTGGTCGTGATGAGCGCCTTCGGCCGCGAGACGCTGATCCGCGTTTATGGCGCGAAGGCCGAGCGCATCGAGCTCATCGAGCATGGCACCCCCGACCGGGCCTTCGAGGCATGTTCGCCGCTTCGCGAGCGGCTCGGCCTTGCGGGCCGTCCGGTCGTTTCGACCTTCGGCCTCCTCGGCCCGGGCAAGGGGCTCGAAGCGGCCATCCGCGCGCTGCCGGCGATTGCCGCCCAATATCCCGACATTCTCTATCGGATCGTCGGCGCCACCCATCCCAATCTCGTCGCTGCCGAGGGCGAAGCCTATCGGCAGAGCCTTGCCGACCTCGCCGGGGAGCTCGGAGTGGCGGACAATATCGCCTGGGAGAACCGCTTTCTCGACCTGCCCGAACTCCTCGAACAGATCGAGTTATGCGATATCTATCTCGCGCCCTATCCCAATCTCGCGCAGATCACCTCGGGTACGCTCGCCTATGCGGTGGCGCTTGGCCGCGCTGTCGTATCGACGCCCTTCGTGCATGCGCGCGAACTGCTCGCCGACGGCGTGGGCATCCTGCTCGGCGGCGCCGACAGCGACGCGATCGCCGAGGCGGTGTTGCTGTTGCTCGCGCACCCCGGCGAACGGCGCGCGCTCCAGGAGCGCGCCTATGCGCGCGGCCGGTCTACCGCCTGGCCGGTCATCGCGGCGCGCTTTGCATCGCTGATCGAAAACGTCGCGGCCGTGCCGGCGCGGCGCGAGCCGCGGCGGATGTTCCCCTCCTTCGCCGCGATCCGCGCGCTCTCGGACGATGTCGGCATTTTGCAGCACGGGACGGGGCTCATTCCCGACCGGAATCACGGCTATTGCATCGACGACAATGCGCGCGCGCTGATGCTCGTCAATGCGAGCCCGTCGCTCGGCGAGGAGGAATATGGCCTGCTCTTCGCGCGCTACGCCGCCTTCCTTCACCATGGCTGGAACCCCGATCGCGGGCGCTTCCGCAACTTCATGGCCTATGACCGGCGCTGGCTCGAGGATGAAGGATCCGAAGACAGCAACGGGCGCACGCTCTGGGCGCTCGGCCATGGCGCAGCGCACGCGCGCACGCCGGAACTCCGCGCCTGGTGCGCGGGACTATTTGCGCGCACCGCCCCCTTGGCAGCCGACCTCAAAAGTCCGCGCGCGATCGCGTTCGCACTTCTCGGAGCCAACGAACTGCTGGCGCGCGAGCCGGGGCATGCCGCGGCAGGCGCGATCGTCGAGCGCGGCGGCGCCTTTATGCACGCCCTCTGGCGCAGCGCGCGGCGGAGCGGCTGGGAGTGGTTCGAACCCGCTCTCGCCTATGACAATGCGCGGCTTGCCGAGGCGCTGCTGCGCGCCGGGCGGCGGATGGGTTCCGTTCCGATGGAAGAGGCCGGCATCGGGGCGCTCGACTGGCTCTGCGACATCCAGACGAGCAGCGAGGGGCATTTCCGTCCGATGGGCTGCGAAGGCTTCGGCGCCGAGGGCGAGCTTTTTCCGTTCGATCAACAGCCGCTCGAAGCTTGGGCGACGGTCGATGCCGCCGCCGCCGCCTACCGCTTCACGGGCAAGCTGCGCTGGCATGACCGGGCCGAGCGGGCCTATGGCTGGTTTCTCGGGGCGAACGACCGCGGCGCAGTGATCGCGAGCTCGGCGACGGGGCGATGCTGCGACGGGCTGACCCGTCACGGGGTCAATTCGAATGTCGGGGCCGAGTCCGCGCTGGCTTTTCACCTTGCGCACCGCGCGATGGCCGATACATTCTGGACGCGGGGGATAGCGAAGGACACCAGCGCCAGCGATGTTGATCTGCAATCCGAACCACACGCCGCTGCACATTCTTCATGACAAGCTTGCGGCCGACCCTGCGCGGGTCGTGCTCAGGCCCTTCCACCTCGCCTGGCAGTCCAATGTGTCCGAACCATCGCGGGCGGCGCAGCTCGCCGCCGACATATTGGCGATGGACGAGGAGGAGGCCGAGGCACAGCTCGGCCTCGTGTGGAAGGATTTTTCCGAGCGCCACTGGCAGATCGGGCGGATCTTCGACGAACGCTTCGCCGAGGTCGCGGAAGATCTGGAGCTCGATCCCGGCATCGTCTCGCCCGTCAAGCGGCGGCTGATCGGCGCCTATTTCTGCCACGAATATAGCTATGCCGCCGCCGCGCTCATGAACCCGAGCGTCGTCCCGCATCCCGACCAGAGCGGGCTTGCCGCAGACCAGCAGCGCTTTCTCATGTCGATGCGCGCGGTGGGCGAGGGCCATATCAGCTCGGTCGCCTTCCGCGAGGGGATCATCGGCGAGGGCGGCGACTTCACGCTTTGGCCGCAGTCGGGACCCGCGATGGCGGCGGTTGCCGACGACCGCCATCGGCTTGGCGATGACGGCAAGGTGAATGTCCACCGCCAGCCCGACAGTGCGATCTCGAACAGCGTTCTCTTTCCGATGACCGAGGCGCAGCGCGGCGGCATCGAGGATCTGCGTCTGGTGCCCTTCGTGCACGACGATGGCCGCACCGAATATATCGGCACCTATACCGCTTATTCGGGGCAGGCGATCCGCTCGGAACTCCTGCGCACGACCGATTTCTCGGGCTTCTCGCTCGAGCCTCTGTCGGGCCGCGCCGCGCGCCACAAGGGCATGGCGCTGTTTCCACGCAAGGTCGGCGGCCGCTATCTCATGATCGCGCGGCAGGACGGCAAGAACATCACCATCATCGCGTCGGACAGTCTCACCGACTGGGACGACGAGGGACAGATCCTCATGCGTCCCGCCTATGCGTGGGAGCTCATCCAGATGGGCAATTGCGGCAGCCCGATCGAATGCGACGAGGGCTGGATCCTTCTCACGCACGGCGTCGGCGCGATGCGTAAATACAGCCTTGGCGCAGCCTTGCTCGACCGCGACGATCCGACGAAACTCATCGCGCGCACCGAGTGCCCGATCCTATCGGCCGCCGAGAGCGACCGCGAAGGTTATGTTCCGAATGTGGTCTATACCTGCGGCGCCATGCGCGTCGGCGGCGACCTGTTCATACCTTACGGGATTTCGGACAGCGCGATCGGTTTTGCGACGACGCCGATCGAGCGGCTGCTCGCGAGCATGAGCTAGAAGCCCAGCCGGCTTATTTGGAGGGCGCGGGGCGCTCGATCTTCCGCCTGGCGTCGACCGATGCGACGAGCACGGCGCAGCAAAGGCAGCCATCCTCGTCGGTCACCTCGATCCGGAGCGTATCGACATCGTTGATGAGTTCGGGATTGTCGCCGAGGAGGTGCCCCGCATAGCGGGCCGCCTCGACCCTTGCTGCGGCCGTGTCGGGCAGATCGACGCCTTCATCGTCGAGCTCGCGCTGGCCGCTGCTGCTGTGGAAATAATAACGGGGCATCCAACTTCTCCCACCTTCGGCAACTCACAAGTCTGCCTAGGGTATCGATCCGGCCACCGCCCCTTCGTCACTGCACCACGACACATGCCGATCGGGCGGGCCTCATGCCCGCCTATGGCGCTCAGGCGGCGGCAAATCCAGCCTTGTTCATGACAGCGGTCACATGTTTGTTGCCATCGGCGCCGAGCGCCGCCCTGAGGCGGGGGAAAAGGCGCTGCTCCTCCTCCTCGACATGCGCTTCGATCTCGGAGCGAAATTCGCGGACCTTGGCGATCCAGGCGGGGTCGGCGGCGTCCATTTCCGAGAGGTCGAAAAGATATTGCTTCACATAGCCGTGGTCGTGAACGAGCTTGTCGGCGTCCTCGATCTGGCCATGGTCGCGCATCGCCGGATAGACGACATTCTCCTCTTCGAAGGCATGTTTGGCGAGCGCGTGCTGGAGCTGGACGAGCAGCGCCTTGCGCTTTTTGACGTCGCTTTCGTCGGTCGCCTCGAGCGCGTCGAACAGCGTCATCGTCAACCGGTGTTCGGCCTTGAGGCCCTCGTCCCATTGTCCCTTTAGCGCGGTGTGGCTCTGCACCGCGGCCTTTCGGCCGAGGTTGGCGACGAGGCCGACGGCAAATCCCGCCGCGGCCGCACCGAGCAGGAAGGCCGGGTTGCCCAGCGGCTGGCGCGCGTTGGCGAAAATGTTGAGGGACATGGGAAGGCTCCTTCGAAAGGTCAGGGATGGTCGAGGCGGGTCTCGACGCGGATGAGCGATACCGCGGTGCGTCGCGGCTGAACGAGCATGAAGTGGGCCGCGACCGCGATGTCCTCTGCGCGAAGCATCTGATGCTTGCTGATCAGTTCCTTCTGCTTCTCGGGCGGGAATTCGGGATATTGGAAGTCGGCACCGGTAAACCCGGGCTCGATCAGACCGACCTTGATATCCTGTTCCGCCAGCTCCTTGCGGAACGACTGGACGAAGCCCTGTATGCCGCTTTTCGCCGCGACGTAAATCGAGCTGCCCGGACCGCGCGATACCGCTGTCATCGATCCGATCACAATGATGTCGCTGCCCGCCGACATGCAGCGCGCCGCTTCCTGGGCGCAGACGAGATAGGCGGTGAAGTCGGTCTCGAGCTGGTAGCGCGCCTCACTCTCGCCCGCGTCGGCGAGCGCCGCCGCCGGGACGGCGGCGTTGATCACCGCAATGTCGATTTCGCCGAGAAAGTCTCGCGCTGCCTCGAAAAACCGGTCGACGTCTTCCGCCACCGAAAGATCCACATTGATCCCGTTGCCTTCGCCCACTTCGCGGACGCGCTGCAGCGCATCCTCCAGATGTTCGGGGGTACGGCCGCAGATGAACACTTTGACGCCGTAGCTTGCGAGGAGGACCGCGATCGCGCGGCCGATCCCGGTCGTGCCTCCGGTTATGATCGCCCGCCGGCCCTTGATGTCGGGAGCCTCGGTATGCGCGTCGGCTTCGTCGATCATGGCATTTCCCCGGGAGTGGTGGAGATGGGATCGTCGCCCGTTCGCGCCGCCGACGCTGCGACGATCCAGTAGGGATTGTCCTCGTCGGCTTTCAGCAGGCTGCAGAGCGGCATGCCGTCGACGAAGAGGCGCGCAGTGCGGCCTGCCGCCTCTCCGGCAGCGATTTCAAGCGCACCGGCTGGGTTTTCCGCCTCGAAGAGCAAGCGCTTCTCGAGGCCGATATCATCCTCGTCATAATGGAGTGTTAGCGTAGGTTTGACCGGCGGTGCAGGGCTGGCGTCCGACGTCATCGCGGATAGTTGATCAGGGAGGCGAGCGCTCATTGTCCCTGCCTCAATAGTGGCCCGGCGGATCACTGATCGGAAAGGATTCGTCAGCTGCCTGGTCGACGCGGTCCCATTCGCGCCGGACTTCGTCGCGCTTGCCGTCAGGCCCCGCCCAGCGGGTCTGGTCGAAATTCTCGGGATGCGTTTCGCCATCGGCGAAGGCGGCCGAATGGCCCTCGTCCTTTGCGGCGGACGGGGCCTGCTTGCGCGTGAACCAGAAGAGCGCGCCGAGGACGCCGATACCGAGAAGTTTACCGAACCCCGACGAGCGGCGGGGCGCTGTCATTGCCTGTGACATGTCTGTCTCCATCGTTGTGAAAAAATTGGCGAGGTTGAAATGGCAACGGGGGGGCGGCCTCAAAGTTGCCTCGGGCGCCGCGACGATTAACAAATGTTGCGCTGTTTGTTCCGCGTGAGCGCGGCGTACGCCTCAGGTCCAGCTGAGCAGGAGGCTACCGTTCGCCGGAACGAGAAAATCGAGCCGGTCGTGGCTGATATGGTCGGGCCGGATCGCATCGCCGTCCGCCGCGGCAACGCGTATCGCGGGAAGCTCGCCCCGGCTCTTCCGGACGAAGCTGAGCCGGGCCGTGCAGCCTTCGCCGCCGTCGAGGCGAAGCGAGAGCCGCGCGGGAGCCATGCGCTCGAGGGCACGGACGAAATGATCGCAATAAAGGTCGAACGGCGCGCCGTCGACGCGGTGAAAGGCGCGGGTCGCGAAGATGAATGCGGCCCCGGCGCCATAGATTTCCTGCCCCACCTGGCCCGCGGGCTGACCGTCGGCATAAAGATCCTCGACCGGGAAGGAGAGGGCGGGGTCGATGCGCCCGTTACCGGGGCGCTGTTCGTCCGAGACGGCCTCGGCGGGCAGGGCGTCGGGATAATAAAACCAGGCCCGATCGAGCGCATAGCGGCAATATTCCGAAATCAGCATGCGGGCCGCGGGCTCGAGATCGGGTCCGCTGTCGGCAAGATAATGTTCGAAAGCGGCGAAGCTGTCGAAACATTCGTAGATCGCCATATAGGGTGCGTCCTGCAGACAGGTGGCGCCCAGAAAGTTGCGGTGATGGACGGCGAGGCCGATCTCGCTTTCCCAGATCTCGGTGTGATGAAAGAAACTGGCGAGATAGACATAGCTCTGCTCGCGGTAGACGTCGCGGCCGGTGACCCGCCACAGGCGCATGCAGGCGGCGGCGCCCCAGGCGGTGAGGTTGGCTTGATAATTGATGTCGAAACCCAGACCGACCGCGGTGTCGATCGCGGCGCATGCCTCGTCGAGGTACGGCTTCTCGTCGGTGAGCTCGAAAGCCTCGAGCATCACCCAGGCATAGATGCCGCCGACATCGGTCTGGCCGCGCCCGTCGGCTCCGGCGGTCTCGGTGATGACCGAGAAATCGGCGATCTTGTACTGGATCGGCCATTTGTAAGCGAAATGCCGCGCTGCGCGGATGGCATAAGGAAGCGATTTCAGAAACAGCCGCCGCGCCTTCGCGTCGCCATCGAGCGCGAGTTTTCCGAGGTTCAGCAGCGGGTGGTAGAGATACCAGCTGTCGACGGCGTCGGCATCCTTGTCGTCACCGACATTGGGCAGATAGCGGCGCAGCGTCTCGAGCTTCGGATCGTAAAATTTGCCGAGGCCGGCCTTGAACTCTTCCTCGAGGGGATGAACCTCGCCGCGCCATTTCCCCCAGTCGTGCAGCGCCTGCACGATCGACATCTGGACCATGGCGTCCGGATATTCGGCATCCGTATAGGGGTGCACGTACCGATGACCATAATGGCGCACGGTCGCCTCCGGCGCGGCGCCGAGATGCCGCGCCGTCCGCGCGGCCCTCTGCCGCCAGTCGCGATATTCGGTCGGCGGCAGGGACAGCGAGCGATAGACGGCGCCCAGCATCTGGAGAAATCGCCGTGCGCTGTCGCGCTCGTCTGCCGGAGAGCCGTCGCGGACGACGAGCCTCGCATCGCTCAGCGTATAAGTGATCCCGGGCGCCAGCGGCGCGGCTTCGTCGGCAGTGTGGAGTGTCTGGCCGGGAAGGCGGAAGCCGAGCCCCGGCCAGATGCCTCCCACCGCGGCATCCGGATTGGTGCCAGTCGCCTGGAAGTAGGGATTGAGCGCGGTGAAATCCTGAAAATAGAAAAAGGTACCGAAGGCGGGGTCGGTAAGTTCGCCATAGAGGAGCCCGGCGTTGAGACCGCGTTGCACCGCCTCGACGGTGCCGCGGGTCCCCATCGGATCGTCCTGGGCGTCGAACGGAAAGAGATCGCGCGCTCCGGGCGGAAGGAGCAGCGGCGCCGAGGGGCGGAGTGTCGAGACAAGACGGAGGCAGGGGAGCGGCCCGGGTCGCGCCTCGAGCGCGACCTCATGCGCGCCGATCGCACTTTCGACATGCACGCGGGCGAGCTCGCCGCCCGCGCGCTTGACGCGGCGGACCTTCGCTGCGCCGGGCCACGAGGCCGCGCGCAGGGCGACGCCGCCGCTGTCGGCGCGCCGGACGAACAGCCAGAGCGCTTCGTCGCCCGCAGCAAGTTCGACGGAGAGGTCGTCGATCCTCTGCGAGACGATCGGAGTAGCGACCGCGAGCTCGCCGCGAACGCGAACGAGATCGGGCGTCAGCGGCGTGTCGCGGCGCGTCTCCACGCGCTGGTCAGTCACCGAAACAGGCCTTGGGGACGTGGGTGATCCGACAGGCAAGATCGGCTTCCCCCGACGCGACGATATAATGATCGCCGCCGTCGGCGATGCCCGTCGTGAAGACGACATCGCGTATATAGAGCTTGTCTTCGAGCGGACGCGTAAGCTCGGGGTTCGCCTCGAGGAGCGGCCGGTGATCGGTGCGGAGGACGACCGAGGGATCGTCGAGATCGAGGAGCGACCAGTAGGTGCGGTAAATGCCGACGATTTCTTTCGGCTCGACCCCATGCCAGAGCGTGAGCCATCCCGCGTCGGTACGGATCGGCGGGGTGCCGCCGCCGATGCGCGCGGTCGCCACCGTGTCGGCATGCGGACGGATGCCGGGGGCCTCATGAGGCTTCCAGTGCAGCGCATCGGGCGAGGTCGCGAGGTTGATCGAGGGGCCCGCCCGCCACTTCGACCCCGGCGGATAGGCGAAATAGAGATCGCCGAGCGGCCGCGTCTGCGCCCAGTAGCGGCCGTCGATCAGGCCCTCGAAGATCAGCATGTCCTTGTTCTGATGATCGAGAACGATCCCCTCGAAGACCCAGTCGAGGCCGTTCGCCGAACTGTAGAGCGTCGTCGAGTGGCGCTCCGGGCTCACCGAACAGGTGGTCATCAACCAGCGCCTTCCGACCCGGCTGATGCGCGCGTCCTCGACGCCATAGCATTGGAAATCCGCGCCCGGATCGACCGCCTTGTCGTAATGGACGGCAACGATCTCGAGCCCGTCGGGCGAGAGCTCGACGGGAAGCAGCCACGAAAGCGAGGTTAGTGCCATGACCCGCCAGCTACCGCCGTGCACCATGAACTTTCTGGGATCCGACGTATCGCAAAGCTCGAGCGGCCAGCTATCGACCTTGTAGCGCCCAGCCTCCCACCGGATCGAATGGACATGACCATCCTCGATCGGGGCCCGGAGCGCCTCGGCGACGCGCACCATCATCAGGAGATTGCCCGAGGCGAGGCGAAGCAGGCCCGGGTTGAAGGCCCCGAGCATATAGGTCTCGCGGCCGAGCTGACCCGCGAGCGGCGAGCGCGACAGATCGACATCGTCGGGGCCGAAGACCAGCCGATCGGTCGCGAATTGCATGAGTACCGCTCCTTCGCCCAGGCCGGTCAGCGCGCCGGCTTGGAAGCCGGTTTCGCTGCCGGAGCGGATACCGCCTTGCGCGATGCCGATGTCTCGGCCGCCTCCTTCGTTCCGCCTTTTGCGTCGAGGTCGACGCCGGCTTCACGCGGCCAGTGCCGAAGCGTTACGCAGGCATCGAGGAAGGCGGTGACATCGCCAGGTTTGGCCAGCGCGATGCAGGCGTCGTCGAGCTTGTCGGCGAGGCCGGCGGCCGCGAAGAGCGGCGCCGCTTCGGCGCCATGTCCGATAAATTTGCAATGCGCGAAGGCGTCGCTGACGAAGTCCTTGGCCGCCGCATCGCCTGCGAGCAGCGCCGCCCCGTCGTCGCTCGGGAGAAGCGCGACCGCGTCGAACAGCACCGACGGCCCGCCGTCGATCTTGTGCCGGCCCGCGACGTTCGTGCCGTCCGAGAGCGTGATCCCGCCGATCTTCGGTGCAACCAGTTCCCAGACAGCGCCGGCGGCGTCGACCGCCTTGGTCAGCGCCTTGAAGAGCCGCGCATCCGCGCCGTCGGTCGCAAGGATTCCGAGCTTGCGTCCGGCGAAGCTCGCCGGGCCGTTGAGCAGGATACTGAGCGGCCGGGAAGGGGGAAGGTCGGCGAGCGGCTTTGTTGCAGCCTTGGCGGGCGCCGGAAGCGGCAGCCCCAGGCCATCGGCCACCGTGGCTGCGAGGCCGCGGTCGATATGAAGGAGATGCGATACGGTGCGGGCGCGAATGTCGGGGCGTTCGACCTTGGACAGCTCGAAAACAAGCGCGTCGCCGATATGCTTCTGCTCGATCGGGGTCTGGCTCACGAAGAATTGCCGCGCCTGGCTATAGTGGTCGGCGAAGCTCTCGGGGCGGATGCGGCGCTTGGCGCCTTCGGCCTCTTCGGGAAAGCTCGCAAAGCCGCGCGCGGAATCCTCGCGCGGGCCGCCGTCCGTCGGTCCCCAGCTGTTCGGCTCGTAATTGGCGCGGCCGACGGGGTTTCGCATCGTCATATGACCGTCCTGCTGGAAATGCGCCATCGGGCATTTCGGCGCATTGATCGGGATATGGGTGAAGTTCGGGCCGCCGAGCCTTTTGATCTGCGTGTCGAGATAGGAGAAATTGCGGCCCTGGAGCAGCGGATCGTTCGAGAAATCGATGCCCGGGACGATGTTCTGGGTGCAGAAGGCGACCTGCTCGGTCTCGGCGAAGAAATTGTCGACGACGCGGTCGAGAACGAGGCGGCCGACGGTGCGGATCGGCACCTGCTCCTCGGGGATGAGCTTGGTCGCATCGAGGACGTCGAATTCGAACTTGTCCGCGAAGGCGTCGTCGAAAAGCTGGACACCGAGTTCCCATTCGGGAAAGTCGCCGCTGTTGATTGCATCCCAGAGGTCGCGGCGATGGAAATCGGGATCGGCGCCGTTGATCTTGACCGCCTCGTTCCACACCACAGACTGAAGGCCCTGCTTGGGCTTCCAGTGGAATTTGACGAAGGTCGATTTGCCGTTGGCGTCGACGAGGCGGAAGGTGTGGACGCCGAAGCCTTCCATCGTGCGGAAGGAGCGGGGGATTGCGCGGTCAGACATCACCCACATGATCATGTGGAAGCTCTCGGGCATCAGGCTCACGAAATCCCAGAAATTGTCGTGGGCCGATTGCGCCTGCGGGAAGGCTCGGTCGGGCTCGGGCTTCACCGAATGGACGAGGTCGGGGAATTTCATCGCGTCCTGGATGAAGAAGACCGGGATATTGTTGCCGACAAGATCCCAATTGCCTTCCTTGGTGTAGAGCTTGACCGCAAAGCCGCGCACGTCGCGCGCGAGGTCGAACGAGCCTTTGGAACCCGCGACGGTCGAGAAGCGCACGAAGGCGGGTGTGCGCTCGCCGACGCGCTGGAAGATGTCGGCGCGGCTGACGTCGGCGAGGCTGTCGGTGAGCTCGAAATAGCCGTGCGCGCCATAGCCGCGTGCATGAACGACGCGCTCTGGGATGCGCTCATGGTCGAAGTGAAAGATTTTCTCGCGGAAATGGAAATCCTCGAGCAGCGTCGGGCCGCGCGCGCCCTGCTTGAGGCTGTTCTGGTCGTCGGCGACCGGCACGCCATGCTGGGTGGTGAGCGGCGCATGGCCGGCGCCCGCCTGATGCGTCTCGCCGCCGGTGCCACGATCCTCGCCGTAGCTCTGCATGATCGGCGCATCGGCCGGAAAGACCGGCGCTTTGCGAACCGATTCCCCGCCCATGTCCTTTCCTGCAATCGCAGCGGGGCTCTGCCCACGGCGCGGCTTCGGCTTCGCGGCGTCCGCGCGGGTGGAAGAGGGGGCGGTGGGGGATTTGGCCATGTCGGATCTCGCTTTGTCTGAAGGGGCGCAGCAGTTGGGCGGAACGCGGTCCGCGGGCGTGCAAGCACGCCCTCCGGACCCGGCGATGGAACGAGTTTGCGCTTTGAAAGTTGCTGCACCGGGCATGCGATTAACCTCGATCATGACGATTCCGCTTCCCTTGTTGGCGGTTGCCGGGCTTTCGGATGATCGCAGTTGAGCAGGCCCGCTCACGCATTTCGGACGAACCAGGGAACGTCAGTGATGTTAACCGATCGCTTCTTGAGAGACCGTCGCGGGGTAAGCCTCGAGGCCGGCGAGCGCGCGCGCCTCGAAGCCGCCATCAGCACCACGTCGACCGTCGAGGCCCGCAAGATCATCGCGCGCGCCGGCGAGTGGCTCGACCAGAGCACGCTCCTCGTCGAGGGTATCATGTCGCGCTATCTCGACGACCGGAACGGTCTTCGCCAGCTTGTCGCGATCCACTTGCCGGGCGACTTCGTCGACCTCCACGCCTACCCCCTCAAGCGCCTCGACCATGATGTCGGCACGATGACCCCGGCGACGATCGCGATCGTCCCGCATGTCGAACTCGACGCCATAACCGAGGAAATGCCCGAGCTGACGCGCAAGCTTTGGTTCGCGACGCTGCTCGATGCCGCGATCCACCGCGCCTGGCTCTTCCGCCTCGGCCGCCTCGATGCCATCGGCCGCGTCGCGCATTTCTTCTGCGAGACCAATGTGCGTCTCCAGTCGGCGGGGCTGAGCGATGGGCGCCAGTTCACGCTCGGGCTGACGCAGGCCGACGTCGCCGAGATCTGCGGCCTCACGACAGTGCATGTGAACCGGGTGGTGCGTCATCTTCGCGAGGAAGGGCTTTGCACTTTCCGCAACGGTAAGGTCGAGATCCTCGACGCCGCGAAGCTCGCGCGTCGCGGCCAGTTCGACCCCGCCTATCTTTATATCGACGATCCGGCATCTTCGCCGCAGCCAGACCAGAGGGCCCGCCGATGACCGATGATTTGTCTTCGCCCCAGCCGCCCGAGACGGAAGCGGGGGTCGCCACCGCGGAAGATGGCCTGGTTCTCCTCGATGGCCCCGACGGTGTCGCGGTGACGATGACCGCGGCGGCGGCGCGCAGTACCGGCGAAAGCCTCATCGAGGCGGCGAAGCGAGCGGAAGAACAGCTCGCGGCCAAGCGGTCCTGAAGGATCGCCTGATCGCTCCCGTACGGGGGCGACGGGGCCGTCGCCGATTTGGCGCCAAGGAGCCGACGCACAGCGCGCGGCGCCGATAAACGCATTGATAGATGTTGTATCGCCGCCGTCCGGGGGAACGCGGTGATACGGCGGCAGGTTCTGCCGGGAGCGACGCCAGCGGGCGCTGCCGACCGAGGAGAAGCCGCACGTGGAAGAGGCCGCCGGACTGATTGCGCCTGCCGCGACGTTGATCGCGGCGATGATGACGGCAGCCAATCTCGGCGCGCGCGTGACCGGCTCGGGCTTCGTCGTGTTCACTTTGGGCTCGCTCGCCTGGTCGGTCGTCGGGTTCACATCGGGCCAGACCAATCTTCTTGCGACGAACCTGTTCCTGACGCTCGTCAATCTCGTCGGAATATCGCGATGGCTCGGCCGCCAGCGCGGCTATGAGGATGGCGCGCGGCGTGCCGCGAAGCGAAGCCGGATCGCGGCCTCGCCCTCGCTCTTCGCCGCGAGTGCGCTAGGCGGTCTTCCGGTGAGCGATATCCGCGGCGAAGTTGTCGGCCAGGCGGTCGATGCGATGATCAAATGCGAAAGCGGATGCCTCTCTTATGTCGTCGTCGCCAGCGGCGGGCTCGGCGGCATCGACGAGACGCTGCGCGCGGTACCGGCGGCGATGCTCGACTGTCATGCCGACGGGCTCGTGCTGCTGATGAGCGCGGCGGAATATGAGAAGCGCGATACGCTCGACGGCGCCGCTTGGCCTGCGCGGCCCCCACGCGGACAGGTAGCCACGGAGGCGTTGCTCGCCACCGCGGCGGCGGCGGGCGATGGGCCGAGGGGTACCAGAAAGGAAGGGGCCCATGACGCGGCTTAAGGATAATGGTCTCACCATCGTGCTGCTGCTGCTGTTCGCAGCGTCGATCGTCGGCCACTGGCTAACGGGGTGGCACGTCGCGCTCGCGGACGCTGCGCGGCACCATCAGCCCGGTCTCTCGCTCTGGGCCTATGGCGGCAGTCCGCAATTCCTGTCCTCGGTGTTCGAAAACTGGGAAAGCGAGTTTCTCCAGATGTCGGCCTATGTCGTGCTGACGGCGATGCTCGTTCAGCGCGGCTCGTCGGAATCGCGGGGTCCCGACGCGCCGCTGCGCGACGCCGATCTTGCCGCGCAGGCGCGCAAGCCCGGTGCCCCTGCGGTGCTGCGCAAGGGGCGTCTCGCGCGCGCTCTTTATGCCCGCTCGCTGGGGCTGGTGCTCGCGATGCTGTTTCTTGCCTCCTTCATCCTCCACTGGACGCAGAGCGCGCGCGCGGCCGCCGAGGACGCGCGCGAGCATGGCGAAATCGCCCTTTCCACCTTCGCCTATCTCGGCGACCCCGGCCTCTGGTTCGAATCCTTCCAGAACTGGCAGAGCGAATTTCTGTCGACCGCCGTTCTCGTGCTCTTGTCGATCTTCCTTCGTCAGAAAGAGTCGCCCGAATCGAAGCCCGTCGCCGCCCCGCATGCGGAGACGGGATCGTGACGGCGAACGGCCGAGCAAACCGGCGTGGTTGTTACGGCCCCGCTGCCCCGGTGCCTGTCTCGCTGGGCGCTCGGAGCGCCGATTTAATCCTCGAACCGCGGAACGATCGCAGCGGACGGGCGTCAGTCGTTCATCGCCCCGAAGCCGGGGCCGCTTCCCCCGACCGGCGCCGGCCCCGCCGACGCTCCCCAGATGACGCCCGGCCTCTGCCCGGGCGGGAGATGATCCATGTCCAGATCCAAGAATGACCTTCCCGATCCGTTGATTCTCGCCGCCGCGGGCGCGGGCATCGCCGTGCTCGCAACCGGCGCGGCGCTCTGGCAGCGCCGTCGGCACCGCGAGAGCCGAGGGCAAGAAGAAACAATAGCGACCGACGCGCCGCATTGGACGCTCGACAAAGCCTCCTCCCGCGCGATGTTTGGCAAGTCGGTGCTGATCAATCGCCCCCGCGCCGAGCTCTATGCGGCATGGACGCCCGAACGCTTTCCCGACTTCATGGAGAATGTGGTCGCGGTCGACGACCTCGGCGACGATGTCTCGCAGTGGACGATCAAGGCGCCCGCCGGGCGCGAGGTGACACTGGTCAACCGCATCACAGAGCGCGTCGAGGACACATCGATCTATTGGCAAAGTACGCCGGCCTCCGACATCGCGAACAGCGGCGAGGTGCGCTTCACCGACGCGCCGGCGGGGCGAGGCACCTATGTCAGCCTGATCCTCGCCTATGACCCGCCCGCCGGGAAGGTCGGGTGCCTCGCCGCCAAGCTCCTTCAGCGCGAGCCCGAAGTGCAGGCGCGGCGCGACCTTCACCGTTTCAAGCAGCTCATGGAAACCGGCGAAGTGACGACCAATGCCTCGCCCTCCGCGCGAGGCGCCGAGAGCCCTGCCGAGCCGCACATCTGAACGCCGAACCGCAGCACAATCACATCAAGGAGAAGGCCATGCGCGCCGTTACCTGGCAGGGACGCCACAAGATCAGTGTCGAAACCGTTCCCGATCCCGAAATCGTCAACCCGCGCGATGCGATCATTCGCGTGACCTCGACCGCGATCTGCGGCTCGGACCTTCATCTTTACGACGGCTATATTCCGGGCATGCGCGCGGGCGATATCGTCGGCCACGAATTCATGGGTGAAGTGGTCGAGACCGGCGCATCCTCGACGCTGCAACGGGGCCAGCGCGTCGTCGTGCCCTTCACGATCAGCTGCGGGCAATGCTTCTTCTGCGAGAAGCAGCAATATAGCGCCTGCGACAACAGCAACCCGTCCGAGACGCGCGATGCATCCGAGCTGATGATGGGTCATGCGATGGGCGGGGCGTTCGGATATGCGCATCTCACCGGCGGCTACGCCGGCGGGCAGGCCGAATATGTCCGCATTCCCTATTCGGATGTCGGGCCGGTGGTCATTCCCGACGGCCTTGCTGACGACGACGTGCTCTTCCTCTCGGACATCTTGCCGACGGGTTGGCAGGCGGCGGTCAACGCCGACATCGAGCCCGGCGACACCGTCGCCGTCTGGGGCTGCGGCCCCGTCGGCCTGTTCACGATCCAGTCGGCGCTGCTGCTGGGCGCCGGGCGCGTGATCGCGATCGATCACTTTCCGACGCGCCTCGCGCTCGCGAAGAAATATGGTGCAGAGATCCTCGACTATACGAAGGTCGATGTCCGCGAGGCGCTTGCTGAAATGACCGGCGGCATCGGGCCTGACGCCTGCATCGACTGCGTCGGAATGGAGAGCCACGGGTTCACGGCCGACAACATCCTCGACCAGGTGAAGGTCAAGCTGCTCTCGTCCACCGAGCGCATCCACGCCTTGCGCCAGGCTATCCTTGCGTGCCGCAAGGGCGGCCGCCTTTCGATTCCCGGGGTTTACGGCGGGTTCGCCGACAAATTCCCGCTCGGCCAGCTCATGGAGAAAGGCCTCACCGTCAAGAGCGGTCAGACGCATGTTCAGCGCTATTCGGGCGAGCTTCTCGACATGATCCAGGCCGGCAAGTTCGACACCGTCTCGCTCATTTCGCATCACGCATCGCTCGAGGACGCCGCCGACATGTACCGGCACTGGCACGACGAGCAGGACCTCTACACGAAGATCGTGCTCAAGCCCGGCCTCGCAAAAGGGGCCGTCTCGGCCCGGCAGGAGATGGAACATGCCTGATCGCAAACTCGCTATCGTCACCGGCGCCTCGAGCGGCATCGGCCGAGAGATCGCCATACTCGCCGCGAAGGATGGTTACGACCTCATCGTCGCGGCCGACGAGCCGCTCGTCGATGCTGCCGCGGGTCTCCTTGCCAAGGGCGTCGAGGTCGAGGCGGTCGAAGCCGACCTCGCGACCGTTGCCGGGGTCGAACGTCTTCTCGCCGCTGCGGGCGGCAGGCCGATCGACATTCTCGTCGCCAACGCGGGTCACGGCCTCGGCCACGGTTTTCTAGACCAGCCCGTCGACGCGTGGCGTCACGTCATCGACACCAATATCACCGGCACGCTGTTGCTGCTCCAGCCGGTCCTGAGGGGGATGGTCGCGCGCGGCGAAGGCAAGGTGCTGATCACCGGCTCGATCGCCGGTCATCTCGCCGGCTCTTTTCAGGCGGTGTATAACGGCACCAAGGCCTTCGTCGACAGTTTCGCTGCGGCGATCGGCAACGAATTGAAGGACAGCGGCGTCACCATCACCTGTCTCAAACCCGGCGCGACCGAGACGCGCTTTTTCGAGCGGGCCGGCATGCTCGACACGAAGGTCGGGCAATCGGAAAAGGACGATCCCGTCGATGTGGCGAAAACCGGATGGGACGCGCTCCTAGCCGGAGAGCATGCGGTCGTTCACGGGCTCAAGAACAAGGCGCAGGTCCTCGCCTCGGGCGTTTTCAGCGAGGCGACGACCGCCGAAATGCACCGGAAGCTGGCCGAGCCGGGGTCGGGGAAGCAAGGCTGAGCTGGCCGATCCGGCATCAATTGGTGAAGAGGAGACGATCATGAACAATCGCAATGACAGCAGGGGTAGGGGCTCCGCCGGGGACGGGTCGCTGCCGCAAGAGCCCGTGGAACGCCGGGAGAATGTCGGAACGACCACGCCCGACCGCTATCCCGCCGGGGAGCGCGAGGCCGGCGACGTATCGGGCGCCGCCAACTGCGGCCATCGGCGCAGCACCGGCAGCGGTCCTGTCAGCGGAAGCGGCGCGGGTGCCGGCGGCAAAGGCAATGCCGAGGATTATGACAGCGACCCGCAGGGGGGCGGCGGGCGCGCCGCCGAACCCGATACGCCCCCGCCCGGCAAGGGGGCGGACGCGCCGGTTTGCGGGAGCCGTTAGGCCCTCGCGGCGGTCGGGCGGCGCGGCGCAATCGCTTTGGCAGCGCTGTACCCGCCGGTTCACTCGATCCGGTAGTCGATCGGCTTGAAGCTGCCGCCGCAGCTGTCGTAGGCCGAGCAGGCGGTGAGCCCGACGGTCAGGTCGTCGAGCGCGCGAAGCCGGATGAAGTCACCGGCCTTCGTCGTTGGCGGAAGGACGCGGATCTTGCCGTCGCTGCCGACCGGCACATTCATGAACAGGTTGAACGCGACGGGAATGGCGTCGGCAGCAATCCCATATGGCTCGAGCGCTTCGACCAGATTGCCGAAGCAGCCGCGATGAACGGGCTTGTCGGCGTAGAAATGGCGAAAGGTCGCCTCGCTGCACGGCGTTAGCAGAAAATCATGCACCCCGCAGCTGTCCTCGACGATCTCGAGCAATGCGTTTGACCGGTTCGACCACAAGCGGTTGCCGGTCGTCAGCCGGATCGTCTCTTCATAGTCGAACGTTCGCCCGTTCGAGATCGCTTCGCGGGGATCCGCCGCACGAAACGCAAGAAGGTCGCCGACCTGGCCGCCCTCGGGGTCGGTCACGCAGAGAATCTTGTCCTTGGGAAGCGTGAAGGCGACGCCGCTGCGGGGCGCGATCCGGTCTGTCATGAATGCTCCTGAACTGAGAAGGTGCGGCGGGAATGAATTAAGATGTCATGAAGCGGTTGCCGGGAGGAGGACGAAATGCGGCAAGCGAAAGCCGCCGCGCAAAAGCGGGCGGCGGCCTTGAAATGCCGGTTCCGAGTCTCTGTCAGGGGGCCAGCTTGCCGAGTTCGGCGCGGTGCGCCTCCACCACCGGAACGATCTCGGCCGCCGCCTGCTTGAGCTGGACTGCCTCGCCCGAGGCGGCATAACTCTGATGAAGCGCCAGCGCCGCACCATGCGCGGTTTTCTGGTGATCGAGGTAGATTTTGTCGATACCCGCGGCATCGGCGGCCTTGATGTCCGCCAGCATCTTCTCCTGGTCGGGAGCAAGTTTCGGTGCCGGCGCCTCGACCCCGGCGCTCGCGGCGGCCGCCTTCACTTTCGCGGTCGATTTTCCGTGATTGTCGATCATCATCTCGGCAAAGGCCCTGACCTTTGCATCTTTCGATTTGGCGAGCAGGGCTTTCGACGATTCGATCTCCCAGAGGTCGCCGGCACCCGCCTGCGCGACATAATCGGCCGTGCTGACTGCTTGCGCCGGCGTTGCGGCGGCCGGACCGGGCTCGGGTGCCACAACGGCAGTGTCGGCAGACGCGGCGGCTTGCTCCTCGTCGCGCGTCTCGGGTCCGCCGCATCCCGCGACGATCGCGGCGATCGCCGCGGCTCCAATCCATGTCTTCATCTCGTCTCTCCTCAAATGATCTTCTGCGCCTCGGCCTCCCGGCTTTTCCGCGTGAAAGACCGGGCCGCGGCGCCGGCGGCCCGGTCTTTCACCCGGAAAGCGGGGGCGGAGGTCAGCTGCGCTGTTTGCCCTGGTCCTTGCTGCCCGACTGCTTGTCGGCTCCCGACTGGCTCTTGCCGCCGTCCTGCTGCTGCTGGCTGCCCTTGCCGGACGAGCTGCCCTGCTGCTTGCCGTCTTTCTTGTCATTCTGTGCCATGACGCATCCTTTCCATGTGGCCCGAGGCGGGCCAATATGGAAACCCCGCGCCTGTCCGGCTTGTTGCGTGAAAGAGGAGCTGGGTTGATCGAAGTTATACGCTTTTGGCGTGCGGCAACGGTCCGGGACGCCGTGCGTGTTCCGGCCGCCTTTCGCGACGGCGCGGCCGCGTGGCGGTGGGGCGAGGCGGGCAGGCGCGTTCGGCGCTTCGCCGGCCTCATCATGCGTGCGGGAGGGCGGCGGCGCGGCGCCGGTGCGGCCAAAAAGGGCCCGGCGCGCGGCGCGGCTCGCAGTCGCCTGACGCACCTTCAACCGAGGCAGGCGACGATCGCCTCGATCACCGCGATCGTCTCCCTGGGGTCGCGCACGCGCACCGTGTCGAGCCCGAGCAGCTTCGCCGGATAGTCGTTGCCGCCCGGAAAGATCGCGTCGCCGATGAAGATCATGTCGCCGAGCGCGATTCCGCTCTCGCCGCTCAGCTTTTTGAGCCCATAACCCTTGTCGACGCCCTCGCGCGTGACGTCGATCGAGGTCGCGCCGCCCATGTTGATCGACAGGCCCGGGAGCCGCTCCCCGAGATCCGCCTGGATGATCCGCCGCTTCGCGAAGTCGGGATCCCAGACCTCCTTGGCGGCGATCGGCGCCTGCTGGCCGAGCGCCGAGAAAGTGATCTGGCTGCCGCGGTCCTCGATGCGATCGCCCCAGACTTCCTCGGGAACGAACCCCGTCGCCTCGAGCGACGCGTCGAAGGCGGCGAGGATGCGCGCCTTTTCGTCGTGGCTGAACAGCTCGGCATAAAGCGGCGTCCAGCCGCCGCCGCGGTGGACGAAAAGCTTTGTGCCCGTCGTCGGCATCAGCCAGAGCCGGCCCCGATCGGCGTCTGCCGGAAGTCGGCTCGCGACCTGCTTGTCGAACTGCGGCCAGTCGCCGCCCGAAATCACCGCGACCTCGGCGACGCCCAGGAGCTTCGCGATCGCCGTGCCCATTTCGGGGGCGAGCGGCTGCTTGCTTTCCGCCAGGGTTCCATCGAGATCGAAGGCGACGAGTTTCTTCATGATTGTCTCCTCTGTTCGCTGTCGCCAGCGCGCAGCCGGCAAAGCCTCACAATCGCCCGACGCCGGACTAGGTTCCTGCCGGATTTTCCCCGGACGTCGCTCGATCGGGCAGCCGCGCCGGCATGGCGGGCAGCGCTCGTCGGCATGGCGGGGCCGCGGCGGCGGCTTCGGGCCGCTTGCCGGACGCCCCGCGCGGCCAAGGCAACGAGTTCGGCTTTGGAGGCGTTAGCGTCTCGATGACGAGGAAAGCCATTCGATGACCCCGCGCTGGCCTTCGGTGCTATGGGTGGTTCGCCACGGCCAGAGCGCGGGCAATGTCGCGCGCGATGCCGCCGACGCGGCGGGTGACCTGCGCATCGCGCTCGACCACCGCGATGTCGATGTGCCCCTCTCGGCGCTGGGCGAGCAACAGGCGCAGGCGCTCGGCGCCTGGTTCGCGGCGGGCGAAGAAGACGGCCGCCCCGAGATCATGCTCGCCTCGCCCTATGTGAGGGCCGTGCAGACCGCCGAAATCTTCCGCAGCGCGGGAGGCTGCGCGGCCGAGGAGAAAATCTGCATCGACGAGCGGCTGCGCGAGAAGGAGTTCGGCATCCTCGACGGCCTCACGCGCCGCGGCATCGAGGCGGCGCATCCCGATCAGGCCGAATTCCGGCTGGCGCTCGGTAAATTCTATCACCGCCCGCCGGGCGGCGAAAGCTGGTGCGACGTGATTCTGCGCCTCCGCTCGCTCCTCGACACCGTCTCGCTCCATTATGGCGGGCGGCGCGTGATGATCGTCGCGCACCAGGTCGTCGTCCTTTGCCTGCGCACCATTATCGAAAATCTGGGAGAGGCCGAGATATTGGCAATCGACAGCGAAGGCGACGTCGCCAATTGCGCGATCACCGAATATCGCTTCGACGCTGACGTGGGCCGCGACGGCAACCTCGTCCTGTCGCGCTACAATGTGACTGCGCCGATGGAGGGCGAAGTCCCGGTCACCCGCGAACCCGATGCGATGGTGGCCGCGCGTGGCTGAGGCAACCCCGCTCGACACCGCCTGGCTCAAGGCGCATCCGCTTCCCGATCATCATGACAATGTCGACAAGAACGGCCGCGGCCGGGTGCTCGTGATCGGCGGTTGCCGCCGGGTGCCAGGCGGCATGCTGCTCACCGCCGAGGCGGCGTTCCGCGCCGGGGCGGGCAAGGTGACGATCGCGACGATCGCCTCGGCCGCGATCCCGATCGGCATCGCCTTTCCGGCCTGCGCCGTCGTCGCGCTCCCCGAAACCGAAGCGGGCGAGATTGCGCCCGAGGCGGCCGAACTGCTGCTCGCCGAGGTGGCGCTGCACGACGCCATCGTCTTCGGGCCCGCGATGATCGACGCCGACATCGTCCGGACCTTGCTCGAAGCCCTGCTGCCGGCGCTGCCCGAGGACATCTTCCTCCTCCTCGACGCCGTCGCGCTGCGCGCAGCGGCCGCACATTCGGATGCGATCCGGCCGCGCGCCGCGCACACAATCCTCACCCCGCACGAAGGCGAACTTGCCGCGATGCTCGATGTAGCGAAAGAGGAGGTCGCAAGCGACCCGCTCGCGTCGCTCGGCAAGGCGGCCGACCTCTTCGGCGCGGCGGTGATGGTCAAGGGCGCGACGAGCCATCTCATCGCCGAGGGAAGCTGTCTCGCTTATGCGGGCGGCGGGCTCGGCCTTGCCGTCAGCGGCTCGGGCGACGTGCTGGCGGGCCTCATCGCCGGGCTCGGCGCGCAAGGCCTCTCGCCCCTGCAGGCGTCCGCCTGGGGCATCTGGCTGCACGGCGAAGCGGGGCGGCGGCTCGGCGAAACCATGGGGCCGCTCGGCTATCTTGCGCGCGAGCTGCTGCCGCTCGTCCCGGGGCTGATGCGCGGTGTCTGAGCTCGATCTCCTCGATCCCGATCTCCTGCTGCCGATCGCGGGCGCGGTCATCGCCGGCGCGATCATCGGCGGCGAGCGCGAATATCGCGCGAGCCCGGCGGGCCTGCGCACCCATATCCTCGTCGCGCTGTCCTGCTGCCTCCTCATGCTGTCGGCCGTCCACCAGATGGAATGGCTCACCGACACGCCGACCGAGGTCGTGCGCATCGACCCGGTGCGCATGGCGCATGGCGTGCTCACCGGCATCGGCTTCCTGTGCGGCGGCGTGATCTTTCGCGAGGGGCTCAACGTCCGCGGGCTTACCACCGCCGCGTCGCTCTGGATGACCGCGACGCTCGGCATCCTGTTCGGGGTGGGCTTCTACGAACTCGCCATCTTCGGCGGCGTCGCGACCTTCCTCGTGCTCGCTGCCGTCACCTGGACCGAGCGCCACGCACCGCAGCGGCGCATCGCGCATATCACGCTCGATTATCGGGCGGGAACGAGCATCGCCTCGGCCGAGGTCATCGCCTTGCTCGGCGAACATGGGCTGAAGGCGATCACCGTCGAACAGCGCCGCGCCGGTGGCGCACCCGGTTTTACCGCCATCGCCGCAGGCTATGGCGAGGAATGTGCCGATGCGCTCGCGGCGGCGCTCAGCGAGGACGATCGCATCGCCGCCTTCGACATCAGGCCGCAGCAGGGATGAAGGGCGGGGCCGGAACGGGAGCGGGCATGCCCGCTGGCCGCGACCCTTCGAGCGAGCCCGCTTATGATGCGCTCGTCATCGGCGCGGGACCCGCAGGGCTCACCGCCGCTCTCTATCTTGCGCGCTATCGCCGCCGCACCCTCGTGCTCCATGACGGACGATCGCGCGCGCTTGGCGCGCCGATGGCTTGGAACGTGCCCGGATTTCCGGACGGGATATCGGGAGCCGATCTCGTCGCGCGGCTCACCGATCAGGCAGGGCGATACGGTGCCGAAGTCGAATTGGCGCACGTCGACTGTCTGTCCGCAGGCGCGGGCGGTGCCCCCTTCGCGGCGCAGCTCGAGGACGGCCGCCGCCTGTCGGCGCGCGGGCTCATTCTCGCGACCGGCGTCATCACCAACGAGGCGGTGCTCGCCAGCGGCGACCATGACGCCGCCGTCCGGAGCGGCGCGCTGCGCTACTGCCCGATCTGCGACGGATTTGAGCATCGCGGGCGCAAGATCGCCGTACTCGGGTCGGACCTTCATGGCGCCGCCGAGGCGATGTTCCTGAGGCAATATACCGACGATGTGACCCTCATCCCCAAGTGGCAGGTCGAGCTCACGCCCGCGCAGCGTACCGAACTTCTGGCAAGCGACGTGCGGATCGAGGAGCGGCAGCTGCTTCGCCTCGCGCACCGGGACAGACGCATCGCGGTGCAGCTGGATGGGGCAGAGGACGCGCTTGTCTTCGACACCCTCTATCCGGCGCTCGGGTCCGAACCGCGCAGCGAACTGCTGGCGGGGCTCGGTCTCCAAGGCGACGCCAATCGCTGCCTGCCGGCCGATGCCTTTGCCGAGCCTTTGATGCCCGGCGTCTATGGCGCCGGCGATGTTCTCGCCGGGCTCGACCAGATCAGCACCGCGACGGGCCATGGCGCCGCGGCTGCGACGCGGCTTCACAACTGGCTGCGCCGTGTCGAAGGGCATGTAATGGCGGACCAGCACTGAGGGGCACGGGGCAGGCTATCGCTTCGACAGATGCACGAAAGCTGCTCGGCCGGACGCGTTCGGCCCACATAGTCGTTGGGCAAAACCGGCCTCGATGGACCTGGCGACGCGACGGGCGGATGGGGCCAGCCCGCCGCACCGCGTGCAGGATTGATCTCGATCATCACGATTTTCGCGCCTTGGGGTCCCAAATCTGCTATGCAGAAGTGGCTGAGTCCCACCCTGGTTGGCGTCTCTTGCGGCTGCCTGATTTTGCAGTTCGTTCTTCGCATGAGGCCTTCCGATCGGTGCTGAGAGCAGGGTCGCGCTTGCTCCGGAACAGGAATGGAGCATGTCATGCGCCTTTATCATCTTCTTTTTCATAGCGAGGATGCGCGCGAGCCGCGCCGCGTCGAATTTCGCGCGCCCGACGTCTATCAGGCGTTCCAGTTCGCCCTCAACGATCGCGGCAGTGCCGAGGTCGAACTATGGGACGGCGAGCAGCTTCTCGTTCGCATGAGCAAGACCGAGGCCAATCTCTGGAAGCTGCACGGCCTCCCCCCATCCCAAGGCACCGCGGGGCCCTCTGCTCAGTCAGGGGCCGCCGCCGCCTGACCCGCGCTGCGGAGGTGACGGGCGCGCGATGGATGCGTGACAGGTGGATCGCCCGCTTGCCCGCCTCAAGCAGGCCGGCCGTCTTGCCCGGCGCAGAGGCCGAGGCATGCATCGACGAGCGCGCTCATCAGCACGGGCTTCGAGAAGAAGAAGCTGCCCTCGACCTGTCGATCGGCAAGCGGCACATTGGCCGACGCATAGACGACGCCGCCGCCCGGATGAGCGTCGCGATAGGCTTCCGCGAGGCTCCATCCGTCGAGAGCGCCGGCAAGCCGGATATCGGTCACGAGGATATGCGGTCGCTCCTCGCCGATCAGGAGCAGTGCGTCCTCGGCGCTTTCGACCTCGCGAACCGCGAACCCGGCTGCCTCGAGCGCCTCGACGATGTCGATGCGGACGAGCCATTCGTCTTCGGCGACGATCGCCGTGCAGAGAGGGGCGGGGGACGGGTTTGGCACGCAGATGACTTTCGCCCTGAAACATGGATCGAAGTAGAGAGGTCGCTCGGCGTCACGGCTGGGCGCATGGCAGTCTCGGCGGAACGCATCAACCCCTCAAGGGTTTCTTTGCGATAGCGAATTCCCGTTTCGGGAACGCAGGGGCCATCGGAGGGGCAGGGACCATGCCATATGCGTGAGATGCTGATCGAGGACGAAGCGGCGCAAGGGGGCTTAGCCGCGCACCTCGCGGCGCTTGTCGACGGGTCGGACGATGCGATCGTGAGCAAGACGCTCGATGGTATCATCACCAGCTGGAATCCCGCGGCCGAACGCATGTTCGGCTATTGTGCCGACGAGATCGTCGGCCGCTCGATCCTCACCCTCATCCCGGAGGAACGCCGCAGCGAAGAAACCGCGATCATCGAGCGCATTCGCGCCGGCGAGCGCGTTCCGCCTTTCGAGACGGCGCGGCGGCGCAAGGACGGCAGTCTCGTCGATCTCTCGATCTCCGTGTCGCCGGTGCGCCGCGCCGACGGCACGATCATCGGCGCCTCGAAGATCGCGCGCGACATTTCGGAACGAAAGGCGGTCGAGGCGCAACTCGCCCGCCAGGCCGAGCGGCTGACCCACCTCAATCGCGCCGCCCTCCTCGTCTCGCAGGATCTCGACCTCGAACGGATCGTCCAGGCGGTGACCGATATCGCGACCGAGCTCAGCGGTGCGCGCTTCGGCGCCTTCTTATACAATGTGCTGGGCGACGAGGGCGAAAGCTATTTGCTCTTCTCGCTATCCGGCGCGCCGCGCAAGGCGTTCGAGCGCTTCGGCATGCCGCGCAATACCGCCGTCTTCGACCCGACGTTCCGCGGAGCGGGGACGATCCGGTCGGACGATATCCGTGAGGATCCGCGCTACGGTCTGAGCACGCCGCACCACGGCATGCCGGAGGGGCATCTGCCCGTCGTGAGCTATCTCGCGGTTCCCGTGATGTCGCGCTCGGGCGCGGTGCTCGGCGGTCTTTTCTTCGGCCATGACGAACCCGCCATGTTCAATGCCGACGTCGAGGAGCTTGTCGAGGCCGTGGCTGCGCAGGCGGCGGTCGCGATGGACAACGCCCATCTTCACGAGGCGGCGCGCGTCGAGATCGCGGCGCGCGTGAGGGCCGAAGAGGAGCTCCAGCTCACCCTCGCCGAAATGCGCCACCGGGTGAAGAACACGCTCGCGATGGTCCAGGCGATCGCCGCGCAGACGTTTCGCGAGACGCCGGCCGCCGAGCGCCAGTCGTTCGAGGCGCGCGTCCGCGCCCTCTCCGACGCGCACGACCTCCTCACCGAGCGCCACTGGGGCACCGTATCGGCCGGTGAAATGATCGAGCGCGCGCTGCACGCTTTCGACAAGATGAAGCCAGGCCGCTTCAGCCTCGCGGGGCCGGACGCAGAGGTGCCGGCGTCGAGGGCGCTGCTCGCGGCGATGGCGCTGCACGAACTAGGGACCAATGCGGTCAAATATGGAGCGCTGTCGGGCGATGCCGGCACGGTCGCGGTCGAGTGGGACATGGTGAACGAGAGCGGCCGGGATCGGCTCCGCCTGCGTTGGAGCGAGCAGGGCGGTCCCCCCGTCGCGCCTCCCGCGCGCACGGGTTTCGGCACGCGAATGCTCGAACGGGCGCTCCGCGGGCAGGGCGGCAGCGCCGCGATCGAGTTCCGGCCCGAGGGTGTTTGCTGCACTCTCGAGCTTCCCGCATGACAAGCATCTTGGGCGCGGCTGGAGCGCGCGAGGCTCGCGCGCTTCGTGGGTAGAGGATCGAAGGTGCGGGCCGAAGGTCGATGGTCGAAGGGAGCGGTTCGCAGGGTGGGCGTCTCAAACCTTGCTCGTGGCTGGCGAGTCCGGCGCGGCTCGGTTAAGGCGTAGCCATGGCGGGAATCGGATCGCGCATAGACGAGTCGGGGATGCTGCTGCGCGTGGCAGGCGGCTTCGCGCTTCGCCGCGACCTTGGCGGCCGCTGGCGGCTCGACCTGCGCCGAACCCCCGTCGACCATGTCGAGAAGCGCGTGCGCATCACGGGAACGCTCGTCGGCGACGATCTTGTCGAGGTCGACGGCGTCGCCCCGGAAGGCGCCGTAGCGCCCGGTGGTGATCTACCGGACAGCGGCTCGCCGATCGAAGCATAGCCGCGCCGTGAGTGGCCGAACCTGCCTGGGGGCGGGATTGCAAAGCCGGATGTCCGCCGGAGTCCGCATGCCTCTCAATTTTGACCGGCCCAAGTAGCGGAACAAAGTTGTGCGACGCCGGTTAGAGCTGCATGACCCAGACCATTGCTACCCCCGCACCCGCCGCCGATCCGGCGCTTATCGTCGTCCTTCTCTGTGCGCTGGCGCAGATCGGAGCTGCCCTATTGCCCGCGATGGGGATCGGCACGCCGGTCGGCGAGCGTTCGGACGCCGTGCAGACGCTGATAACGCCCGCGGGCTGGGCCTTCTCGATCTGGGGCGCGCTTTATCTGGGATCGCTGGTTTTCTCGCTTCTCCAGTTCACCGCTTCCGGGCGCGATAGCGCCTTGTTCGCCGCGCTGCGCTGGCCTGCGGCCGGCGCCTTTCTCGGCAATGCGCTTTGGGCCACCTGGGTGCAGCTCGGCGACATCGACGCGGTATCGACCCTCATCATTTTCGGCTCGCTTGTCTCGATCCTCATCGCCTACCGCCGTATCGCTGCCTGGACGGCGCCCCTTTCGGCGGCCGAGCGCTGGGGCGCCATCCTGCCGCTGTCGGCGCTCGCTTCCTGGTTGACCGCAGCCTCGATCGTCAATGTCGCCGCCACTTTGCGCTATTATGGCGTCGACGCTGCGCCCGATGTCGCGCCGCTCATCTCCGCCGCGATTATCGGCGTCGGCGGTCTGATCGCGGCCGCGGCCCTTGCGCGGGGCAAGGGCAATCCGCCTTTCGCACTCGTCTTCCTCTGGGCGCTGGCAGCGATCTTTGCAGCCGGGGGGCAGGAGGCGGCTGCCGTCGCCGTGGCGGCAGCGATCGCGGCGATCCTCGTGCTGATCGGAATTTCGCTGGGCTGGCGCGACGGCGGCGCGCACCATTGGTCCGGCTCGAGATCGTAAATCTGTCTCGGAGGCGCTTGAGCATCTTCGCCACAGTCGGTTTGAATTCGACCTTTTCCGAGGTTCAGCGCGCGGTCGGCACCTTCTTACGGCGAGGCGCACCGGGTGTCGCCGCGTCCCTGCGGCCAGCCGCGATTCCGACCCGCGCTTGAGGCGTCTGCCGGGGCGCGGCCCCGGCGCAACGGGCTTCGCCCGTCCTCCACTGCCGTTGCGGCCCTCTGGGTGCGCCGGCGCCTGGCGGCGCCCCGGCTCCCTTTCTGCGCCGCGGGACGGGCTCGCGGGCAAGGGCAGGAGACACATCATGGGAGCCATCGGTTTCGTCAGCGGCACGATCGAGAAGGGCTTTGTCGGCGAGCTTCGCACCCTCTCGATCCGGGTGCCGATCGAAATTCGCATCAACCGCGGCAAGGGGAGCGAGGTGCAGCCCGACTACCGCGTCTATTCGGACGACGTCGAGATCGGCGCGGGATGGGTGCGCCTCGCGGCTGTGTCCGAGCGGCGCTACGTGTCGCTCGCGCTCGAAGCCCCCGAGTTCGGGCAGCGGCGCCTTTATGCGAATCTCGCCCGCGCTGCGGGGCAGGAGAATCCCGACGCTTATGCGCTGCTCTGGAACCCCGCTGATTGACGGCGTTCGAGAAACTCTCGGCTTATCCTCGCACTGGCTGCAATAGCTGGTGCGCAGGAGGCGCCGCCTTGATAGGGTGATGACGATGAAAAGCGGTATCGACCATCTTCCCCCGCACAAGCAGCGCGAACTCGAGCGCGTCGTCGAGATTATCTTCGAAGAATTCGAGGATGCACTGGCGCTCGCGACGCAGGGCTGGAAGAAGAAGGGGCGCATCTCGAAGATCATTCTCTACGGCAGCTATGCTCGCGGCGGCTGGGTCGACGAGCCGCACACCGCCAAGGGCTATCAGTCCGACTATGACCTGCTGATCATCGTCAACGACAAGCGGCTGACCGATCGGGCCGACTATTGGTCGAAGCTCGACGACCGGCTCATTCGCGAGTTGTCGGTGACGAAGACGCTGCGGACGCCGGTGAATTTCATCGTGCACAGTCTCGATGAGGTGAACTCCGGGCTGTCGCAGGGCCGCTATTTCTTCATGGACGTCGCGCGCGACGGGATCGCGTTGTACGAAGCCGAGGACAGCGAGCTTGCCGAGCCGCAGCCGAAGACGCCGCATGCGGCGCTGGAGATGGCGCGGGAATATTTCGACGAGTGGTTGCCCAGCGCGGAGAGTTTCGTGCGGGGGTTTCGTCACGCCGTTGATGATGGTGATCTTAAGAAAGCCGCGTTTGATCTGCATCAGGCTACCGAGCGTTTCTACCATTGCGCTTTGCTAGTCTGCAATTTCTACACGCCACATGTTCACAACCTCGCGTTCCTGCGAACGCAGGCCGAGCGGATCGATCCCCGGCTAGCAGAAGCGTGGCCGCGAGAGGCGAAGCTCGATCGGTCACGTTTTGAGAAGCTCAAGGAAGCTTACATCAAGGCGCGCTACTCGAAGCATTATCGGATCTCCGAGGATGAGCTTTCCTGGCTCGGCGAACGCGTTACAGTGCTGGCAAAGGTGGTGGAATCGGTTTGCGCCGAGCGGATCGCTCAGCTGGAATCCACCGCAAAGCAGGCGGGCTGATAGGGCTCGACCGTTCGCTTATTTGCCGCGGAACCGTTTGAATTTCTCTCGGGCTTCGGCGGTTTCGACAGCGATGCTTGCGTTCTGGCACTCATCGCCGCGGTGAGTATCGTCCTCACAAGCAGCGACGATATCCCGCGCTTCCTCCAGATGGCTCTCGAAATACTGCAGACTGCGCGGCTCGCTTCGTCCGCACGCCGCCAAGGTGACGGCAATCGCTAACGTCATCATCGCACGCAAATCGCCACTCCCGCTGAACTTCCGTGGCCTAGCTTAGCGTCGCAGCTGATAAATGCGAGGCCGTCGACCAGAGATGCATCCAAACTGAGAGCATCTCTCGGGCGGCTTTGCGCCCGACCTCGGACATTGCGACCGGCCCAAATTGGTCTCCAAAGCAGACGGTAGGTTACCGATGATCGTTTACCGCCGCTTGCCTGAAGAAGGTCTCTTAGGATGTGCTGGTTCGGTAGCCAAATAAGGTCGCTAAGGCGTTGAGGCTCCCTTGAGGAGTACTTCGTGCGAGATTGGCATGCAAAATTTCGTTGTCGCATCGCAGTTCTGAAGCATGAAGTCAGTCCTCGATCGCCCATACCGGGACATGGCGCGAGAGCCGCGTGCATCGCTTGTTGAACAGCTTTATCCATCCCTCTTGGACAGGTCGTATGATCGTGACCGTTCGTTGGACCAAGGCATCATCAATCGCCTCGGGATCTCCATGCATGAAAGAGTTTCGCTGGATCTGGATGTCGCGGAGCGTGGCAGCTTCGCTTGCGTACCCCTCGGCTTCGAGGTCAGCCCAGAAGTTGATTTCCCATAGCGCCCTGTGCAGTTCGTCGAGCCGGCTTCCAATAACCTTGAACCGGCTCAGCAGCACCGGCCCGGTTCGTCCGGGGAGGTCGGCGACAGCAGCGCGATAAAAGCCTCCCATCAAGATTTCGAACATCGTCCAGAACAGGAGTACTACCGTGAAGCGCGGCGACAACTTGATCATCGTGAGGCGGTTCACCTCCAACTCGCGCTGGCATTCCTGGCGCAATTGATCGAGGAGGACGTAGACCGACCAAGGAATCGCACCCTGTACTATGGTCTGAGGCACACGTTGTTTTGCACCGTCGACGAGGACTTCTTGGAAGCCGATGTCAAGGGAATGGCCGCATACGTGGCAAGTTCCGGTTTGATGGAGAGCATTGCAAACCAAGCAATGCGAGAGGCCGCGCCAAGGTAGACTGAAGCTTTCGGCTTCGACTGTAAAACTCTGGCCCTCACTCGGCAACTTCGCCGCCCTCGGTCGACGCGGGCGACGTTCCCGGCGCATTGCGCCACGCCTGCTCGGCCGTCAGTTCCCTGATGGTAGCGCCAGCCTTGATATGATCGGCCATTTGCTCGCGGGCCTTGCCGATAATGGCGCTGCAGGTTTCGGCATCGTGCAACATCGCGCTTCTCGCGACGGACTCAATTTTTTCGAGATTCTGCCAAGCCGCGCGAAAACTTGCGTCGCCCGACGCAAGGCCCTCTTCGCGGGACAGCGCAAGGAATTGTGCGGCGCGCTTGTCGTTGAGCGATTGCGTCTCGCTATCGAGGTCCTGAATTCGTGCGAGGATCAGCGCTGCCATCGGTGCCGAATCAGCCGCTTCGAATCCTATGCGCGAGGCGGCATACCAAGGCTCGCGATCTTCAGGCCGCACCGAAAATTCATAACCCGCGCGCTCTGCCACCCCTGCCAACCAGATGCGCTGAACGCGCCCATTTCCCTCGACGAACGGATGGGCAGCGTTGATCTCGCAGATCAGTTCCGCAGCCTTACTGGCAAATTCCGCTGGGTTAAGGCCGCGCAGTTCGTTGGAGGCACGGAAAGCCTCGAACTGCTTTTCCATCCACGGTCGGATATGCTCCGGGACTGCGAAAGGCGCCGGACCCCTGCCGGTCGTATATGTTCGCTCGCTTCCGGCCCACGCGTAGAGGTCTTGGAAGAGGTGGCGGTGAATGGCTTTGAAAGCTTCATAGGTCGGCGCGATGCATGCAGCTGGCAGCCCCTCGGAGATGCGCAGATCCGTGAAAGCGCGCTCTGCGGCATCGAGGGTGGCGGCATCTCGAATGGCAAGCAGGTTCACGAGAACCTGAGTGCCTTCATAGACGGTCTTCTCATATTCGGCGCGTTCGGCCTCGCTTCGTGCGCTCACTTTGCCTTCTGAGCGAAATATGCGCGCAGTACTTCACGCCGCTTTTCTGCAGGCGCATTACTCGCGTCGAGCTGCTCTATAACCTTGTCGGCTCCAGCGTCGCGCGCGACACCCTCGATGTCATTGTTGGCGCTCATCTGCTCGCGGCGCCAGTTTACGTCCTTGGGCGAGGAGGATGTCCATCGGCTCATTTCAGCTTTCTCCCGGCGGAAATATAAATGGAAAAAGGCGGAACCGCCGACTCAGCCTTGCTGCCGATCGAGCAGGCGGCGCGCGCGATTGATGCGTTCCTCAAGGCCCGCGCGGAAGGAGGGGTCGTGCCGTCGCACTTCGATATGCTCGGAAATTGCTGCACGAATGACGTCCGAAATCGGACGCTGTTCGACGCTCGCGACGGTCTCGAGGGCCTCGGCCTGTTCGGGCGAGAGGCGGATGGTCATGGCTTTGCTGTCCTTCATGCGCTGATATGACACCAAATTTTTTTGATTGTCAACTGTATTGGTATCGTGGTATCACGGTATCAGTTTAGGAGGTAGTTATGGTCCAAGATAGTAAGCAGCCCGATCGCCCCGGTAAGCCCGAGGGGCATCGCTATTCAATTAAGATAGACCGTGAGGTATATCATACTCTCAATGCGACGATGACGGGTGCGCAACTGCGCAGCCTGCCCGCCACGCCGATCGGTCCCGATCGGGATCTGTTCGAGGTTGTCCCGGGCGGATCCGACATCAAGATTCTCGATGACCAAGTCGTCAAGATCCGCGACGGGCTCCGGTTCTTCACGGCTCCAGCGCAGATCAACCCGGGCGATTGCGAGGAGTAGGCCATGCTTCCGCAGAATGATCTCGACTGCCTTGCGGAGCGTGCGCCCGACCATAGCGTAACGGCCGACGGCGGTATGACCTGTGTCATGATCTCGGATTTCCCGCTCGGGCCGGGCTACGATCGGGCGAGTTCTGATCTGCTCATCCGCCTGGCGCCCGGCTACCCGGACGTCGCTCCGGACATGTGGTGGTTTCACCCGCCGGTCCAGCGCCTCGACGGCGCCCAGATTCCGGCGACCGAGGCAAAGGAGCATCATCTCGGTCGTGAGTGGCAGCGGTGGTCGCGGCACCTCCAGCCGGGCCAGTGGCGTTCGGGCATCGACTCGCTTGAGTCCTATCTTGCGATTGTTCGCCGCGAACTTCGCCTCGCAGCGCCGCAGCCGGCATGACGGTAACGCTCGTTCTGCCTGACCCAGTGCGCTCGGAAATCGAAGCGATACTCGGGGACCCGCTTGAGGTCGGCGGCGTGTTGCTCGCCGCGCTGGAGGAGGGGGAGGGTGGGCACATCCGCCTCCTCGCACGCGGACTTCGCTTGGTAACGCCGGAGGCGTATGTCGCCCGCGAACGCGACCGTATGACGATTCGGCCGGAAGGATATGTCGCAGCGCTCGCCGAGGCCGAGGCGCTTGGCGCAGTCCCCATCTGGTTCCACACCCATCCCGGAATGGCCGGGATACCCCGTCCGAGCCTCGCAGATCGAGATGTCGACGTCGATATCGCCGATCTGTTCCGTCTGCGGGCGGATACGCCTTGGTATGCCACCCTAATAATGTCGCCCCGCCGCGAAGGCTTCGCCTTCACTGGCGCCCTCCACCATGAAAATGGCACGACAATTCCCGTCGAGCGCATTTGGGCGGTCGGCGAGACGTGGCAGCTCACCGCTGCCTTCGACGCGGCGCAGACGGAAATTCCCGCGATGTTCGATCGCAACGTCCGGGCGTTCGGAGGAGATGTCCAGCGCGTTCTTGGCGACCTCCGGGTCGCGATCGTGGGATGCGGCGGAACTGGCTCAGCGGTCGCCGAGCAACTCGTCCGGCTGGGTGTGCGCAAGCTGATGCTGTTCGACGCCGACAAGCTCAACGCAAGCAATGTTACGCGCGTCTACGGATCGATGACGGCCGATGTGGGCCGTCTGAAATGCGACATACTCGCCAGCCATCTGCGAAGGGTGGCACCGGACCTCTTATGCGAAACCTTCGCGTCGATGATTACTCTCGAACCGGCGGCGCGACGCCTCGCCGAAGCCGATCTCATTTTTGGCTGCACCGATGATAATGCCGGGCGGCTGGTGCTCTCGCGCCTGTCGAGCTATATGTTGATACCCGTTGTCGACGTTGGCGTCCTGCTATCGACCGGCGCTAAGGGAGTGCTCATCGGTATCGATGGCCGGGTCACCATCCTATCGCCCGGCTCTGCATGCCTTGTATGCCGCGACAGGATCGATTTTGCGCGCGCCCGAGCCGAGGGCTTGTCTCCCAGTGAGCGCAAGCGCCTAGCTGACGAAGGCTATGCGCCCGCGCTCGGCGGGGTCGAGCCCGCCGTTGTCGCCTTCACCACTGCAGTGGCGGCCGCCGCGGTGGGCGAGCTCCTCGAACGTCTGATCGGCTACGGGCCCGATCCGAGACCGTCTGAATTATTGCTGCGCTTCCACGATCGTGAGATATCCGGAAATCGCGCGGCCCCTCGAGCCGGCCATTATTGCGATGTGGCAGCGCGCAAGCTTGGCGCTGGTGGTGGTAAACCGTTTCTCGATCAGGTGTGGCCCGAATGAAACTCTCTTGGATGCAGTGGCTGCCGTTTCGATCCTGGCGCATCGTCGGCACTGTGGAATATGCCGATGAGATACCTGAGCGACTGCCAGCGCGCGCGATGGTTGTGGTGGCGTCTGGTGGACCGCCAAAATGGGTGGGGTTTCGCTGTCCGTGCGGACGCAAGCACAATATCCTGCTGAATCTCGATGGCGCTCGCCAGCCCGCCTGGAGATTGTTCGGGAATGGAAAAGGACGATACTCCATCATGCCTAGCATCGACTACCATGACGCGGGACGCCGCTGTCATTTCTTCCTGCGGGACAATCACATCATCTGGGCAAAGGACCGGATCCGATGAGTGAAAGCGAAATGACGGGCGGCGGCGATACGCCGACAGGGGGCGCGAAGCGACCGATGAGCAAGACCCCGATGTTTACCGCGCGGAATTCGGCGCGGTACGAGCGTCAGGAACTGATCAAACAGATCGACGAGGCCGAGGCATGCCATCTTATTTGTTACGTCGGTGGACCAGGGTCGGAGATCGACCGTAACGACATCATCGGCTTCGTCGACCTGTTGCACAATATCCCGGACGGCGAGCCAATCGACCTTTTCCTCAATACCTTCGGCGGCGATGTCGACGCCTGCGAGAAGCTTGTCCGACTTATCATTGCGAAAGTGGAAGGTTCTCGGTTTCGGGTGATCGTTCCAGACGTCGCAAAAAGTGCCGGGACGCTGATGGCGCTCGGCGCAAACGTCATCGTGATGAGCGATACTTCTGAGCTCGGCATGATCGATCCGCAGTTCCCGATGCGCGACAATCAGGGGAATGAGTTCTGGCACTCGGTGATCACCTATCTCGACGCCCACGATGAGTATGCGAAGGCGCTGAAAGCAGATCCGCGCGACCCGATCGCACTCCTCCGGCTCGACAATTTCGACGCAAAGGTGATCCAGAAGTTTAGGGGAATTCGCGACCGCGTCAGAATTTTTGCTGAGGACCTGTTGAAGCGCCAAGGGCTTCCAGCGTCGGCGATTTCAAGCGAGCTGATGAGCCCAACTCGTTGGAAAACTCACGGGCAACCGATCTCTCATGCAGATGCGGCGCAGATCGGCCTGTCGATCGATTATGTGCCGCAGGACTCCGAGCGTTGGGCCCGCTACTGGAATCTCTACTGCCTTCAGCGCCTCGCAATTGCGCAGAACGGGAAGATCTTCGAGTCATCCTATGTGTCGCAGGTGCTTGAGGAGTGAGATGATAGTCGCGCGGCAAAAGCACCGTAAGCGTGGTCAGGAAACCGCCATCGATTAGCTGTCGCGGGATTTAGCGTCGGC
>VFQO010000153.1_pt1 | contig 87249 bp, 69 predicted proteins | sample 3512331 | NCBI WGS metagenome assembly VFQO01 (sample SAMN10412371, study PRJNA504923) | tailings metagenome | isolation source: Replicate 3 from Balatoc abandoned mine | place: Philippines: Itogon, Benguet | collected 2017-08-28 | reverse complement strand
CATCCTTTTTTATGGCAAAGGTAAACACATTCAGCTTGTTAACCTGACGGCTATGGTGTCCCCACAGACCATGGAGATGAGTGTGAAGTTAAACAGATGTTAACCTCACAAATTTCAATTTTTACTTAAAAGAACCCTAGTTTGTTCTTATCGTAGGAGATCAACATATTTTTGGTTTGGCGATAATGATTCAGCATCATTTTGTGAGTCTCCCGGCCAATTCCCGATTTTTTATATCCACCAAATGGAGCATGGGCAGGATAGGCGTGGTAGCAATTCACCCAAACCCGGCCGGCCTGAATCGAACGAGCTACTTGATACGCTTGGTGGGTATCACGAGTCCAGACTCCAGATCCTAAGCCGTACAAGGTATCGTTGGCGATTTGAATGGCCTCGGCCTCATCTTTGAATGTGGTGATACACACAACAGGACCAAAGATTTCCTCTTGAAAAATCCGCATTTTGTTATGACCCTTGAAGACCGTTGGTTGAATGTAGAATCCGCCGGCCAAACCATCATTGTAGGCGGCTTTTCCTCCGGTAAGGAGCTCTGCTCCCTCCTCCAGTCCAATTTCAATATAATTTAAGATCTTTTCGTATTGATCCTGCGAGGCTTGGGCTCCCATCATGGTGTTAGGATCCAATGGATGCCCCAATTGAATCGCTTCCACACGGGCAATGAAACGCTCAATGAATTGATCATAGATTGATTCTTCAACCAAAATTCGAGATGGACAAGTACAAATTTCGCCTTGATTTAAAGCAAACATAGTGGCGCCTTCCAAACATTTATCGAAGAATTCATCATCCGAATCAAGGACACTTTTAAAGAAAATATTCGGTGATTTTCCTCCTAATTCTAGTGTCACAGGAATGATGTTTTTCGAGGCATATTGCATGATTAATTGCCCGGTGGTGGTCTCTCCAGTAAAAGCGATTTTATTGATTCTAGGGCTAGAGGCTAAGGGTTTTCCGGCCTCAATTCCAAAACCATTGACAATATTCAAAACACCTGCTGGTAAAATATCCTGAATTAACTCAGCCAAAACTAGGATACCGACGGGCGTTTGTTCTGCTGGTTTTAGTACGACACAGTTTCCAGCGGCCAAAGCCGGAGCAATCTTCCAGGCGGCCATTAAAAGGGGGAAGTTCCACGGAATGATCTGTCCAACAACCCCCAAAGGCTCCATGATATTCAAGGAAAGCGTGTTGTTGTCTAGTTCAGAGGCCGATCCCTCCTCTGCGCGAATCACACCCGCAAAGTAACGGAAATGATCAATGGCCAATGGTAAATCAGCGGCCATGGTTTCTCGAACAGGCTTACCATTGTCCCAAGTCTCGACTCGCGCTAAAAGCTCAAGATTTTGCTCCATAACATCGGCAATTTTAAGTAACATATTGCTTCGTGTTGTGGCCGAGGACGTATTCCAAGCTGGGGCTGCTGCCCATGCAGCATCTAATGCTAAATTGATATCATTTTCATTGGAACGAGCCACTTTCGTGAATACCTGGCCGTCTACTGGAGAGGTATTGTCAAAGTATTCGCCTTGCAATGGCGCGACCCACTTGCCTCCAATGAAGTTATCGTAATGTGTTTTAAAGGTTGGAACTGCCTTCACCGGGCTTTCCACAGATGCTACTGTTGACATGAGTACGAATGGTTTGGGTTAATGAACTATTGATGACACAAATAAATCTTGTTAAAATCACATTTTGTGTCACAATTCTATCGACTCATTGACTATTTCTACCCAACAATTTCATCTTTCTACCATGACATGTCACAATTCTATCATTTTGAATATTAGACAGGTGCAATAATTTGTTCGATCCTTACAATTTCGTATCTTCCTATTCCTAAATAGTCTGTCTATGGAATTATCCCCTTCGTTTTATCAAAACCGGAAGTTGGAAAATCTGGTTGAAAATCGCACCATTTATACGCTTTCGCATGCCGAACTCAATATATTCGAGACGTATAAACAAGCTTCTCAAGTTGCATTGCGATTTGATGCCCCGGTATTGGCCAGTATGATTAAAGGAAAGAAGGTGATGCATTTAGCGGATTCCCATCCCTTCGATTTCCTTCCGGGAGAATCAGTGATCCTTCCTCCCGGGGAGTTAATGTGCATCGATTTTCCGGAGGCCTCCCAACTGTCGCCAACGCAATGCCTCGCCATGACATTTGCCGATTTGAAATTAAAAGAAATTTTGGAACGACTTAACGAGACGTCTCCACGGCTAAATGGGAAAGAGTGGACGATGAACGACTACAATTTTCATTTCACCAATGACATCGCCATTCACCAGATTTTGCAACGGTTGATTTTCCTTTTTACCGAGCAACATCCTTCCAAAGATTTATTTGCTGATTTTTTAATTCAGGAATTGATCATCCGGATTATCCAGACCGAAAGTAAGTCAATGTATCTTAAACGAGCTGAATTGGATGCATCACATGATCGGCTGGCTTTTATCATTCAATACATTCGCGATCACATCCGAGAAGATTTAACGATCGAACGCCTGAGTGAGAAGGCGTATATGAGTACTTCGCATTTTTATAGGACCTTTAAAAATGAAATTGGCTCTAGTCCAAATGATTTTATCATTGAAGAGCGTCTCAAAATTGCTGAGAGTAAATTAAAAGATCCTCGATCGACGGTCAAGGAAGTTTATTTAGAAAGTGGCTTTAACAGTTTTTCCTATTTCTGCCGAATATTCAAGAAAAAGAAAAAAGTGTCGCCAGGCGAATACAAAGAAAAAGCCCAGCGACTACACGTGGGTTAAGGATAGATTTCCTTTTTACATGCCCGTAAAGTATTGTACATCAAGGCCGCCACGGTCATCAATCCAACTCCCCCAGGTACAGGAGTGATGTAGCTACATTTGGGAGCTACTTCATCAAATTGAACATCACCTTGAAGCGCAAAGCCGCTCTTTTTAGAAGCGTCCGGCACTCGGGTTAGTCCGACATCAATCACAACAGCTCCCTCTTTAACCATATCCGCCGTGATAAAATGAGGTTTGCCAAGTGCTGCAATCAATATATCAGCCGATGCACATACTTCGGCTAAATTGGCTGTGCGGCTATGTGTCAAAGTGACTGTAGCGTTTCCAGGATAGGTGTTTCGTTGCATTAGGATACTCATTGGAAGACCCACAATCTGACTTCGTCCCACTACTACGCAATGTTTTCCTGCCGTTTCTATTTGGTAACGTTTTAGTAGTTCCAAAACACCAAAGGGGGTAGCCGAAATATAGGCCGGGAGACCTTTGGCCATCCGTCCGATGTTGATGGGGTGAAATCCGTCCACGTCTTTTTTCGGATCGATGGCCTCAATGACGCGATCTACCTCAATGTGATCCGGTAATGGAAGTTGAACAATGAATCCATCGACATCAGGATCTTGATTTAAGGTCTGAATTAGGTCCAATAGCTCGGCCTCTGACACAGTGGAAGGACGACGGTGGAGGCTTGATTTAAAACCTATTTCCTCACAAGATCGAATCTTACTGGCTACATAGGTCTCAGAAGCCCCATTTTCTCCCACAAGAATTGCCGATAAATGAGGCACTTTTTGCCCGGAGGCTACCCAAGCCTCAACCTCTTCTTTTAACTCAGCTTTTACCTCAGCTGAGATTCTTTTTCCATCAATAAGTGTCATATAGAATTGGAGTGATGTAAATATCGTAAAATACGTGGCATGTCAAATTCATCCTCTCCTGAGGTAGCCAAATAATCTTTTTTGTCTGCTGGAGGTTGCCCGTGGGCTAGAAAAGACTTCCAAATATGATCCACAAACCAAGTAGGCTCATAACCCCATCGATTGTCCATTGCCTTTCGAATCAAAAAGGTCCGTTTCGACACTTTAACAAAAAGACGTTTGTCGTACTGTTGATTCAAATGAGGATAAAAAAAGGCAAACAGTCCCTCAACAATCACGACATCTACCCGATGTTTAAACTCAGCCACCATGTCATGTAACATCACGTGATCTACCGATTGAGGCGACTCCCAATCGATTCTGTGTTTGATTTTCGGAATCAAGGTGTCGGGTAAAACAAAATCGTCTTGATGAAAAATCAAGACTTTTAATCCGTTTTTACGGTAATGCGAAGCCAATAAGTTCGCCAAGGTACTCTTACCTGAACGACTGACGCCCCCGATGCCTATAACCATGCCCATGGGATTATTAAAACTTGGACAAAAGTACGGATTAAAGCATAATTCAGGGCAATTTCTTTGGATTTTTCTGTTTTTGTGGAATCTTTACAAGGAAATTTAAAAAGTGCAAATGGAGAAAATGTTAGCCCTAACAGGAAAGACTTTAATGTATGCTTCGGCTGGTTTAACAGCGCTATTTGCTCTCTTCGACTGGGAAGTTTTTGGTGCGGGTGTTAAAATTACTGGGTTTTATTATATTTTTATGAGTGCTTTGTTTGGGATCGGTTGGGTTATCTACCGAAATCGAGCAGCTTGGGCAAAATTTTTATCGTAACCACTTTTCATGGATCAATATACGTTAGAGGCTTTAGTTCCCAATTTGCATATTCGCTTGGGGATCGCCTTCTTAGTGGCCTGCTGGATCACCGCAAAATCAATTCCGGTCATTATCAATTTTGGAGATTACAAAAAATTGATGGATAACCCTGTGAAACGAAGTTCTCACCATTCCCCCATTCCAACCTTTGGTGGAGTCGCAATTTTTTCAGGTACCCTAATCGGCTATCTCCTGTGGAATTTTGGTGACGAAGGATACGTCCTACACAAAATGATCGCCGGATTTACCATTCTATTTTTCCTAGGTGTAAAAGACGATATCCTCGTGCTTGATCCTACGAAAAAATTACTCTCCCAAATTGTAGCCGCTGGACTTGTCGTACTCGGTGGAGATCTTCGATTGACTAATTTTTTTGGTATTTTCGGTATTTACGGCGTCCCCTATGTTATCAGCGTACTCATCACCATTGTTTTGTTTGTTATCATCATCAATGCTTTTAACTTTATCGATGGGATTGACGGCCTCTCTGCCGGGATCGGCATGATCAATAGCCTATTTTTTGGTTCTTGGTTTATGATCAACGGCCATTGGAGCTTGGCAGCTTTTGCCATTTGTATGGCTGGATCCTTGTTGGTATTTCTGTTCTTTAATTTCTCCAATACCCAAAAGATATTCATGGGGGATACAGGCTCCTTGATTATAGGATTTGCCATTACCATCTTTGCTATTCGGTTCACCCACTTCAATTCTTCTTATTCCTTTCGAACCGATACCTTCGTCAGTGCCCCCATACTTATTCTAGTGTCTTTAAGTGTTCCTTTATTTGATTTTTTCCGGGTTATCCTCGTTCGTTTATCCAAAAACAAAAAACCATGGAAAGGCGATCGGTCCCATTTACACCATATTCTTATCGATATCGGTTTCTCGCATATTGAGGCCTCGTTTCTTTTCTATGGTATCACTTTTTTGTTGATCCTGTTCACCTATTACCTCCGAACGTTCTTCTCCAATACCCAGTTGATGGTGGTCATTGCCGGATACTTTGTTCTTTACATGATCATCAGTGACGTATTGAATCGGTGGCGTTTACGAAATCCTAAAAACAAGTATGACCACTTCCCGAACCGTTGAATACTCTCAAACGACTATCACTGAATTGATGATCCCTTCTTATGCTAATTTTGGAGGTAAAATTCATGGTGGTATTCTCCTTTCCTTGATGGATAAAGTAGCCTATGCTTGTGCTTCCAAACATGCAGGGGCTTATGTCGTGACTGTTTCTGTAGATGAAGTTAATTTCATGCAACCCATTGAAGTCGGTGAACTTTTATCGTTGCATGCCTCGATTAATTACGTGGGGAAATCGTCGATGGTGGTGGGGATCAAAGTGTTTGCCGAAAATGTCATGACCGGTAGCAAGAAACACACCAATACCTCGTATTTTACGATGGTTGCCAAAGATGCCGAAGGCAAGCCTACCCAAGTTCCTGCATTGGTTTTAGGAAATGAAGATCAAGTTCGGCGCTGTTTGGAAGCCATCAATCGGAAGCGCCTCAAGCAAGATTTTCAAAAAGAATTTGAAATGGAGCGGGGGAAGTTGAGCCAAAAAGACAGTCGAATTTGGCTTGAAAATGAACGGGTTATACTAGTGGACTGGGCATAACCCAAGCTACAAAAATGGTTTGTACCACCAATCCTAAAAATCCTCCAGCCCAGACTTGAGCGGGCGTATGGGCATTCAATGTGAGTCGAGCCGACATCACTAGTCCTGCAATTGGCAACGAAATCAACCAAATGATCCAAATCAAAGGATGATCTATCAACAGATTGATCCAACCCAAAACTCCAATTACCCCGCCAATTCCAGCCGCATGGGCGCTAATCTGCCACTTCAGGCTAATGATTCCCAAACATGCGATCACCGTGGCCGTTCCACCCAACATCCACGCGGCATACCACATCAATCGGGTCTGATACCCAATGAAAACGGCAAAGAATGCATACAATAGGGCCGTTGATACATAGGGTAGTCCGCGGTCTTTTAGCTGCTTCAGCTGTATGCTTTGGATCAAACCTTGGCGAGCCATCCAGCCTATTAACAAGGCTGGAAAAACAGTGGTATACACGAAAATAAAACCCATGAGCATGGTCTTTCCTTGGATATTTTCCAAGCCCAACACTTCTGGAGCTCCATAGAGTAAGATAGCAAATAGAGCACTCGGCATAAAAAGTGGATGAAAAACCACCGAAACAAATTGGGCAAGCGATCGGGTCATACTTCTTTTCGGAGTCTTGATACAGGGATATTCAACTGTTCCCGGTATTTCGCGACGGTTCTGCGGGCAATGTTATATCCTTTTTGAAGAAGAATTTTTTCTAGTTTATCATCCGAGAGTGGATTGCTCTTCGATTCTTGTTCGATGAGGTCTTTGATGATGTTCTTCACCTCTCGGCTTGATGCATCTTCGCCCGAGTCGGTGGAAATACCCTCGGAAAAGAAATATTTCAAGGGGTAGGTGCCAAAATCAGTTTGGACCGATTTACTATTAGCTACTCGCGAGACCGTTGAGATATCCATATGAATACGTTCCGCAATATCCCGAAGGATCATGGGACGCAACTTAGATTCATCTCCCTCCATGAAAAAATCGCGCTGAAACAGAACAATCGCTTCCATAGTCCGCTGTAACGTCATTTGACGCTGCTTGATAGCATCTATAAACCATTTGGCGGCATCTAATTTTTGTTTGACAAACGTGACAGTTTCTCGAATGACTTTGTTTTTCTTGTCGCTTTTATCATATGTGTCGAGCATTTCAGCAAACGATCGACTAATCCGCAGATCAGGCGCATTTTTTGTATTTAGCATGACCTCCAATTCCCCATTTCGGGTGGTCACGATAAAATCAGGTATTAAATAATTAATAGGAGTGTCCTCAAATAGGGTTTTCCCGGGTTTTGGATTAAGACGCGTGATGAACTTGATGATTTTTCGAAAGACTTCATCATCCACATTCAATTTTTTCTGTATCCGGTCAAAATGTTTTTTGGTGAACTCCTCAAATAAATCACGAATCACCAAAATCGCTAAAAACTCGATCGAGTCGTTCGATTTAGGAGTCGGAATTTGCAGTAATAAGCATTCCTGTAGATCACGTGCACCTATCCCGGCAGGTTCAAATTTTTGTATTTTCTGAAGAATGGAATTTAACTCCTCTTCATTGGTGTAGATATTTTGCGTGAAAGCTAGGTCATTGGCCATGGCTTTAAGAGGACGTCGAATGTAACCGTCTTCTTCAATACTCCCAATCAATTGTAACCCAATGGCCTCTTCGCGTTCGTTTAATTTCAAGAAACCGAGTTGTTGAACCAATGATTCTGTTAAAGTATTGCCCGCTGCAATGGGCATGGCATCTCGGTCCTCATCTCCTCCCCAGCCATCACTGTACATCTTATATCCGTAGTTATCCTCCGAATCAATGTATTCCTTAATGTCGATGTCATTTGAATTTTGGCTGTCATATTCCTCCCCATAAAAATCCTCGTCATGGGAGGCCTGATCCGTAGGCTCGTCTAAATGAAAACCCTCCTCCAGTGCAGGATTAATCTCCAATTCCTCTTCAATTCGTTGATTTAACTCCGCGGTAGGTATTTGCAATAGCTTGATGAACTGAATCTGTTGGGGAGACAGCCGCTGTTGGAGATTTTGACTTATGGACAGCTTTTGCATATAAGAGGGACATCCGAAAAACAAATGTATAAAATATATACAAATTTAGACAATATATCGAATGATACCTTGAAAAAAGACACTTAAACCAGTTTATCTTGGAATAAAATTGAGCCCAAAGTGCGGCACTTCATGGTCGTTTCTTCCCATTCTTTGATTGGAATGGAGTCGGAGGTTACTCCACAACCCGCAAATAAAGTAATTTGGTTATTTTTCCACCGTAAGGTTCGCAAATGCACAAATAAATGAGTTTTTTCTTGGATATGGACAGGTCCAAGGTATCCTGCATAAAATGAGCGATCATGCGCTTCCTCTTTTCGTATAAATTGAGTAGCGGGCTCTTTGGGCATTCCACAAACGGCCGAGGTTGGGTGCAATAAGTCCAACATGACGGTTGTAATTTGGGGAAAATGAATTTCTTGGTACCGAACCGTAAAGTCCGATTTCAAATGCAATAAATTTCCTGCACGATAGGTGCGCGGACCAATCTCCTCGTATTCTCGAATCCGAACCTTCTTGAAACAATCGATAATATATCGGCCAACAAGCGCTTGTTCTTCGATTTCCTTCTGACTCCACAACGCATCGATTTCATCCACTACACTACCGTCAGTCCGATATCCAGATTGCGTACCTGCAAGCGACATCGTGGTGAAGATCCCCTCTACATCGTCCTGAGAGACCAACGTTTCGGGTGTCGCACAAAGCCACATTTCCGCTGATTCAGGGAGATAAACCCACGCAACAAACGCATCAGGATACGCTTCTGCCAGCTTTTGAAATGCCTCTTGCGGTTGAAAATCTTCCATATCGTCCAACGTCATGGTACGGGAAAGCACGATCTTCTTCATACTCCCTTGTTGAATGGACTGAACCGCTTTTTCAACTAGCTGAATAAAATAGTCAGGCCGATCAGAAATAGGTTGGTCACGGCAACGGTCATCAACTAAGGTACTTTGAAAGGGCTTTTTCGCCCAAAATGGATGATCCTCGGGTAGTTGCTGATGTATTGTAAAATGATCCGGAAGTTGTTCGTACAAATTGTCGGCAGGAAAGAACAAGGTATCCTTTCCTTGAGGATTTTCAAAAGGGGAGAAGGCAAATCCGGAACCCACCTCCTCTAAATCAATTTTCCTTTTTTGAATGGATTCTGAGATCAACAAAAAGGTGGATTGGCTACCCGGTAACCGCCATTGAGCCAATGGATATCCGGCATCCCAAGCAAATTGCCCGAGTTTCTTGATTAAATCCGTAGGTTGAAGTTCGATCCGATCCATGCGTTTTCGCTGTATATTGCCTAAACCTTGTGTGGGAAGTCAAGGTTTAGGCAAATCACCAATTTTATTGCTTTAAAGCAACGGCTTTTTCTGTTTGAAGTTCGCCATTATTGTATTTTGACGGACATTTCAACAAAATTTGCTCGGCACGGAAGACATCAGCATCGACGTCCATTTTACCAACCACCACGACTTTCTCTGATTTATCCAAATCCTGAGGTTTGGGTTGGTTGTAAATCACAAGAGATTCATTTTGAAGGGAGTCAATCATCCAAAATTCAAAATGATTTGGATCAATTGCTGGTTCATACTTCATGCCATATATCTCCCCGGAGGCAGATTTTTTCAATTCCCCAACCACATGAATGGGTTTAGAGGAACCCTCTTGTGCTAAGGTTTTTGCTTCTGAAAAGCTGGCATAGGTAGAGGCGTCACCCACGGTTGAAATGATGACCATGACCGCAACTGCCATGGCTGCTAAAGCGATTATATGAGATCTTTTCATGATTACTTGTTAGAATTTAGTTCTTTTTCTAAACGAGAAATTCGACGTTCAGTATAAAATAAATAACCGAATAGTCCGATCAAGGTTACGCCTAAAACAGCGACTACCACCCAAATTTTTCCATCGGCACGGAAGGCATCCGCCATTTCTACAGATTGTAAAAGAAGAGTATTTAGCATCATAACGTGTGGCAAATTAAAAGTCGATTCGATCGTGTAATTGTTTTTGAATGATTCCAATGCGAATTTTGAGACTGGTGATCCAAACGCCAACCAATGTCCAACCGATAATGGCCGGATAGAAAACCATGCGCATGGCATTATCCATATCGTATTTTCCAAAAGCAGGGTTACCACCATTTCCCGGATGAAGTGAGTCGGTCAATCGAGGTAAAATCCAAACCAAAGGCATAAAGGAAGCAAAAGCAAAAATGTTGTAAATAGCTGATAAACGCGCCTTTTTTTGTTCATCCTCAAAAGAAGATCGAAGGACAAAATACGCGGAGTATATCAATAGGCCAACTTCCACTGCGATAATTTTAGGATCTTTTGGCAAGGGATCTCCCCACGTAAAATTCCCCCAAATAGCTCCAGTGACAAAACCCAGCACACCAAAAACCATGGCCACTTGAGCAAATGAAATGGCGTAAATATCCGATTCCTCTTTTCCGTTTCTCAGATATTGAATGGAATAAACTAAGGAGGCAATCATCAGTATCATCATTCCAAACCAAAGCGGTACATGAAAATAGACATTTCGAATGGTTTCATTCAAAATAGGTTGACGGGGCACTTCGCCAGTCAAACCAACAATTACTGTGTAAAAAACAAGGAGAATAGTTAGTATTTTCCACCAAATAGCTTTCATACATGAAGTTTTAACTCTTCCAAAGATACGGAAACAACAAATAACTTAACGCAATAACAAGCAGATCAATTCCCAATAAAGTGATAATTTCATCCTGAGCTGCACTCCATCCCAAGCCATCCACTGCGACTTTGGATAATTTAATCAAGAGCGTCAACATCGGTAGGATGATAGGAAAACTGAGCACGGCCATTAAAGTTGCAGTATTGTCTGCCTTGGAGGCAATCCCAGCGACCAAGGTCAAGGTGGCAGAAAATCCCAATCCACCCAAACCAACCGAAACAAAATACAATGCGGGATCTTCCACAGGGTGTCCCATAAATACCGCATACAAACCATATCCTACCCAACCTAACATCAACAATAGTCCTGTATTGTAGATGATTTTGGATAATATAATGCTTTGCGGACTTGCCAAAGTATAATAATACAACAAACGGCCCGAACGCTCTTGGGTAAAACTTTTTGTCACGGAATTGACCGCCGCAAATAACAAAATGATCCAAAAAAGAGTGTTCCATGTAATGGGCTCCATCGCATCGATTTTGAGTTTAAAACTCATATATGCCACGAAAATCGTGCTGACCAAATAAAGGAGCATACCATTTAAAGCATAGCGCTGACGCCACTCCAAGGTGAGATCTTTGATGATTAAAGCTTTGATTTCTTTCATTGCAAGGCAAAGGTACAGTACAATTACGGATGCAGCCTATGATCCGAATCAGAAAAGTTATGGATCACCAATTCAGTTTCAATGATTTTTTCAAAATAGGGATTCCCGGGAGTAGGATGATCAATGCATTGGCATAGTAGGTCTGCGGCTTGACTACCCATTTGGTAGGCAAACTGCTCCACAGAGGCCATTGGGGGGTTCCCCATAAACTGGGTGATGGGCAAATTGGCAAAACTAATAAATGCCATGTCGTGGTTAGGCCGAATCCCCCGATGGCTCCCATACTGCATAGCATATAACGCGATGTAGTCATTAAAACAGAGTATCGCTTCAGGAGGCTCCGGCAACGAAATAAAATGTTCCATTTGCTGCCAGGTATCCTCGCGGGAGAGATTGGTCGATCGAATGTATCGAGGGCTTGTAAACAAATTAAAATTGTGCAAGGCAGTCAGGTATCCATTCAATCGTTCATCGGAAACGGCCAAGTTGGAAGGACCATTCAAAAGCGCAATCCGCCGAATTCCTCGATCATACAAAAATTGAATAGCCTCCTTCGCGCCTTGTTCCACATTGCACCGTACCTTGTGTGCGGGTAAATTGCGAGGCACCCGATCAAAAAAAACGGTTGGGATCCCATATTCCTCTAATTTCTTAAAATGAGCATAATGATTGGTTTGTCCAGCTACCGACACCAACACACCATCAACTCGGGTGCGTAAGAAGGATTCCACTAATTCTTTTTCCCGTTCGTAACTGTCCCGACTTTGGCTTACCAATACATGATATCCTTTTTCCATGACGACATCTTCGATTCCCGTGATTGCAAGCGAAAAAAACTCCTCCGTCAAAGTTGGTAAAATGACACCAATCGTCATGGTCTGTTTTTTTCGAAGCAACATCGCGGCTGGATTGGGGATATAATGTAGCTTTTTGGCCATTTCCCACACACGCTCTCGGGTTTTTAATCCAATTCTTGGATTATTTTGAAGAGCTCTTGATACCGTGGAAATCGATATTTGAAGTGCTTGGGCTATTTCTTTAATGGTGGTTTGACTTTTCATCTGATTTTTTGCGCTACAGGGTTTTTCTTTCGGGAATGTGCAAATGTTTGCAACTGCCCTAGGATCGCTGTAAAGATAGGATAAAGAGGCATAAACTACCAAATTGACTTATTTTTATAATTTATGCTATTTTTCTAATCTTTTATCTCCTCTAAATTTGAGATGAAAAATTAGCAACCCACTAAAACCCCTTCAAGTGTATGAGAAGAATTACAACAAAAGCACTCTGGATGCTGCCGTTGGTTATGGGGATTTCGTCTGGATCATTATGGGCGAATCCTGAAAACCGTGCGGGCATAACAGTGAGCCAACCTGCACCCGTAGATCGTCGGGTGACCGGAACCGTCGTGGATGAAACTGGTGAGGGATTGCCGGGTGTCAGTGTGGCCGTGAAAGGAACCACAAGAGGTACCACCACCGATGTCAATGGAAAATTTGAATTACAAATTCCAGACAATGCGGCTACTTTGGTATTTTCTTTTACTGGATATCTCTCACAAGAAATAGCCATCGGAAACCAGTCAGCGTTCCAAGTGAATATGAAACTGGACACAAAAACTTTAGAGGAAGTTGTTGTTGTTGGATATGGTGCTGTGAAAAGAAGTGACCTGACTGCCTCGGTCGCATCGGTAAAATCGGAGCAAATTAAAGCTTTCCCTACTCAATCCGTAGACCAAGCATTAACGGCTCGTGCGACTGGTATTAACGTAACCCAGGCCTCTGGTGCCCCTGGCGGTGGTTCAACCGTCCGGATTCGGGGATCCAACTCCATCTCCTCTGGTTCTGAACCTCTGTATGTAATTGACGGTTTCCCTGTGTATTCGGATAACGCAGCGGCCAGTGCCGGCGGGGATCGTGTAGCTTCCAACGTTTTAGCTACTTTAAACCCCAACGATATCGAGTCGATCGAAATCTTAAAAGATGCCTCTGGTACCTCCATCTACGGTTCACGTGGATCCAATGGGGTAGTTTTGATCACCACCAAACGGGGTAAGGCGGGTCAAACACGGGTGAATTACGAATCATCACATTCCGTACAGACCATCGCACGACGGATCGACATGATGAATGCGTCGGAGTATGCCCAATTTCAAAACCAACGGGCGATCTCTCGGGGTCAGTCTATTCCGTTCCCTAATCCTGCCTCTTTGGGAGAGGGTGTGAATTGGTTGGACGAAACTTCTCGCAATGGAAGTATCATCAATCATAACCTGACTTTCTCAGGTGGTAACGATAAGTCTCAATTCTTGGTAGCCGGTGGATATTTCAAAAACAACGGGATTATCAAAAATACAGATTTTGAGCGGTTTAGTTTACGTACCAACATTGACTCTCGTTTCTTCAATGACAAAGTTCGTTTAGGTGTAAGTACAACGCTCAACCGTACGTCTTCCAATGCGATCCCTACAGATCGGGGAGGCCCAGGAGGAGCAATCATCACCATTCTTGGTCAGTCTCCAATTGGACCGGTCTTTGAACAAGATGGAAGCTACCGCTTCGAGCCGTACGATGGTCGGTTCCCAACAAACCCATTGGCTGAGGTGATGGAAATTATTGACACCGACCGAGGTATCCGTTTCCTAGGAAATACCTATGTTCAATGGGAAGTGGCCAAAAATCTCTTCTTCAAAACCTCAATAGGGGTAGATTTGCTTTCGAACAGCCGGGAGACCTACTATTCAGACCTAACACGTCTTGGCCGGGAGCGGGGACGTTCTTACGAAATCGGTAATCGGAATATCACCAACCTTCTGAATGAAAATACCCTGAATTACTCCAAAACCATTGGTTCAAATCAACGCATCGATGCATTGGTGGGTTACACCTACCAACAAGATGATAACCGATTTGGAGGTGTTCAAAGTAATCAGTTTGCATTCAATGACTTTAATGTAAACAATATTCAAAACGGGGTTGATTTCCGTCGTCCTTTCACGAGCAAAACCCAATGGACATTACAATCCTTCCTTGCTCGGGTAAATTACTCCTTGATGGATAAGTACTTGGTTACTTTAACGGCTCGTCGCGACGGATCTTCTCGTTTTGGTGCTAACAATAAATGGGCTACATTCCCATCCGCTGCCTTCAAATGGAAAATCAAAGAAGAGTCTTTCTTACAAGATGTGGATGGAATCTCAGATCTTGGCTTCCGGGTGTCTTATGGTGTAACAGGGAACTCCGAACTTCCAATTGGCCGTTCTCTCGCTTCCTTGAACACTGGTGCCTATTTGTTCAACAATCAGTTGGTTCCCGTGGTATTCCAAAACCGTCCGCCGAATCCAGACTTACGTTGGGAGTCGACAGCGATGTTTAATATTGGTTTGGATTTAGCCTTATTCAACAACAAATTGAAAATCACCACCGATTATTTTAACAATAATACCCGTGATTTGTTGTTAGAAGTAGCTTTGGCACCTTCTTCTGGATTTAGCCGTGCTTTGCAAAATGCGGGAAGCTTACAGAACCAAGGTTTCGAATTTAGTGCCGACTGGGTAGCTATAGACAAAAAAGATCTCCGTTGGGATATCAATTTCAACGCATCTACTCTGAAGAACGTGGTAACAAGTTTAGCAGGTACACCTCCTTTTTATTCCTATGTGGGTAGTCACCTTGGACCAGAAGGTTCGTACATTGCCGAGGGTCTTCCTATTGGTGGATGGTATGGCTACAAGTACATCGGAATCTGGCAATCAGCCGATGAAATCGCTAATAACCCAAGCATTCGGGGGATCGACAAGCCGGGATATCCTCGGTACGAAGATGTAAATGGAGATGGTGTAATCGATATCGGTGACCGTACATTCCTTGGTGATCCGAATCCACGGTTTATTTGGGGCTTCAACTCCAAAGTGACCTACAAGCGCTTTGATTTCACCTTGTTCTTCCGGGGTGCCCATGGACAGAAAGTTCGGAACCTCCAAGCATCTGAGCACGCGGATGGGGTAGGTAATTACAACCAATATCGGAGCGTGTTTACCGATTCTTGGTCTACCTCGAATCCAAACGGTACTCGGCCGATCATCGATGCAACTCGGGAATTCCCAAGCTTCTTCCGTCGGTCAAGCTTCTTTATTGAGGATGGGTCGTTTATTCGGCTTCAAAACCTAGCGATTGGATATACGCTTCCTAAAATCAAAGGAATCGAAAACGCACGTGTGTATGTGAGTGGGCAGAACTTGTTGTTGTTTACCAAATACACAGGATGGGATCCTGAAGTGAGCAACGGCGGGCAGTCAGCCTTGAATCGTGGAGACGACTACGATGCCTACCCACGGCCTCGTACCTTCACTGCTGGTGTAAACTTTACTTTTTAATTCACCCTAATCAAGAAAAGAAAAATGGCAAAAAATGTAATCTATGCTTTGCTAGGAGCGGCGGGATTGACCCTGAGTGTGGTAGGGTGCCAGGATTTGACCGAGCGGCCTGACTTTGCAAGTCCCGAATCGTTCTTTAAAAATGGTGCCGACATGGAAGCGGCGATCAATGGAGCCTATGCTCCGCTCAACCAACAATGGTTCAATACATTCTATAACCGATGTGTATTTGATTGTGCGTTGGGTATTACGACAGGTTACGAAAAAGGACCTCAGTATTACAAACAAGGTTCGTATGTAGCTTCCGATGAGTATATTGATGCTTACTGGCGCGATAACTATGATGGGATTAACCGAGCCAACACCGTGCTTGCCCGTATAGCCGAAGTCCCAACAGAGAATATCTCAACGGCTCTTAAAACACGGATCATGGGGGAAGCCCATTTTCTTCGGGCTCTGTACTATTACCAGTTATACGTTTTCTTCGAAAACATACCCGTAGTAGACAAGCCGACAGCTGTATTGGGAGAATATGCATCCAATGACGGTGGTAAAGCCAAAGCTTTGGCCTTGATGACCGCGGACCTAACAGCTGCTGAAAATGAATTGCCCGCTCAACCTGCGGGTGGCCGCCCAACTCGGTGGGCAGCTAAAACGCTTTTGGCAAAAGTTCATTTGGAGGCTGGTCGCAACAATGAAGCCGCTGCAAAGGCTGAGGAAGTCATCCGGAATTCAGGATTGACTCTATTCAGCGACTTCTCTAAAAACTTCGATGTCGAGAATGAAAATATGGGCGAGCGTCTATTTGAGATCCAGAACGATTTCTTCCGGAATCCGACAAACTTCAATAACATGCACGCTCACTTTACTCCAACCGACTGGGATGGTGGTAATCCTTTTACTCTGGAGCCAGGTGACAATGTTACGGCTGCTGGATGGGGTGATGCCTGGATTGTTGGGGATACTAAATTTAGAGCGCAATTTGCCAATGGAGACCGTCGGATCAATCCAACCTTTATGGAGCAATATCGTTCCAAAAATGCAGGGGGAGACGTGGTTCGATATGACCCCAATGCTCCATCACCGTTTATCGCTCCAGGTAGCCCAGACCGTCGGTATAAAAATGTAATTTTCCAAAAAGTCATTGAATACCGTACCGGTGGCTGGCAAAATACACGTAAAAATTTCGTGATTTTGCGTTTAGCTGATGCCTACCTTGTCCACTCGGAAGCGGTTGCCAATGGTGCTCCTGGTGATGCGTATTTCGGTATCAATGCCATTCGTCAACGGGCTGGACTAACTCCACTCTCTGGCTTGTCGAATACGGCATTGAAAAACGAAATCTTCTGGGAATGGTTGCGTGAATTTGCAGGGGAGGGCTGGGCTTTTGCCACCGCTCGTCGTTTCAACAAAACCGCCGAGTTGATCCGTGATTACGCGGGTGGTCGTGTGGTTGATAACAACAAATGGCGCTTGTTACCACTTCCTTTGGTAGAATTAAATGCTAATCCAGGGTTAAAACAAAACACAGGTTGGTAATCTGACGAAGGCCCGGGAATTCTCCTGGGCCTTTTTTAAATGTATGTATATGTTTCATCGGGGTCGTTTATTTTATGGCGCTTTACTAATTTTAGGCTTTCTATGTCAATGCAAACCTCAAAATCCTTGGTTTGAAGAAATAAAAGATGCTGGACTTGATTTTGAAAATCAAGTCATAGAATCCGATCAAGACAATGCCATCGACTTTCTTTATGTTTACAATGGTGGCGGTGTAGGGATTGCCGATATCAATGGCGACCAACTACCGGATCTTTGCTTTACCGGAAACCAATCGCCCGGTAAATTATACCTAAATAAAGGAAATTTTTCCTTTGAAGATATTACTCAGTACCTCGAAAAGCCCATCACCGGTTGGTGTACGGGAGTTTCTTGGGCTGATCTCAATCAAGATAGTTTTCCCGACTTAATCATTGCCCGATCAGGCAATGGTCCTAAAAATCAACGAACCAATCTCGTCTATTTAAATCCAGGCAAAATTGGGTCCATTTGGCGAGAAGTCAGCTCCGACATAGGTTTGACTCATGAAGATTGGACAACCCAAACTCTTTGGTTCGATTTTGACCGTGATGGAGATCTTGATGGCTATCTCTTGAATGCTTCGAATGAGGAGCGTTATTCCAATCGCGTTCAGTTTGATCCTTCCAACTCAGGTTCTGCTTCCGACCGTCTCATGGTCAATCAATTTTCAGAAACTGGAAGGCTCTACTTCGAAGACCAAACGAAAGCCTGTGGCATTCTAGACAATGCCTTTGGATTAGGCATTACCATGGGAGATTTCAATCAAGATGGCTGGCCCGATCTTTACGTGGCCAATGATTTTCTTGGGCATGATCTCATCTACCTGAATACAGGACAAAAAAGTTTTCGGGAAGTTTCAAAAGATAAATTACCTTATTCTAGCCATTTTTCCATGGGTTGTACCATCCTGGATGTTAATTATGATGGACTAGATGATGTTTTTGTGGCCGATATGTTGCCCAGCGCATCCGATCGACGACTCCGCATGACTGGGCCTCTTTCCAATGAAAGTATGCAGTATGTTCAAGAGAATGGGTACCACAAACAATTCATGCGGAATACCTTGCAAGTTCAATTAAATCAAAGGTTTATTGAAGTTGCTCAAGCCTTTAACCTTGATCAAACCGATTGGTCTTGGTCACCCGTAGCCGCTGATTTCTCAAACGATGGGTTGACCGACTTGTTCATTTCCAATGGATATCCAAAAGATATAACTGATATGGATTTCATTGCATACAATGCAGAACTAGGACAAAAAGAAGGTAGATCCAAAGCAGATCAACTCATTAAAACGTTAATTCAAAAGCAGCCCTCCCATGCTGCTGAAAATTTCTTATATGCAGGTGATACCAATACAGGATTTCGGTCAATTGGCTGGACTGGTGAACAAGATGTTTCCAACGGAGCCATTGAGGCCGATTTGGATGGGGATGGGGCCTTGGATCTCATCATCAATCGGCTGAACGCCCCAGCCCAAATTTGGCGTAACACCATAGCCAAAAAAGAAAGTCATTTCCTTATGATCGACCTAAAAGGGTCTAAAGAAAACCCTCTGGTTCATGGGACGCGTATCGATGTGTTTTTTAAAAATAAAGTATGGACGCGGTACCATCAGCCCGTTCGAGGGTATCAATCTAGTAGTCTTGGCCCCCTTCATGTAGGACTTGGTGAGGTCGAAGTCGTAGATTCTATCCGCGTTACCTGGCCAGACGGAAAGATTCAGGTTTTACCCTCTATCGCCTCTGGTAAAAGAACTATTCAGCGAGACGAGCGAAATGTGCGAAAATCAAGTCCAGCTCGTTTAAGTGACCCAGAATCTCAACCGTCACAACCCGTGCCGTTGGTTGCTTGGGAACCAACCGCATTACAGCAAGATCAACAGGCTCCAGTGGAGCGAAAAGGGGACTGGGATGGGGATGGACTTCCAGATGTATTTCTTGGAGGTACATTGGATCGAAAAACACAAGTTCGGTTTGGAAATCGATCCATTTGGGTCCGGCCTGAGAATACTCCTCAATGGATTACGGATGTGACTTGGGCAGATTTGAATCATGATGGCCTTTTGGATCTGATTCTGGGTGCAGGTGGTTGGATGTTTGAAAGGAATTCCACTTTTGCACAAAATGAAGTTTGGTACCAGCAATCCAATCACACATTTAAAAAAGGCGATATTCCTTTTGGCCCATTTCCAACCCGTAAATGCCTTGTTCAAGACTTTGATCAAAATGGTTTTTTAGACGTACTCGTGTTTCCGGGTAGGTGGCTTCACCATTATGGCGATTGGGAAAAACCAGTCATTTGGCGGCAATTCGGAATTAACCAATGGAAAAAACAAGAAACTCAGTTTCCACCTGGTTTCTATACCGACGCTTTGTGGAGTACTGTGGGAGAGGGTTGGGCCGTGGGAGAATTGCAGGGTATATTGAAATTTACGTACAATAAAAATAAAGGATTTGAGTGGACCGAATTACCTCAATCCCGAGGGTTATGGCAATGTGTAGCGGAGGTGGAGCGGGGTAAAATTGTTTTTGGGAATTGGGGCATCAATACCGCTCTAAAATCTGGCCCCGCCTATGTCTGGCTAGAAGATTGGGATGGAAACACCCTTCCAGATCCCGTATGGGTCGGTCCGGATAAGACCTTTCTTCATTTTCGGGAAGATTTGCTCAAACAATTGCCCATGTTAAAAAAAATATTTCCGACCTACCAAAAGTATGCGGAGGCTAAAGCGATTGATTTCCCAGAATGGGTAGGAAAGTCAGGTCGAAATTGGATTCAGATCGACGAATTGCGTACTATGTTTTGGGATGGTAAAACCTTAAAACCGCTGGCAGGCCCAGCCCAATGGGGTATTTTGCGAAGTATTGAGGTTTTGACTGCAGCCAAGTGGCTTGGTACTTTTTCTGACTCCCCACTTCATGTTATGAATAGAGGAGGGGGAGGGGTTCATACTTTACACGGCCAGTTGGATCAAGTTTCCTTTCCAAAGGATAAAAAAATAGCCCTTTGAAACGGGGTAAAGTCTGTATTTTTGTTTCATCACTAGGTGTTTTTCAAATAGTCCCCAACTTGGTTTGGGGACCTATTTTAAACTCGTAAAATTATGCGAATAAAAAGCGCGAACGATGTTCGAGAGGCGTTTCAAAATCATTTTGGTGAAGAGCCAGAGCTAATCGTTAGGGCTCCAGGCCGGATTAATCTTTTAGGGGAACATACCGATTACAACGAAGGTTTTGTACTTCCTGCTGCGATCAACCGAGCTATATTTTTGGCTTTTTCTCCCCAAGAAATGCCCAAGGCGGACGTGGTAGCATGTGATATGCACGAGGAGCACGCAACTCTATCATGGGAGGAAAACTCGTCCATAGATTCTCACCACTGGTCAGTTTATCCTTATGGTGTCATGCAATCCATTAAACAGTTACATCCTCAATTACCCAAAAGCGGATTTAAGCTGGTTTTTGGAGGCGATATCCCAAGTGGTGCGGGATTGTCTTCTTCTGCCGCTATCGAATCGGGTATTATTTATGGCCTTTCAACTATGTTTGGGTGGCAATTACCTCGCTTGGAGATGGCTCTATTAGCACAATATGCCGAACAGAAATTTGTTGGATTGCAATGTGGCTTGATGGATATGTATGCCAGTTTGCACGGAAAAAAAGATGCCGTGATTCAATTAGATTGCCGGACTCAGACCCACGGGTATTTCCCACTGGATTTGGGTGATTATGAGTTGGTTTTATTCAATACCAATGTGAAACACGCTTTGGTCAACTCTGCCTACAATCGACGGCGAGAAGCTTGTGAAAAAGGAGTAGAGATGCTTCAAAAACAAGGTTTTTCGGTGGTATCACTCCGCGATGCTTCCATGGATATGCTACTCCAAGTGAAGTCTGCTATTTCAACCGAGGTTTGGAATCGGTGTTCTTACGTGATTCAGGAAAATGAACGTGTAAAGGCAATTTGTGAGGCCTTGGATAAAGGAAACTTACAAGAGGTGGGTGCCTTAATGAAACAAACTCATCGAGGTCTTAGCCAATTATATGAGGTGAGTTGCCCTGAACTAGATTTTCTGGCGGATCAAGCCATTTCGTATGCTGGAGTTCTGGGAGCCCGTATGATGGGTGGTGGATTTGGCGGTTGCACTCTTAATTTAGTGCATAAAGACCAAGTAGAGAACCTATGCCAACACCTGAAATTTGCCTATGAAAAAGCCTTTCCTTTGCCTTTGACCTGGTATCGAGTAACTCCCCAAGAGGGTTGTGAAGTAGTTTGGAAGAAAAATCTAGCAGAAATTTCCCTTTAAGAAATATGAAATGGTTTAATTGTTTTTTGTTAAGTATATTGACCGGTTCCTCCGTTTTTTCACAAATGTTTACCGGTACCGAATGGCAAGATCCTGCAATTACAGGAAAAGGGCAAGTTCCTTTGCGTTCCTATATTCAATCGTATGCCTCGCTCTCCGAAGCAAAATTGGGTGGGATGTCCTCTCGAGAACTGAGTCTTGATGGTCGCTGGAAGTTCCATTATGCTTTGAATCCAGAACAAGCTCCCAAAAAACCCCAACTTACTCAAGATTTCCGAGGATGGGGTTCCATTCAAGTTCCGGGAAACTGGGAACTACAAGGCTTTGGAACACCCATTTATACCAATGTCAATTATCCATTTCCTAAAAATCCCCCCTTCATTGACCCAAACCATAATCCGGTAGGAACGTATCATACCACATTTGAGGTACCTAGTACCTGGAAAGATTATGAAATCGAGTTGCACTTTGGTTCTATCTCTGGGGCTGCCTATATCTGGGTAAATGGGCAAGAAATTGGTCTGTCGAAAGTGGCCAAAACCGAAGCGATCTTTGCCATTTCCAAGGCTCTTCGTCAAGGGAAAAACGATCTGACGGTCCAGGTCTATCGTTGGCATGATGGTTCCTATTTGGAAGATCAAGATTTTTGGCGATTATCAGGTCTAGAGCGTAGTGTGAAATTGGTTGCTCGACCCAAGTTGCGTTGGGAGGATTGGACCTTACGTGCCGGTTGGGATCCCTCAGGTGGTCAATTGCAAGTGAATGTACAAACAACCGCCGTTCAGACAGACTTGATACTGACCGATCCAGCGGGAAAAGTTATTTACCAAGAATCCAAAAAAGGCCGGAATCTGGTATTTGTCAAAAAATTACCTGGAGTCCTTCCCTGGTCCGCCGAATCACCAACATTGTATTCTATGTACCTTGTGTCCTCCGATGAAAAAGGCCAAGTAACGGAGGTTATCCCGCAAAAAGTTGGATTTCGAACGGTTCAAATTACCCCAAAGGGGTTATTGGTGAATGGAAATCGGATTTGGGTGAAAGGTGTGAATCGGCATGAACACGATCCCAAAACGGGACGAACTCTTACGTTGGAGTCAATGAAGCAAGATATCTTACTCATGAAACAACACCATATCAATACGGTTCGTGCCTCACACTATCCAAATGACCCCCGATGGTATGCTTTGTGTGACGAATACGGGTTATATGTGGTCGATGAGGCAAATATCGAATCACATGGAATGGGTGTCGAAATTCAAGGTCCTTTTGATACCTTAGCCCACCCCGCCTATCAAGTTAAATGGAGAGAGGCACATCTAGATCGAATTCGACGCGTGATCGAACGAGATAAAAATATGACCTCAATTATCCTGTGGTCTTTAGGAAATGAATGTGGAAATGGGCCTGTTTTTTATGAAGCATATGACTGGCTGAAACAGAAAGATCCCACCCGATATATCATGTTTGAACAAGCGGATGAACATCGGAATACCGATATCGTGGCTCCAATGTATCCCACGATATCGGCCATGAAGGCCTATGCTGCCTCTGGAAAAACCCGTCCCTACATCATGTGTGAATACGCCCATGCCATGGGGAATTCGACAGGAAACTTTGCTTGGTATTGGGATATTATCTATCAATCTAATAATATGCAAGGTGGATGTATTTGGGACTGGGTGGATCAAGGTATTTCTGCTGAAGATCCCTTTAGAGGTCCGTATTTCGCTTATGGAGGTGACTTAGGTGGTCAAGCGTTTACAAACGACGAGAACTTTTGTGCTAACGGACTCGTCACCGCGGATCGTCAAATAAAACCCGGATTGTTGGAGGTTAAAAAGGTGTATCAGCCTATACTTTTCAAACAAGGCAAAACTTGGAATTCGTTTGTGGTTCAAAACACCCAAGAAGTAACGAGTTTACAACCCTATTCATTTGTTTGGAAGCTGTATCAAAATGGTGCATTGTATGCCTCTGGGACTTTTGAGGCTTCCGCCAAACCGGGAGAGACCCAGGACGTGGCACTTAGTCTACCCCCATTACCCCGTACTCTAGATGAATTTACATTGCATTTGGAAGCCTATAGAAAGGAAGCAACAGTTTATTCTCCTGCCAATTGGTTAGCCTCGGCCCAAGAGTTTATCCTTCAACCCAAAATTTGGAATGGAAGTGCGGAGAAACTGATTCCTCAGATCAAATCAGATCAAAAGATTGAATTGGCTTCTGGAGACCATCGGGTGGTATTTCCCAATACCGGAGAACCTCAGTGGTTTATTGGAAATACCCTTCAAGCACAAGGTCTTTTCAAACCTTATTTTTGGAGAGCTCCAGTCGACAATGACTTTGGCCATCAGTTTCAAGAAAAAGTTGGTTTCTGGCGAACAGCCCACGCCACACTCAAAACTGATTCGGTGAAAGTAATTGACCGGGAGGTTCGAGTCTACCAGCGCGGACCCGGTTTACGTCTTGAAATGGCTTATTGGGCCGAGCTAGGTGGGTATTTCGGACAAAGATTATCGCTTTCAATCGATACAACTCTAGTGCCAGAGTTACCCAGAATGGGCATGCGGATGATCGTCCCAACGGAGTACGCCAAACTAAATTATTATGGACGTGGGCCAGTTGAAAATTATCCGGATCGAAATACCTCCACTTTTTTAGGTATTTACGAACAGGATGCTGCCGACATGTTCTCCTCATTTTACATTCGGCCGCAAGAAAACGGCTACCGAACTGACGTTCGTTGGCTTCATTTGAAAAGTCCTAAAACGAGCCTTCAGGTAGAAGGAATTAAAAGTCCTGTCTGCTTTTCGCTATTACCTTATTTAACAGAGGATCTGGATCCAGGAATTACCAAGAAAAATCAACATCCCAACCAATTACCTATCCGAAATTATCGAGTCTTACATGTAGACTTGACCCAAAGAGGTCTTGGAGGTGATAATTCGTGGGGCTATATGCCGCAAGATGCCTATCGTTTATTGCGTTCAAATTACACGTATGAATTTAGGTATCGCTGGATAGAAAACTAAATTAAATGACTGATAATTAATTTATTATGCAAAATTGGAGTCGTGAAAATACTTTAAAACGTTTAAAAGGAGAATCCTTTGACTTGGTCATTATTGGTGCTGGGGCATCGGGGGCGGGGGTCGCCCTCGATGCCGCCTTGCGAGGCTATAAAGTGGCCCTCATCGATCGAAAAGATTTTACCTCGGAGACTTCCTCTCGATCTACTAAATTGATTCATGGAGGGGTTCGGTATTTGGAACAGGCCATTAAGAAATTAGACTTTGGACAACTACGCCAAGTACGGCATGGGTTAGCCGAACGGCAACAAGTCATTGATAATGCACCTCATTTAGCCCGCCCCCTGGGATTAATTACGCCTGTATTCTCTTGGTTTGAGGGATTTTATTTTTCAATTGGACTTCGTTTGTACGGATGGTTTGCCAAAGATATGCGCTTTCCAAGTTCCAAATGGTTGTCTAAGGAGGAGTCTTTGCACCGAATTCCCACTTTATCGCCCCATTTGCACAGTTCGGTTTTGTATTATGACGGTCAGTTGGATGACGCACGGTATGGCCTTTCTATTGTTCAAGCGTCTGTTGAAGCAGGGGCCGTTGCCTGTAATTACATCGAGGTTGTGGATTTTAAAAAGAATGAAGCAGGTAAGATTCAGGGTGTAGTGGTGAAGACAGAGGATGACCAATGGATGATCGAAACCAAAATGTGCGTAAACTGTGCCGGACCTTTTTCCGATGCCATTCGCCTTCTAGCTAATCCCAAAGAACACCCTCGAATTCGGCCCTCCAAAGGAGTTCATATCATGGTACCTAAGCGCTTTATGCCTTCGGAAGAGGCCATGTTGATTCCCAGTACCCAAGACGGTCGGGTAATCTTCGCTATTCCGTTTCAAGAGGTAATTTTGATTGGTACCACCGATACACCGTATGATTCATTAAAGGAAGAGCCCCTACTGGAATCAGAGGAAGTAGCCTATTTATTGGATACCTTACGTCCCTATTGGAAAGAAATCCCAGGTCAAGACGATATTCAGTCGGGTTTGGGTGGACTGCGTCCCCTCATCTCTGCAGCCAGACGGGCTGGAAAGGATACCAAAACACTGCTTCGAGATCATGAGATCGAGAAAGACGATGTGAGTGGTCTATTTAGTTTGTTGGGTGGGAAATGGACCACTTATCGGCTGATGGCTCAAGATATGATGGATGCGGTGGATCGTGCATGGGGAACTAATCATAATTGTACAACTGCACATCATAAACTTTGGGGTGCGCAGACCCCTGATATTACCCGAGATAGTCTGAATAAGCTAGGTCTAGATACCACTTTAGCGGATCACCTATGGGGAAAATATGGTGATTTGTCAGAAACAGTCTGGCGTTTTTGTCAGTCTCTCCCTGATGGACTCCAACGTATACATCCTGACTACCCGTACATGGTCGGCGAAATCCGCTATAGTATTCGCCACGAAATGGCTTATACACTTCGGGACTTTTTTGCTCGCCGAACTCGCTGGGAACTTCAAAATTGGCAAATTGTAAAGGAATGTATCCCACAAGTGGCCCAAGTATTTGCTGAAGAACTTCAATGGACAGATGAAGCCAAAGATAAGGCGGTGTTGGAGTACCAAAATCTGATTGATACCTTCAAAAAAACCGCAGGTTCATAAGATTGTGATAGGTTAACAACGAAATTACCTAAATTTGCGTTGTTAATCTATACTTAGAATTAATCTATGTCTACTTTGTTAGAACTTGCGCCCGGTCAAGAGGCCCGTGTTTCCGGATTTTTGGATCCTACCTTGGAAATGCGTTTGTTGGAATTAGGTTGTTTACCTGGTACTCTTGTGCAAATTGACCGAGAAGTACCTTTTAATGGCCCTTTGATCTTGACAATCAACCAAGATTACCAATTGGCGTTGCGCAAGCAAGAGGCTAAATTTGTTCTTGTTTCTCCTTCATTCAACTAAGCCTAGATCCACGCTTCATGAAAGTAGCATTAATAGGGAATCCAAATTGTGGAAAGTCCTCTTTATTCAATCATCTGACTGGATTAAGACAAAAAATTGGAAATTTTCCCGGTGTGACAGTCGATAAAAAAGTAGGAACCGCCAAGTCTACTCAATTCACCGATTTCTCGGTCATGGATTTACCGGGCACCTACAGTCTATATCCAAGCTCATTGGATGAAAAAGTTGTCTCCCAAGTAGTCACCGACCGCCAACACCCCGATTTCCCCGACGTCATCGTCGTGGTGGTGGATGCGTCCAATCTCAAGCGGAATTTATTTTTATTGGATCAACTCGCTTCCTTGGATCTTCCACTTGTTTTGGCCCTTAATATGCTCGATACCGCTTTTGAAAAGGGAATCGAAATCAATTCCATTGCCCTGTCTCGGCAACTAGGTATGCAGGTGGTTGAGATCAATGCAAGGGAGGGGGTAGGTACCACTCGGTTGATAGAAGCGATTTTTAAGGCAAAGTCTCCTTCCGTTTCGTATGCATGGTCGCATCCGAAAAAGGATTTTGATACCTACACCGCCTGGCAACAAGCTGTTCAACAAGGAAAAGTTCCTCAAAAAGAGGTTGATGAAGTTCAGCGTCAGGAAACAATGGAACGTTATCAGCGAATTTCCGGTCGACTTGAAGGCATCCTGCGTCGCTCCTCATCAGGAAATCCAGCTCAAATTCGTTGGGATTCCTTGTTCTTGCATCCTGTGGGTGGATATGTTTCTTTTTTACTGATTTTATTTCTCATTTTCCAATCCGTTTTTATTCTAGCTTCCTATCCCATGGACCTAATTGATGCAGGGATGGTCGGATTAACGGATTACCTCAGATCTATTTTTCCCGATACTGCTTGGGCTTCTATGGTATTGGACGGCCTGCTTGCCGGTGTTGGTGGCATTGTCATCTTTATACCCCAAATTGCCCTGTTGTTTTTTTTCATTGCCTTGTTGGAGGAGTCTGGTTACATGGCGCGCGTTGTGGTTCTAATGGATCGATTGATTCGACCTTTTGGCTTGAATGGCAAATCCATCATTCCTCTAATATCTGGTTTTGCCTGCGCGGTTCCTGCGATTATGTCGGCCCGGACCATCGGTAGTTGGAAAGATCGATTGATTACGATTCTGGTGACTCCCTTGATGAGTTGCTCAGCGCGGCTTCCCATTTTTACCATCTTGATCGCTTTGGTGATTCCAGACCAACCCATTTTTGGATTTTTTAATTTGCAAGGGGTTGTATTGCTGGGCCTATATTTACTTGGGGTTATCTCGGCCTTACTTATTGGTTGGATTTTGAAGACCTTGATTCAAGTAAAAGAACGAAATGTTTTTGCCATGGAGTTACCCACCTATCAATTACCTCGTTGGAGTCAAGTAGGATTTACCATACTTGAAAAGGTGAAAACATTTGTTTTTGAGGCAGGAAAGGTCATTCTCACTATTTCGGTCATCCTTTGGATTTTAGCTACCTATGGCCCCGGAGATCGACAAGATCAAGAAGTACAAAAACAAGCCATAAATTGGACAAACCTTTCCGAAACCGAACAAGCCTCAATGGAGGCCTCCGTTCGGCTTGAATATTCTTACGCCGGAATAATTGGAAAATGGATGGAGCCCGCCATTCGACCTCTCGGGTATGATTGGAAAATGGGTATTGCGCTGATCACCTCCTTCGCTGCTCGGGAAGTATTTGTTGGAACTTTGGCAACTATCTATGCCATAGGGGATGGGGCCGAGGCAGAAAGTGCGACCATCAAAGAAAGACTGATTAAAGAAAAACGAACGGATACAGGCGAACCCATCTTTACTTTGGCTACTTCCCTGTCTCTGATGATCTTTTACGTGTATGCCATGATGTGCATGAGTACAATTGCCGTCGTGTATCGGGAAACGAAAGGTTGGAAATGGCCCCTCATTCAAACGGGTTATATGATGTTTCTTGCTTATGGTTTGGCGTGGATCACCTACCTACTCTTGAGCTAATTGGGGAATTCGCCGGACACCTGCAAACCGCTTCTTATAATAAGCGCTATTGAGCTGAGAAATCATGACGCCTTTGCTCGTGCTAGAATGAATAAATCGAACTTGAGAACTGTCGGCACTGACCACAATGCCAACATGGTTTATCGATTTATGTTGAGTGCTTCTAAAAAATATCAAGTCTCCAGCCCTTGCTTGGTATTTGTCGACCTCAATGCCTGTTTTGAAAATATGTCCGCTGTGTGCACCCAAAGAAATATCAAAGCGTTTGAAGACATACCGAACATAGCCAGAACAATCAAATCCTCGGGGTGTTTTACCTCCGCGTTGATAGCGAGTCCCGATGAACTTTTTAGCGTATCGGATGATCGATTCAGGGCCAACTTCAATAGGGTCTGGAACGTGTGTAAAGGAACAGAAGAGCAAAACAAGTCCAGCACCTAGAGGTAAAAAACGCATGTGAGTTGATGATGGTGATTAACAAATATAAGAAACTTACTTCAATAATGGATAACCTTCTTACAAGTCGATCACCTAAAGGGTTGATATTGAGTAGTATGATGATTTTGTGGGCCGTGTCTTCTTTTGGTCAAATTTCGTTTTGGAAAAAAGGAAGTGCTCAGTTTCGAAGTATCTTGGACGAGGTTCGTCAAAGCAAAATAGATCCAGAATTAGCTCATCAGGCGTTTGCTGCTCAATGGAAAATGTGGCAAATGTTGGAACCTCCCCATGCGAAAGATTCCCTCACGTTTTTTCCGTTGTGGAATAAAAATTACACCGCCGTGGGTGGCAAAGGTCGTGGGTATCGTCCTAAAGGATTTAACCTTTTTGACCATGCTGTATCCGGAAGCCATCCGGCCCAAGACATTTTCATTTGGGACCGAAACAAAGATGGAAAGGAGGATCGAACCCAAGATTACTGGCCCATTGTGGCGCTTCGATACGGTGTTGTGGTCGATGTTCAAACCGAGTGGGACACTCTCTCCCAGGAGCGTGGTGGAAAATATATTTGGGTTTACGATTCTTTTTCAGGTGGACTGTGGTACTATGCTCATTTACACGAAATCCATGTGATTCCAGGCCAATGGATTGAAGCGGGTCATGAAATAGCGACCTTAGGTAGAACAGGAAAAAATGCTTGGGCGAAACGTTCAGATACTCATTTACACCTTATGTATTTAGAGCTCGACTCCCTCTCAAGAGTTATTCCCAAAGATCCGTATCCGATCTTGCAAAAAGCAAAAACACAACAAGAACGGGTAAGAGCCCGGTTGGATCGAGCTCACTTCATTACGATTTCTTCCATGACTCTACCAATGAAACTACCACATATCCCAACACAATCCCCGGTACAGCCAACCATTGAGCCCCTAAAACGAATACAGCTGAAAGAACCAAAAAAGAGAAACGAATCTCGTTTCCTTTCCAATTAAAATGTTTGAACTTAAAAGCCATTAAAGGTATTTCCGCAATCAACAAATAACTGATGATCACAACATAACTGATCAAGAAAGGCAATCCATAAAAAAAGGAAACGAAAGTACTTGAGTTTTGCACCATCCAAGGTAAAGATGCTATCACCACCGCATTGGCGGGTGTGGGTAGGCCAATGAATTGATCACCTTGGCGTGTATCGATGTTGAACTTGGCCAGACGAAGCACGGAGAAAAGTGCTATCGAAAAGGAAACATAGGAAAATGGAGAGGTAAGTCCGGCTTGTTCCAAATAGTATTTCATCAGAAAAGAAGGCAAGACACCAAAAGTAACGGCATCAGCAAGAGAATCCAACTGTTGTCCTAAGGGAGAGGATTGTTTTAAAAGGCGTGCTACGAAACCATCCCCAAAATCAAGGACTAAAGCCATGCCAATGGCGGCAGATGCCCACAGAACTTGACCATCCAGTACCCATTGAATACCCAAACAGCCCAAAAGCAAATTTCCCAAAGTCATTAGATTGGGAATCGTAAACAATTGAATTTTCATGCTTTCACAAAGGGGTTATACTTTTTTTCGTGCCCAATCGTGGTGGGTTCCATGTGTCCGGCATACACCACATAATCGTCTGGTAAGGTATAAAAGTGGGTCTGAATACTCTGCATCAGGTCTATATGGCTGCACAGGGGAAAGTCCGTACGTCCTACACTTTCTTTGAAAAGACAGTCACCACCAAGAATCCAACGATCGTCATGAAAAATGAAAGCAACATGTCCTGGGGCATGCCCTGGAACATGTACCACCTCGGCACGGGTTTGGCCAAAGGTGAGCACCATGCCATGTTCAAGCTCAAGATCTGATTGAACGGGTTCAAATCCCTCAATACCAAATGCTTTACAACGCAACTCGGCATCTGCCAAAAGAGGATTATCGAGGGGATGAAGATACATAGGGACATTAAAAATTCGTTTTACGTACGCACTCCCAAAAACATGGTCAAGATGTGCATGGGTTTGCCAAAGACCCACTACTTGGAGGTTTTTGTCTGAGATGAACTGTTTCAAAGTTTCCTTTTCTCTTTGCGTCAGACAGCCCGGATCAATGATGACAGCCTCTTGGGTATCATCCCAAATCACATAGGTATTTTCTTGAAAAGGAGAAAAAACGAAACACTGAAGAAATGACATTTTGAAAAAAGTTGGATGAAATCAAAATTATATAGATTTCTCCCATAATCTTAAACAAATTGCCAAAAAAAGAGTAGTTACATCAAGGAATTGCTAAAAATCAAGCTTTTCCTTGATCAGAAAAAAAATCAGATTTTCAAATTGGTTGACCATTAAATAAGACACAAATAGAAGTTAAACTGGTAAGATTATGAGCGGAACGAGAAGAGACTTAGGCTATTTTGTCATGGAGAAGTGGGTGCCCATTTTAATAGAAGTGGAAGGGGTTGAGCATCCTCCAAAATATGAAGTGTCAAATTTTGGGCGTATTCGTAGTTTCCAGTCGGACCCTAACGGTACCCTCATCAAAGGTTCTGTGATTCAAGGATATCGCTCGCTGAATGTCCGTCTTCCTAAAGGGAAATCGTTCAATCGGTACATTCATAAATTAGTAGCTGAGGCATTTCAAGAGCGTGCCACCGAAGAACATAAATTTGTGATTCACTTAGATTATGACAAACAGAATAATCATTTTGAGAACCTAAAGTGGGTGACAAAAGATGAAATGACCGAGCATAATCGGTCCAACCCCTCTGTTTTGAATCGTCCCAAACGTGTTCGAACAAAAAACTACAAGTTGACAGAGTCCAAGGTACGATTAATTAAAAAAATGCTTAAGTCGGAGAATACCCGGTTGAAAATGATTGCCAAGCAGTTTGGTATCACCCATACTCAGCTCAATCGAATTCGATCCGGTGAAAATTGGGGATATGTGACCATCGAGGAAGCTGGCAGTTTAACTTAAGGGGATGTCCAATACAAAAACTTGCTCCAGCCCCCCGTATTGACCAAACCAAAGATTCCCTCCTGAACTTTCCATGCCCTTTTTGGCCATTGCCAAACCAAATTGTGTGCTGTTTTCTGTAATCTTGGGTAAAAACAAGGTTTCCCTATCCTTTTCTGATAATTCCACTTGGTCGCAATACATGACGATTTGGGCAAAATAAGGGGATACTTTAATGCGTACGTGCATTTCGACTGGTGTCTTCACGTTTTGATCGAAAAAAATACCGACTTGATGAATCGTTTTTTCTAAAAAAATAGGATCTAGGTTTACCCAAATAAATTCATCTGTATTCCTACCTTGTTTCACCATACGAACATTTCGTAAGGATTTTATCCCCAGTTTTTGGAACCATTCAGTTAAGTTAATACGGATCGACTGGGGAACTTCCAAGTCTGCAAATTGAGTAAAGGACAAGGCTATGTCACTTAAATGATCAATTTTATCGATTAATTGAAGGAGTGCTTTTTTTCGCTTCAATGGTTCCTCTTGAGACGTATCTTCTGGAATCTGCCGAAGCATTTGCTGAACTTGCAATTTCATGGGAGTAAGTGGATTTTTAATTTCATGCACCACCTGTTTGGCTACTTCCTGCCATGCCGCCTGTTTTTCACTTCGAGCCAATGCCTGTTTACTTTCCTCCAATTTTTCCAACATCTGATTGTAGGATCTTGTCAAAGTGCCAATTTCACCTGTCATATCGTCCGGAAGTCGCTCGTTGGTCCGTTCTAAACTCAAGCCTAACAACCGATTGGCTAAAACATGCAACGGATCTGTCAAGAAAGTGGCCATCCAATAAGCCGAGGTACACAGGAAGCCAAATAAAACCACAAACATAACCAAGACTGAACGTAGGAGGTATCTTTTTCGGATATCCAATTGTAAAGGAGCGTCCACAAAATCAATCTTCAACCACCCCATGGGTTGATTAAATCGGGTCATTAACGGATAAAAAACAGCTGTTGCCCGGTATCCATACTGGGGCTGATGAACTTGCCGGATAACCAATTGGTTGGTTGTTAATGGGAAATCAATTGGCGAAGTGAATACATCCAAGCCTTCGTGAGTAATTCGTTGACCGGTTAGGTCATAAAGCGTCATGGGTTGGTCTCGGTTGGCACTGATTCGCTGGAAAGTTTCTTTCAAAACACCTCGACTCACTTTTCCCTCTACCCATAATTGGTAGTTTTTCTGAATTCCTTGGGCAATGTTTTTCGTCACTTGTATTTGGCTGTCCGACTGCGTCTCGGACAAACCTTTATCAAATAATCGATACAAGATAAAAGTTAGTAAAAACAATGGGATTAAAAAAGCAAATTGAATGAATAACTGAATCCGCGAGGAAAATCCAATTTGGTTAATAAAGCGACTCTGTAGTACTAACCACAAGGACAGAAAAACCACCAGAATTTGAAAAACTGATATCATAAATAGGGCTCCGAAACTAGCCATCCGGTCCCATCGTCCCCACCGCGATTCTGCAAAAATCCAGTGGATATTTTGGCGTATCGGTATCACTTGAACCTCATACCCTTGAAACAAAAAATTTAGTTTGGAATTAGACCTAAGAATATCAATAAAAGTACGATCCTGAAACGGAAATAATCCTTTGGATTCTAGTATTCTGCGCTGATTTCCATCCCACAAGGCTAAATGATAATTTTCAAAGGAGTAAATTCCTTGTTTAAATTGTGTTTCTGCTTTCTGCCATAAATTACTCAATGTGATGGGATCCTGGCCAGGTAGGTAACGAATCCACCACGATTTCCCTAACTGAACCCAATAGTAGGGATCTTCAAAATACACTTCCGGCGTTATAGGCAAACCGGGTGGTGAAGAAAAAAGTGTGTCCACTACCTGCAAGTAGGATAAACTATCGGCTGATTCCAGATAGTTCGTTTGCAGGTGCGTCGTAATACGTTCTGTGGTTAAAAATTCTTTTGTAATTGCAGCTTGAATCGTGGAATCTTCCGACCATTTTTGAGTCCACCGTATCAATATGTTTTCGATTTTTGGTTGACGGGTTTCTTTTCCAGACCGAATAAACGCTTCCTTTACTATTTTTTGCTGTTTGACATGCAAATCGGCGGCATACCACGACAACATACCAGCCACGACAGAGGCGAACAGAATGAGATAGAAATAACTTTTTAAACGGATTTGATAGAGCGTAACGGGTAAGGAAAAGGAACACTGGATGATCCAAACCAAAATCATGACCACTGAAATAGGCCAAAATTTAAAATAATAGAAATGGATTCCGATCCAAAAAAGGGGGACAAAAACAAATAGTAGAATACGCCAAACCAGGGAAAGGAAAAGCGATTGACTGATTTGAAAGAGGAGATGATGAAATGTAAATAAGAAGATTATGATTCCTGTGTAAAACCAAAACTGATATGGATCCAGTATTTGATAGTACAAAAAGGTTTTTCCAGTTGATATAAACCAATCTCGACAAAACCACAACACCATTTCGGTTGTCCAGAAACTTAACCATAGCAAACCAATCATCCAAACGATACGGCTGATTGGATTTAAGTTTCTCCACTGAAAACGGTCCAGTAGTTTGGGCAAATGCCAGATACCGTATCCTAGAATGAGAATCAAGACAATCAGAGAAAAATAGACCGAGAAGTAACTTGTATGGGCAAACCAGGCAAATCGATGAGAAAATAGGGAGTGTTGGATGGAAACATGCGGCTCTAGAAGTACTCCGTAAAGGCGGATCGTGATCCACAGCATACTCCAACTAAGCCAAGATCTCCCTGGATTTAACTCTTTCCTAGCATGTATCAACCAAAGAAAAAAGGAGCTGGCGACCAAGGCCCCACTTACCCACAGGCTCCAATCCCCAAGGGAACGGAATTGCCAAGCACCTAGACCTAGAAGGAGGCCGGTCACTAAAAAGGCAAATGGCAGAAATCGCAAGAACTGGGACATAAAATAAGGTAAAGTCGCAGTACCCATAGAGTAAAAAATCGTGCCAAAAATGATTTGCCTATTTATTTTACGGGAAAAGATATTTCATCATGATTTGGTTATGGTGAAGGCAGCCGATCCATCTGTGATTTGATAATCGATGGTTACCCCAATTAAATACATCAAGTGGCGTTTATCAATGAGAACATCAATCCCCTCGACTCGGTGGATTTCGTCATGCTCAGCGGGTTGATCGAATCCCAGAATATATTGAGCCGAGCAGGCTCCACCTTTGATCCCGACACGTAGGTAATACCCCTGAGGTAGGGCAGGAGAGTGAAGACTTTCTTGAATAGCCTCGTGGGCATCAGGGGAGATGGTAATCATATTGGTTCGTTTCTCCCACAAAATTACCATATTTGCAAGGTAAACAAAATTTAGAAATGAACGGAGATATTTTACCCGGGTTGGTGGGTTTGGGTTTGGGGGCCTTGCTGGTTTTTTTGGGAATTCAAGCATATGCGCTATGGCAGAAAAAATTAGCGATAAAAGAGAAACGAGAGGAGGCATTTCGAACGCTAATCCCTCTACGTCTACAGGCATATGAGCGTTTGGTTCTGTTGTTGGAACGGATCAGTCCCGAGCAACTCATTGCCCGGATGCCCGAAGAAGGTCGAGATGGGCCAGCTTGGGTAGCCCAACAATGGATAGTCCAGAGTATTCGAGAGGAATTTCAGCACAACATTACCCAGCAGATTTATGTTGAAGAAGCCACTTGGATCAAAATTCGGGAGTCTGTCGACCAATTGATTTGGCAAGTCAACCAAATTCCAGCACAATTGAGTGCCGAGGCAGACGGCCGTACTTTTTTGAAGACTTGGGTGCGATTTCGCATGGACCATCCCAATATACTCGAGGATGCTTTGTCCAGTATCCGGCAGGATATGCAAAAAGAATGGCGTGGGGAATAAAAAAAGGGGATTCAATTGAATCCCCTTCTTCATCTATGAAAAGAAAACCTTAGTATCTTTCCCGACGCTCGAAACCACCTGACCGACGATCTCCGCCGAAACCACCTGGACGACGCTCGCGTCTTTCACCACCTTCACGTGGCTCAGCAATTTTTACGACGATGGTGCGACCATCAAAATCAGTATCATTTAATGCGTTGATTGCGTTTTGCGCTTCATCATCATTAGGCATTTCAACGAACCCGAATCCTTTAGAACGGCCAGTGAATTTGTCCATTACGATTTTAGCTGAATCAACGGTACCGAATTCTTCAAACGCATCCCGAAGGGTATCTTCTTGCGTGTCGTAATTCAATTTTGCTACGAAAATGTTCATGAGAAAAAAAAAGTTAAAAAGTAAAAAATGTACAGAGAAAAACTGCGTAGCAAAACAAATGTAGAACAAAACAAAGAATGCTTACCGGAGAAATGCTCAAATACTAAGTAAAGGTAGGAATAATATTTTGATATCCAATTTTTTCCCAACTTTTATAATCCAAGTCCTTCAATAGAGGTATATATATTACGTAAACTGATGATTATTACGACGATTCCAACAAAAATGAACAGGGGTTTCACTGGAACCTTTCGTAAAATCAGGGCGGCCATTGGGGCTGCTATCACCCCACCCAAAATCAGTCCAAGAATAACTTGCCAATGGGTGAGGCCTAAAAAGGCGATGAAAGTAAGGGAACTGGCTAAACTGACAAAAAACTCGGTTAAATTGACTGACCCAATGGTGTAGACCGGATTTCGACCGTTCGCAATCAAGGTAGAACTTACGATGGGCCCCCAACCCCCTCCTCCTATGGCATCAAAAAATCCACCAAACCAGGCCAAAACACCCAACCGTTTGATCGGCTTCTTCTGAATAACTGGGCCTACGATTTTTAGAATGATTCGGATCCCTAAATAAAGCGTGTATATGGCTATTATGGGTTTCAGGATGGGATTATACTGCTCAAATGAACTGAGTAAATAGGCACCGATAATGGATCCCAACACACCTGGCAATAACAGGTGGCGAAACAACTTTTTATTTACATTCCCAAATTTCAAATGACTGAGGCCCGACACCCCGCTCGTAAATATTTCACTCGCATGTACACTCGCACTCGCGGCGGCTGGACTAATACCAACGGAAAGTAAAAATGTCGTGGCACTAACCCCATACGCCATTCCCAATGCCCCGTCAATCATTTGAGCAAAAAAACCGGCTGCCATGAACCACAAAATTTGTTCATCTAAGCTTTGCCATAAAAACCAAATCCGGTCACCAAAATAGGAAAATGGGATCAAACTGAATAAAATATGGCCGCCCACCATCCAACCGACCGCCGATCCCACCTTTACCCACATCGGGGGTACTACCCACGGTTTTTTGTCTTGATTCGAATTGCTTTCTTGCATGAAGTTGTGTATTCAAAATTTCGACAAAAGTATCAAAAACTATTTAATCTACCAAATCAATAGATTTTATCGTGTGCATTCAATTCTCGGGTAGGGGCCTTGATTTCGTCTTGACATTATCAAGACGAAACCTTATCCTTACTGGGTAGGTGCGTAGCGAATTACCTGGATATCTTTTCCTATAAATTTGGAATGGAACGGTATATTTTCTTCCAAAGGCGTATCAAGAACGATCAAACAATCTCCCTGTGGTTGTCCTTTTTAATACCCACTAAATTGGGTGGAAGGTGCCCGGTTTAAAATCAGCTTTCTAACCGGATACTCCATGGCATCGAACCCCATCATCAAATCTAGGTTGATGCAGTGTTGTGACTGGGTCCAGTCCACCGCTTTTTGTATCTCTTGACGAATATGAAAGCGATTTTGAAAATAATTTCCCTCCCGACTTTCCATCCATGCTGTTTTTCGTTGTGGTACTTGAAGTTTGTCAATCAAATACCGAACTAGTTCCTTATCTTTTTGGTTGTCCCGATTTCCCTTCAATAAATATCGTCCAGCATCCATCGGATCTTGTTCGTAAAATTCTTTAAGATAAACAGAATCCTTTTCGAAAAAGGACGACTCCAAAACGGCGTGCGGTTGATTTCGCATCAGGCGAATCTTATTTTCAACCACAACCAACGGTTTTGATTTATTTCCGAGCCAAATAGGTATTTGTAGGAAAATCACAAACAAATACACATAGGAAAGCTTGATCCGTTTTGGGAGACTAAAGGCAATAGGCACGGCCGTCAATAAAATCCATCCACAAAGCAATCGATTGTGCATGGGTTGGTATTTTAATAAAACATTGAATACCAGAAAACTCATCCCAATTCCAAGCCAAATCCTTCGCTGAGTTCCTCGTAAAAAGCCCACCCCACCCAAGATGACCACCATCCCGAGCCAAATTAATGATCCCGCATTATCTTCAGTAAACAGAAAAGGTAATTCAAAATGAAAATTTTCATAGGTGGACTCGGGAGCATTTAGATCAATCCCCAGCCACTGATGGATCTGGTCAAAAACCCGAATCATCCAATGGTTCCATTGAGAACTGGGCAAAGAAAGGTTATTTCCCAACGTTCGCAGTGTATTGGAAATAGCAATCGGACCTGAGATCTCATCATTTGATACGTTAATATAATCTGGATGGCCCTTCATAGGCCCAAGCGGACTTCCGTATGCGTTGTAATTTCGCAGCCAAAAAGGCCCCAAAGTAATCACTGCTAAAATCAACCCTAGGGGTATCATACGAAGTAACCTGTGTTTCTCTTTCCAAATGGCATATAATCCCCAAGGTAGATACAACATCCAAACGGTATACTTCACCCAACCACCGACTACCAAAGCCAACGTCAGCCAAAATAGTTCTCGTTTGAGTGTAAAAAATATGGCTGAAATCAAAAAAAATCCAGCTACTAAATCATTTTGGGTAGTGGTGGATTCGAAACCAATCATTGGATGAACCAATCCCAACAACATGCCTACTGTTTGAGTATTTTGATCGCCCCCTAAATGCCTGATTATTAGTTTTATGCCCAACAAAGATCCCACCAAGGCAGCCCACTGAAGTACATTCAGCAGGTGGTCATCTCCGACCATCCAATACAAATGCACCAAAATATATTCGGCTAGTGGATTGTAATAAAGTTGTCGCGCAATGCCAGTGGTATAAAAGGAAACCTCTTGATTTTGTATCCAAGTCAAGACTCTAGGCAGGTGGTACGACATCGAATCATAATTATTGGGAGGAAAATAGACCGCTTGGAGGCCATAAACACCCAATATTCCGAGCAACCCAAACGGGAGGTGTGGCTCCCCTCTCTTTAATTTTTTGGAAAAAAAATAGGCCGGTATTGCCCCTATAGCCCACCAAAGGGCCAATGAATAGGGAGAAATAAGCCTACCTATCGATAAAACTTCCACCCCAATTCCTGCCCACAGGGCGATTATCAAACCTACTTTTAGAATGGATTCCGCTCGAGAATCGGATGGGATTCGGTTAAACCATTGCCAAACAAAAAATAAAAAACAGATCAGTAAAGCCAAGTTAATATTGATTTAATTGAGCAAAAAAGGTTTGGAAGAAGTTTCGGGCGGGGCGACTTTGGTCGGGTGCCAACGGATATGCACCCACAAAAAATGCATACCAAATTCCTCGTTTCGATTTAAAATACCCCGCATATGTTCTAACACCTTGGATTGAACCACTTTTTACATACACCGGGATACCAACTGGCGAAAAAGATTTTACAGTACCCGACTTCCCAAGTTGGGGCAGCCAAGATATCCACCCTTCGGGTTCATTTTGACGTGAAATTTGGATAAGGTACTCGGTAAATCGAGTGGGTTGTAGAATGGTTTGGCTTGATAAACCACTGCCATCCTGCCAAAATGGAGTAGGAAGTTCTGTTGATGGAATCATGGATTTTAAACCGTCCCAGCTTAAAAAATCAACCGGGCTCCAAGCTTTCTTTAGCAAAGCATCAGCAAACAAATTCACACTTTCTGCTAAACAAATTTCCCCTATTTCTTGGATCGTGGGACTTTCCCAAACGACTAATTTATTTTCTGGAGAATGGTCGGGTGTTTCTGCTGGGATCCAATCAATCCCCTCTCTATAAAGTCTGGACTTTAGTAGTTCTTGAAACACTTGGAATGGGTCATGTATACTACCTTTAACTGGGAAATGTTGAGAGCCCAACGGGACAGTCCCACGAAGGGTAATCACTCGGCTTCCGGGTGCAGAATAAATCAGCACTTGATCGCCCGAGCCTGGAGGGCCAGTTGTGACGTAATTCTCTATGGTCCAAGTAGTAGATTTTGGCTGTATAGATACAATTGAACTTGGGGAGCCCATTTTTGTTCCAGCCTGAAAGTACACAGTAAATTTATTTTCTTCAAAATTGAAAACTTGGGGGACGGCTCCGTAATAATTCCCCATATCACCCCATGTCCAAGAGTCTGGAATTTGGTTAAACGAATTTAGATTCTTTAATCGAATCTGGCCTTGAATCTGTCGGATTCCCAAACTTTTCAACGAACTAATCAGTTGTGCAATAGGATCAAGGTTAGGCCATCTGGAGGAACCAAGCGTCGGGTCGCCACTTCCCTGAATGACCAAGTCGCCCCACAAGGTTTTCTCCTGGATACTACCCGTATGGTAAACGGGTGTCTGAAAACGATAAGCGGAACCCAACTTCTGTTTGGCAAATGCCACCGACACAATCTTCCAAGTGGAGGCGGGCGAAATCCATTCGGTACCGCGGTGTTGGAAAACTTCCCGCCCGGTATCCATTCGACGTATCGAGGCCGCAACAGGGAATGCCTGCTGGTCGATTAGTTGTGGGATTGAATCTTGCCAGAAGATAGAAGAAATAAAAAGGAAGGTGGATTTTAACATAGGGAATCAACGAATGAGGCAATAAAAAGCTTTTTTATATTGTTATCTTTGCGCTCTTTTTAGGTAAAAATAATAGTTGGAAGCGATTCCAGTAGAATATATTTCATGAAATTAACTTTTTTTGGTGCAGCAAGGCAGGTGACAGGCAGCATGTTCATGCTCGAATTAGAGGACGGTTATAAAATATTAATTGATTGCGGGACCAATCTGGATACCCAAGATAAGTTCGATAAACGAGAACAAAACTCGTTTGGTCTTTTTCCTTTCGATGCTTCTTTGGTTAATACAGTTGTATTGACCCACGCACACATCGATCATTCTGGTCAAATACCCAACTTGTATAGGGAAGGATTTGAGGGGCAAGTACTTTGTACCAATCCGACAATGGAGTTAACGGAGTTGTTGTTACATGATGCAGCAAGTATCAATGCCAAAAAGCATAAATCGATTCAAAAAAGTAAGAGAAGGTCGAAAAAATTGAAGTCAGTGGACAGTGAAGATCTCTATTTTAGCCGTCAGGTTGACGAGGCTTTGTCCAACTTTGTTCCGATTGCTTTCGGTAAAAAATTCAAATTCCACGAATCGGCTTCCATAACCCTGTACCCAGCGGGTCATTTACTGGGAGCAGCGCATGTAGTTTTTGAGGTGATCGAGCAAGGAGTCCGAAAAACAATCGGTTTTTCAGGGGATATTGGTCGGAAAAACTACCCCTTATTAGTAGATCCTGAACCTATGCCCCCTGTAGATTATCTGGTTATGGAGACGACCTACGGGGATCGATACCACCAAGATAAAGAAAGACCCGTGGAAGCACTAGGTCGAATCATTCAGTCTGCTTGCATTGATAAGCCAGGTCGATTGATCATCCCCGCCTTCAGCGTAGGAAGAACCCAAGCTATGTTGTACACATTGAATCAATTGTATAGCCAAACCAATATCGAGCCAATCAAAGTCTTTACGGATAGTCCACTCGGAAAAGCTTCGACCAAAGTCTACGAAAAATACCATCGATTACTTAATCAAGAAGCACAATCCTTTAAAAAGGAAGAAGAGCAACTTTTTGATTTTGAAAACTTACATTATATCGAGTCGACCGAGGAAAGTAAAGCATTATCCAATCATACTGAGCCATGCATTATTTTGTCATCTTCCGGAATGGTGCAAGGAGGTAGAGTGGAGTATCACATTGAGAAAAACATTGAAAACCCTTATGCCACAATTCTGATGATTGGCTATGCGACAGAGGGTACGATAGGTCATAAATTATTGAATCGAGAGCAAAAGGAACTGACGATAAACCATAACAAACTGGTGATTCAAGCCGACATTCAAAAAATTGATGTCTTTTCGGGGCATGGAGATTTGAATGATTTAATTAATTTTGTCGATCGACAACCGCGTGAAACCTTGAAAAAAGTCTTTTTAGTGCATGGAGAATTGACCTCTATGGAAAATTTTAAGGGAATATTAGAGGAAAAGGGATACAATCAAGTTTGTATTCCAGACTATTTTGACTCATTCACGCTTTAACCATTAACCACGATTGATGAGAACCTTACTCGAATTCGAAAAGCCAATTGCGGATCTAGAAGCAAAACTGGAGGATATGAAGCGTTTGGCCGCTCAAAATAATGTGGATGTAAGCGATGCGGTACGAACATTGACCGACAGCATCGAGGAACTTCGAAAAGAAACCTTCCAAAATTTAACACGTTGGCAGCGTGTCCAGCTTTCTCGTCATCCGGATCGTCCGTACACATTGGATTACATCGAACGGATATGCGCTGAATTCCATGAATTACATGGAGACCGTACAGTAAAAGATGACCCTGCCATAGTGGGTGGATTCGCCAACATCGATGGCCAATCGGTGATGGTCATTGGCCAACAAAAAGGTCGGAAAACGAAGGAAAGACAATACCGTAACTTTGGTATGCCCAATCCTGAAGGGTATCGTAAAGCCCTTCGATTAATGAATTTAGCTGAAAAATTTCAAGTTCCAGTGGTCACCTTGATCGATACCCCGGGGGCGTTTCCGGGTCTAGAAGCCGAGGAACGCGGACAAGGAGAGGCCATCGCTCGAAATATCCGAGATATGATGATGTTGAAAGTGCCGGTCATCTGCATTATCATTGGGGAAGGTGCTTCGGGTGGTGCATTGGGCATTGCCATCGGTGATCGTGTTTTGATGCTGGAAAATACCTGGTATTCGGTTATTTCTCCCGAGTCTTGCTCTTCTATATTATGGAGAAGTTGGGATTATAAAGAGCAGGCTGCCGAGGCCCTGAAGTTGACCTCAACCGATATGAAAGAAAACGGTCTTGTGGATGGAATCATTCAAGAACCTTTAGGTGGGGCACATACCGACTGGGATGCTATGTCAAAAACACTACGTCAGGTAATTTTGCAAGAAATCAAAGAGCTACAAAAAATGTCGGCTCAAGAGCGTATTTCGGCACGCATCGATAAGTTTTGTTCCATGGGTGTCTTTATCGAATCATGAGTGCGAAAACCAAAGCGGTCATTTTCGATTTTGGGCATGTCATTATCAATATTGACGTGCCCAAAACGTATCAAGCCTTTGCCGATCTTTGTGGGAAATCGGCGGCCAAAGTCGAACAATTATTTCAAGAAAATCAATTGTTTCGTCGGTATGAAATTGGCTTGTATGATGACGATGAATTTCGGGAGGCCGTTCGCCAAATTCTAGGTTTTCCATTTTCAGATGCGGAAGTGGATGCGGCTTGGAATGCCCTGCTGCTTGATATTCCACCCGCTCGAATCGATTTCTTGCTCGAATTAAAACGGAAAGTTCCCATTTATTTGCTTAGCAATACAAATACACTTCACATTCGCTCAGCGGAGCAAATTTTGCACAAGACAACTGGGATTGCGAGCCTACAGGACCTCTTTACTCATGCTTTTTTTTCGTACGATTTAGGACTTTGGAAGCCTGATCCCGCAATTTATGAGGCCGTTTTGTCTGAACTAGGCCTCTTGGCAGATGAAGTATTGTTTTTAGATGACAACGCCGCCAATGTGGAGTCGGCACGCCGGTTGGGGATTCCGACGGAGCACATCATTCCAGGACAATATACCCTGTTGGAGGTAACCTCTTATCCATCTCTAGAGGTATGAAACTAACACCCCTACATATCGTGTTGTTTCTCCTAACCTTTGCAACCACCACATTGGCAGGGGCCGAGTGGGTCATGGGTAAGTCCTTTTTTTACCATTGGAATGAAATGGGATGGGGCGAACTAAAACGGGGATTACCGTATGCCGCAGCCTTTCTGGGTTTTTTAACGGTCCATGAAATGGGTCATTTTTTGGTGGCAAGATGGCGAAAAATCCAGGTAACTTGGCCTTATTACATCCCGTTTTGGATCGTGATCTCGACATCGATAGGTACGTTAGGTGCGTTTATTCGAATCAAAAGTAAAAATTTATCTAGAACCGATTATTTCGATATTGGGGTTGCGGGGCCCTTGGCCGGATTTGTCATTGCCTTGGGGGTTACGTGGTATGGTATGACCCATTTACCTCCTTTGGATTATGTCCTATCCATTCATCCAGATTACATTGCACTGGGTGATGATTACCGACAAATTTTAAGCCGACTTCGTCAACCCCAGGAGGTGATTCAATTAGGTGATAATTTACTCTTTTATATTTTTAGAGAATACGTAGCAGATCCTGCGCTGTTCCCACATGCCTATGAGGTAATTCACTATCCTTATTTATTGGCAGGGTATTTGGGTTTATTTTTTACTGCCTTGAATCTACTACCTATTGGGCAGCTCGATGGGGGGCATATTTTATATGGATTAATTGGCCCCAGAGCTTTCCAAATCGTTTCACCCTTGCTTTTCACGGGGTTGGTATTTTATTCCGGTTTGGGATTGTTTACCGTGGAGGAATTTCAAACCATCGACCGAGATGCCTATTGGGAACTTTGTGGTTATTTTCTGCTATACCTTTATTTTATATACCTTTGTTTCTCTCGCATTACTTCCCAATGGATTACCAATGTTTTGATTAGCCTAGTCGTCGTCATCGGTCAGTTAACTCTTCAACACATAGAACCAACCTGGACTGGATATGCTGGATTTTTGATGTTTGGTTTTTTGCTTGGACGTGTCTTGGGTGTACACCACCCCACAACCACCCAAAATAGACCCCTTTCCTGGTGGCGACAAGTTTTGGGTTGGATCAGTATGTTGATATTCATCCTTTGTTTTAGTCCCAATCCTCTGATTTAATCTTCATGATCAATGCAATTTTCAGGGCGATCTTCTTTCTTTCTGGTTGGAAGATTACAGGCCATACCCAACATTCCTTTTCCAAGGGCGTCTATGCCGTTTGTCCCCATGCCTCTTGGATCGATTTTTTGGTTGGTCTAGGGACCCGTGCAGCCCTGCGTTACCCAATAGGTTATTTAGGAAAAGAAGAGCTTTTTAAACCCCCTTTCGGATTTATTTTTCGGTGGCTTGGAGGACGACCCGTCAAACGAAATCAAAAAAGTAATTTGGTCGCAAGTCAAGTGGCTGCGGTACGCGAAGCAGATCAGTTCCTATTTGCCTTGGCTCCAGAAGGTACTCGGGGGGATGTCGGCAAATTACGGACAGGTTTTTATTTTATGGCGTATGAGGCCGGAATCCCGATTTTTCCTGTAGCGTTTGACTACGGGCGGAAAGAAGCACGTTTTGCCCCCCCTTTCTTTCCAACAGGTGATTTTGAACAGGATATGAAAACCTATTTTGTCCCATTTTTTGAGGATGTTCAGGGCATCAAAAAGACTTGGATTCAAAATTATAGAAACGGAAAATTTGATGGGTAGGCTCAACACCCTACCTTTGTTCACCCATACGCTTTCAAATATATGCATCAAGATACCCAACTCATTCGTATTCAGACGCCTCGAACCGATTTTCGGGAACATTCTACGCCGCTATTTTTAACCTCCAGCTTTTGCTTTGAAGACGCTCAACAAGGAATGGATCTATTCAACGAGACGTTGGAGGGAAACATCTATTCCCGTTTTTCCAATCCTACCGTACAAGAATTTGTCGACAAGGTATGTATGCTCGAAAAATGTGAGGATGGTATAGCTACAGCCACAGGAATGGCCGCCGTATTTGCTGGTATGGCTGCACATGTAAGTGCGGGAGACCATATCCTTTCATCACGAGCTCTTTTTGGGTCAGCACATCAGATTATAACTCAGATTTTATCCAAATGGGGGGTGACATACACCTACCTAGATGCCACGGCCACCCAGGCAGAATGGGAAGCCGCGGTTCTGCCCAATACCAAAATGATCTATTTGGAGACACCCTCCAATCCAGGTTTAGAAATTATTGACATGGCTATGGTGGGCGAAATTGCCAAAAAACATCAATTGATTTATTTTGTCGATAACTGCTTCGCCACGCCGCTTATTCACCAACCAACTGACTTTGGAGCCAATTTGGTGGTTCATTCGGCCACCAAATTCATGGATGGGCAAGGCCGTGTATTGGGAGGTATTGTCACGGGGACCAAAGAATTGATTGCCCCCATTCGCTTCTTTTGCCGTCATACAGGGCCCTCGATGTCGCCATTCAATGCTTGGACCTTGAGCAAGAGTCTTGAAACTTTGTCGCTTCGCATGGAAAGACATTGTGCAAATGCCTGGGCATTGGCACAAGCCTTGGAAACGATTCATGGGATCGGACAAGTGAAATATCCATTTCTGCCCTCTCATCCTCAATTTGAACTGGCAAAAAAACAAATGAAAGCCGGGGGAGCCATGCTAACCTTTTGTTTAGATGGAACATTTGAGCAGGTTGTTCAGTTTACTAAGTCATTGACCATCCCTAGCTTAACTTCCAATTTGGGTGATTCTAGGACGACCATAACCAATCCCGCTACCACTACACACGCTCGGTTGTCTTTAGAAGACAAAGAACGGGTTGGAATTTGGCCTACACTCATGCGTGTTTCGGTAGGGTTGGAAAATATTGATGATTTAATCCAGGATTTCCGCCAAGCCGCCCACGCGACCTATGGAAGCTAAATGAATAATTCGGTGAATTTTGATTTGACTATTTTAGGGACGGGTTCCGCAAGCCCACAACTGGATCGGAATCCGTCTGCCTGTATTGTGTCTCTTGATACAGACCTCTTGTTGATCGATTGTGGTGAGGGGACGCAATATAGATTGTTGGAACATAAAGTAAAACACAATCGGATTCGGCACATTTTGATTAGCCATTTACACGGGGATCACTATTTCGGATTGATCGGCCTATTGTCAAGTTTTAATCTAGCCCGAAGAACCGAACCCCTCACCCTGATTGGTCCGCCGGGACTCAATGAAATTTTATCCATTCAGTTCCAATATTCTGAGACGGATTTATGCTATGACCTCGAATTCATTGAGACTCGTCCTCAGGAATCATCTCTAATACTGGACCATCCTCGATTTACCATCGAAACCATTCCGCTCTCTCACCGAGTTCCTTGTAACGGATATTTAATTCGAGAAAAAACCAGTAAACGAAAAATAAAAAAAGAGGTTCTTCCACCGAATCTACCCATTCCTTATATTAAATCCCTAATTGATGGTGTGGATGTGCAGGATGAACGTACAGGGGAGGTCTTCAAAGTAGAAGACTTGACGATTCCCGCCCCACCGGCTCGATCATTTGCCTATTGTTCTGATACCCAGTATTTACCCTCCTTGATTGACGTGGTTCGGGGTGTCGACCTACTGTATCACGAAGCGACGTTTGATGATGCTTTGGTAGACCGAGCCGCTAAGACCTTTCATTCCACAGCACGACAGGCTGCCACCATCGCGCAAGCAGCTGGTGTCGGGCAATTGGTTATTAGTCATTTTTCCTCTCGCTATAAGTCGCTTGACTCTCATTTAAGTGAGGCGAAATCTGTATTTCCCAATACCCTATTGGCAGAGGAAGGACTCACTGTTTCAATAGGAAATTCTCAGCTCTAAATCGGATAATTTTAATTTTTTATTGAAATAAAAGGTGATTTTCAGAATCTTTTCAGGAACAAAGTCTATATAAATAATAGATTATATATATTTGTTTAAAAAAAAGATTTTCCCATGCGCAGTTTTGATACGGAAATAGATAATCCATTGGTTGAGCGAGATATTCTAGATTTAGCTGAGAAGATTCGCGCTTTTCGGGAGGGAACCCTTCACGAGGACAAATTTCGAAGTTTGCGTTTAGCCCGTGGTGTATATGGCCAAAGACAGGCCGGAGTACAAATGGTTCGGATAAAACTTCCCTACGGGAAGATGACTTTTGCTCAATGGCAGAGGATTGCTGACATTTCGGATGAGTACTCCAATGGAAACCTACACTTGACGACACGTCAAGATATCCAAATTCATTTTGTTAGCCTTGACCGGACCCCAGAGCTTTGGGCTAAACTTGAGCGTGATCAAATTACCCTACGGGAGGCATGTGGAAACACCGTTCGCAACGTAACCGCTTCTGAGAGAGCCGGGATTGATCCCGAGGAGCCTTTTGATGTCATTCCAATGGCTCATACGATTTTCCAATATTTTTTGCGCAATCCAATTTGCCAGGAAATGGGGCGTAAAATCAAAATTTCAGTTTCTAATTCCGAAAAAGACTCTGCGCTTTCCTTCATGCACGACATTGGGTTGGTGCCGAAATTGGATGAACAAGGTCGCCGAGGGTACCGAGTGATGATTGGCGGTGGGTTGGGAGCTCAACCCCGTTTGGCAGATCAAGCTTTTGAATTTCTCCCAGAAGAAGAAGTCGTTCCCTTCATTGAGGCACTCCTTCGGGTTTTTGACCGCCAAGGGGAGCGTATTTCTCGCGCCAAAGCACGCCTGAAATTTTTGTTAAATAAAGTAGGGTTTGATACGGTCATGCAGTGGATCGAAGAGGAAAAAACAGCATTACCTTCTCTTCAAGTGCCTGTTTCAACCATCGATACTTCGTGCGATCTTCCCACTCAATTTTGGGATGGCCCAGAGCCTGAAACAGAGGAATACAAAACTTGGAGAAATACCAATGTTTTTTATCAGAAACAAGAGGGCTATGCAGGGGTTTACATTCGGGTCCTACTTGGAAATATATCATCTAACCTTTCTCGTCAGATTCTTTCAGAACTAAAGGGATACGTTGGGGATGATATCCGGGTAACCATTCACCAAGGACTATTTCTTCGTTTTGTTCCACTTCAAAACCTACCGTATGTATATCAAGTACTTGAAAAGGCCGGACTTTCAGAACCCGGTGCCAATAGTACGGCCCATATCACGGCTTGTCCTGGAACCGACACCTGCAATCTGGCAATCGCAGATAGTACCCATAGTACACAGGTTTTAGAGAAAGTCATCACCGAAGAATTTCGCGATTTTATATACGACCAAGATATTAAAATTAAAATTTCTGGTTGTATGAATTCGTGCGGGCAACATGGGATGGCGCATATTGGTTTCCACGGTTCTTCTTTGAAAGCTCCCGATAAACGTGTTTTGCCCGCTCTGCAAGTCTTATTAGGTGGGGGTCCCTTGGGAGATGGTCAAGGTCGAATGGCCGAAAAAATCATTAAAGTGCCAACCAAGCGAGGTCCTCAAGTACTTAGATCCCTTTTAGGTGATTATGAAGAAAATCGGTTGGAAGGGGAATATTTCCATGCATATTATGATCGACAAGGCAAAAATTATTTTTATGAATTGCTAAAGCCGCTCGCTTCCTTGGAGTCGATTGTGGAGGATGATTTTATCGACTGGGGACATGAAGAGACATTTTCCACCGCTATAGGAGTAGGGGAGTGTGCTGGGGTATTGGTCGACTTAGTGGCTACTCTTTTGCTTGAATCCGTCGAGAAGTTGGATTGGTATCAGGAAGCCGTCAAACAAGAGGCCTGGTCGGATGCCATTTACCATGCCTATTCCGCCCAAGTGAATGCGGCCAAAGCATTATTACTTGATCGAGACATTCAATGCAGCACTCAAGGAAAAGTGATACAATCCTTTGACGAGTCTTACCCTGAGTTTGGAGGGGATTGGGCAGTGAAAATTTTGACGATCAATCAAAATCCCCCTTCCCAAACTTTTGCTTTAACGTATGGCCAACAGGCGCATGAGTTTGTTTCATTGGCTCGCCAGATTCGCGAAAAACAATTCTCCTCATGAAAAGTTACAAAACACCTCGATTAACGGTGGTTGGTGCCGGACCGGGTGATCCCGAACTGATCACTCTAAAAGCTATCCGAGCTTTACGAGAGGCAGATGTGGTCTTGTATGACGCTCTAGCTAATCCAGAACTTTTGGACTATTGTTTACCAACGGTAGAGCGAATTTTTGTTGGGAAAAGAGGACATGAGCCGTCCATTAGTCAAGATTCGATCAATTTTATGATCGTCGAAAAAGCCTTTGAAAAAGGCCATGTTGTTCGATTAAAGGGGGGGGATCCCTTTGTCTTTGGTCGAGGTAATGAAGAAATCCAATATGCCAAGCACCGTGGTTTGCTGACTGCCTATGTGCCTGGTATTTCGAGCATCCAATCCCCTGGGTTCTTGGATGTGCCACTCACGGCTCGTGGCCATGCCGAGGGATTTTGGGTACTTACCGGCCACAAAGCAGACGGTAACCTTACGCGTGATTTAGTCTTAGCAGCTCAGTCCAAATCAACCGTGCTTATCTTAATGGGAATGCGTAAATTGCAGTTGATTCAGACCATTTACGAAGAACAGGGTCAAGGAAATATGCCAGCAATGATTGTGCAGTCGGCCACCACCGACCAGCAAAAATCGGTGGTGGGTAAAGCGCAGGATTTAGTTAAAATGGCCTTGGATCATGGGCTCTCTAGTCCTGCCATTATTATTCTGGGTCATGTAATTCATGCGATCGACAAACAACCATTAGACCAGTATTTTCAGGACCTTTATTCTTAAAATCAATTGATTATGCAATCGGATGAAAACGTACAGGGGTTAGAGGGATTGGCGATTTTATCGCGTAAATACCCCGGCGAAATTGTTTTCTCAACTTCCTATGGGCAGGAGGATCAGGTCATCACCGACTACATTGCTCGCCACAATCTACCGATATCCATCTTTACTTTGGATACTGGACGATTGTTCCCTGAAACATACGAGTTAATGGATAAAACTCGTGTTCGTTATAAAATTCCAATTCAGGTAATGGCGCCCAATACGGGTTTGCTTGAAGAGCTCACCACTCAAAAAGGATTTCATAGCTTTTATGAATCCGTTGAAAATAGAAAGGAATGCTGTCGAATTCGTAAAATTGAACCTCTACGACGTGCCTTAACTGGCAAAAAAGTGTGGGTGACAGGCCTTCGAGCAGAGCAATCGGAGAATCGACAAACCATGAAAGCATGGGAGTGGGATCCCGGCTTTGAGCTTCATAAATTTAATCCGTTAATGGATTGGACATTAGAGGAAGTGGTTGAGTATATTGAACAAAATCGAGTACCAGATAACCCATTGCATCGGAAAGGTTTTGTAAGTATTGGTTGTGCACCATGCACCCGAGCGATTCAACCCGGGGAACACCCGCGAGCTGGCCGATGGTGGTGGGAGGATTCTAAAAAAGAATGTGGATTACACGCTGGATAAATATATATGATGACGTTAAAAAACGAAAAAGAAAGTACGCTTTCTGCGATTCATACCTCGTTCCCAAGACAGTTGGAGGATGAGGCCATTTACATTTTAAGGGAAGTAGCGGCTCAATTTGAACGGCCCGCTATTTTATTCTCAGGAGGAAAAGACTCCATTACTGTGGTTCGATTGGCTCAAAAAGCCTTCTTTCCTGCCAAAATTCCTTTTACCTTATTGCATGTAGATACGGGGCATAATTTCCCGGAAACAATCCAATTTCGAGATGAGCTGGTGGCTAGCCTCGGAGTAGAATTGCACGTTCGGTATGTCGAGGAATCGATCCGACAAGGAAAAGTAAAAGAGGAAACGGGTAAATATGCCAGTCGAAACGCACTCCAAACGGTCACCCTGCTGGATGCCATCGAAGAGTTTAAGTTTGATGCTTGCATTGGCGGGGCGAGACGTGATGAAGAAAAAGCAAGAGCCAAAGAACGAATATTTTCTGTGAGGGATGATTTTGGACAGTGGGATGCTAAAAAGCAAAGACCAGAGCTGTTTGAAATGTTGAATGGGCGGATCGACCTCGGTGAAAATGTACGGGTATTCCCTATTTCAAATTGGACGGAATTGGATGTATGGAATTATATTAAGGAAGAGGGCTTGGCGATTCCTTCCATCTATTTCTCCCATCAGCGCCAAGTATTTGATCGTGATGGGATGATTTGGTCGGATTCCGAATTCATCAATAAATCGGAGGATGAAGTTCCTTATGAGGCGACTGTTCGGTTTCGAACCGTGGGTGATATGACCTGTACTGCGGCGGTAGCCTCTGAAGCCACCTCCATTGATCAAATTATTGAAGAAATTTTGGCTGCCGAAATTTCAGAACGTGGGGCACGGATCGATGATAAACGGTCGGAGGCCGCAATGGAAAAACGTAAACAACAAGGATACTTCTGATAACATGGATATATTAAGAATAGCTACCGCGGGTTCAGTGGATGATGGGAAGAGTACATTGATAGGAAGGTTACTCTACGAAACGAAATCCATCACCCAAGATAAAATTGAGGCCTTGGAAGCCGCTAGCAAACGGAAAGGTCTGGATTTTGTCGATTTATCACTGCTAACAGATGGTCTAATTGCCGAAAGAGAGCAAGGTATTACCATAGATGTGGCACATATTTATTTTAATACAGCGCGGCGCAAATACATCATAGCGGATACGCCCGGACACATAGAATATACCCGAAATATGGTGACTGGGGCTTCTAATGCTCAAGTTTCCATCATTTTGGTGGATGCCCGGCTGGGATTAAGTGAGCAAACCAAGCGCCACTTTTACATTGCCCAATTGCTCCGAATTCCCGAAGTAATTGTTGCGGTCAATAAAATGGATTTGGTAGGATATGATGAAAATGTGTTTCAACAAATCATTGCCGACTTCAAAAAGACGTGCGACCAAATAGGTTTCGATGGACAGCAAGTCCGTTTTATTCCTTTATCCTCTCTGTATGGAGAGAATATGGTAGTTACTTCCGATAAAATGCCTTGGTACCAAGGGGATTCCCTTTTGGATATTCTCGAGTCACTACCACCGCAAGGGGATTTGTATTATCATAAGCCTGCTCGCATGGGTGTTCAGTGGGTTATTCGACCCAAAACAGACGCCTACCATGATTACCGAGGGTATGCAGGCCGTATTTCATCCGGGGTATTTAAATCAGGGGATACGGTGATTTCGTTGCCCTCCGGACAAGAAAGTACCATTGATCGCATCGAAAAGTTTGGTGAAGACATTTCACAAGCCCAAGTGGGGGATTCGGTTGTTATAACCCTCACCTCCGATATCGATGTGAGTCGTGGGAATATGTTGGTTAAGAAAGAGGAGGATTTACCCTGGCAAACCAAACAGTTGACCGCCGAGATCTGTTGGCTTGATCACCAACCCCTTGTACCAGGTAAGACGTATCTCATTCAACATGGTATAAATAGGCAAAAAAGTAAAATAATTTCTTTGAATTCCCTTTTGGAAATGCCATCTTTGGTACGCAAAGATTCTCCCAATCAGCTGGCACTGAACGAAATAGGACAGGTTCAATTGAAACTCGGGAATCCTGTTTTCGTCGATACGTATGCAAATAACCCCCGCAATGGTGCCTTTATCTTAATCGACGAACAATCCAATTCGACTGTTGGCGTCGGCTTTGTCGAGGCAGGCATATAATACTATTTTTCAATAGTTTAGGGTTTAGTGAAAAGGCAGCCAAAATTTTGGCTGTCTTTTTTATGTGTTGCGCACGTAGCTTCCTAAAACCTTAATGTAGTTTTTGTACTTTTTGGCCGCCTTCTTGAAGTGATCGTCCTCATGATATCCCAAAAGCTCAATAAAAAACCAAAAATTAAAGTCTTCGTCTCCTTTGTACGGTCTACTTTCAATTTTGGTCAGGTTAATTCCTGCTTTCTTAAAATCTTGAAGGAAACTGGCTAATACACCGGGTTGATCGGTGTCAGGCAGACGAACGATGATAGTGGTTTTATCATGACCACTTGGCTGATTAACAAAATCCTTGGATAAAATGAAGAAACGTGTTCTATTTTGATTATTATCCTCAATGTTTTTAAACAAAACGGGTAAAGAGAATAACTTAGCCGCAATCTCTGAACAGATAGCCGCGCTTTCAGGATCTTCAGCTGCTAATTTAGCCGCTTTCGAAGTCGACTCCACCTGTATTTCCTCTACTGTGTGCTGTTCAAAATATTTATTTAAAAATCCACGGCATTGGCGGAAGGCAATATCTTTGGAATAAATCCTTTTTATTTTATCAGGTGATTCCGCTTCGGTAGCCAATGTAAAATGAACCGGAATTTTAAGTTCAGAAACAATACTGACTTGCATTTCATTGAGCAAATCAACTGTCTCATAGACAATTCCTTCCTGATTGTTTTCAATGGGAATGACACCAAACTTGGCTCTTCCAGTTTCAACTGCTTCAAACACAGACCGAATCGTAGGAAGGGTCATGTATTCTCCCAAAGCACCGAAACGACTTTCGGCCGCTTGATGAGTGAAGCTTCCTTCAGGCCCGAGATAGGCAACCCGTTCGGGAAGTTCATAATGCCTAGCAGCCGCAAAAATCTCCAAAAAGATGGCCTCAATGGCCTGAGGTGTCAGCGGGCCTTCATTTAATTTCTTCATTCGGTCCAGGATGAATTTCTCACGCTCAGGACGGTATATCACAGTTTTGGTGGCACGTTTGATCACGCCCACTTCATGAACCCACTTCATGCGTTCATTTAACAATTTCAGTAGGGCCTCATCGATTTGATCGATTTGGGTTCTGATTTCTTCTAAGGTCACGAATTTTTTGGTTAATTGAGATTTAGGAAAGGGGTTCAGGTTGCAAACGGGGGTCTTCCTCGACAATATCGACTTCGAAGCGAAGATTTTCAATGATGAACTTTTGACGCTCTGGTGTATTTTTACCCATATAATAAGAGAGCACCTTGGGAATAGAGGATTCTTTTTCCAAAATTACCGGATCTAATTTGATATCTGGACCGATAAATGCTTCAAACTCATTGGGAGAAATCTCTCCCAAACCTTTAAATCGAGTAATTTCAGGTTTATTTCCCAAGGCACGAACGGCCTCTAATTTCTCTTCCTCTGAATAGCAATATCGTGTTTCCTTTTTGTTTCGAACCCGAAATAACGGAGTTTGAAGGATGTACAAATGACCAGCCCGAACTAAATCAGGAAAAAACTGCAAAAAGAAAGTTAATAACAACAACCGAATGTGTGCCCCGTCCACATCAGCGTCAGTGGCAATCACGATTTGGTTGTACCGTAGTCCGTCCAAACCTGCCTCAATGTCTAGTGCATGTTGAAGTAAATTAAATTCTTCATTTTCGTACACAATCTTTTTAGATAACCCGTGGCAGTTCAAAGGCTTTCCCCGAAGACTAAATACGGCTTGAGTTTCAGGGTTTCGAGCTTTGGTGATTGAACCCGATGCCGAGTCACCTTCTGTAATGAAAAGGGTCGTATTGAGACGATGTTCATATTTCTCATCTCCTAAATGAAACCGACAATCTCGCAACTTTTTATTGTGTAAATTGGCTTTTTTTGCGCGCTCGTTCGCTAATTTTTTTATGCCAGACAATTCTTTTCTTTCTCGCTCCGACTGTTCAATCCGTTTTTTAAGGGCCTCTTTAACCGCTGGATTCATGTGGAGGTAGTCGTCTAGTTTTTGTTTAATGAATTCATTAACGAATGTACGGATGGTCATTGACTCGGGGTCTGGAGATACCGTTACAGACCCTAATTTTGTCTTGGTTTGAGATTCAAACACAGGCTCTTGCACTCGAACAGAAATAGCTCCAATGACCGCTTGGCGAACATCCTCAGGGGCATAGTCTTTTCCATAGTGCTCTCGAACAGTTTTCACTAAAGCTTCTTTGAACGCCGATAAATGGGTACCCCCTTGAGTTGTATTTTGACCGTTGACAAAAGAGTAATATTCCTCTCCATATTGATTGCTATGGGATAGCGCTATCTCAATATCTTCTCCTTTTAAATGAATGATCGGGTAACGGAGTGTTGACTCATCCGTTTTTCTTCTTAAAAGGTCCAATAATCCATTTTGAGAGATGTATTTCTGCTTATTGAACTGCAAAGTCAAACCTGCATTTAGAAAGCAGTAATTCCACAGCATGTTTTCGACAAACTGTGGGATGTAATGATAATTTTTAAATATTGTGCCATCGGGTTCAAAGACAACCAACGTACCATTTTTTTCGGCAGAGGGCTCAATTGGAGATTGTTCAATCAATACTCCTTGATGGAAACTAGCCCAAGCCGATTGACCATCCCGAAATGCCTGCACCCGGAAAAAACTAGATAATGCATTCACCGCTTTGGTCCCTACTCCATTCAAACCTACCGATTTTTGAAAGGCGGAACTGTCGTACTTGGCTCCAGTATTAATCTTGGAGACAACATCCACCACTTTTCCAAGTGGAATACCCCGTCCGTAATCTCGGACTTCCACACGGCCCTCCTCCATTTTAATGTCAATGGATCGCCCATAGCCCATGGCATATTCATCAATACAATTATCGATTACCTCTTTGAGAAGTACATAGATGCCATCGTCAGGGGAGGATCCATCCCCCAGTTTTCCGATGTACATACCCGGGCGCAATCGAATGTGCTCTTTCCAGTCAAGGGATTTTATACTGTCTTCGTTGTAAGTGGACTCTTGCTGGTTTGCCATACGGTTCTAAAGCTTCAAAGTTTAGTTCGATATGCAAAATAAGGACAATTCATGAAATCTTCCATGATAATGCAGTTTGATCCCGAAAAAACAGGTCAAATTTAACTTGAAATTGAACACGAACCGGATTTTTTGAGACACGTCCCAAGGAAAGACAAAATTTGTGCGTTAATTTGCAGTTGTATTGTTAAAAAAACTGACTTATTGGGAGGTTTACATCTGTATACCTGTTCAATACCGCATATCGATGAAAAAGTTTTTAACCACCTCTTTGGCCTCACTATTTGCCTTGGCTGCATTGGCCCAAAATCTGCCCTTGCAAAACATTCCTCAAACGGTGCCGGCACCGGCTCAATCTCCGTTTAATGGACCTGCGAGAACCAGTGTTTCCTCCTCAGGATCCGACAGCAGAACTTTGGAACTCACCCCAGAGGAATTGAAAAGTAAGGCGAAAGAAGATTCCATTCGACTGGAAAAAGAAAAGGAATTAGCTACGCAAAAAGCCAAATCTGAGTTCAGAAAACGGATCGTGGGGTATTCTATATTCAATGATGCCCGTTTTGAAAATAATCTCTTGGCTAACGTACCAACTCCCAAAAACTATGTGTTGGGTACGGGAGACAAGTTAACTATTGACATCTACGGCTATGCCCAAGCTACCTACCAGGCGGTGGTGACACCCGATGGCTTCATTAGTCTTCCTAAAGCCGGACTAATTTCGGTGGCTGGTATGACCATCGAGTCGGCTAAAACTCGCATAGCCTCAAGCTTGAGTCGATTTTTCCCAGGTTTAGGTACTAGCCCAGGATCCAATTCGACGCTGAACATATCGTTGAATAACATTCGGGGCATTAAAGTTCAAGTAATTGGTGAAGTGGTTGCTCCGGGATCTTATACGGCTACCTCATTGACCACAATGTTGAATGCCCTATATGCTGCTGGTGGACCCAATGAAATCGGCTCATATCGGCAGATACAATTGATTCGCCGCGGGGAAGTCGTCAATACCCTGGATTTATATGAACTGATTCTAAATGGGTATGCTAAGTCGGACTTTGTTCTCCAAGACCAAGACGTGATTCAGGTCCCACCTTATGTCTCTCGGATTGCCGTGGAGGGTTTAACCAAACGTGTGGGTTTGTTTGAACTTTTACCGAATGAATCCCTGTCTGATTTGATCAAATTCGCCGGTGGTTTCAACCAGTTTGCCTATACACACCGAGTAAAAGTTTACCGTGTAACCCCCCGCGAATTTAAAATCAATACCGTACCTTCTGATCAGTTTGCTATGTTTCAAATGGCAAACGGAGATTCGCTGGTGGTAGATCGGGTTATCAATCGATTCGAGAACCTAGTGACGATCAACGGTGCAGTGTTTAGACCGGGAGAGTATTCTTTAGATGATTCACCTACTTTGTTAAAATTAATCGAATCTGCTGAGGGTCTTCGAGAAGATGCATTTTATGGAAGAGTAAGTGTGATCCGGACTGAAGATAACCTACGAACTAGTAATCTTTCCGTTAATTTAGCTGATTTACAGACAGGTAAGGTCCCCGATGTCCCGTTGAAACGATTGGATGAGGTATTTGTCCCATCGGTTTTTGATATGTCAGAAAACTCAAGCATTCGGGTTTATGGAGCCATCAACAATGCCGATGCGACAGCCGGAGTGATACTTCCTTTTGTCAAAGATCAGACCATTGAGGATGTATTGGTTAAGGTAGGTGGATTGACTGAGGCCGCTTCTTTGTCTCGAATCGAACTGGTTCGAAGAAAACGAAATGTGGATCCAACACAAGCAGGAGCCCAAATTTCAGACATTTTTTATTTCGATATCAACCAAGATTTAAGTGTCTCTCGTGAAGCTCAAAAATTCAAATTACTTCCATTTGATGAGATTTTCGTTCGGAGCTCCCCCAATTACAGTCGCCAACTTTTTGTCAATATCGAGGGAGAAGTGTTATATCCAGACAAATACGCTATCCAGAAAAAAGATGAAAAAATCTCTGATTTGATTTTAAGAGCAGGTGGTATGACCCCACTGGCCTACATTGATGGTGCCACACTTTTACGCAAAGTGCAATTGAGTGAAGCAGAAATTGAAATGCGTCGAAAAACCATTTCAGATCTGACGATTTCAGCACAAAGTACCCAACCCATTCAGGCCGAGGAACTCTCACCTGAAAAGCAGGAAGCTATTGGAATTAATCTCCGCAAAATCCTGGCCGAACCAGGTTCGCAAGAAGATATGATTTTACAGGAAGGAGATGTTATTCGTATTCCCAAGCGTTTGGAAACCGTTCGTATTCAAGGGGAGGTATTATTTCCCACCTCTGTAAAATACAATGGCTCGAATTTACGTGCGTATATTTCTAAATCAGGTGGATTTACCAAAAAATCCCTACGTTCCAAGGCATTTGTTTTGTATGCCAATGGTTCTGTGGACCGAACGCGTCGATTCCTTTTTGTGCATGTGTACCCCAGAATCGAACCAGGTTCAGAGATCATTATTCCACAGAAAATCATGAATACGCAACAGCAACTCAATCAGTTCCAAAATATTTTAACGACATTGGGAGCAACCTTGACGTCCATAACGACCATTTTCCTGTTGACTCGTTCTTTAAATCCTAGCTCATCGAACTAAATGAATCCTGTTATTTTACAAGAAGAACAACTATCGACTCGTGACTTGATTCTTAAAATTATCAAGCGCATCAAGCGTATGATGGTCTATTGGCGGTTTGTCGTGGTCTGTACGCTTTTGGGTGGCATGATTGCGTTCTCGATGGATCTCATCAATAAAAAAGAAGATAAATTTGGAGCTCGACTAGTGTTTAATCTAGAACTTGGGGGTGGGGGTGCCGGTGCAAGTCAGTTAGCTGGCCTTTCTTCTGCCTTTGGTTTTGGAGCGGCTACTCCTCAATCTGGTGACTTATTTACCGGGTCAAACTTCACCGAATTGATCACCTCCCGTGTCGTTTTTGAAAAAGCACTATTAAAAGAAATTGAATTAGGAGGGAAAAAAGAACTGTTCATCAATTATTACAAAGATTCCTCCGATATCAGTCGAACGGTTTGGGGGGGTGGACTCTTTGATGAACCCAATGAGGAAAATATCAAATTTAGGTTCACACCCAAAAAACCAGATCAATTGATTCCAAAAGAAAACACCATTTTGGGTGATATTTACGATAAATTAAAGGCGGAAACTCAAGTCAGTCCTATCACCGGTACAACTTTAACTGAGTTGACTGTCATCTCCAACAACGAGATGCTTTCCAAGCGCTGGGCTGAAGTTTTGATTCAAACCTTTGAAGAGTTTTATAAAGAGGTAAAGACAAAAAAAACAAGGGAAATTTTGGCATTTCAAGAGGATCGGTTGGTTCGGCTACAAAGTCAAATGAACTCCACGGACCGAAAGTTGGCCACGATTTTGTCACAAAGTCAAAATGTGGTTGACCCGTCGGGTACTATGGTGCAAGAACAGACTAGACGAAGCAATTCCTTTTATTCTCAGCAATATTTGGCGCAGCTTTCAGTGGTAGATAATTTACGAAACACCTTGATCAATCAAACGCCGATCTTAACCATCGTGGAGCCCATTCGTTTGCCTTTGGTGTCCTCGCGCTCACTCATTGGAACTACCATGCCTATTGGCGGGGTCATTGGATTTTTCCTTTCTTTCTTGATCATCGCGATTTACTCCATCGTGAAGGATGTTATGGCATCTCTTTGATATAATACAGCAAAACGACGTGAAGATACAGGTAACAAAAACTTTTTTGCCACCTATTGAAGAATATCAAGCTTATGTGGCTAAAATTTGGGAAAACAATTGGTTAACCAACAACGGGCCTTTTGTGATAGAGCTGGAGCAGAAATTGGCAGAGTTTCTCAAGGTGCCATACGTTTTGTTTGTTTCCAACGGAACAATCGCTATTCAATTGGCACTTAAGGCATTGAATATCACAGGAGAAGTGATCACCACGCCATTCTCTTACTGTGCGACCACCACTTCGTTGCTTTGGGAAAATTGCCAACCTGTATTTGTGGATATACATCCTGAAGATCTGAACATCGATGCTTCGCTCATCGAATCAAAAATCACTTCCCAGACTCAAGCCATTTTAGCTACCCATGTTTATGGAAGACCCTGCCAAGTGGAAAAAATCCAAGAAATCGGTCAGAAATATGGAATTCCCGTCTTGTATGATGGTGCCCATGCTTTTGGTTCAACGGTTCATGGCCAACAGGTCCTTTCCTTCGGCGATGTAGCCACCTGTTCTTTTCATGCGACCAAAGTTTTTCATACCATTGAAGGTGGTTGTATTGTTGTGCACGATGAAGCTCTTTACGAGAAATTGAAGCACTACCGAAGCTTTGGGCACAAAAATGATAATTATTTTACCATTGGAATCAACGGAAAAAACTCCGAATTTCATGCGGTCATGGGTTTGACAAACCTACCTCATCTCCCGAGAATTATGGCAGGCAGAAAGGCAGCTATCCAGCGTTACGAAGCGGGTTTGGATTGGTCGGTCTTTAAACAGCCCCATTCTCGATATACCGACTTTACTTACAATCAAGCTTATTTTCCCCTAATTCTGCCCACAGAAGCAATGCTTTTGGAGGCTTTTGATCAATTGGGAAAACTAGATATTGTCCCCAGAAGGTATTTTTATCCTTCCCTCAACGAATTGCCTTATTTGTCATTCCATCAGTCTTGTCCTGTCTCGGAGGATATCTCGAAACGAGTTTTGTCTCTACCTCTTTATGCCGATATTCCTGAAGAGGTGGTGGATCAAGTGGTGACTTGTTTGAACTCAATTGCGACCACATGAGATCCCCCAATTTATCGATTGTCATTGTCAATTATAAAACTCCCGAACTGATCCTCAGGCTACTTGATTCATTACAAATTTGGGTCAAAAGCATTTCTTATGAGGTTATTGTAGTCAATAACGCATCGAAAGGTGACGATGAACAGCTGATTCGATTGGCACATCCCGCCGTCAAATGGTTTGAAACTGGCTATAATGCTGGCTTTGGACGAGCCAACAACCTCGGAATGCGCCACGCCACTGGCGAAATGATTTTACTTTTGAATTCAGATACCTACGCAATTGATGATTCCATCGATCGATGTTTTCATAAATTAAGATCTGAACCTCAAACCATTGCGGCGGGTGCAATGCAGCTCATGCCCGATGGAAGCCCGAGAGCATTTTATCATACCTTTACATTTCAAAGATCATTCTGGATCTTACCCCCTTCAATGGAACCCCTGTTAGAGAGATGGATCCCACAACGGATCTACTCCGACAAGGAGCAGGTTGATTATATCGCTGCTGCATTCTTGATGGTCAAAAAAGAAGGATTTGACCAGACCCAAGGGTTTGATGAAGAGTTTTTTTTATATGGAGAAGATACCGAATGGGGATTTCGGCTTGGTCAACTTGGTAAATTAAAAGTGTACCGAGATGTTGTCATTGTCCATGAAGAGTGGGGGTCAAAGCCGGAGCGCTACGAGCGAGCGAATGAATTTACCCATTTCAATCGATTCGATCCTCAAATCCAATTGTCCAACCTAGTTTGGATTCGGAAACAATATGGTGCATTGCGATTTTTTGCCTTAATGCTTCATTATTGGATATGGATTCCCGTTTTCTTTGGTGTTCGGGTTCTATTGAATCTAAAGGAAGGAAAACTACCTTGGCAAAATCAAAAGAATCAAGTCCGATATGCAAAGATGATTGGATTATTTACTCGGTTCTTCTGGCGAATAATATTAAGAGTACCTACCTTTTACCGACTTGAATCATGAAGAAGGTATTATTTTGCACACCTACAGGAGGGCGTACGGGCTCTGAAATGATGCTGCTTTATCTCATGCAAGCCTTGAGTGAGACCGTACAACCCAGTGTCTATGCTCGGCAGGGTAAAGGGGAGATATTTGAGTCGTACCCTGTTTTTTCAATGCCCAAACGGGGCGATTTTTTAGGACCCCTATATGAAGGAATTTATTTTAAACTCTTCAAAAAGTCATCTGAAAGCGCGTGGATTACCTCGTTGCAGAAAAAATGTACCTTTGACCTTTGGTATCTAAATACCATTCAAATGCACCAGTTAGCTCCATTGGCTGTTGAATTGGGGATCCCGTATTGGGTTCATGTACATGAACTGGTTTCGGTTTACGAGGAAATTCCTTTTAAAAATTTCGAGTTTTTACTTAAACATGCCACTAAAATCATTGCTTGTAGTAAGGCAGTGCAGGATCGTTTGCAGGAAATGGGGTATGCGAACAGTACCCTTTTATACGAAGGTGTCATTACCTCCCATGTTGTTCCCTCAGGGAAAATAGATGTTCGCAAAGAATTGAATATACCGTCCGATCTGTATCTATGGGTAATGTCGGGTACGACTAATTTGCGCAAAGGCTATGATTTAATTCCGGAGGTCTTGGCCCATTTACCAAAAAACCACGGCATTTTATGGGTTGGGGGTGATTCCAAAACAGGTCTGGGGCATTATGTGAAATCGAGTTGCCAGCAAGCCGGTCTATCTTTTTTTCAAGTAGGTCCACAAGTTGACCTATACTACGATTACCTCGATGCTGGCCAAGGGTTTGTGCTTATGTCTCGGGAGGATCCGTTTCCGTTGGTGATGCAAGAAGCTGCTTATCTTGGGAAGTGTATTCTCGGATTTTCTTCCGGGGGGATCAACGAATTTGTTCTACCATCATTTGGCGAAGTCGTTGAAGGAATTCAACCCAAAAGACTAGCTGAGGTGATGACTGCATGGTCAAAACGGTCTGACTTTGGAGAATTTGCCCGGCAACGTGCCTTGGATTTTGATGTAAATCAAAGGAAAAGTGAATTTCAAGCTCTTTTTCAATCATGAAGAAACGCATATTATTCGTCGGACATGATGCCAACCGAGCCGGGGCGCAATTGTTTTTATGGCAAGTGATTCGTCATCTAGCTCCGATGTATGATTGTACTTTGCTATTATTGGGTTCTGGAGAATTATTGGACGACTACAGGCGTGTAAGCACCGTTTTACTTTGGGAAGAAGCAGATCGTTCCAAACCAAAGTGGAACTTAGGTAAAAAAACAGCGCAAACTCGGCTTCAAGGCCAGTCTTTTGATTTGATTTATTTAAATACAATTGCGGTAGCCCGTGCATTTCCTTGGTTGAAATCACATGTGAATGGTCCTGTAGTATGCCATATTCATGAGTTGGAGTTTTCCATCAACTTTTATTCAGATCCTTCAGATCGAGAATTTTTGTGGAAAAATGTGGATCGGTGGATCGGATGTTCGGATGCGGTTTCTCGTTTCATTCGTCCGCAAATCCCTCAAAATATCCCAGTGGATACGGTTCATTCGTTCGTTGACAACGATCTTATAAAAAGCAGGGCGAAGAAGGGTTCTCCGGATGTAAGCAAATCCAGTTTAGGACTTTCCCCGAATCAATTCTTGATAGGTGGTTGTGGTCAAGCCGACTGGAGAAAGGGGATGGATTTATTTCTACAAACAATTTACCATTGTCGAGATCACGAGATTCATTTTGTTTGGATAGGTTTTCCTTCTCAGGGTTTATTTGCTCACCAAATTCAATACGATTTAAAACGTTTGGGCATCGAACATCGAATCACTTTGTTGCCTGTAACGCCACTTTCTGTGGAATGGCTGGCTCAATTGGACTTATTCTTACTAAGTTCCCGGGAGGATCCTTTCCCACTTGTCATGTTAGAAGCTGCATTGGCCAAGGTGCCAATTCTCGGTTTTCAAGGGTCGGGTGGATGTGAGGAATTTGTTCAGTACAATACCGGTTGGACGGTTCCCTACGGAGATAGCTTCGCATTGGCACAAAAAATACTCGAAATTCGATCTAATCAATCAGAACGTAACGAAAAAGGTCAAAACGCACAAAAAGTCGTAGATGACTATTTTCAATTCAATCGATCCATAGAGAAATTAGAATCGATTTTGACTCAAACCATGATCTCATGAAAATCATATTCACGCTTTGTTCAGTAAACTACCTTGCCCAAGCACATACCCTGGGCATGTCTCTGGCAAAACATTGCCCTGAAGTACACTTCAAGATTGGATTAGTAGACCGACTGGATTCAAAGCAAATCAATTCAGATTTACTCCCCCCCTTTGAAATCATCGAAGTCCATAAAATCGGAATTCAGGATTTCCAAGGTATGTGTGATCGATATGACATAACCGAATTAAATACGGCCGTCAAACCTTATTTTATTCATTATTTTTTTTACCAGAATCCGACCGTAGAATCGGTGATTTATTTAGATCCCGATATTATAGTATTTGATGATTTATCGGGTATTTACCAAAACTTGGGGAAACACGCCATCATGCTAACACCCCATATTTTAACTCCATATCGAGATAACAAATGGCAAAGTGAGACCGATTTGGTGAAATCAGGCATTTACAATTTAGGATTTATAGGCGTTTCAAGAAAACCTGAGGGTTTGCGTTTTGTTCGGTGGTGGATGCAAAAGTTAGTGCATGGAGCTAAAAATGACTTATGTCAAGGCTTATTTACGGATCAACATTGGATTGATTTTGTCCCTATCTTTTTTGATCAAGTCATCATCGACCGTGACCCCGCCTATAACGTAGCCTATTGGAATCTCCATGAGCGATTCATGAGCAAAAAGGAGGAGTGTTGGTACGTCAATGATGTATATCCTCTCCATTTTTTCCATTATTCTGGATACAATCCTTTTAAATCGGATATTGTGTCGAAATACCAAGATCGGATTCAGTTTTCAGACCGACCGGATATCCGGGAATTATTCGATTATTACGGAAATCAACTGATTGCCCATCATCAAGCGTATTGGCAGGAATTTCCATGCGATTACATTAAACCCAAAAAACCTAAGCGATTCTTGAGGGTTCGGAAATTATTTTTAAAACCGATCCAATGGGGATTAAATCAAGTGCAACCATCATGAAAATAGCTGTATGGCATCATTTACCCTCCGGTGGAGGAAGTAGAGCTCTTCAGATGCATTTGAAAGGATTGCTGGAGAGGGGGCATCAGATTGAGGTTTGGGGCTGTAATCCGACCATCGATGGTTTTTTATTTTTTGACCAAGTACTGTACCATACTGTCCCGTATAATGCACCCACCTCTTTTTCTTGGTCTGACCAGTGGGCAAGCTTTTGGCTGGAATCCAATTCGGCGATTCATGCCATGGAACAACATGCCTTGCAGTGTGCCCAAGAAATTGACAGGCGGCAATTTGATGTTGTATTTTTAAATAGTTGTTTTCATTTTGCCGCTCCTTTGATTGCCAATTATTTAAAGACTCCAACGGTTTGTTATTTAGGAGAGCCTTTCAGACCGTATTATGAGGCACAACCTCGGTGGTTTTGGGCGGGCATCGAATTACCTGAGCGCGCCTGGTATCGCCGAAGTTTTTGGAAAACATGGTGGTCGGATTTGACTCATACTCGAAAAGCCAGAATGCAAGTGAAGCGGGAAGCTGAAGCCATACGGGATATCGATCGATTATTAGTCAATTCAGTTTTTTCGGCGGAATCCTGCCAACGGGTTTACAACCGTTGGCCAGAGGTTTGTTATTTGGGGATCGATTCCGACTATTTTGTTCCTGGCCAGCTAGAGACTCCCCTGTACGTTTTGGGGGTGGGCAATTTGGTATTTCATAAAAATGCGGCGGCGGCCATCGAATTGGTCGGAAAGATTCCTTCTTCCATTCGTCCCAAATTAAAATGGGTAAGCAATCGACATGAACCCGAATTTCTTCTTCCCTTGGTTCAGAAAGCAATTGAACTCGGAGTTCAGTTCGAGGTCGAGGAAAACATCAGTGATGAAGAACTTTTAAAACGGTACCAAGGTGCCTTTGCGATGGTGTATACCTCGCTGTTGGAACCTTTTGGCTTGGCTCCGTTGGAGGCGAATGCCTGTGGGGTTCCGGTATTGGCGTTGGCCCAAGGGGGGGTTCGCGAAACGATATGGGATGGGGTAAATGGTTTTGCCTCACCAGATGTAATTCGTTTGGCTGAACGACTTGAATATTGGCTACAAAACCCTTCTGAACAGCAGAAGCTTGCCATCTCTGCCCGAAATTATGTCGTATCCAATTGGACATTGGATATGGCCATCGATCGAATCGAACACGCATTGACCATTACCGCATGAGAACTTTATTTACCCTCGCACATTATCACCATGTACCGCAGCTGACCCTGCTAGTCCGCAGCCTTCATCGGTATATGCCTGAAGAAACCATTCAAATTTGGATTGTGGATGCTCCCCAATCAGTTCCACTGCCGGAATGGCCAAAGGCAACTTGGCACTTTATTTCCGAACTACCAGATAACCGGTGGCAAGATATGGCTTTGCGGTATTCATATGAAACGCTGAGAGAAAATTTAAAGCCCTTTGTGGGACATTTCTTGTTAGAAACTTGGGAAAGAATTCTGTACATCGATCCCAAAATTCAGTTTTTTCAGCCCTTTTCCGACGTTTGGCAAGCGGCAGACTCCGCGCAAATGGTTTTAATTCCAGAGCTCTTGAATGCGGAGGGACATCCCAAACAAGAGCAAATTCTGAATCAAGGCATCTATCAAAATCATTTTTGGGTGGCTAGAAAAACGACTGATTCACATGATTTTTTCACTTGGTGGAAAGACCAAGTCGAGGTCAAAGGATTTGTCGACCTTTGCCGCGGGATGAATGCCGATCGGTATTTTTTGGAAATTGCACCTTCCGTATTTCCCCACTTTATGGTCTACCGCCATCCTGGAATCGGGGTGTCGGAGCGTAATAAATCCGAGCGGAAAGTCAATTGGTTTCAACGCATGTGTAATGACTTTCCTCTTGTATCCTATGAGTTTCAAGATGAATCCGAGTACCCTGCCAGTGTACAACCTGCTATGAGTTCAAAAGAACGGGCCATGTGGAATTCCATTCGGCCTCAATACGGATTACCAGAATACACCCGGCGTCAACAAAAAATTCGGGCCTCACTTTTACGTTGGGAGGCCCGAATTCATCGTTTTTTTGATCAATTCTAGTTAACCTTTGTAGAAGAGCCATTTAGCCATTTCTTTCCAGGTCACTTTTTTACCGTACATCAAGATTCCCACTCGGTAAATACGAGAGGCTAGCCAAGTGGTAAAAATGAAGCCACCAATGAGCAGGGAAATGCTTACGGCAATTTGCCAAATAGGAACTCCAAAGGGGATCCGAACCATCATAATGATTGGAGAGGTGAACGGAATCATGGACAACCAGATAGCCAGAGGACCATTAGGGTCACGGAGAACAAATTGGGCGAAGACAAAGGAGGCGATGATCGGTATGGTGATCGGTAACATAAATTGCTGGGTGTCAGTTTCAGCATCCACAGCAGACCCGATGGCACCAAACAACGCACTATACAATAGGTATCCACCTAAAAAATAGAATAAAAACGAAATGACAATAGTGGCCACCGGAAGCGTTTCTAACGCTTCAAAAATTTCTGGCATAACCGCGGACGAGGTCGAAGCCTGCATTTTTTGTCGAGCCATTTCTTGTGCTTCAGGGGGTAATTGAGCAATTTGTTGCTCAGAAACGGCTGAGTAACTGTTCATCTGATCCCCTAGAACCTTACTTCCCAAGGAGAATACCCCGAGAGATAGAACAATCCACAAGCCAAATTGGGTAAGACCGACCAAGGCGACACCGACAATTTTTCCTATCATCAATTGAAATGGACGAACGGAGGAAATGATGACCTCCACGATTCGGCTGGTCTTTTCTTCCATAATTCCTCGCATAACCTGAGCACCGTATATAAACACCGCCATGTACACCAAGAAGGCACAGAAGAAGCCAATTGCACTGGCAGCGGCGGCTGAGCTTTTCTTTTCCCCTTGGTCGCTTAGGCTGATGGTTTCCGTACTGACATCCATTTTGGCATCCTTAAGAACACTTTGGGTAATGCCTGCTTCCGTTAACTTCATGGTTTCGATTTCACGTTCAATATTCCGCTCAATCGTCGTTTGAAGTTCAAGTGGCACACCTTTTTCTGCAAATATTTTAACCCCTTTGGGATTTGTGTAGATCGATTCAGGTATAAAAACCAAGGCATCCCAACCCGAATCTTTGAATTTCGATTTGGCGGAATCGAGACTCATTTGATTGTCGTATGTGTAAACAAATTCTTGACTGGGATTGAATTTTGATTGGAATAAACCACTCTCGTCAACAACATGAATCTTCTTGGTATCAATGGAGGTGACCGCCGCCCAAATGATGACCCCATACATGGCCCCAATAAGCAAAGGACCAAGAATTGTCATGATGATAAATGACTTTTTCCGAACACGGGTTAGGTATTCGCGCTGGATGATGAGTAAGATATTTTTCATAGGTTGGATGATGCTGAAAGTTGTTGATTATCTCCTTGGACGGCCCGAATGAAGATGTCATTCATGGAGGGAATATTTTCACTAAAAAACCGTAAATCTACCTGGTCGATTAGTTGATGTTGGATAGATTTAATGGAGCTTTCTTTGGGTACAATTAAAATAGCTTCCGATAGGCCCTCCGGTAAAGCTTTACAAGATTCAATTTTGAATTGACTTAGAGTATCGAGAGTCCCGGCAAATCGAATGGTGTAGGAGTTGTTTTTAAACTGATTTTTAATGACATCCTTTGGGCCATCCAATACCTTTTTCGATTTATTGATTAATGCCACATGATCACATAGTTCTTCTACGGATTCCATGCGGTGGGTGGAGAATATTATGGTAGAACCCTTGGCCTTTAATTCTAAAATTTCATCCTTGATCAAATTCGCATTGATAGGGTCAAAACCTGAGAAAGGTTCATCCAAAATGATCAGCTTAGGTTCATGAAGAACAGTTGCAACAAACTGAATTTTTTGTTGCATACCTTTGGATAGATCCTCGACATTTTTGTCCCACCAAGTCTTGATATCAAATTTAGTGAACCAAATGCGGAGTTTATCCATAGCTTCGGATTTACTTAAACCTTTTAATTGGGCCAAATACAGAAGTTGTTCCCCAACTTTCATCTTTTTATATAGTCCTCGCTCCTCCGGAAGGTATCCGATTTCAGCAATGTGTTTCTCTTGAAGTTTTTCTCCATTGAATACAACATATCCTTCGTCTGGACCGGTAATTTGGTTGATGATTCGAATGAGCGAAGTTTTTCCAGCACCATTGGGGCCGAGTAATCCAAATATAGTACCCTTAGGAATGGAAATGGAAACATCTTGCAGGGCGGTATGCTCTGCGTAATGTTTGACGATATGGTGCGCCTCCAGAATGTGGGTGCTTGACATAAGAAACGTGGGTTTAATGTTCTAGGAAACCAATAGTCTAAAATTAACGATTTGCACCGATAATTAGAACATAAGTTTCGCCAGTTGTCTATTTTTTGGATAAACGGATAATGAATTGGATGGATTCAACCGGATTTTTTTTAGTCAACGCTTATTTTTATTGTAATTTTAACCAGTTTTACAAAAAATCAAGAATTGCTTATGCGGGAGTTCCCGTTTCGTCGCTTATTTTCCCTCCCATCGCAAGGTTTCCGTTGGGCAGGCACCAAATTAACTATCTTGGCGGATAAATTTTTGGGCGTTGAAAGACGAGAATTAATTCAGTCAAAATGGGTGGAATGGAATGCTCGTTGGGATGATCTTTTATATGGTTGGATTGATCCTGAGGGAAATCAGTATAGTTTGATTAAGGGAGTCTACCGGTTTTTTTATCGATCCATTGGTTTTGTTTTCCTTTATTTGTTTTTAATCTATACAAACTTCCTTTGGCTCATGGGAGGGATGCCCGGTGTAGAAGAACTCCAAAATCCCAAACTCGCCCAGGCCTCCGCCATTTACTCGGCTGATGGAGTGGAAATAGGTACGTTTTTTGCCGAAAACAGAATTCCTATTGACAGTGCACAAATCGCAAGACCTGTGTTTGAGGCTTTGATTGCCACTGAGGATGCTCGTTTTTTTGAACATGCTGGTATCGATTTAAAGTCGATGGGTGGAGTGGCCCTCGGATTGCTAAAAGGTGGTGAAAGGGGAGGAGGAAGTACCATTTCCCAACAGCTAGCTAAAAATTTGTACAATACTCGCCGCAAAGAAATGCGTGGCCTACTCTACTATATCCCTGGCATTCGAACCATCGTCTATAAAAGTAAAGAATGGATTACGGCCATTCAACTCGAAAAGCGGTTTACTAAAGGGGAGATTATCACGATGTATTTGAACACGGTGTCGTACGGGAACAATGCGTATGGGATCAAGACCGCTGCCAAAACCTATTTTGATAAGGAACCCAAAGATTTGAATGTTCAGGAGGCCGCCGTATTGGTTGGTCTTCAAAAAGCAACCACGTATTACAATCCCATTCGAAATCCTGAGAGATCCAAAAGTCGGCGAAATGTTGTTATCAAACTCATGGAAAAACATGGTTATTTGGCTAAATCTTTGGCGGACTCTCTCATTTCTACTCCTTTGGTGATCAATGAAAACAATGGGGAAGAGGAAAAAGAAACACAAGGTAATTATGGTTATTTGAAGTCAGCCATCGCTAAATATGTCGAACAATATTCAAATCAAAATGAATTGGATATTGATTTATACCGAGATGGTCTTCGAATTATCACTACAGTGGATTCTCGAATTCAGGACATGGCGGAACAAGCAATGTGGGAACACATGAAATCGCTTCAAAAAGAATTCGATAACCAATGGGGAAGTAAAAATCCGTGGGTTTATGAAACGGGAGAGGAGATTCCGGGTTTCATTGATACAGTTGCCAAGCGCACAACCTATTATAAAAAGTTAGCACGTAAATTTGAGGGTAATCTTGATTCGGTGTCAAAATACATGAATCAACCGCTACCAATGAAAATTTTTACGTACGAAGGTGTTAAGCCCATGGTGATGAGCCACATGGATTCATTGAAATACTACAAAAAATTATTACAATGCGGCATGGTGTCGATGGATCCCTACAATGGCCAGATTGTGGCTTGGGTTGGTGGAATAGATTATGATCATTTTCAGTACGACCACGTCAAACAAGGAAAAAGACAGCCAGGATCTACTTTCAAGCCTGTTGTTTATACGGCTGCGATCGATGGCCCGACGAATCTGACCCCTTGCGAGCGAATTGAGGATTATGTGGAGCCCATGGAAATTGAAGAAAATGGGGAAAAAAAGATTTGGCAACCTAAAAATGCCAATGGAGTGTATTCCAGAGCCAATTTGACTCTTCGAAGCGCCCTGGCTCGGTCCATCAATTCGATCGCCGTTCAATTGACCTTGCGTGTTGGCCCCTCTCGGGTAGCAGAATATGCCAAGAAATTGGGAATTCAATCCCCCATGCGGGCTGTACCTTCCATTGGGCTTGGGACATCGGATGTTTCCCTTTTGGAAATGGTGGGAGCCTATACCCCCTTCGTGAATAAAGGACGCCGAGCCGAGCCTATTTTTATAAAAGAAATCCAGGATCGAAATGGTAAAGTATTGGTATCATTTGAACTAAAAGAAGATCCGGAACAGGTGATTTCGGAAGAATCAGCCTTTTTGATGCGCTTTATGCTTCAAGGAAACGTAGAGGAGCCAGGTGCTACTGGACTTCGCATGCGGAATTATGCTGCTTTATTTCAAAATGGGGGAGAATTTGCTGGAAAAACGGGTACAACGTCCAATAATTCAGATGCTTGGTATATTGGTTTTAATAAAGATCTAGTGACAGGTGCCTGGGTAGGAGGTGATGACCGTAGTATCCACTTCCGCAGTAGTATGGGCGAGGGTAGCCGGTCTGCTTTACCAATGGTTGGGATGTTCCTAGACAAATTATATCGAAATAAGGAGTTGGGTTACAAGGCAGGTAAATTTAGTAAACCCACCATAGAAATAACCAAACCTTACTCTGATTGTGCATTCTATGATTCTTTTGGGGAAGAAAATATAGAGGGGGATTCGATCGTTGTAGAACAAGATAGCCTAGGGAATCAAATTCTATTGGATTCGATTCCATCTGCTCCTGACTATTCAGAACGTGTAAACCCAAGAAAGGAAACCGTTGATTCGGTTCGCCGAGAGCGGGCAGTACCCAAATCCGCTCCCACCTCGGCTAGCCCTCCTTTACCTGCTGAGGAATCGTCTGAGTTAAGTCGACGAGAACTTAGAAGGCTAAGGCGAGAGGAAAGAAAATCGAAGTCCCAATAAATAACGTATGTAAAATTAAAACGACTCCTTATTTAAAATTTTTGATATGACTGAATTGCTCAAAACAACCGAGGCAAAGACTCGAAAGACCAGGAAACTGGCCCGATTGCAACGTTTGAATGTCGATGAAATCGTGTATGCAAAATCTGTGATCAACTACACAGAATTGAAAATGGTTTCGGGTGATGCCTATTTGGTTTCCAAGACGCTCAAAGAAGTGGAAGATTATTTACCACCTCACAAATTTTTCCGTGTGCACAAGTCCTATATGGTTGGCGTTTCATTTTTGGATGGACTTCAAGTTCATGAAGAACCTTGTGTTAAACTAACCACCGGAGAGTGTATTCCATTATCTAGAAGAAGAAAGGAAGAATTTCTTTCATTTCTTCGGATCATCCGGCCTCAACTTACTTAAGTTGAAAGTACTTCCTGTAAATGGGTTTTCGATAAGCAAATTGTAGCCACAAGACAGGATAAACTAAATAATCCAACCAAAAAAATGGCGTTGTGAATTCGATGTAATCATCGATCACAGTGCCTTTTGGTGTTTGGATTATCCCATGGGTATGTTTCCAAGTCGAAAGAAAAAAGGGCAACTCGGTACCCTCATCTACAAAAAAACAGTGGGAAGGATCAACTTGGTGTTTGGAAATATAGCTCGTCCATTTTTGTTTTATTCCCAAGGCTGAAAGTTGAAAAGAAACCCAATCCCCTTGTTCATTTCCGTCATACCTGAGTACTTGTACTTTAGGAAATGGAGGTGTCAAAGCGCGGAGTAAATCTTGGTCAAACTTTGACCAAACCGATATAACGTCCTGTTGGACAATCGTTTGTAATCGAATAATCACGTATTGAAAATTGGTTATTTGAAAAATGTAGCCTAGTTTCGTCTCCAGCCACAGCATCATAACCAATGCTGTTTCAAATTGTTAGCCATCGAAGACAACATGAAACTAGTTATTCTCTTTTTATTAGGAGGGTGGACCAACCCTTTTTTGGGCCCCATCGTATTGCAATCACCTCTTTGTGCAAATGCTATTATCCGCTGTCAAGTCCACACTAAGTCCCAAGAGTGGTATCAGTGGGAGTGGAAATCACAGGGAACCGATCAATGGCAAAATCTTGGTGACCCGGTATTTTTAACCGGGACTGAAATTTTGAGTATGTCCATTTCCTCAAATCTTCTTCCAGGTTCTCTTCGAGTTAAATCGTGGCAGTCCAGTGAATCAACCGTTTGGTATAGTGCTGTCCTTGATTTGGGAGTCCCCATGAATTTAAATCCCTCCATAACAGGAAATCAGCAGGTTTGCACCGGTCAAGATATTCGATTAAAAGTTGATTTTCCGACCAATGGTCAACACCAATGGGAGAGGTCAAGTCAAGGGGCAGAATTTACAGTGCTTCAAGAGACACCAAAATACACTCGTGTCAATCAATTGGAACTTGTGATTCGAGGAAGTTCGGGTGTGGATCATCGAATCTTTTATCGAAACAGGTGGACTTCCCCAGAGGGTTGTATTCATTATTCAAAACCCATTCAATTAACAATTAATCAGCTCAGTACCATATCGCCTGTCCCATCTACCTTGATTTGTGAAGGGCAACCCCTCAAATTACAAACCAATAACGTTCAAGGTAGTTGGTTAAGGAATGAATGGTTTTTATCCGATTCGCTTGGTATTTTACGACCCATATCCGATTCCAGTGCCTCCACATTTTGGGTTATGAAGTGGCCAAAGCATTTGAAATCGGTTCAGGTAAGAGGAACTTTTGAAACGGTACAACAAACCCCTAGTTTACCAGTCAAAGGAGTGTGTACGCTCACGACTCAGCGCACGTATTCTGTCAATCCAGCTCCCAAAATACCATCTGATACCTCTGTGATCCAATGTGGACTAGCCAAAATGCAGGTTTTGAAAGGAGGAGAATGGTCTATGGCACGTACCGGTCCTTGGCAAAAGACGGAAGCCTGGCTTGACTATCTTCAACCGGATACACTGACGCGATGGCATCGTTCGTTGGATCCACTTGGCTGTCCAAGTGAACCCTATCAAATTCAATACATCGCCCATCCAATTCCTACCGGTCAGCTTCAATGGAAACGAAATGTAGTTTGTTTTTCTGATACCTTATTACCGTTTCAGATTTCGACAAACGCAGGTACCCAACTCAGGATGGGATGGACACGCGAAACCTTAAGTGACTTTCCCATTCGACCCAATTTAAAATCAGATTCGTTATTTTGGGTTTGGCATGATTCTCGAACTCAGTGTCAAAGCACAGTTTGGAAACACTGGTTGCCTTTCCAGAATCCGATGCAAATCGAGGTAATCATACCTAGAGAACCTATTTGTCCAGGAATTGAGGTTTCTCTTTCGGGATCGATAGTGAATTCTCATGCCACTTGGGAATGGAAGGGTGCTACATTCTCAGGCACCGGACCAACCATTGCCTATCGATTTTTTGATAATCAAGAAGGAAGTCTCACCATCCAGAATGTATGTGAAACACGAAGAATTCCGTGGAGAATCGAAGTCATTCCACCTCCTACCATTCAGATGAGTATCTCCATGGACCGTATTTCCTGTCAGGGTGATTCAACAGTTTGGGAGATTCAATCTTCTATGCCTATTTCGGTGGTATGGTATCATAGTGCTTTGGGTAAGGTGGGGGTAGGCACACAATGGAGAACGAAAGCGGAAGCGGTCGGCTTACAAACGGTTTGGTTTGAGTGGCGGGATTCATGTGGTCGTTCTGGGCATTCTCCGCGATTTCAGTGGAAGGTTTTACCCAAACCTACAGTTCCACACGTAGACGATATCATTTCTCAATGTATCGGGGCAAATTTGCCGCAGCCTGAGGTGGATATCCAATGGGTATGGTCAGGATTTGATCCCTCGAAAATAGGTGAACAAAAGGTGTGGGTTCGGTCCCTCAACTCGGTTGGGTGTACGTCAGATTCCATTCCCAAATGGATTCGACAATCGCCGAAATTTTCCACAACCTTAGTAACAAGCAAAAACTGGATGTGTGCATCTGGCCTGAGAAACCGAGCAGTATTTATACGAAATTCCTCAAATTTACCGGTCCAGTGGCTAGATGAAGAAGTAGAAAGCGAGGGTACTGGATGGAAACTTAGCGCATCGGGTGTATACCGTTTCTTACAAACTCAAGCACATTGCTCCATGCTTGATTCCTTCGTTATTGCCCGAGTTGTGGTCCCAGATTGGATCGAAAAGCCAAGTGAGTCAATTGCGTATTGCCCAAGCCAAAATCTTGTGATTTCTCTAGGTCAAGAGATTGATTCAACCATCTTTTGGTATGAAACGGCATTCCAAGAAATGCCAATTCACCGTGGAAAAGAGCTGGTACGTTTTCCTCAAGTACCGGTTTGGGTTCGAAAACGAAACCAATGGAATGAGATCGACTATTGCGAGTCAGATCCGATCAAAATAGTCCCTGTGCCGAGATTACAATTGGAATCCAAGTGGTTGACTCAAGCACGATGCGAGGGAAACTCCGCCAGTTTTGAGGTTGTCCCCATTGGAAGTGGCGTGGGTTCTTGGTGGCAAAAAAAACCAGGCCAGAATGCATTTGAAAGGATACCAAATTCTGTCAGTCCAACCCTTAAATTAACTTCCATAGGGAATTCACAAAATCCAGATAAGTCGTGGTACCGATTTCAATTTGAGAGCGAAAATTGCCTGGTTTATTCGGAGGAAATGCAATTGCATGTTTTGGGATTCAAAGCATCTCTACCTTCTGCAGAGGCGTGTGAGGGAACTAGTTTTCCCTTGCAGTTGCCTGAAAATTCGGGTCAACTAAGTTTAATCGAGTGGCAGAGTAGACCAAGTACCACAGGACCTTGGCTGCCCTCCCCAATTCCTGAAAGAATGCAAGTAGGTACTCGTTTTTGGCGAGTAAGAGGTCAATTTTTAATGGAAAATGGTCAACTTTGCACCCAAACCTCAGATGATGCACAAGTGACCATTCTCTCTGCTCGAGGTAGGTTGGATGTGGCTCAAAACGAATGTCCCGGTAGCGAAATGACCTATCATTGGATGCCATTTCAATCAGGTGGAGTATGGACATGGAATCAGATCCCATCTAATCAAATACAAGGTCAGATTGGGAAAGGTGTTCATATTTTCCAATCTCGTGTCAAATCCTGTGTTTGGGATACTACCGTGGTGGTTACGGTATCACCTCATACCTTACCTAAACCTTTTTTTGCTGAATTTTCTCGATTTTATTTGTCTGATAGCATCAAATGGCTTCCTATTGTGCGAAACCCAGATTTAGTCTGGCTCGGCGATACCCTATCAAAATCGATAATATCTCCTACCTTATTCACTTCCTATGGCTCATTTGAACGGTTTGCGGCATTTCAGACCAACGGCTGCTTGGGACCCATAGGCACATGGAAAGGCTACGTACTCAAGCCTTTGACAGTTCAGATGAGCCTTCCAAAAGTTGTTCAATGTGAAGGTCTATCGATCGATATTTCGGTCAGATCTGTTGGAGAAGGAAAATTATCCTATCAATGGTACCAGAAGTCGCATCAAAATAAGACGTGGGTTCCTTTGTCTGAATGGCCTAGTAAGAATAAAGGGGAAAAAGCCGCGCAACTGAGAATTTACTCAGTGGGAAATTATCCTCATTGGGATGGGACATGGTACCGGTGCCTAGTTTCTGATTCCTTAGGTCAGCAGTGGAGTGACTCGGTCTTGCTTGAAGTATGGGAGCCGAGGGGAAATCTAATTCCCCACCAATATATTTGTGAAGAAGAAAAAAAGGAATTGGATATCCGGACATTTCGGGGGTGGCGACCGGGAGAAATTCAAGGATTTTGGGAGAAAAAAGAGACCTCCGGATGGAAAAAATGGATAGAGGGGTATCAACTCGATTTACATGAGCAATCTCAAGGTTTATATCGGTATGCCTGGTTATTTCCTAACTCAAATCAGGATACGTGCAAATGGACAAGTGATGATTTTTTAATTCAAAAAGTCCCGAGGCCCAACCCTCCTTCTGTGGTCGAATCCGTCGTTTGTCAAGACGAAAAAGTGTTGACCCCCCCATACCCAGTCAGTCGTTTTAATTGGTATGCAACATCTGACTCACAGGCTTCTAGATTACCTAGTGTACCTTTGATCTCCTTGGCCAAAACAGACGATATTTTCTATTGGATTGCTAGCCGAGGGCCGTATTGCGAGAGTAATCGTGTTCGCCTGCAATGGAAAATTCAGCCTAGACCTGCATGGCCTATTTCACTAGTACCGATGGAATTTGAGGGTTATTCTTTGACTTTTTCCGCACTTGGTGAGAATTTAAATTGGTATCGAACGACTCGATCGGAAAGTCAAAAAAATGCTCCAGTTTTTACCCAGCCAGGTTTAGTCCGATTTTTTGTTACACAAACCAATGCGTTTGGTTGTGAAAGTCAAAAAAGATTGATTGAATCCAAGCTTACGTGGCCTGTAACGATCGAGGAACAACCACAAAGTCTCTATGAATGCCATGGTAATTCCGCTACATTTAAATTTAAACTCAAGGGTCAAGGAACGATTCGTTACCAATGGTATCGAAAAAGGCCTGGAGGAAGATTTGAAGAGATTAGTGGGGGAAATACCCAAGAATATAAAGTAGGCTCTTCGGGTTCAGTGGTTGATCCGGATTCCAGTGCCTATTTTTGTCGGGTAGACCTTAACAATGGTCGAGAATTATTCACCGATACAGTCCATTTATGGGTAAATTCCATTTTAGCTAGAAATAGAAACATGTCCTTTTGCGCTGATCAAGCGGTTGTATTGAGTCAAGCTCACTTGGACTTGCGAGGAAAGGTGCGCACGATAACTTGGGAAGGGACATGGGGCATAGGATGGCGAAATATTGGACAAACCGGACAACTTATTTCAGATTCGTTGCCAGCCAAAGTCAGGGCACGTGTCGAATTTCAGTCAGAGTTGCATGAAACATGTGTTCGTACGTCACCTGAAATCACCCTTATACAACTTCCTCTAGAACTCCCCATTGGGATTCCAGACCGAGTCCAAAGCTGTGATACCTCAAACTCGTTTCCTATTTGGAAAGGGGGCGATTTTAAATTAGAAAACGGTCAAATTTTTGTTCGGCAAATCGGAATTCAGAATTGTTGGACGGATTGGAAAAAGGTGGATTGGGAAAAATCTCCCTGTTGGATGACACCCTTGTTTTGTGATCCTATAACCACGGAACTTCCGCCGACATGGGGTTTTCTGCGGGATAGTCTGAATTTAGTCTGGGGGAAGGCATATGGAAAAGGCCGAGTTACAGGGTTTAAAAATGCGCAAGGATATTATGTATGGTCTGTTCAGGACCAAGGCTATTTCTCAATGCCTCCGGAAGATAATTTCAAAAGAAAGTGGATAACAACGGCAAAGCCATTGGATTGCCAAAGTACCCAGACTTTGTGGGAGGTGCTTTTGGAGGAACCGGATTCCATTCGTCTCGATTCTTCAAAAGCTCTTTCTTGGATTCATCTATTGGAAGATCCCCCTCTTTGGAAACATCAACCAATTGTAAAAGGAAACTATTTTTGGCCCGAAAAAATAGAAAGTCAACGCTTTTGGCAACGTTGGGACGAAGAAGGTCAAACCTGGATTGAGGTGGTCTTCCCCCTTGATACTATTTTTTTGAATCATACCTTTCGATTCCGTCATGACTGGAGTCCCACTTTGTTTTCATGGATAACGATTCCCAAGTTGGACTGGAAGACTATTACTCCAACTTGCCAATGGCGAGGAGAGCGATTGATATCACATGATCTTCATTTTCCACTCCTAAAAGAAACTCGAAACAACCAAGGTCAGTTGGTGGAATCAAGTTATCTGATGAGTTCAATGATTTTGGACACGGCACCTGTGAAGACACAAATCGGCCCAATTAAAATAATTACCTTTGTGGATCGCTGGGGAAGAGTCTGTACTTCCCGCCATTGGACCGAGTAATTTATGAATGTATGGAATCATTTCAATTTAAATCGTACCATATCCGTTCGATGAACGCACAAACGGAAGAAGAAAAAAATGCAATCAATCAAGAATTAAAGGATCTATATGCTTCCTTGTCTGAAAACGAGAAACAAAGATTTAATGAGGAACTTCAGACCTTTTTAATTAAAGAATTGGGGACGATACAGTCCATGTACCAAGCCGCCAAAGAGGAGGGTGATCCCTTAAATCTGGTATAAAAAAAGCCGAGTTGATCTTCAACTCGGCTTTTTTAGAAGTTACTTTGGCTTACAGTTGCTCGAAGCTACGTTCAATAAATTGGGTTAGCGCCTGGCCTGTTAATAATCCTTGAGACAGCAATGCCAAGTCAACTAATTGTTTAGCTACTTTTTCAGACTCTTCTGTTGAACTCTGAAGAAGTTGTCCTATTTTAGGGTGGTTTCCATTGACTACCAACTGATAAGACAATGGCATTTCACCGAACATTCCGGCTTGACCATTTAATTTGGACATTTCTTGCCAACGTCTCATAAACTCGGGTAAAATGATGGTTACAGGGTAATCCTCTGGACCTTGCGCCTCAATTTGGACTACCTGATTATTCGCTAAAGGTTTGAATATTTCCTCTACTTTTGTTTTTTCTTCATCTGTTAAGATCAAGGTGGAGGTCAAACCTTTATCGATTAATTTATCAAAGGTATCGGCATCTACACGCTTGAAGGTCGTCGACTCCCACTTGGATTCCATGGCATTGATAAAGTGCGCATCCAAAACATCATCGAAAACCGCTACATCCAAAGACCTTTTCTTCGCCCCAGCAATATAGGCATCTTGTTTGATGACATCGTTGGCGTACAAGACAACAAACTTGCCGTCCTTACCTTTTTGCAATGCCTCAATGTGATTCTTGTATTCCTCTGCGGTAAAGTATTTGTTTTCAGTATTTTTGATCAGCATAAAGTCCTTCGACCGATCATAAAATTTGTCATCAGAAATAACTCCGTATTTAACAAAGAGACCGATACTTTCCCATTTTTCTTCAAAGGAAGTCCGATCTTGTTGGAAAAGTTCTTTCAGTTTGTCTGCTACCTTTTTGGTAATGTGGGCATTGATTTTCTTGACATTCCCGTCTGCCTGCAAGTAAGACCGAGAAACATTCAAAGGGATATCGGGGGAGTCAATCACTCCATGAAGCAGCTGTAAAAATTCGGGTACGACATCCTTTACATCATCGGTAATGAAGACTTGACGGCTGTACAACTGAATTTTCTCTCGATTCAACTGGAAATCTTTCTTGATTTTTGGAAAATACAAAATACCTGTCAAGTTGAAAGGATAATCTACGTTCAAATGAATCCAAAACAATGGATCCTCACTGAACGGATACAACTCTTTGTAGAAGGCTTTGTAATCTTCATCCGTCAATTCACTTGGATTTTTGGTCCAAAGTGGAGTTGGATTATTGATGACTTTCTCTTTGAACTCAATTTCAACAGGTAAAAACTTACCGTACTTCTCTAGTATCTGTTCAAGCTTAAATTCCTCTAGGAATTCCTCGGCATCCTCCGCAATGTGTAGAATGATGTCTGTCCCACGGGTCTCTTTGGATGCTTCCGAAATTTCAAAGGTGGTACTACCATCACAAATCCAACGAACAGCAGGCTCGTCTTGATACGATTTGGTCAGGATTTCAACTTCTTTAGCCACCATATAGGCGGAATAGAACCCTAGTCCAAATTGACCAATAATCTGGTTTTTGTCACCATCTTCCTTGAATTTCTCAACAAATTCTTTGGCACCAGAAAATGCAATTTGGTTGATGTATTTTTTAACTTCCTCGGCTGTCATTCCGAGACCGGCATCCGAAATGGTAATTGTTTTTGCTTCTTTGTCTACTTTAACTCGAATGGTCAAGTCCCCTAATTCACCATTATACTGCCCAATGGAAGACAATTTTTTGATTTTTTGAGTAGCATCTACCGCATTGGAGACTAGTTCTCTCAAAAATATCTCGTTGTCGGAATAAAGGAATTTTTTAATGATCGGAAATATATTTTCCGTGTTAATCGAAATTGTACCTTTTTCTGCAACCATATAAAATCTATTGTTTTTTCAATAGAGCATCTCAAAGCTTATTCCATCTCTGTTTTTTCTGCCAGAATGTCATAGTTTTTGGGTTTTCCATTTGCCTCGTCTGAAAAAATACAACGCCAGAAGTGCCAAGATGGATTCACTGATGACGATAGCATAGAAAACGCCAGTCTCCTCCAAAGAGGTTTGTTTGGCCAAGAAGTAAGCGAGTGGTATTTCGATGATCCAAAAGCAGATTAAATTGATCCAGGTGGGTGTGACCGTGTCGCCGGCACCGTTCAAGGCTTGCGACATGACCATTCCAAATCCGAAAAATACATAACCTAAGCAAAGAATTTGAAGACATTCAACACCGGTTTTCAGTACGGCCGGATTTTGATCAAATAATCCGACTAATTCCGGGGCAAAAACAAAGAAAAATAAAGCAACCAGAGCTAAAAAACCCATGTTATACCAAGCGGCTTGAATAGCCGATTTCATGGCTTTTTCAGGTTGATTAGCACCTAAATTTTGCCCGACTAAGGTTGCCGCTGCATTGGCAAGTCCCCAAGAAGGTAAAATCGTAAAAACGATGATACGAATTCCAATGGTGTATCCTGCCACTATTTCGTCGCCGTATGAAGATAAAATCCGAATCAAAAATACCCATGAGGCAGATTGAATGATAAATTGCCCTGCACCCCCGGCAGCAAGTTGAATGATTTGTTTGCTAATTCGATAAATTGGGGTAAGATGTCTTCTGTATATGGGGATTGATTGGGTACCGAAAAACAAATAATAAAGTTGAATACCAACGCCGAAGGTCCGACCAATCGCGGTTGCGGCAGCTGCACCAGCTACGCCCCAATGAAGGACTCCAACAAAAAGAGCATCAAGACCAATATTAATCACATTGGCAATAATGACTGCTTTCATGGCTTGAGTAGCGAAGCCTGCCCCGCGTAGGGCACCACCGAGTGTAAACAGTAATAGGATAACGGGCGAGGATAGGAAAGAAATGCGAGTATACCAAAGTCCTTGGGAAATCAACGCCTCGGATCCCCCCATTAAGCGTAAAATAGTATCGGAGAAAACAAAACCAACGACTGCCAAAAGGAGTCCAAGGAAACCGGAAAGCAGAAACAATTGGCCTATGGTAAGACCGGCCAATTGATATTTTTTTTCACCAATTCGACGGGCAATTAATGCAGTTGCGGCAGTACTAAGTCCCCATGCCAGCGAATAAATCAAGGTTAGAACGGATTCAGTCAAGCCGACAACTGCCACGCCGGTCACTCCAACAAAACGGGCAACAAAAAATGCATCAACTACAGCGAATAGGGCTTCAAATCCCATTTCCACTATCATGGGGATTGCTAATAAACCAATGGACCGTTGAATGGATAGGGTGGTGAAGTCCGTATGTTCATCGGCGGCAAAAGCATCTCGAATAAACTGTATAATTCGATTCATAACGAAACAAAAAAGAGTCGGAGTGACCGACTCTTAAAATTAAGATTTTTGAGCCAGTTTAGAATGTTTATTTCCGTACAAGAAATAGATAACTAGGCCGATGATCAACCACACGATAAACATTCGCCAGTTTGACCAACCAAGTTCAGTCATTAGGTAAAGGTTCGTTAGGACACCTGCCACCGGAATGACGGAAGACTTAATTTTGAAACTTAATAGGGCCAAAAATATCCAGGTCAGCCAAAAAAGTCCCATTAGTGGCTTGGCTGAAAGATGGGTAAGGAAATCACCGCTATAAAACGAATAACCAAGAGCGGCAACCAAAAGTAGTCCTACCAGGTATTGCCCATTGATATATGGTATTTTAAACTTGGCCTTTTCTGATTCACCTGTGTAGTCCAAATAAATGATTCCGGAACAGACAAGAATAAAGGCAAAAAAGGTGCCTACAGAGGTCAGATCAACAAATAAATTAAGATCCAAAAATAAAGCAGGTATCCCGACAAAAAGTCCGGTGATAATCGTTGCAAAAGACGGAGTTTGGTATTTTGGATGGATTTTTTGAAAACGTTTCCATAGTAATCCGTCGCGACTCATGGTCATCCAAATTCTGGGCTGACCCAATTGATACACCAACAAAGCACTTGTGATGGCAATCACCGCGCTCACCGAAATGACCCCGGCAACCGAGTCCAATTCTACCAATGAAAATACGTACGCCAATGGGTCCTCTACATTCAACTCTTTATAGCTTACCATCCCTGTCAACACCAAGGCAATCACAACATACAAAAGCGTACAAATGACCAATACAATGAGCATGGCTTTGGGTAGATCCCGCTGCGGATCCTTACATTCTTCGGCCGTGGTTGATATGGAATCAAAGCCGATGAATGCAAAAAATACGGCGGCCACTCCACTCAAGACACCTTCTATGCCATTGGGTGCAAAAGGTGACCAATTTTCTGGTTTTACATAAAATGCACCTGCAATGATAACCAAGAAGATGACAGCCAATTTTAAAATCACCAAGATATTGGAAGCCGTTCTCGACTCCTTGATACCAATGTACACTAGGCTGGTAATGAGTAAAGTCACCAATCCTGCAGGCAAATCGAGGAGAAGTTTAAAGCCAAACAGTTCGGGCGCATCTTGATAAGCTTGGGCCGAGGTTATTACTTTTTTGGGAAGTTCGGTGAGACTCCCATTTTGGGTAGCAATTTGAACCTGGTCGAATGATTTCTTAGCGGTTCCAGGATCGATAGCCAAGTATTCCGGCCAATTCATTCCAAAACCTTGGAGCATAGACGTAAAATATTCGGACCACGAAATAGCCACTACCATATTTGATACAGCATATTCCAAAATGAGAGCCCAACCAATAATCCAAGCGAATAATTCACCAAATGAAACATAGGCATAAGTATAAGCACTTCCGCTGACCGGAATCATGGACGCAAATTGAGCATAACATAGGGCGGTAAACATACAAGCAATGGCCACAAAAACAAACAAAAGGGAAACCGCAGGCCCACCATTGTAGCTGGCTAATCCGATGGTACTGAAAATTCCGGCCCCGATGATGGCCGCGATACCAAAGGATATTAAATCTCGGAGACTTAGAGTTTTGAGGAGTCCATTTCCGTGCTGACTTTCCTGAATGGCTTGCGCTATATTTTTTCTCCGAAACAGCGAATTATTCATGGATTGACCTTAATTTAGGGTTTTTCTAATGCAATAAAAGTCAAAGCTACTAAAAAAAATGACAAACTCAGACATTCTGGAGGTAATTGAAATGACGGGTAAAATCATGGAACTGCATGAGGGCGACCCCAATCGAATCCGTTCATATCAGAATGTAGGGTTCTCATTGGGGAAGGTTTTGGAGCCCTTTTCAACCCTTTCAGATGCTGATCTCCTTCGTTTACAAGGAGTTGGAAAAGGATTACTTTCCGCCATTCGGGAAATTGAAAATACGGGGACTTTACAAGAGTTGCAAGACTTGTTAGCTCAAACGCCGGAAGGACTTCTTGATTTGTTTAAGATTAAGGGTTTAGGTGTAAAGAAGATCAAAGTGCTGTGGAAAGAGCTTGGATTGGATAACCTAAACGATCTTCAAATTGCCTGTGAAAATGGATTGATTGCCACCGTCAAAGGTTTTGGCACAAAAACGCAGGAAAGTATTCTGGCCTCCTTGGCTTTTTTGCAAAGCCAAGCGGGTAAATTACGAATGAACAAAGGCCATGAATTGGCACAAGATATTTTAGACGCACTGCGGCCAACCTTTCCTTCCATCCAAGTCGTAGGGGAAGTGGTGCAAGGAGATGAGACCATTCAACTTATTCAATGTGTCATCCCAACAGAGGATCGTACCCCTTTGGTAATTGCTCATCCTCTTTTTTCGGCGGATGAAGCTGCCTGTGCTCCATTTACTTGGCGAGGAGGTGTAAACTCACATCAAGTTCAAGTGGAGATTCAAAAGGTATCCCTACAGGAATCAGTTGGGAAAATTATGGCCTTGAATTCGAAGGTACCTCACTTACAGAAAAAAATAGAGGGACAATCTTTACAAGAGATTTTATACAAACAACCGCACTTAACTTCGGAGGAATCCTACTATCAAGCTCTGGGTAGTGCTTGGATTGCTCCTGAAATGAGAGAAGGACGAAATGAATTTGAGTGGGCCAAAACCAATTCTCCTACCGATCTCGTGACTTGGGAATCACTTAAAGGCGCCTTGCACAACCACTCGACATATTCCGATGGCCGGCATTCTTTGCAAGAAATGGCCTCCTTCGCCGAGTCATTGGGATGGGAATATTTTGGGATTGCAGACCATTCCCAAACGGCAGCCTATGCTAATGGCCTGCCAGCCGAACGGGTGATGCAACAATGGGAAGAAATTGATCATTGGAATGCGCAAGCCGGTAAAATTCGGATCTTAAAAGGCATTGAGTCTGATATTCTAGTGGATGGCTCCCTCGATTATCCAGATGAAATTCTGATGGGATTTGATTATGTTGTCGCTTCAGTCCATCAAACACTCTCCATGGATATCGTTAAGGCAACCCACCGATTAATTAAAGCCATTTCTCACCCAGCTACCTCTATTTTGGGACATCCCACTGGTCGATTGCTTTTGTCTAGGAATGGATACCCCATAGACCACATGGAGGTGATAAAGGCTTGTGCGGCTCACGGTGTAATTATGGAGCTAAATGCCTCTCCCTATCGTTTGGATTTGGATTGGCGTTGGATCGAAGCTTGCGTTGAACAGGGGGTCATGATTAGCATCAATCCCGATGCACATGAGCAAGAAGGATTCTTTGATATGAAATATGGGGTTATGGTGGCCCGAAAAGCTGGCTTAACCTTTCAAAATACCTTTAATGCCCAATCGCTGTCTTTTGTAGAGAACCATTTTAAAGCTAAACGGGGCTGTCTCATAAAGGCAGCTCCTTTTTTGTGTGAATAAATTATAATAAAAGTG
>VFQO010000152.1_pt1 | contig 87324 bp, 83 predicted proteins | sample 3512331 | NCBI WGS metagenome assembly VFQO01 (sample SAMN10412371, study PRJNA504923) | tailings metagenome | isolation source: Replicate 3 from Balatoc abandoned mine | place: Philippines: Itogon, Benguet | collected 2017-08-28 | reverse complement strand
CCGGCGACACGCTGTTCGTGGTCGCCGATCCGGGCTGGATCACCGGCCAGAGCTATCTGATCTGCGCCCCGCTGATGACGCGGGTGACTTCGCTGGTGTCCGAAGGCTCGCCCGTCTTCCCGCACGCGGGCCGCTTTGCCTCGATGATCGAGCGGCACAAGGTGCGCATCTTCAAGGCCGGGGTGACCTTCCTCAAATCGATCATGTCGGACCCTGCGAACCTTGCCGAGGTCGAACGTTACGACATGAGCGGGCTGCGGGTGGCGACCTTCTGCGCCGAGCCTGTATCCCCGAGCGTGCAGGCCTTCGGGATGGAGCACGTCACGCAGCGCTACATCAACTCCTACTGGGCGACCGAGCACGGCGGGATTGCCTGGACGCACATGTTCGCCAACGACGATTTCCCCCTGCGCGCCGATGCTCACGCCTATCCGCTGCCGTGGATCGTGGGCGATGTGTGGGTCGAGGATGAGGCGGGCAGGGGCGCGCCTGCGCCTTTCGCTCGCGCCGACGACGGCGGCGTGCCATGGCGCAAGGCCGATATCGGCGAGAAGGGCGAGATCGTGATCGCCGCGCCCTATCCCTATCTCGCGCGCACCATCTGGGGCGACATCGCGGGCTTCAAGGTCGCCGATGGCCGCGTCGATCCCGCGTGGCGCGGCGATGAGGCGCGCTGGGAGGAAGGCTACTGGAAGCGCTGGAAGGGTGCCTGGGCCTATACCCAGGGTGATTTCGCAATCCAGCATGCCGACGGCTCATTCTCGCTGCATGGCCGCTCGGACGATGTGATCAACGTCTCGGGCCACCGCATGGGCACCGAGGAAATCGAAGGCGCGGTGCTGCGCGACAAGGCGCTGGCGCCGGACTCGCCGGTCGGCAATGTGCTGGTGGTCGGCGCGCCGCACCGCGAGAAGGGGCTGACCCCGCTCGCCTTCGTGGTGCCGGTGGCGGGCCGCAAGCTCACGCATGAGGATAAGCGCCGGCTATTCGATCTGGTGCGCACCGAGAAGGGCGCGGTCGCGGTGCCGGCGGACTTCATCGAGGTCTCGCAATTCCCCGAGACCCGCAGCGGCAAATACATGCGCCGCATGGTCCGCGCGCTGGTGGTGGGCGAGGATGTCGGCGACGTCACGACCCTGCGCAACCCCGAGGCGCTGGACGAGCTGCGCACCGTCATCACCGACTGGCAGCGCAAACAGCGCATGGCGGACGAACAGGCGCTGTTCGACCGGCATCGCTATTTCCTCGTCCAATACAACACGGTTGCGCCGGGCAAGCAGGTCGCGACCGTCACCGTCACAAACCCGCCGGTGAATGCGCTCAACGAACGTGCGATTGACGAGCTGGTGCTGGTCACCTCCACGCTGGCGCGGGACGATTCCGTGGTGGCGGTGGTCTTCACGGGCGAGGGCACATCCTCCTTCGTTGCGGGCGCCGACATCCGCCAGATGCTGGAGGAGATCCACACCGTCGATGAAGCGATGGTGCTCCCTAACAACGCCCACCTTGCGTTCCGCACGATCGAGAGCATGAACAAGCCCTGCGTCGCGGCGGTGCAGGGGGTGGCGCTGGGCGGGGGCATGGAGTTCGCGCTCGCGTGCCATTACCGCATTGCAGAACCCGTGGCGCGTTTCGGCCAGCCCGAAATCCGGCTGCGCCTGCTGCCCGGCTATGGGGGCACGCAAAGATTGCCGCGCCTGCTGGCCGACCGGCGCGGCGCGGAAGGCTTGCGCGATGCGCTCGACCTGATCCTTGGCGGGCGGAGCATCACGGCACAGCAGGCGGCGGATATTGGCGTGGTCGATCAAATGGTTGACGGCGCGCAAGATGCGCTTTCGGCCGCCCATGCCGCGGTGCGCGATTTTGTGAAGCACGGGCCGGGCAGCGCGCTCGGCTTCGCCTTCGCGGAACGGCAGGCAGCCACGGCGCGGTGGGAAAGCGCGGCGGAGGAATCGCTCGATGCGGTGCTGGAGGACGATTTCCTCCAGCGCATCCTGCGCCAGCTCGCATGGGCGGGCCGCGATGTTGCGGGCGCGCGCGCGCTTGACGCGGTGCGCACGGGCCTTGAACACGGCATCACGCAAGGCATGGCGCGTGAGGCACGGCTGTTCTCGGAAGCCATCGTCGATCCCGAAGGCGGCAAGACCGGCATCCGACAATTCATGGACAAGATCGCCCCCCCGCTTCCGGTGCGGCGCGATGGCGTGTGGATCGATGCCGAGCACGAAATGCGCGCAGAGGCCCTTGAGGCCGCAGGCGATCTGCTACCCGTTGGCGCGCCGTTCTATCCCGGCGTCACCCCGATCCCGAGCCACCAATACGCCTTCGGCATCGCCCGCGATCCCGACACGGGCCAGCCCCGCTTCGGACCGCCTGCGAGCCACGAGAAGGAGCTGATCGTCAAGACCCCCGAGCCCGCGCCCAACGAGGCGCTGCTCTACATGCTGACCAGCGAGGTCAACTTCAACGATATCTGGGCGCTGACCGGCATCCCGGTCTCGCCCTTCGATGCGCATGAGGAAGACGTTCAGATCACCGGATCGGGCGGCATCGCGCTGGTCGCGGCGCTGGGCAGCGAGACACGGGCGCAGGGGCGGATCAAGGTCGGCGATCTGGTGACGGTCTATTCGGGGACGAACGACCTGCTCTCGCCGCTGGTCGGCAATGATCCGATGTATGCGGACTTCAGCATCCAGGGCTACGAGACCGAGACGGGCAGCCACGCGCAGTTTCTCACCGTGCAGGCCCCGCAGATGCACAAGGTGCCGCCCGATCTGACGCTGGAGCAGGCGGGGAGCTATGTGCTCAACCTCGGCACCATCGCGCGCTGCCTGTTCACGACGCTGGAGATTGCACCGGGCCGGACGCTGTTTGTCGAGGGCGCGGCGACGGGGACGGGGCTGGATGCGCTGCGGTCTTCGGTGCGCACCGGCTTGCAGGTGACGGGGCTGGTGTCCTCGGAGGAACGCGCGACGTTCATCACCGGGGTTCAGGGCGCGGTCGGGGCGATCAATCGCAAGGATGCGCGCTTCGCCGACCTCTACACCGTGGTGCCCGAGGACATGGCCGAGGCGCGCGCTTGGGAGGCCGCAGGCGCGCCGCTGGTTGAGGCATACAAGGCGCTGAACGGCGGCAAGCTTGCCGATTATGTTGTCAGCCATGCCGGTGAGACCGCCTTCCCGCGCTCGTTCCAACTGCTGGCCGAGGGCGGAACGCTGGCCTTCTATGGCGCCTCGTCAGGTTACCACTTCAGCTTCATGGGCAAGCCGGGCACGGCGTCCCCTGAAGAAATGCTCCGCCGCGCAAGCTTGCGGGGCGGGGAGGCGGTGCTGATCTTCTACGGGCCGGGTTCCTCTGAACTGCTCGACGAAACCGGTCTCGAAATGATCGAAGCGGCGCGGCGCTTCAACGCCCGCTCGGTGATCGCCACCACCACCGATGGCCAGCGCGAGTTCCTGCAATCGCTGGGGCTCGAGGACGCGATCGAGGGGATCGTCTCCCTCGAAAGCATCCGCCGGCGTGAAGGCGCGAATTTCCACTGGCCCGACACCATGCCGCGCCTGCCCGATGCCAAGGCCGACATCGAGGTCTTCAAGGCGGCGGTGCGCGACTATCAGGACCGGGTGATGAAGCCCTTCGGCTCGGCGGTGGGCAAGATCCTGCGCTCGCCCGACAATCCGCGCGGCAGTCCCGATCTGGTGTTCGAGCGCGCCGGGCAGGACACGCTCGGCATCTCGACCTCGCTGGTCAAGCCCTTCACCGGGCGCGTGATCTTCGCCGAGGATCTGACCGGCTGCCGCTTCACCTTCTACGCCCCGCAGGTCTGGACCCGCCAGCGCCGCATCTACATGCCGACCGCGCAGATCTTCGGCACGCACCTGTGCAACGCCTACGAGGTCGCGCGGATGAACGACATGATCGCCGCGGGCCTGCTCGAAGTGACCGAGCCCGAGGTGGTGCCGTGGGACGGTCTGCCCGAAGCGCATCAGGCGATGTGGGACAACCGCCACACCGGTTCGACCTATGTCGTCAACCACGCGCTGCCCGAACTCGGCCTCAGAAGCCGCGACGCACTGCTGGAGGCGTGGGCGGCGCAGGGAACATTGGCAAGTCCCGGGGAACCGTAAGCCCGCCACGTGCGTTGCGGTTTTTGAAACGTTCTTAGCTCTCCTCCCCAGGGTTTGAACGAAACATAAAGCGAAGCGCGGCTTCGCAGCAATTCTGTGAGGAGAGTCCTATGGCGAAGTCGAAAGCCGTTGCCGCTGCGCCCGCTCTGCAAAGCGACGTTCCGGGCCGTCTGGCCGGCAAGATCGCGGTCGTCACCGGCGCCGCGGGCAATCTCGGCGGGCATATCGTCACCCACTACCTTGCAGAAGGCGCAACCGTGGTGATGACGGGGCGCACCCCCGATCGCACCAAGGCCGCCGCCGAAGCGCTGCTGAAGGCGACCGGCGCGGACCCGGCGCGGCTTGCGACCGTGTCGCTCGACGGGGGCGACATCGCCTCGGTCCGCGCCGCGATTGCCGAGGTCGTCAAGCAGTTCGGGCGGATCGACATTCTCGTCAACAATGCCGGGAGCGCGGGGCCCAAGCAGCCGATCGAGAACCTGCCCCTCTCCGCCGAAGAGCTGGCCGCGCTCCAGAAGACCGGCAGCACCGACAGCGAGACCGTGGGCCAGGCGCTGCGCAACATCTTCGGCGTCGCGTGGAACGTCGCCCGGGTCGCGGCCGAACACATCCCCGAGGGCGGCTCGATCATCAACGTCTCGACCATCTTCAGCCGCACGCCTTACTATGCACGCGCGGCCTATGTCGTCCCCAAGGCGGCGATGAATGCGTGGAGCCGCGAACTCAGCCTCGAACTTGGACCCAGAGGCATCCGGGTGAATCTCGTTTATCCCGGCCCGATCGAGAGCGAGCGCATCCGCAATGTCTTCGCCGCGATGGACGCCGCGCGCGGGGACGATGCGGGCACCACCGCGACGCAGTTCTTCGACATGATGAGCCTCGAACGGGCGACCGGCGGGAATGCAAAGGCCAAGACCTTCCCCACGCCGACCGACATCGCGACCACTTGCGTCTTCCTCGGCTCTGACGAAAGCGCAGCCTACAACGGCCACGATTTCGAAGTCACCCACGGCATGTCCGTGCGCAAGGAGCAACGCTCGACCTATCTTGCGCGGCCCACCATGCGTTCGATGGACGGCACGGGTTTGGCCGTGCTGATCGCGGCGGGGGACGATTGGGAAGAGGCGCTGGAAATCGCGCAGGTGCAACTCGCCTGCGGGGCCGAGGTCGTGCTCGGCCTGCCCCGCGCGGCGGACGTCGCCATTGCCGAAAAGCGTTGCGCGGCGCTGGGCCTGTCCGACAAGCTCAGCATCATACGCTTCAGCCGCAAGGACGCAGGCGCGATGGAAGAGGCGCTGGAGGATTACACCAAAGGCGGCACCCCGATCAGCGGCGCGCTGTTCCTGCCCGCGCTGGGCGCGGGAGAGTTGAGCGGCGCGATCACCGCCGCCGATGACAGCGTGGTCGAAGCGCTGATGGATGTGGAGCTCGCCGGCAACATGGCGCTCGCGCGCACCATGAGCCGGTACTGGAAGCGCCACGACAATCTGCTCCAGCCTCCGCGCTTTGTCTTCGTCAGTCACAAAAGCGACGGCAAGGGCGATATCTACGGCCACATCCTGCGCGCCGCGACGGAACAGCTGATCCGCATCTGGCGCGACGAATCCGAGATCGACACCGCGCATGGCCGCAGGCGCCAGGCCGAGTGGGGCAACCAGATCGTCCGCTTCACCAATACCGAGGCGGAGAACATCCGCTTCACCGCGGGCCACGCGGCGCGCATCCTGCTGAAGGAAAGCAAGCTCGGCGAGATCACGCTCTATGTGCCCGCCAACATCGGCGAGGCAACGGGGGCGCGCAAAGCCATGCCGGGCTTCTCGGAGAACATCACCGGGCTGCATCTGGGCAAGGTCGCACTGATCACCGGCGGTTCGGCGGGGATCGGCGGACAGGTCGCGCGGCTGCTGGCGCTGGCTGGCGGCAAGGTGATGATGGTCGCCCGGCGCGAGAGCGAACTTGCGGTGGCGCGGGCGAAGATCGTCTCCGAACTGGAGGACATCGGTTTCGCCGGGGTCGAACGCCGCGTGCAGACCCTCGCCAATGTCGACGTCAGCAACTTCGAGAGCCTCAAGGGCGCGGTCGATGCGACGCTGAAGGCCTTCGGGCGGATCGACTACCTGATCAACAACGCCGGCGTCGCGGGCGCGGAGGACATGGTCGTCGACATGACCGTCGATGCCTGGAACTACACGCTCGATGCGAACCTCGTGTCGAACTACTTCCTGATGCATCACGTCGCGCCGCTGATGAAGGCGCAAGGTTCGGGCTATATTCTCAATGTCTCGTCCTATTTCGGCGGCGAGAAGTATCTCGCGGTCGCCTATCCCAACCGCGCCGATTACGCCGTGTCCAAGGCCGGGCAGCGGGCGATGGTCGAAAGCATGGCGCGCTATCTTGGCCCCGAAGTGCAGTTCAACGCGATTGCGCCCGGCCCGGTCGATGGGGATCGCCTGTCGGGCACCGGCGGCAAGCCCGGCCTGTTCGAGCGGCGCGGCAAGCTGATCCTTGAAAACAAGCGGCTGAACGCCGTCCACGCCGCCACGATCAAGGCAATCCGGCGCGGGGTGCGGGTCGAGGCGGTGCTGGCGCGGCTCGCCCGCAACGATACCGTCAAGATGAGCCACGACACCAACAACCCGCGCGAACTGCGCGATCTGGCACTGGCCTGCGCGCGCGAAGGGGATGGCACCTGCACCTGGGATCAATATCTCCTCACCCCGACAATCGCCGCCGCGCTGATCGGGCGGCTGCGGCAGGCGGGTCTGTTCCTCGACGCGCCCGAATGGAACGACCGCCCGGCGTCGGAGGATGGCGACTGGCTGCTGCGCGTGCCGCCGGAGGACGCGCCTTACCTTCCCGCCGACAAGATCGCCGTCGAGGCCAAAAAGGTTGGCAGCGGCGTGCTATCCAAGCTCTATCTCGGCAAGATGCCGACCGAGCATGACGTGGCGCAGGCAACCGTGTTCTTCCTCGCCGACCGTGCAGTCTCGGGGGAGACCTTCATGCCTTCGGGCGGCCTGTCGGTGGAACGCTCCACCACCGAGCGCGAATTGTTCGGCAGCCCCAAGCAGGAGCGGCTCGACCAGATGCGCGGCAAGACGGTGTGGATCATCGGCGAACACTTGGTCGATTACCTTGCCGAAACCGCCCGCGCCTTCATCGAGGATTGCCATGCCGCCAACGTGGTCGTCATCACCCGCACCGCCGAAGCCTTCGATGCGATCAGGGCGCAGCTTGAGCCCGAAACCGCCGAGGCGCTGACCTCGCTGGTCAAGACCAGCGATATCGAAGCCGCGATGGACGAGGCGCTGCTGGCCTGGGGCAAGCCGACGACGATCCTCTCCACGCCGATGTCGGCGCTGCCGGGCAAGCTGTTTGCGACCGACGATCCGCTTACCCCGGAGGAATTCCGGACCGTGGTGGCCGATAACCTCACCCACCACTTCCGCGTATCGCGCCGTGCCTCGCTTTATGACGATTGCCAGTTGGTGCTGACTTCGCCGGATGTGCCGATGGGCGACAAGTCTCCGGCCTTTGCGCTGGCGAACTTTATCAAGACCACGCTCCACGCCTTCACGGCTACCCTTGCCGTGGAGAACGAGCGGCTGGTGCATGATGTGCCGGTCAACCAGATCAACCTCACCCGCCGGGTGCAGTCGGAAGAACCGCGCGATCTCGACGAGCATCTCGAAGAAGTCCGCCGGTTTGCCCGCGCCGTGCTGCTGGTCGGCGCGCCGCTGCCTGATGCGGAGGATTCGCGTTATCGCGCGCGGATCTATCGCGGGATGTCGATGACGGTCTAGGGCAGGCGCGTGATCCAGTACCTGCCCTTCGAAAAGCCGATCGAGGCGCTCGACAAGCATGTGGCGGAGCTTTCCGCCCATGCCGAGGGCACCGAGGAGGCGCGGATGCTGCGCGAGCGGGCGGATAAGCTGCTCGCCGATACCTATGCGCGCCTCTCCCCGTGGGAGTGCACGCTGGTCGCCCGCCATCCCCAGCGGCCGAGGTTCGAAAAGCTGGTGGCGGGGCTGTTCAGCGAATTCCTCCCCATCGCGGGCGACCGCACCTTTGGCGATGATCAGGCGATCATCGGCGGCTTTGCGCGCTTCGAGGGGCGCAAGGTGGTGGTGATCGGCCATGTGAAGGGTGAGGACACGCCGGGGCGCCTCAAGCACAATTTCGGCATGGCCCGGCCCGAGGGTTATCGCAAGGCCATCCGCCTGATGGAACTGGCCGACCGTTTTGGCCTGCCGGTGGTGACGCTGGTCGACACGCCCGGCGCCTTTCCCGGGGTCGATGCCGAAGCACGCGGGCAGGCCGAAGCCATCGCCCGTTCGACCGAGGCGTGCCTTGCGCTTGGCGTGCCGCTGGTGGCGATCATCATCGGCGAGGGCGGATCGGGCGGGGCTGTCGCGCTCGCTGCGGCGAACCGCGTGCTGATGTTCGAGCACGCGGTCTATTCGGTGATCTCGCCCGAAGGCTGCGCCTCAATCTTGTGGCGCAGCGCCGCGCAGGCGGCGACCGCGGCCGAGGCGATGCGGGTGACGGCGGGGGACCTGCTGAAACTCGGCGTGATCCACCGCATCGTTTATGAACCGCGCGGCGGGGCGCACCGTGATCATGGCGAAACGGTCAAGCGGCTGACGCTGGCTTTGCGCGCCGAGCTTGACGCGCTGGCCGCCTTGTCCCCCGAAGAGCTGCGGCGCGAGCGTGAGGAGTTCTTCCTCAAGCTGGGATGACGGCCATAGTGGGAACGGTGCCGGCTGCAGGGATCGAACCCGCGACCCCCTGATTACAAATCAGGTGCTCTACCATCTGAGCTAAGCCGGCCTTCCGTGGCTGCGGCCCTAACCGCATTCCGGCCCGCCCTCAAGAGGGCAGGCCGGTGCAGGCAAGCGCTCTAGTAGTTCCACTGCGCCTGAATGCGCAGAATCTGGCCTTCGGCCTGACCGAAGCGGCGCTCGTCGGCTTCCTTGCGCTTGGCAAAGCCATAGGTGGTGGTGATTTCCAGCGCCGGATCGAGCTGGAATTCGAAGCCCAGTTCCAGCTCCTCCGTCTCCAGCCGCGCCGCGTTGATCGCGGTTTTCAGGCCCCCGCGGTAATATTGCCAGCGGGCGAAGGGATAGAAGGGGCCGATCGGCGATTCGTCGATCTTGCCCATCACCTGCACATAGCCGCCATCGAGCGGGCGTTCCTCGATCCGGCCCGAAGCGGGGACGAATTCGGGGCCGGTGCCCCAGTTCCATTCCGCCTGCACGCCGACCGGGTTGGGATAGAGGACCGCGTGGATACCGACGCGGTCGTCCTTGAACGAAGCTGCGCTGAGGCCCCCGGTGCGGATTTCCGGGCGCACCCGGTTGCGCATCACCTGCGCACCGATTTCGAACACCTGCCCATCCAGCCCCAGCCCGTCGAGCTCGAAGGGCCAGGTCGCAAGGCCGACCAGCATGACACCGTCATTGCCCTCGGTGCGGTTGAGGCCCTGACCGTTGAACACGCCGAAGCCGAAGGCGCCGTAATTGCCGAAAAGCTTCTGCCCGTCGGCGGTCAGGCGGTCCCAGATCTTCTGCACTTTGGGCGGGGTGTAATAGGCGACCACACCGAGATCACGCTCGCCCGGCGCGGCGGAGTTGATCGCATCGGTCCGGTCCAGCGCAAGGCGGTTGGACGAGGACTGCATGTTCTCCCAGCCATAGGGCACCTTCGACTGGCCGAGCCGGATGCGGAACGACTTGTCATCGAAGGGGAAGACATCGGCATACATGTCGCGCAGCGAAACCGAACCCTCGCGCCGCTCGCCCACCGACTGGTTGGAAACCGCGGCGGCGAAATCGGGCTGGAAATACAGCGAAACGTGATCGTTGATGTCGCCTTGCAGGATCAGGCGCATCCGGCGGAAGCTGAAATTGTTGTCACCGCGCACATCGCCGTCATGCATGGTGCGCAGGCGCGAGACCCCGGCGGGTGCATCGGCAGGGCCTGAGACGATCTGGTTGAAGCGCATCTGGGTATAGCCGCGAAAGCGCAGCTTTTCGTACCACGGCTTCGACTTCGGCTTGGGCGGTGTGGCGGCGGCGAGGCGCGGATCGCCAGCCGGGGCGGCCGGCGCCACGGCCGGGGACGCGGAAGGCTGAGCCTGCGCCATGGCCGGAGCGGGCGCAGCCATTGCTGCGGGCGCCGGCTGGGGCGCGGGCATCGCCTGATTCGCCTGAAGACCGGCGACGATCGCCTTCAGCTCGTCAATCTGGCGCTGGAGATCAGCGATAGTGCGCTGTTCTTCGCTTGCGGAGGGCGAAGGCGGCGCGGATTGCGCAACTGCGGGTGCGGCGGTGCCGAGACCTGCCATCACAGCAACAGCGATGGCGGTGGAGGAGCAGCGCCCGGGTTTGAAGAACATGATCGTGCCTTTGCAAAAAGGATCGCCACCAGCGACCGGCACGGCGCGTTTATGGCGGTTACATGTCACTTCGGTGACAAATATGACCGGATTTTGTGCGCAGCATGACGAACCCGCTGGGCTGTCGCCCCTTGCGCGGTCTTCTGCACCGAAATCGCAATGCTTTACGCTGCGCCAAAGGTCCACCCTTCGGTGCGTGCAATCTCAGGGGTGAGGGGTGACGGGTTCCATAAATCGGGCATGGCGTGGACCCGGCGCAGCCATGCGGCGGTCAGCAGCGCATCCGATGAATGATCATCGATCGCGCCTTCGCCCGGCACAGGCGGCGAATCCAGCCGGTCCAGCGCGTCGTTCAGCGTGGCATAGGTGCGTATCTTGGTCGCCGATCCCGTCACTCCGCCGAGTCGCGCCGCGATCGCTGTGTAGATCTCGGTCACCACCGAGCCTTCGGCAGGCAGCGGATCGACCGGCCAGACCGGCAGCCGCGGCCCGAGACGGTGGAGCATCCGCATCCCCGTCAGGCTCGATTTGCCGACCTGCGCCGCGCCGACGAGGTTGAAATTGCTCACTGGCCGCACCCCAGCCGTGCGCTGGGCGGCTTCGGCGCGGCGGAAGCGGCCTTCGCGCGTTGCCGCGCCCGGCAGCAGGAAGCGGTCGCCTTCGATCCCTGCGCCGTGCCGGAAATACCGCGATGCTTCACGATGAGCGAGGAAGCCTCCTGCTTCGAGGTGCGGATCGTCTTCGCACAGCGCATCAATCAGCGCCCACAGCGCCCGCGCATCGGGCGGCGAGGCGTTCCATCCGGGAAAGAAGGCGCCTGCATCGTGGAACGGCAGTGAAATGCCGAGATCGAGGCCGACCAGCGTCGGCAGTTTCAGCGCCTTGAGCAGCGCCAGCACCTCGGCGCGCGCCCAGCCCTTGGGATCGGGCGGGGCGAGCAGGGTGGGCGTTCCGCCCTCCGCCTTGGCGACAGCCACGGCGATGCCCTTCTGCCGCGGGCCTTTTGCGCCGGACCAGTCGACCGCAACAAACTGCGCGAAACGTGTCATTCGCGGGCCGTTCGAAGCTTGTCCCAATAGTCGAGGCGCTTCTTCACCTCGCGCTCGAACCCGCGTTCCACCGGCGCGTAGAAGGCTTCGGGCGCCATGCCCTCGGGCCAGTAATTGTCGCCCGAAAAGCCGTCGGCGGCATCGTGGTCATAGGTGTAGCCCGCGCCGTAGCCGATGTCCTTCATCAGTTTGGTCGGCGCGTTGAGGATATTGGCGGGCGGGGCGAGGCTGCCGGTCGCTTTTGCGGCCTTCCACGCGGCCTTCTGCGCCATGTAGGCGGCGTTCGATTTGGGTGCGGTGGCGAGATACAGGCAGGCCTGCACCAGCGCCAGTTCCCCCTCGGGCGAGCCGAGGAAGCGATAGGCCTCCATCGCCGCCATGCATTGCGGGAGCGCCTGCGGGTCGGCCATGCCGATATCCTCCACTGCCATGCGCACCAGCCGCCGGGCGAGAAACAGCGGCTCTTCCCCCGCCACCAGCATCCGCGCCAGCCAGTAGAGCGCGGCCTGCGGATCGCTGCCGCGCACGGACTTATGCAGCGCCGAGATAAGGTTGTAGTGCCCGTCGCGGTCCTTGTCGTAAACGGCCACGCGGCGCTGGAGGAACTGGCCGAGTGCCGCAGGGTCGAGAGCCTCTGTCAGCCCCGCTGCATAAAGCGTCTCGGCCTGCCCCAGCAGAAACCGCCCGTCGCCATCGGCCTGCGCGATCAGCGCGGCGCGGGCTTCCGGGGTGAGGGGGAGGGGGCCTTCCAAGCGTTCCGCCTTGTCCAGCAAGGCCGCCAGCGCCGCATCGTCCAGCCGGCTGAGCACCAGCACCTGCGCACGGGAGAGCAGCGCGGCATTCAAGGCAAAGCTCGGGTTCTCGGTGGTCGCGCCCACCAGCGTCACCGCGCCGCGTTCGACAAAGGGCAGGAAGCCGTCCTGCTGGGCGCGGTTGAAGCGGTGGATTTCATCCACAAACAGCAGGGTCTTGCGGCCCGTCCTGGCGAACTTCTCCGCCTCGGCAAAGGCCTGCTTCAGATCGGCCACGCCCGAAAACACCGCGCTGATTGCAGCGTAACGCATCCCCACGGCATCGGCGAGCAGGCGGGCGATGCTGGTCTTGCCGGTGCCGGGCGGACCCCACAGGATCATGCTGGCAAGGCGGCCCGCCGCCACCATCCGCCCGATGGCGCCAGCGGGGCCGGTCAGGTGTTCCTGCCCCACCACCTCGGCAAGCGAGCGTGGCCGCAGTCGGTCGGCCAGCGGGGCATCGGGCGCGGGCGTATCGCCGCGCACCGCATCGGGTGAATCGTCTTGTCCGAACAGATCAGCCATTCGTCGGGCGTGATAGGACATCGGGCGGAAAAGGAAACTCTCCCCCGTTCGCCTGCTTGAAACGATAGGTCTAAGATATATCTTGGATGTATCGCACGATATGCGAGGAGGAACGAATATGACCTGGAACCGGTACGGCCGCGGCGGCGGCTGGGAGAAATTCGCCGAGACGATGGCGATGATGGCCATGAACGGCAACATGAACTTCGCCGGCCCCGGCTGGAAGGCCCGTGCGCGCTGGGATGATGATGCCCCGCGCGGCGCCGAAGCCGAAGGGGAGGGCCGCCGTTCGCGGCGCGGGCGGATGTTCGGGCAGGGCGAATTGCGGCTCGCGCTGCTCGCGCTGATCGCTGAACGCCCGCGCCATGGCTATGAGCTGATCAAGGAAATCGAGGAAATGACCGGCGGCGCCTATGCCCCCAGCCCCGGCGCGGTCTATCCCACGCTCCAACTGCTCGAAGATGAAGGCGCGATCGAAGAGGCCGAGGCCGAAGGCGCCAAGAAGCCCTTTGCCGCCACCGCGCAGGGCCGCGACGAACTCGACACCCGGCAGGACGAAGTCGAAGGCCTGATGCGCCGTCTCGGCCGCCATGGCGAACGCACCACCACGGTCCGTTCGCACGATGTGTTCCGGGCGATGGGCAACCTTGGCTCCGTGCTCAAGAACCGTGCGCGGGCGGGCAAGCTTGACGAGCGCACCATCAATGAAATCGTCGACATGATCGACGAGATGGCCAAGCGCATCGAGCGGCTCTGACACGCGCCCTTGACCCCACGGCATCGGCTGTTGCAGCGGGTGCAGGATAGGCATATTCTCTCCCCCGTCCGGGTCGCACGGATGGGGGAGGGGAAGCCCATGACAACGACAACCGCACGGCCCGGGTCGGCGCCGATCCACCTCTGGCTTGTGGGCGTGGCAACCTTGCTGTTCAACGCGATGGGCATCGTCAGCTATCTCACGACCAAGCTTGGCAAGCTGGAGGCGATGGGGCTGACGCCCGAACAGATCGCCTTCATGGAAAGCTACCCCGGCTGGGTAAGCGCCTTGTGGGCGCTGGGGGTGTGGGGGGCTTTTGCCGGGTCGGTGCTGCTGCTGCTGCGTTCGCGCTGGGCGGTTGCGGCGATGGTGGCGGCGATGATCGGCCTGATCGGCACGACTTTGGCCAATTATGCCATCCTCGATGTGCCGGCCGCGATGCAGGCCCCGGCGCTCGATGTGGCGATCTGGGCGGTCACGCTGTTCCTGCTGTTCTATTGCCGCGCCATGGCGAGGGCGGGGGTGCTGCGATAGCTAACCGCGGGCCTTGCGGCGTTCCTCGACCAGCGTGACATAGGTGTCGGCGACCACGGCGTTGATCGCGTCCCAGCTGTAATCGCAGGCGCGTGTTTCGCCCGCAGCGCCGTGGGCCGCGCGCAAGGCGCGGTCGGTGCAATAGGGCGCAAGTGCCGCAGCAAAGGCGGCCGCATCGGCTTTCATGTTGCCCGATGGTGCCACCAGCCGCCCGGTCACGCCATCAGCAACAAGGCTGGCGCTGCCGGTTGCGCCCGCGGCGACCACCGGCAGGCCGCTTGCCATGGCTTCGAGGGTGACGTTGCCAAAGGTCTCGGTAACGGAAGGGTTGTAGAACACATCCCCGCTGGCGAGCGCCTGTCCCAGCGCCTCACCCGTCTTGAAGCCAGCGAAGATCGCGCCCGGCGGCAGGTTCGCCTCGAACCACCCGCGGGCCGGGCCATCGCCGATCACCAGCACCTTGTGGGGCACGCCCTGATCGCGCAAGGCCGCGATGGTTTCGGCAAAGACGTCGAGGCCCTTTTCCATGACCAGCCGTCCAAGGAAGACGATGGCGACGTCCGTCTCGCCAAGGCCGAGGCTGCGCCGCCATTCGGGATCGCGGCGCGCAGCGGAGAAGATCGTGCGGTCCACCCCCCGGCTCCACAATCCGATGCGGGTGTGCATGCCCATCGCCAGCAGTTCATCGATCATCGATTGCGACGGGGCGACCAGCGCATCGCAGCGGTTGTAGAACCGCTGGAGGCCCTTGACGATCAGCGGCTCAAGGAAGGCCATGTTGTAATAGCGCGGATAGGTCTCGAAACGGGTGTGGACGCTTGCCAGCACCGGCAGGCCCCGCGCCCGTGCCCAGCGCAGCGCAGCGTGGGCAGCGGGATCGGGCGAGGACAGGTGGACGATATCGGGTGCGAAGTCTTCCAGATCGCGCTTCACGCCTGCGCCCAGATGGGTGGGCATGCGATATTCCCCGCGGCCCTTCACCGGCATCGGCACATTGGGCAGGCCCACCAGATCGCCGGTGGGTTCGAAATCGGGGTTGGCAACCTTGGGCGAATAGACGCGCACCTTCGCCCCGCGCTCCAGCAGCGAGCCGACAAGGCGGTTGAGTGCCTGATTGGCCCCGTCGCGGGTGTAATTGTAGTTGCCGCTGAACAGGGCAATGCGCAGATCGGAGATGTTCATTGCGCGGCCCCCTTAGGCCAGCCCTGCGGAATTTGCGAGAGGCACGTTGCCGCATGAATCGCGCTTCGCCCCCTTTCTTCATTGACTCCTTCCCCCGCGCCTCTAAAGCCGCCCACGGGCCACGCGGTCCCAACGCCGCGCGAGCTCTCTGCAAGGAGAGAATACATGACTGAGTATGCACGCGGGCTCGCACACGAGCCGACGCTTAAGCCTGAGCGCCCCTTTTTTTCCTCGGGCCCCACGGCGAAATTCCCCGGCTGGTCGCTGGACAAGCTCAAGACCGATGTTCTGGGGCGCTCGCACCGTTCGGCGCTGGGCAAGAACCGCTTGAAGTATGCGCTCGACCTCAGCCGCGAATTGCTCGGCATCCCTGATGATTACCTGATCGGCATCATGCCCGCATCGGACACCGGCGCGATCGAGGCTGCCATGTGGTCGATGCTGGACCCTGCGCGCCCGGTGACGGTCGCAGCGTGGGAAAGCTTCGGCAATATCTGGATTCAGGATGCGGTGAAGCAGCTCAAGCTGCCCAACCTACAAGTCCTGACCGCTGATTACGGCCAGATCCCCGATCTCACCACCATCCCCCAGCGCAACGACGTGGTGTTCACGTGGAACGGCACGACCTCGGGCGCGTGCATCCCCAACACCGACTGGCTCGAAGCCGGGCGTGAAGGCGTAACGATCAACGATGCCACCAGCGCGATCTTCGCGATGGAGATGGACTGGGCCAAGCTCGATGCCACGACCTATTCGTGGCAGAAGGTGATGGGCAGCGAAGCCCAGCACGGCATGCTGATCCTCAGCCCCAAGGCGATCGAGCGGATCGAAAGCTATGATCCGGCATGGCCGCTGCCCAAGCTGTTCCGCATGAAGAAGGGCGCCAAGCTCAACCGCGGCATCTTCGAAGGCGAGACGATCAACACCCCCTCGATGCTGGCGACCGAGGATTACATCGCCGCGCTCGAATGGGGCAAGGCGATCGGCGGGCGCAAGGCGCTGATCGATCGGGCCAATGCCAATGCCAGTCTCGTCAAGGAGTGGATCGAGGCGACCCCGTGGCTGCGCAACATGGCGAGCGATCCGGCCCAGCAGACCAACACCGGCGTGTGCATGGTCTTCCAGGGCGACTGGTACGAGAGCCTCTCGGCCGACGATCAGGCCGCCGTGCCCAAGAAGATCGTCAAGCTGCTCGAAGAGCGCAATGTCGGTTTCGACTTCAACGGCTACCGCGATGCGCCGCCGTCCTTGCGCATCTGGTGTGGCTCGACCGTCGAGCAGGAGGACCTGAAGCGCCTGCTGCCGTGGATCGAGTGGGCCTACGAGAAGGTCAAGAACGGCTGATTCTTGGCCGTCCCCGCTTTGCTTACCCCGTCACCCTGAATTCATTTCAGGGTCCATTTCTCCCCATCGAACTCCGCGTGTCGCGGCTCGATGGATGCTGAAGCAAGTTCAGCATGACGAAGGGAATTCTTAATGACCCGTCCCAAAGTTCTCATTTCCGACAAGATGGACCCCAACGCCGCCCGCATTTTCGAGGAGCGCGGCTGCGATGTCGATGTGATCACCGGCGAAACGCCCGAACAGCTGATCGCCCGCATCGGCGAGTATGATGGCCTCGCCATCCGCTCCTCGACCAAGGTGACCAAGGCGATCCTTGATGCCGCGACCAATCTGAAGGTGATCGGCCGCGCCGGCATCGGGGTGGACAATGTCGACATCCCCTACGCCAGCGGCAAGGGCGTGGTGGTGATGAACACCCCGTTCGGCAACTCGATCACCACCGCCGAACACGCCATCGCGCTGATGTTCGCGCTCGCGCGGCAGATCCCCGAAGCGAACGCCCAGACCCAGGCGGGCAAGTGGCCCAAGAGCGGGTTCATGGGGGTGGAACTGACCGCCAAGACCCTCGGCCTGATCGGCGCGGGCAATATCGGCTCGATCGTCGCTTCGCGCGCGCTCGGCCTGCGCATGAAAGTGATCGCCTATGATCCCTTCCTGACCGAAGACCGCGCCATCGAACTCGGCATCGAGAAGGTCGATCTCGATACGCTGCTCTCCCGCGCCGATTTTGTCACGCTGCACACCCCGCTGACCGAAGAGACCCGCAACATCCTCAGCCGTGAACGGCTGGAGAATGCCAAGAAGGGCATCCGCATTATCAACTGCGCCCGCGGCGGGCTGATCGACGAAGCGGCCCTGAAGGAATGCCTCGAAAGCGGGCAGGTGGCAGGCGCGGCGCTCGATGTGTTCGAGACCGAGCCGCCGGCTGCCGATCACCCGCTGTTCGGCGCGCCCAACTTCATCTGCACCCCTCACTTGGGCGCATCGACCACCGAAGCGCAGGTCAATGTCGCGCTTCAGGTGGCCGAGCAGATGGCCGATTACCTCGTCAACGGCGGGGTGACCAATGCGCTCAACGTGCCCAGCCTCTCGGCCGAGGAAGCCCCGAAACTGAAGCCCTACATGGCGCTCGCCGAAAAGCTCGGCAGCCTTGTGGGCCAGCTTGCCCACGGCAACCTCACTCAGATCGGGATCGAGCGCGAAGGCGCCGCCGCGCAGCTGAACGGCAAGCCGATCACTGCCGCCGTGCTGGCGGGCTTCATGCGCCGCTATTCGGACACGGTGAACATGGTCAACGCGCCGTTCCTCGCCAAGGAGCGCGGGCTGGCGGTGAGCGAAGTGCGCCACGACCGTGACGGCGCGTTCAACACGCTGGTGCGCGTCACGGTGGAAACCGCGCAAGGCCCCCGTTCGGTCGCGGGCACGCTGTTCGGCACTGAAGCGCCGCGCCTCGTCGAAATCTTCGGCATCGGGATCGAAGCGGAACTGTCGGGCCACATGCTCTACATCGTCAACGACGATAAGCCGGGCTTCATCGGCCGCATCGGGACGCTGCTGGGCAGCCACGGCATCAACATCGGCACCTTCAACCTTGGCCGGCGCGAAGCGGGCGGGGAAGCGGTGCTGCTGCTGAGCCTCGATGAGGCGCTCACCCCCGCCGTGATCGCCGAGGCCGAGAAGGTCGAAGGCGTGAAGCTGGTCAAGGCGCTGTCGTTTTAAATCTCTCGCGGGAGGCTGGCGTTGCCAGCCTCCCTGCCGAGGGGGCGGCCTGCCGGCCGGCGCGCAGTCGCGCTTGCGGCCCGTCTGCGCGGGCCGGATCGGCACTCCTGCGGGAGGGCAGCATTCGGCGCTTGGCCCTTCACCCCGCGCCCATACCCCGCTAAGCGCGACAGGCAATGACCAAGCCCAACGACCTCCTCCCCGAAGGCCTCGAAGACCGCCTGCCGCTCGAAGCGGCGCGGATCACGGCGATGATGCGCGCCTGTCTCGATGTGCTGGCTGCGCATGGCTATGACCGGGTGCGCCCGCCGCTGCTCGAATTCGAAGCCTCGCTGGTCGGGCGCATGGCGGGCGTGACGGTCGGCGAGACCAGCAACATGTTCCGCTTCGTCGACCCGGCATCCTTGCGCACGCTGGCGCTGCGTTCCGACATGACCCCGCAGGTCGGGCGCATTGCCGCGACCAGCCTCGCCAGCGCCCCGCGTCCGCTGCGGCTTGCCTATTGCGGCGATACCGTGGTGATCAAGGCCAGCCAGCTCGATCCTGCGCGCGAGCGCCTGCAACTGGGCGCGGAACTGATCGGCACCGATAGCGTGGCCGCAGCCAGCGAGATCGTGATGCTCGCGGTCGAGGCGCTGAAGGCGGCCGGGCTTACCGGCATCTCGGTCGATTTCACGCTGCCCGATCTGGTCGATACCCTCGCTCAGAAAGCCTTTCCGCTCGCCCCTGAGCAAATCGAAGCGGTGCGCCGGGAACTCGACACCAAGGATGCGGGCGGATTGAAGGCTGCGGGCGGCGGCGCTTATCTTCCGCTGCTTTATGCCACCGGCCCGCTTGACAGCGCGCTGGCGGCGCTGCGCGCTGTGGACGCGGGCGGGGCGCTGAAATCGCGGCTTGATGGGCTGGAGGCGATTGCCGAACATGTTGGCGATGCGGCCACCATCACGCTCGATCCGACCGAGCGGCACGGGTTCGAATACCAGTCGTGGTTCGGCTTTACCCTCTACGCCGAAGGCCTGCGCCGTGCGGCGGGGCGGGGCGGCACCTATCGCATCGCCGGGAGCGACGAGGCGGCGACCGGCTTCACGCTCTACCTCGATCGCCTGGCCGAGGTCGCCCCGCAGCCCGAATCGCTGCGGACCTGCTATCTGCCCTCTGGTCACGACCGCGCAGCGGCGGCGGGCTTGCGTGCCGAAGGCTGGCGAACGCTCGCGCAGCTTTCCGATGGCGAAGACCCCGCGATGCTGGGCTGCACGCATATCCTGAGGAACAATGCGCTCGTCGAACTGGAGGCGCGCGCATGACCGACACGCCAAGGCCGATCACGCTCCCCGATGATCCGCTGGCGCCTTACATGATCGCGCCGGCATGGCAGGTGGGCAATCTGCTGTTCCTGTCAGGGCAGGCAAGCATCGGCGCGGACGGCAGCATCGTGGGCGCGGGCGATATCGACGCGCAGATCGCGCAGACCTTCGCCAATATCGAGACCGTGCTGGCGGCGGGTGGCAGCGACCTGTCGAAGGTGGTGAAGGTGACGATCTACCTGACCGATATGGGCAACTTCCCCAAGATCCTCGAAGCCCGCAAACGCTGGTTCACCCCGCCTTACCCCGCCGATACCACGGTGGAAGTTAAGGGGCTCGCCCTGCCCGAACTGATGATCGAGATCGACGTCATAGCCGCGGTGTGATGGGCGCCTGCCACAGTGGCAGGTTTCTCCAGCAAACGCGTTCCTTTTGGTTCGCGCTCGTCGTGATGCGGGATCAGGCTATTGAAAAAGCACGATCTCTGTGCGAGCGTTCCGCGCTTCCCAGGTTGTCATGCGCGGGATGGATCGGATGTTGAGACCCCTCATTATCGGCCTGATGGTCGCGAACGCCCCGGCCTTGGCACAGAGCGGCGGTGGGGCCGATCCCGTCGCCGCCGCGCAGGAAACCCCGATCATCGTCACCAGCGACAGGGACGGCCCGGAAGGGCAGACCGCTGTCATCACCGGATCGCGGATCGCGCGCACGGCTCCGGCGCCGGGCGGTATCGTCAGCAACACCGCCTCCGGGGCTCTGTCGGCTACCTCAGGAGTTGATCCGCTCCACGCCGAAAATCGCGTGATCAAGCGCCGGACACGGGGCTGTGTGAGCGACAATCCGGCGATCGGCAAGGCGGCGGCGTGCCTGCTGTTCGACGCGCACTCGGCGGCGGCGGGTGACGACCTGGCGGGCGCAGGCGCAATCTATCGCTATCTGAGCGCCGCACCTGCGTTTTCTGCGGCGGAGCGACTGGCCGGTGCCGAAGCCCTCTTTGCTCTCGGGCGGGAGGCATCGGACCCGGCAATGCGCGAAGAGGCCTTGCTGCGCATGCTGGCGAGCGGGGCGATGTCCCCGCGCGAGGCCCACGGCGCGCGGCGCAGTCTGGTGACTTACGCGCTGGATCGGGGCGATTCCCGGCTCGCGATCACGCGGCTGCGCGAGGTTGTGTCGGGCGATGCAGAAGACGCGCAGAGCCACGCCAATCTGGCGATCCTGCTGCGTCAGGAAGGGCTCGAAGGGGCAGCTTACGCCATGCGGCGCGCAATCGCCATCAGGCAGGCGAGGGGAGAGCCTGTTCCTCCCGGCTGGGACGAATTTGCCGCAAACTGAACGTCGCAAGCGCAAGCCGCTCCGGTGCGGCGCGAATGCGGCGGTGTGACTGCGCCTCTCCTGTCAGCAGGCGCGCGAGCGGCTTACCCCAGCACCTTCTTCAGCCACGCGTCCATCACCGGGGTCGCGGGGTAATCAGGCTGGCCGAGCTTGCGGTTGATGTCGGCGTGGCCCTGGAGGCCTTCTCCGGGAAAGCCCGCCACTTCGGCCTGCGATCCGCCCTGGCGCAGCGCTTCTGCCAATGCCTTCGACTGCGCCACGGCATCGGGGCGCTGCACATGGAGCAGCAGGAAGGCGGGGGCATTGGGGCGGGCGGCGTGGTGGATCGGAGACAGTGCCTTCTGGCGAGCCGGATCGGTGCCGAAAGCCTGCTGGTAGGTGTCCAGCATCATCGGCCCCGCGCTCGCGATCTGCGCTGCCACATCATAGGCCGCACCATCGTTGGGCATCACGCCGTCGATATCGGCAAAGGACAGGCCGGCCTTCTTCAGATACCGCTCGTCCGTCCCCACCAGCGCCACCAGATGCGCGCCTGCCGAATGGCCGGTCAGCACGACGCGGCTGGAATCAATGCCCAGCTCGTCCGCTCGCTTGAGGATATGGGCAAGCGCGGCGGCGACATCGGCGGCCTGCTGTTCCACCGTGGCGGCCGGCACCAGCCGGTAATCGATCGAGGCGAAGGCATAGCCTTGTTGCAGCATGTGCACGGGCATGGCGCGGCCCATCGCATTGTCCTTGCTTCCCCGCTTCCACCCGCCGCCATGCACGAACAGCACCAGCGGTGCCTTGGTCGCGCCCCGCGGCACCCACAGGTCGAGCGCCTGAAGGCTGTCCTTGCCATAGGAGAGCGTTTGCGGAGCGGGCGCGGTCATCGCGCCGCCATCCCGGCTGCGGCCTTGTCGCGCACCTTCACCGCCCGCACCGCGGCGCTGTTCCATGCGGGCGCGCAGTTCGCTGCGGCAGTCTTCCGAAAGCTGGTCGGCCTTTTCGGCAAGACAGGTGCGCAGGCCTTCGCGGCCCCCGCCGCCGCACAGCCTGACAATCTCTGCCCGGCACGCAGGGGCAAGCCGCTCACCCCCCATACCCCCGGCACGGCTGCGCTGCTGGGCCAGCAGCGGCGCAGCCAGAACGGCGAGCGCGCCTGCGGCGATCATGGCTTTGGCTGTGGTATTCATCGCGTCGCTTTCCTCGGCAAGGGTGGTCTGTTCCTGCCCTGCAACGCATGACCGATCAAAACCCTTCGCGGTTCTGCCCCCGCACCCTTGCCCTCAGCCGCCCGAACGCCTAGGCCCCGCGCGGTTTTCGCCAGTATCGAAGGATTGAAATGGCCAACGTCACCGTGATCGGCGCCCAGTGGGGCGATGAGGGCAAGGGCAAGATCGTCGACTGGCTGGCAAGCCGCGCCGATGCCGTGGTGCGCTTTCAGGGCGGGCACAATGCCGGCCACACGCTGGTGATCGATGGCAAGACCTACAAGCTTAGCCTGCTGCCTTCGGGCATCGTTTCGGGCACGCTGTCGGTGATCGGCAACGGCGTGGTGCTCGATCCTTGGGCGCTGCGTGACGAGGTCGCCAAGGTCGAAGGGCAGGGCGTTTCGATCACCGATGAAAACCTCGCGATTGCCGACAACTGCCCGCTGATCCTGCCGCTCCACCGCGATCTGGATGCCTTGCGCGAAACCGCGGCGGGCAAGGGCAAGATCGGCACCACCGGACGCGGGATCGGCCCGGCCTATGAAGACAAGGTCGGCCGGCGCGCCATCCGCGTGTGCGATCTGGCGCATCTCGATACGCTTGAACCGCAGCTTGACCGCCTCTGCGCCCACCACGATGCGCTGCGCGCCGGTTTCGGTCAGCCCCCGGTTGACCGCGCCGCCCTGCTGGAAGACTTGCGCGAAATCGCGCCCTTCGTGCTGCGCTTTGCCCAGCCGGTGTGGAAGCGCCTGAAGAAGGTCCGCCGCGCCGGGGCCAAGATCCTGTTCGAAGGCGCACAGGGCGTGCTGCTCGATGTCGATCACGGCACCTACCCCTTCGTCACCTCGTCCAACACCGTGAGCGGCACGGCGGCATCGGGCAGCGGCCTTGGCCCCAATTCGACCGGCTTCGTGTTGGGGATCGTCAAGGCCTACACCACCCGCGTCGGTTCCGGCCCGTTCCCAACCGAACTGGAGGATGACATCGGCCAGCGTCTGGGCGAGCGCGGCCATGAATTCGGCACGGTCACCGGCCGCAAGCGGCGCGTGGGCTGGTTCGATGCCGTGCTGGTGCGCCAGTCCTGCGCGATTTCCGGCGTCACCGGCATCGCGCTCACCAAGATCGATGTGCTCGATGGGCTGGACAAGGTGAAGATCTGCACCGGTTACCGGTTGCGTGGGCGTGTCTATGACTACCTACCCAGCCACGCCGCCGATCAGGCCGGGTGCGAGCCGATCTACGAGGAAATGCCCGGCTGGACGGAAAGCACGGCAGGTGCGCGCTCCTATGCCGATCTGCCCGCCAATGCGATCAAGTATATCCAGCGCATTCAGGAATTGATCGAATGCCCGGTGGCGCTGGTTTCGACCTCGCCGGAGCGGGATGACACCATCCTGATGCGCGATCCCTTCGTGGATTGATCGCAAGGGGCGGGGCGGGTTATTCTTGCCCCGCATGAACCGCCTTGCATTGATCCTCCCCCTGCTCGCCCTTGCCGCCTGCGCTGCGCCGCCGGTGGAGGATGCGCGTGCGCCATCATCGCAGCCCCCGCTGGCGCGGGATGCAGCGCGGATCGTGCCCGAACAGCGGTTTGCCCGCGTCGATTACCTCATCGTCGACAAGTCCGAACGGCTGATGGTCGCCTATGCGGGCGGCCAGCCGGTCAAGGCGTGGCGGGGCTTGCAATTCGGCGATCAGCCGCAAGGCCACAAGCAGTTCGAAGGTGACGAGCGCACGCCCGAGGGGCGCTACGTGATCGAGGGGCGCAATCCCGGCAGCGCCTATCACCTCAGCCTCAAGGTCTCCTACCCCAACCCCGCCGACCGCGCATTTGCCCGCGCGCAGGGCCGTTCGCCGGGGGGCGATATCTTTCTTCACGGCCAGCCCAATTCCTTGCCCTTTGGCCGGATGCCGGGCGACTGGACCGATGGCTGCATCGCCTTTTCCAACGCCGAAATCGAGGAGCTGTGGCGCATCGTTCCCGATGGCACCGTGATCGAAATCAGGCCGTAACTGCGGGGAGGCGGGGCGAGGGTCTGCGATAAATACGCAGATTTACTTGACCTGATCGCGTTTTGTTCCATAATCGTTCCAACATTGTTGGAGTCGATTCGATGCTGACCCACACCTCCCCCAGTGAAGATTTCTCCTACGGCTGCGCTGATGACGGCGCCGGATTGCCCGCGCGGGTCGCCATCTTTGCCGAGGATGAAGGCCTGCGCCGTCAGATCGGCGCGGACCTGGGCGGCGCGGGGTTCCGTTCGATCGACGGCGGCTCCTTGCGCGCCTTGCTCGAAGGGCCGATTGCGTTGCTGGGCGATGTGGTGGTGGTCGATTGCGCGGTCAGCGGCTCGCGCGGGATCGATGCGATGATGCTGGCGGGCCTTGCGCGGCTCGACATGCGTGTGGCGCGTTCCGGGGCCAAGCTGATCGTTGCAACCAATCTGGTCGGATTGGACGATGTCTTTGCCGTGCTCGATCAGTCCAACCCGCAGATCCTCGTTGCGCCCAGCCGGGCTGAACGCGTCATCGCGGTTGGCCGTGTGATGGGGGAAGCAGGGGCCGCGCGCCTCAGGGAAATGGGTGAGGAAGACCGCATTTCGCTGCTGCGTCTGTCCCAGCAGGTCGAAGCCATTGCCCATTCGCTCGACCGGCTCGGTCACGCTTCAGCCGCCAGCAGCCCGAGCGTGTTCGGGGAATTCCGCCGCGATTACGCCCCGGCCGAACCTGCGGCGCTTGGCGGCTTTGGCGCTGCGCCTGCCAGCGGCCCGGACCTGCCCGATCCGCGCACGGTGCGTCAGATCATCGCCAATCGTCAGGCGCGCGCGCGGTTCTTCGATCCCGACCTGTTCGGCGATCCGGCATGGGACATGCTCCTCGATCTTACCGCCGCGCATGGCGAAGGCGCACGGGTTTCGGTGACTTCGTTGTGCATCGCTGCCGGGGTTCCGCCGACGACCGCACTGCGCTGGCTCACGCAGATGGTGGAAAGCGGCATCTTTGTGCGCGTGCCCGATCCGGCCGACCGCCGCCGCGCCTTCATCGCCTTGTCGGACAAGGCTATCGCGGCGATGTCCGGCTATTTTGCAAGCCTGCGCACATCGGCGTTGCAGGCGGCCTGACGGTGCTGTTTCGCTGACCTGCATGGCGGAAGCGGCGGGTGGCGACGATCCGCTTCAGCTTGCAGTTGCATCCGGCCGCCAGCGCAGGATCACTGTCAGCCCTTCGGCGAGCGGGATGTCAGGCCCCTGTTCGCCGCTGCCAGACCCGGTCTTGCCCCCCTCCAGACCCCCGCCAGACCCCGTCATGCTCAGGCCTTGCAGGCCCTGTTCCACGTGAAACATCCGCCGTTCGGCATCGGCACGGGCGCGGCCAAGGATCGCAGCGGGAATGTCCCCGTCCAGCAGCAGGACATCGGCCTCACCCAGCAAGCGGGCCTGCCGCAGGGTGAGGTCGTCCGGGTCAGCGCTGGTAAGGGACAGTTCGACCACCGCACCGGACGAGGGTGTGCCAGTCCCCCGCGCCCAATCGGCAACGTGCTGAAAAGATTGCGGGTCAAAGGGGTCAAGCGGGCCCCCTTCACGCAAAGCGACATCGATTGCGCGCCGCCGCTCCGTCCCCAGCGGAAAGCGCTGCCGCAGCAATGGCCGCGCCGCCTCCAGGGCCCGTGCCAGCGCGCCGAGCGTTTCGGGCAGCACCCGCTCCAGCCGCAGCCGCACATGCTTGGCGAGCCCGGCAGAGGCTCCCCCGGTGCCAATCGCCACCAGCAAAGGGTCCCGATCAAGTATGGAAGGGGTTGTAAAATCGCACAATTCCGGCCGGTCCACGACATTGACCAGCATCCCCGCACAACGCGCATTGATCGCTGCGACCTCGCAGGCGCGCGCGTCTTCAAAGGCGATGAAGGCAAGCCGCACCCCCTCGTCGATCGCGCGGGGCAGGTCCTCGACGATGACCCCGCCCGCGCGTTCGACCAGTCGCCGCTTGGGCTCTGCCGCCGGACCATCGCCCAGCACCAGCACTTGGCTCCCGGCGATCTGGTGGAACAGCGGCAGGCTGGCGATCTTGCTCATGGGCGGATCATCCGCCGGTCAGGCGAGCCATTCCGGAACCCGCTCGGCATCCATGATCGCGCCAGCCTCGATGCGGTCGGCAACCACGGCGAAGCGGTCACCATCGACCAGCACCTCGGCAACAAAGCCGCGCGAATTGTAGGACGAGGCCATGGTAGCGCCATAAGCGCCCGCGGTGCGGAACACCGCAAGGTCGCCCGCTTCCAACGCGTCACACTCCCGGCCCATTGCGAAGGTATCGCCGGTCTCGCAGATCGGGCCGACGATATTGGCGGTCATCCGCTCGGACGTCGGCTCGACCGCTTCGAAGTGGTGATAAGCGCCGTAAAGCGCGGGGCGGGCCAGATCGTTCATCGCCGCATCGACAATCACGAAGGGGTCCTTGATCCCGCGCTTCACCCGCACCACGCGGGTCAGCAGCACGCCCGCATTGCCTGCGATCACGCGGCCCGGTTCGAAGATCAGCTTGACGCCCCAGTCTTTGGTGACCCGCGCCACCATCGCGCCATATTCGGCCGGGGCCGGCAGCACTTCGCCCACGCGGTAGGGCACGCCAAGGCCCCCGCCGAGATCGACATGGGTGACCGTGTGCCCCGCGCCGCGCAATGCCTCCACCAGCGCGCCAAGCTTGGCAAAGGCGGCCTCAAGCGGGGCGAGGTCGGCAAGCTGGCTGCCGATATGCACCGCCACGCCGCGCAGGTTCACGCCGGGCAGCCGTGCCAGCGTCCCGAAGATCTGCCCCGCCTCGCTGATCGGCACGCCGAACTTGTTGTCGGCCTTGCCGGTCGAAATCTTGTCATGGGTGCCCGCGTCCACATCGGGGTTGATGCGCAAGGTGCATTGTGCGGTCAGCCCGCGCGCGGCGGCGATCCCGGCGAGCTCGATGCCCTCTTCCTCGCTCTCGATATTGAACTGGCCGATGCCCGCTTCGAGCGCGGCGACCATCTCCGCCGCGGTTTTGCCCACGCCTGAGAACACGATCATTTCAGGCGCGATACCAGCGGCCAGCGCACGCCGCATTTCGCCCACCGAGACAACGTCCGCACCCATGCCCTGCGCACCCAGCACCTTCAGCACGGCGAGGTTGGGGTTCGATTTGACGGCGAAGGCGATCAGCTTGTCCGGCACATCGGACAGAGCCTCGCGGAACACCCGTGCGTGGCGTTCCAGCGTGGCGCGCGAATAGACATAGACGGGTGTGCCGACTGCCTCGGCAATCAGCGGCAGGGGCACGTCCTCGGCGTGCATCACGCCGTCCTTGTAGGTGAAATGGTCCATGGCGCTTTCGTTACTGTTCGGGCGGCAGATCGAAGGGATCGTCCTGCCGTTCTTCTGAGCGGCGGCGCAGTTCGACGCTGCGTTCAGGCGCGGCGAGCGCCTCGCGGCGCAGCAGTTCCTCGGCGGCAGGCTTGTCGGTTGCACCATAGGGGGCGGTCGGCAGGCTTGCGCCTTCGGGCGGGGTCAGCGGTGCGGCGGTTCCGCACCCTGCAAGCAGCGCTGCAAGACCCAGGGCAGCGAGGTTGCGCATCATTCCTCCATTCCCAGCATCGCCCGTGCGGCAGCGATCTGATTACGCACCTGATCGGGCGCGGTTCCGCCATACGAAGCGCGTGCCGCAACCGAGGCATCGACGGACAGCGCAGCATAGACGCTTTCGTCGATCCGCGCATCGATCGCCTGAAGGTCTTCAAGCGGCAGCTGGTCGAGCGCGATCCCCCGGCTTTCGGCCAGTTTGACGGCACTGCCGGTGATGTGATGGGCCTCGCGGAACGGAATGCCGCGCGCACGCACCAGCCAGTCGGCAAGGTCGGTGGCAGTGGCATAGCCAAATTCGGCGGCGGCGCGCATCCGGGCGGTGTTGAAGGTGGCACCTTCGATCATCCCCGTCATCGCTGCGATGCTGAGCGCCATCAGCGAGGCCGCTTCGAACACCGGGGGCTTATCGTCCTGCATGTCCTTGGAATAGGCCAGCGGCAGGCCCTTCATGGTGATCATCAGGCTGGTCAGCGCGCCGATCACACGGCCTGAATGCCCGCGCACCAGTTCGGCGGCATCGGGGTTTTTCTTCTGCGGCATGATCGATGAGCCGGTCGAGAGGCTGTCGGGCAGGCGGATGAAGCCGAAGGGCTGGCTGGCCCACAGGATCAGCTCTTCGGCCAAACGCGAAAGGTGCAGCGCGGTGGCCGAACAGCTCCACAGGAAGTCGAGCGCGAAATCGCGGTCGGATACGGCGTCAAGCGAGTTGGCCGTGGGCCGGTCGAAGCCCAAGGCGCTCGCGGTCGCCGCGCGGTCGATGGGAAAGCCCGTGCCTGCCAGCGCGGCGCTGCCGAGCGGGCATTCGTTCATTCGCCCGCGCGCATCGCAAATGCGGGCGCGGTCGCGGCGGAACATCTCGTAATAGGCCATGAGGTGATGGCCGAGGGTGACGGGCTGGGCTGTCTGCAAGTGCGTGAAGCCGGGCATGATGCTGCCTGCATGCTCGCCCGCGCGGGTCACCAGCGCACGCTGGAGCGCGGCCAGCCCTTCATCCATCTGCGCAAAGGCATCGCGCACCCACAGGCGGAAATCGGTCGCCACCTGATCATTGCGGCTACGTGCGGTGTGGAGGCGTCCGGCGACCGGGCCGATCAGTTCGGCAAGGCGCGCTTCGGTGGTCATGTGGATGTCTTCGCGGTCCCAGTCCTCGGGCACGCCGCCGCGTTCGTATTCGGCGGCGACCTGATCGAGGCCGGCTGCGATCAGCAGCGCATCATCCGCCGGGATGATGCCAGCCGCGCCCAGCATCGCCACATGCGCCTTGCTGGCGGCGATGTCCTGCCGCCACAGCGCCTTGTCGAAGGGGATCGAGGCGTTGATTTCGCGCATGATGGCGCTAGGGCCGTCAGCGAAGCGGCCGCCCCACATGGCGTTGGTCGCCGTGCTGCCCCCGTCTGAGGAGCCTGTCATGTCCCGCTCGCCGCTCATTCTTGCTCTTGTGCTCCTGCTGCTGGCGGGATGCGATAGGGCCGCCGACGCGCCAGCGCAACCGGGCGAAGCGGCCGAGACGGCGAAGGCGGCAGCAGGCGTGGTCGAGCGCAGGTTTGCCGGCACGCCGATCCCGGCGATGACGGTGGCCGATCCGGCGGGCCGGACGCTGGATCTGGCCGCACAGGATGGGCCGGTTCTGCTCAACCTGTGGGCCACATGGTGCGCCCCGTGCGTCAAGGAAATGCCCGCGCTCGACCGGTTGGCCACCACGCTGGAGGGCGAGGTCAAGGTCATCACCGTCAGTCAGGACCTGCGCGGGGCCGAGGCGGTCGAGCCGTTCTTCGCCAAGGGCGGCTATGCGCGGCTGGAGCCGTGGCTCGATCCGGAAACGCAGCTTTCGGCCCAGTTTACCCCCGAAGGCGTGCTGCCGCTGACGATCCTGTTCGATGCCAGCGGCAAGGAAGTGCTGCGGGTGAGCGGCAGCTATGAATGGGACAGCCCTGATGCGGCGGCGCTGGTGCGCGGGGCGCTCGGGGGGAAATAGCTTTACCCGAGGCGGCGGCCGATCGCCTCGCCCATGCGCAGGGGGGCGGCGGGCGCAAGGTCCTCGCGCCACGCCACGCGGCCGGGTTCGAACAGCAGCACGACCGTGGAGCCGAGATAGAAACGGCCCATCTCGTCCCCGGCAGCGAAGGTTCTGTTCTGACCCGCAAAGTCTTCGTGCACCGGCGCGCTGGCATGGGTGCGGAAGGTGTTGGGCCACACCGTATCGATCCCTGCGACGATCAACGCGCCGACCATGATGCTGGCGAAATGCCCGTCCGGCCCGTCAAACCGGCAGGACAGGCGCTCGTTACGGGCAAACAGCCGGTCGACGCCGGCCGCCGTGGCGGTGTTGACCGAGAACAGATCGCCCGGAATGTAGCGGGTCTCAGCCAGCGTGCCGGCGGCGGGCATGTGGACGCGGTGGTAATCCTTGGGCGAGAGGTAGATCGTCATGAACGATCCGCCTTCGAACCGCGCGGCTTCGTCAGCGCCGCAGCCGAGGATTTCGGCCACGGAATAATCGCGCCCCTTGGCTTGAATGATCCGCCCGCCGCTGATGGGCCCAAGCTGGCTCACCGCGCCATCGGCAGGCGAAAGGATGAATTGCGCAGCATCGGCCAGCGGGCGGGCACCGGGCTTCAGTTCGCGGGTGAAGAAATCGTTGAAGCTCGAAAATTCCCCGATCCCGCGCGCGGCTTCGGACAGGTTCACGCCATAGGCCGCGGCAAATCGCCGGATCAGGCGGTCGCGCAGCCAGGGGCTCTCGCTTGCGGCGATGCGCCCCGCCAGGCGCGACAGGGCGTGTTGCGGGACGACATGCTGGAGCGCGATGAACAGATCGGACATGGCGCGTGCGCTAAAGCGGCGCAGCTTGCGACGCAAGCGGGGCGCGCCAGAGCGTTACGGGTTACAGCGTGACGGTCTGCCCACCGTCCACCTTGATCGCGCTGCCGGTGATGAACCCGGCGCGTGGGCTGGCGAGGAAGGCCGCAATATCGCCGAATTCCTCCGGCCGCCCCAGCCGCCCGGCGGGAATTGCCGCGATCGAGCGGGCGGTGACCTGTTCGGCTTCCAGCCCCTGCGCCGCCGCCATTCCGGCGTGAAGGCTGGTCAGCCGGTCGGTTGCGATCTGGCCGGGGAGCAGCAGGTTCACCGTCACCCCGTCTGCTGCCACCTCGGCGGCGAGGGTCTTGCACCACGAGGCCAGCATCGCGCGCACGGCGTTGGACAGGACAAGGCCGGGGATCGGCGTGACGAGGCTGGTCGAGGCAACCGCCAGAATGCGCCCAAACCTGCGCGCGCGCATGTCGGGCAGGAACTCCTGTGCAAGGGCGAGCTGCGCGTTGAACATGCGCGGCAGCACGGCGGCGAAATCGGCGGGCGTGGTGGTTGCCGCGCCGCCCACCGGAGGCCCGCCTGCATTGAGCACCAGAATATCGGGCGAAGCGCCGCCTGCGCGCACCCGCTCGATGATGGTCTGCGGGGCCTGTGCGTCATCGAGATCGGCGTTGATGTGAAGCCGCCCCGCCAGCCCGTTGCCCGAACGCGCCACGGTGATGACGCCCGCGCCCTCTGCCGCCAGCGCCTCGGCAATGGCGCGGCCCAGCCCCTTGCTCGCCCCCAGCACCAGCGCGGTCTTGCCTTCGAGCCCAAGGTTCATCGGCACTGTCCTTTTGCAGATTTGCGCATGGTGGGCGGTAACGGGCTCGAACCGCTGACCCTCTCGGTGTAAACGAGATGCTCTACCAACTGAGCTAACCGCCCCACGGCGCGAACGGCGGTTTAGCGGTGTCGGCGGCGGGGTCAAGCTGGTAGAATGGCTTGCGATGACCATCCATACGCAGCTCAACGATGGCACCCCGGTGTGCATCCGCCGCGTGCGACCGCAGGACGAGGCCCGGTTGCGCGAGGGGATCGCGCAGCTTTCGCCGCAATCGCGCTATCTGCGGTTCTTTTCGGGCATGCGCGAGGCGCCGCCACAAGTGCTGCGTGCGCTGGTCTCTCCCGATGGTCACGATCACCTTGCCTGGGGGGCGCTGCGCAGCGACCTGCCCGATACGCCCGCGCTGGGCGTGGTCCATGCCTTCCGCGACGCCGATGATCCGGATGCAGCCGAATTTTCCGTGGCGGTGGTCGATGAATATCACGGTCGCGGCCTTGCCCGGCTTTTGACAGCGGTGCTGCTGCTGGATTGTGCGCGTGAGGGATATGATCGGTTCACCGTACACATCCTTCCCGAAAACCGCCCGGCGCTCGCGCTCGCCCGATCGCTGGGTGCGGAAGGGGTAGGGCATGAAGGCGGGGTGACGGTGCTCGCCATCGACATCCCCGAGGCGCTCGCCGCGCTGCGCGCCGAGACGAATGTGCCGGGGCTTGCCGCCGTGTTCGACCAGTTTGGTGATGAAGCGCTAGGCGTTGGCGATGACGGCGGCTAGGGGCGCGGGCATGAGCACCAGCAAAGCCCCGCGCATCCTCGTCCTTGGCACTGGCGGTACGATTGCCGGCGCGGGAGCAGGCGGAACGGGCGCGGCCTATCGCCCCGGTGGTCTTTCGCTGGAGGTGCTGGTCGGGCATCTGGCGGCGCTCGGGCTTGCGGCAGAGTTGGTCCCGCAGGAAATCGCGCGGATCGGATCGCAGGATATCGGCTTTCCCGAATGGCAGGCGCTCCATGCGGCCTGCGCGGCGGGAATCGCCGATCCGGCCATTGATGCGATCATCATCACCCACGGCACCGACACGGCGGAGGAGACTGGCTTCCTGCTCGATCTCACTCTGCCAACGGGCAAGCCCGTGATTCTCGTCGGCGCGATGCGGCCCGCCGATGCTGTGGGCGCGGACGGGATGCGCAATTTCGCCAATGCGGTGAAGGTGGCTGGTGACGGGCAAGCCGCGGGCCGCGGGGTGATGCTGGTGATGGGCGATGCGGTGCTGGCGGCACGTGATGCGCGCAAGGCCGCGACCAGCAGCATCGATGCCTTCCGCACCTTTCCCCGTGGGCCGCTCGCACGTGTCACCCCGTCCGGCCTCGACTGGTTCGGCCCGCCCCACCGTGCCGGAGAACGGGCGCGCCAAGCCTTCCCGCAGGAATTGCCGCGTGTCGCAATCCTGACCGCCGGGGCGGGGATGGACGAAAAGCCGGTAGAAGCCCTGCTCGGCATCGGTGCGAGGGGGATCGTGCTGGCAGGCATGGGGCAGGGCAATGCGCCGCGGTCTGTGCTGGAGGCCCTCTCCCGCGCTGCGGCGAGCGGTGTGCCGGTGGTGCGTTCGGCCCGCGTCGATGAAGGGATTGTCGACCGCAATGTCGAGGTCGACGACGACGCGCTGGGGCTGGTTGCCGCCCGTGCGCTGGGCCCGGCGCGCGCGCGCGTGCTGCTGATGGTGCTGATCGCGAACGGGGTCACCGATCCGGCCGGGGTGCAGTCCGCGTTCGACCGGGTGTAAGGCCGGGCTGCTGTCAGGCCGCCTGACGCGGGCGTTGCTTTATGGCATGACTAATGCCAATATGTCGCCACAAGGGGGATGGCGATGCGGCGGATTGTCGGCGGGCTTTTGGGGGTGGCGGGGCTGGCTGTGGCCGCGGGCTTCCTGTTTCAGGCCCAGATCGGTGCCTTCATCTTCCAGCGCGCAGCGCAGGCAGTGCCGGGGCGCGGGGCGCTGGCGGGGCTTGGCGATGGGCTCCACCTTGGGCTGTGCGGCACCGGATCGCCGATGCCCAATCCCCGCCGGGCCGGACCCTGCAATGTCGTGATCGCGGGCGATCAGGTATTCGTTGTCGACATGGGCGAGAATGGCAATCGCAACCTCAACCTGATGGGCATCAGCGCCGGCGAGGTAGACGCACTGCTGCTGACCCATTTCCATTCCGATCACATCGACGGCATCGGCCCGCTGATGCTGTTTCACTGGACCCGCGGGTCCAGCGCCGAACCCTTGCCGGTTCATGGTCCGCAAGGGGTTGAACAGGTCGTGGCGGGCTTCAACGCCGCCTATGCGCCCGACCGGACCTATCGCGTCGCGCATCATGGCGAGCGCGTGGTGCCGCGCAGTGGGGGCGGGGCGGCGGCGCGGCCCTTTGCGATGGCGGGGACGAGCGCGGTGGTCCTGCAAGGCGGGGGCCTCACCGTGACCGCCTTTACCGTGGATCACGATCCGGTCGCACCGGCGGTCGGCTACCGCTTCGATTACAAGGGCCGTGCGCTGTGCATCAGCGGCGATACCGCCCAGTCGGCCAATCTGGTGGCCATTTGCAAGGGCGCCGACGTGATCGTTCACGATGCGCTCCAGCCCCGGCTGGTCAAGGAGATCGAGGCCGCCTTTGCTGGCGCGGGGGATGCCGGCACCGCCAAGATCTTCGCCGATATCCAGGATTATCACGCCTCGCCCGAACAGGCAGCGCAGAGCGCGCAGGCGGCAGGTGCGCAGATGCTGGTGCTCTCGCACCTCGTGCCGCCGCTGCCCAATGCCTATCTCTACCCGGCCTTTCTGGGCGATGCACCCGCGCAGTTCGATGGTGAGATCGTCGTGGGAGAGGATGGCATGCTGTTCTCACTCCCACCGAACAGCGATGCGGTCGAACGGCGGCAACTGATGTAACCTTGCGCGGCCCATACCGTCCGCGGGGCGTCTATTGACACTGTAATTGCCATAAATTAGCACCCATCAACAGGAGCGGGGGAGATATTGGAATGAACGTGCGAGGGCTGGTGCTGCAGGGCCTTGTCGCCCTTGTCGGTCTGCTGATGGCAACCAACGCAGCGCTGTGGCTGGTGCTCCCGGCGAAGGCCGCCGAAGCGCTGCGCATGCCGCTTCTTGCCGGGCCTGCCCTGAGCAGCCAGATGGATATCGGCGCGTTCTTTCTCGCCGCGGCCTGCTTTGTCGTGATGGCGCTCGTCACCCGCGAGCGGCCGTGGTTCATGGCGGCAGCGGTGTTGGCGCTAGGCGCGGCGGCCTATCGCACCGCTGCCTTTGTGTTCCATGGCGCGCCGCTTCTTGCGGACATGGTGGGCGTCGAAATCGTGATGGGCGCGATCCTGATCATCGCGAGCCGCGTGCTCGCGCACAGGTCTGAAAGCGCGGGCTGACCCGTGCCGGGTCTGCGCGCCGCCTTGTTGCTGCCCGTTCTCGCGCTGGCGGTGCTGGTCGGCGCAAAGGGCCCCGCTCGCCCCGCCGAAACCCCGGCGGACAGCCGCCCCAACGTCGTCATCATCCTCGCCGACGATGTCGCCCTGATGGACTTCGGCGCCTATGGCGGAGAGGCGCGGACCCCCAATATCGATGCTTTGGCGTCCCGCGGGGCGCTGTTCACGCAATACCGCGCCTCGCCCCTGTGTTCGCCCTCGCGCGCGATGCTGCTGACTGGCATGGACGCGCACCTGACCGGTGTTGCCACCATCCCCGAAGTCCTGCCCGCCCAGCAGAGGGGCAAGCCCGGCTACCGGATGGCGCTGGAGCCGCAGGTGCTGACGCTGGCCGACCGGCTGCGGGCTGCGGGCTACCGCACCATCATGGCGGGCAAGTGGCACCTTGGCGAAGCGCCGGGCGAAATGCCGCAGGCTCACGGTTTTGACCGCAGCTTCGCGCTGGCAGCATCGGGCGCGGACAACTGGGACGACCGCGCCTACATGCCCTATTACAAGGACGCGCCGTGGTTCGAGAACGGGGTAGAGGCGAGCTTGCCGGAGGATTTCTATTCCTCGCGCTTCATTGTCGATACCGCGATCCGCTATCTGGCCGAAACCGACCAGGACAAGCCGTTCTTCGCCTATCTGCCCTTTCAGGCGATCCATATTCCGGTGCAGGCGCCGAAAGCCTTCGTCGATCGTTACAAGGGCCGCTATGATGCGGGCTGGGAGGCGCTGCGACAGGAACGTCATGCGCGTGCAATAGCGCAAGGGCTGATCCCGAAGGGCGCGCCGCTGGCCGCTCTGCCGCCCGAGTTCCGCCCGTGGAACAGCCTCTCGCCCGAGACCCGCGCGCTTTATGCTGCGCGCATGGAGGTCAACGCGGCCATGCTCGAGGCGATGGATTTCCATGTCGGGCGGCTGATCGCCCACCTCAAGGCCAAGGGCCAGTACGACAATACGATCTTCGTCGTATCGTCCGACAACGGCCCGGAACCTTCGCGGGGGGACGACAGCGTCAGCCTTGCCGCCTACCATCGGCTGACCGGCTATGACATCGGCCCTGCCAACATGGGCGGGCCGGGCCATTGGGGCTTTATTGGTCCCGAATGGGCCGCTGCCGCCGCAACGCCGGGGGCGTGGTTCAAGTTCTACGCCACCGAAGGCGGCATCCGTGTTCCCTTGATCATGGCAGGCCCCGGCATTGCAGCCCAGCGCGTTGCCAGCCCCGCGATGATCACCGATGTTGCCCCGACCGTGCTGGACTGGCTGGCGGTGGACCCGAATGGCGCACCCGGCAAGCCCATGACTGGGCGCAGTCTGCTGCCGGTGCTGGTTGGCGAGGCGGCGAGCGCCTATGGCCCCGATGAGGCCCGCGCTGTCGAAGTATCAGGCAACGCGGCGCTGTATCTGGGCGATTACAAGATCACCCGCAGCGTGCCGCCGGTGGGCGATGGCCAGTGGCGGCTCTACAATCTGGCCCGCGATCCGGGCGAGACAAGCGATCTCAGCGCGCGCGAACCGGCGGTCAAGGCGCGGCTGCTGGCCGAGTATGTTGCCTATGCCAGCCGCGTCGGCGTGCTGGCGATGCCCGAAGGCTATGATTCCCGTAAGCAGGTCAACCGCAACATCGCCGCGCGGCTGCTGAGCAATTATCCGTGGCTTTATGCGGTGCTGGGCGCACTGGCGCTGGCAATCGCGGCGGTGATCGGGCTGGCGCTGCGCTGGCTGCGGCGTCGCCGCCGGGCCGCCCGGCAAGCGTAAGAGAGGACAAGACGATGAGTGAGACCGTTGACGTGTTCTGGTCGTTCCGCAGCCCTTATTCGCGGCTGGTGACGGCCGATCTGCTGCAATTGCGGGAGGATTACGCGGTCGCGGTGGAACTGCGGGTGGTCCTGCCGCTGGCAGTGCGCAATCCGGAAGCGTTGTTTGACCCGTCCAACCGCAAGCCGCCCATGTATATCGCGCGCGACAGTATGCGCCGCGGCGAGATGCTGGGGCGGCCGGTGGTGCTGCCGGCCGATCCCGACCCGATCGTGCAGGATTTCCGCACCATGCAGGTCGCCAGCGAACAGCCCTATATCTACCGCCTGTCGAAGCTGGGGGTGGAGGCCCATCGCCGGGGCCGGGGCGTGGAATTTGCCGACCGGGTGGCCGCGCTGATTTTCGGCGGCACGCGGGGGTGGGATCAGGGCACCTTGCTGGCCGATGCCGTGGCCGATGCGGGCCTTGATCTCGCCGCGCTCGATGCCGCGATTGCCGATGGCGATCACCTTGACGAGATTGAGCGCAATCACGCGGCGCTTGAGGCAGCCGGGCACTGGGGCGTGCCAACGATGGTGTTCCGGGGGGAGCCGTTCTTCGGGCAGGACCGGATCGATACCCTGCGCTGGCGGCTGGAACGCACCGGGCTGGCCCGCGCCGCGGGCTGAGCTTGCGTGATCCGCAGGAAAGCGGCCCCCGCCGCGGCGGGGGCGCGCGATGGCATCAGCCCCAGGGCGTGACGAGGTACTTTTCGCCGGTCTTCATCTGGCGGTAGTCGCAGATCGCATCCTTCTCCAGCATCCCCTCCAGCGTTACCTTGGCCTTGTAATGGCTCGCGAATGTGGTGGTGAGATTGGCCTGCACGCGGGCGCGCATGCGGGCGGCTGTCTCGAAACCGGCGCGCTGGAGGAAGGGGGTCAGCAGCCAGCCGGCGATGCTCCACTGGAGGCCGTAGGACGGGGTCAGGATCGTGGGCGACAGATCGAGCCGACCGTAGATGTACATCTTCTTCTGCTGGTTCGAACCATAGCGCGAAAACTCGCCCATCTGGCTTGCGGCGACCTGTTCCATCGCCTTCAGCACGCCGTCCGAGGCCTGTCCGCCGCCGATCGGATCGAAACCGAGATAGGCGCCGGTCTCGGCAATCGCGGCGCGCAGGTCGGCCATGTAGGTGGGGGCCGAGGAGTCCACGACATAGGTCGCGCCCTGCTGCTTGAGCATCGCGACATGTTCGGGCTTGCGGACGATATTGACCAGCTTCATCCCGTCCTCGATGCAGATGCGGTTGAGCATCTGGCCGAGGTTCGAGGCGGCGGCGAGGTGGACGATGGCCGAGTGGCCTTCCATCCTGGCGGTCTCGACGAAGCCCAGCGCGGTCATCGGGTTGACGAAGCTGGAGGCGCCGACCTCCGAGGAATGCTCGCCCAGCGGCAGGCACATCATCGCATCGGCGATGGCATACTGGCTGAAGGCATTGCCCGGCACGCAGGCCACGCGCTGGCCCATCAGGGCCTTGGCCATGTCACTGTCACCGGTGGCGATCACCGTGCCTGCGCCTTCGTTACCGGCGGGCAGGCGCTGACCGTGACGGCCCTTCTGGCCCGACAGGAACGGCTCGGGCATGGTCGCAACGACCTTGCCTGGGGCGTATTCGGCGGTCTCGAAATCCGCCGCAGAGGTGAGGATCGCAAGGTCCGAGGGGTTGATCGGCGCGGCTTCCATCTTGACCAGCACCTGATTGCCGGTGGGCGCGGGGAAGCTGTTTTCTGCGACCTCCAGCGTCAGCTTGCCGTCGGCGGTGAGAGTGGTGAAGAGCTGCTTTCCGGTGGTCATGATCGTCTCCCTTTGTTGCTGGCGGGGTTAGGGTTTCTGGTTGCGCTTCGCAACCGTTGGCGAAGGCCCACCCCGCTGCGACTAGCGAGCAAGCTCGCAAGTCTCGCTCCCCTCCCGCAGGCGGGAGGGGTGTTCAGTGACAGTAAGTCCCCCTCCCGCCTGCGGGAGGGGTTAGGGGTGGGCACGATTCAGGGATAGGTCGCTTCGACGAAATAGAGCCCGTGCGGCGGGGCGTTGAGGCCCAGCGCATTGCGATCCCGTGCCGCCAGCGCCTCGGCGATGCGGCTCTCGGGCCATGTGCCCGCGCCGACCAGCTTGAGGCAGCCGACCATGCTGCGCACCTGATGGTGCAGGAAGCTTCGCGCCGCGGCGTGGATGTGCACTTCCTCGCCCCATTCGGTTTTGGCCCGCTCGACCCGCAGCTCGTCCAGCGACTTGACCGGATCGGCGGCCTGACAATGGACCGAGCGGAAGGTGGTGAAGTCATGCCGCCCGACCAGCGCCTGTGCGGCACGGTGCATCGCGTCTGCATCGAGGGGTTGGGGCACGTGCCACGCCTTGTCGCGCAGCAAGGTGAGCGGCGCGCGGCGATTGACGATCCGATAAAGGTAACGCCGCCCAGTGCAGGAAAAGCGCGCATGCCAATCGTCGGGCACCACCTCGCAATGGGTGACCGCAACCGGATCGGGGCGGAGCTGCGCATTGATCGCCGCCGCCAGCCTGAAGGGATCGAAGGGCTTTTCGATATCGACATGGCTGCGCATCGCCAGCGCGTGAACGCCCGCATCGGTGCGCCCGGCGGAGTGCATGACGACGCTCTCGCCCGTGATCCGCTGGATCGCATCCTCGACTGATTGCTGCACGCTCGGCCCGTGGGACTGGCGTTGCAGCCCGAAGAACGGCGTGCCGTCAAATTCGAGGGTGAGGGCGAAGCGGGTCATGCAACAGCGGTCCCCGCTGCCACCGGTCGCCCGCGCAGGAATTCCGCACAGGTCATGGCAGGCTTGCCCGCGCGCTGGAGCCGCAGGGGCCGGATTGCGCCTGACCCGCAGGCTATGGTGAAATCCGCGTCCAGCACCGCCCCGGGCGCGCCTGCGCCCTCGACTACCTCGGCGAGCAGCAGCTTTACGCGCTCTCCTTCAAGCTCGAACCACGCGCCGGGGAAGGGGGCGAGGCCGCGCATAAGGCGCTCGATCACCTCGGCATCTTGCGACCAGTCGATCTTCGCCTCCGCCTTGTCGATCTTGGGGGCGTAGATCGCCGCCGCATCGTCCTGCACCTCCGCGGGGAAGGCGGCGAGATCGGCCAGCACCTCCACCATTGCCGCCGCGCCCATCGCGCCCAGTTCCTCGAACAGCTCGCCCGTGGTCTTGCGCCCCACCGGCGTTCGCATCTTGTGCAGCATCGGACCGGTATCGAGCCCGGCTTCCATCTGCATGATCGTCACGCCCGTCTCGGCATCGCCTGCCATCACCGCGCGGTGGATCGGTGCGGCTCCGCGCCAGCGCGGCAGCAGCGAGGCATGGATGTTGAGGCAGCCATGGCGCGGCGCATCGAGCACCGCTTGCGGCAGGATCAGGCCATAGGCGGCGACCACCGCGACATCGGCGTTCAAGGCGGCGAATTCCCCCTGCGCCTCTGCTCCCCTCAGCGATACGGGGCAGCGAACCGGCACGCCCAGCCGCTCAGCCTCAGCCTGCACCGGCGAAGGGCTCAGCTTCTTCCCCCGTCCCGCCGGGCGCGGCGGCTGGGTATAGACGCACACGACCTCGTGCCCTGCCTCATGCAGCGCGCGCAGAGCCGGAACCGCGAAATCGGGCGTTCCCATGAAAACTATCCGCACGTCACCAGTCCCGTTCGCCCTGAGCTTGTCGAAGGGCCGTCCTTACTTCTATCGCGGACAAAATAAAGACAGGCCTTCGACAAGCTCAGGCCGAACGGAGTAAGGTCGGTTCATGGCCTCACAGGAAATCGAAGCCCTCAGTTCCGCGCTTGCCCGCCTGCCGGGGCTTGGCCCGCGTTCGGCGCGGCGGGCGGTGTTGTGGCTGGTCAAGCACCGCGAGTCTGCACTGCCGGCTTTGCTTGAGGCGCTGGCGGGCGTGGCTGAAACGCTGGTTGAGTGCCGGACCTGCGGCAACGTCGATACCCGCGACCCCTGCGGCATTTGCGCCGATCCGCGCCGCGATGCGCGCGCGCTGTGCGTGGTCGAGGAAGTCTCGGACGTCTGGGCGCTTGATCGCTCGCGGCTGTTTCCCGGACGCTACCACGTGCTGGGGGGCAGGCTTTCGGCATTGGACGGCATCGGTCCCGACAACCTCAACATTGCCAGCCTGCTCGCGCGCGTGGCGCAGGGCGGGGTGGATGAAGTGGTGCTCGCCATGAACGCCACGCTGGAGGGCCAGACCACCGCGCACTACCTTGCCGAACGGCTGGAGGCGCATCCGGTTCGCGTGACGCAGTTGGCCCACGGGTTGCCGGTGGGCGGTGAGCTTGATTACCTCGATGAAGGCACGCTCGCGCAGGCTCTGCGGGCCAGAAGGCCGGTCGGTTGACGTTCCCACCCCCAGCCCCTCCCGCAAGCGGGAGGGGTGCGAGACTTGCCAGCTCGCTGGCTAGTCGCAGCGGGGTGGGCCTGCGCGGCGTTGTAATTCGCGCGTCATCCGCCTATTTTACGTGTATGGCTATCCGCGAAATCCTCGAAGTGCCGGACCCCCGGCTGAAAGTCGTCTCGACCCCGGTCGAACCCCACGAGTTCGGCCCTGAGCTGAACACGCTCGTCGAAGACATGTTCGAGACGATGTACGATGCCCCCGGCATCGGCCTTGCCGCGATTCAGGTGGGCGTGCCCAAGCGGGTGCTGGTGATCGATCTTCAGCCCGAAGACCCGGACGCGCCGCCGGTCGAATGCTCGCATAACGGCCACAAGCACACCCACCCGGCCACCAAAAAGGAACCGCGGGTGTTCATCAATCCGGTGATCCTCGATCCGGCGAAGGAACTGTCGACCTATCAGGAAGGCTGCCTTTCGGTCCCCGAAGTCTATGCCGATGTCGATCGCCCGGCGACCTGCACGGTTCGCTATCAGGACCTTGAGGGCAACACCCACGAAGAACACCTCGATGGCCTGCTGGCGACTTGCCTGCAACACGAGATGGATCACCTCGAAGGCATCCTGTTCATCGATCACCTCTCGCGGTTGAAGCGGGCGATGGTGCTGAAGAAGCTCGAAAAGATCAGGCGGGCGGCGTAGTTTGTCTGCGAAGGCGCCTCCGCGCCTTCGTCCTCGCTAGACGTCCTCCGCTTCGCTCCGGACCCGCTGCGGCTCGCGCGCGTGCGCTCGCGGCGCGTGCCGCGCCGATGCTCCAGTGATACAACTACCCCCATCGTCACCGCGGACTTGACCCGGGGCCAGGCTTCTTCTTTCCTGTTGGAAATCGCATCCCGCCCTCTGGCGTTCTCCATTCGTTCCGTGTAGGATTATCGAATGGACCCCGCGATTCTCTCGATCATTGCTCTTCTTGCCGGCACCGCAATCGGCTGGTTTCTGTCATCGCGCGTGGCTGCCGATCTTCGCGCGCGGATCGCGGCGGGGGAGGCTGCCGCGGCGGAGCAGGAGGCAAAGTTCTCCCGCGCGATCGCCGAACTGGGCGAGGCGCGGATCGAGGTTGCGGCGCTGGGTGAACGGGCTGCACGGGCCGATAGCCTCGCGCAGGCATTGGACGCCGCGCGCGAGGAGAACGCCCGTTTCCGCGCCGAACGTGCCGCTTTTGAGGAACAGAAGCGCCTGCTCGAAGAATCGCGGACAAACCTCCTCAGGGAATTCGAGAACACCGGCGCACAGGTGTTGAACCGCGCGCAGGAAGCCTTTCTCAAGCGCGCCGAGGAACGGCTCGGCCATTCCGAGAAGGCGAGCGAGGAAAAGCTGAAGGCGCTGCTGTCCCCGGTGGGCGAAAAGCTGGCGAGTTACGAACGCCAGGTCGCCGATCTTGAAGCCAAGCGCACCGATGCTTTCGGGCAGCTTGCGGGGCTGATCCAGTCCATGCGCGAAGGGCAGGAACAGGTCCGGCGCGAGGCGCAGCGGCTTGGCAACTCGCTCACCAACGCCCCCAAGGCGCGAGGCCGCTGGGGAGAGCGGGCCTTGCAGAACGTTCTCGAACAGTGCGGGCTGGCGCAGCATACCGATTTCCATCTCGAACAGTCGATGGACACCGCCGAGGGCCGGTTACGGCCCGATGCGATCGTCAATGTGCCGGGCCAGAAGAAGCTGGTGATCGACGCCAAGGTTTCGCTGAACGCCTATCAGGCTGCATTCGAGGCGGATGACGAGGCGGAGCGCAAGCGCCACCTTGATCTTCATGCCAAGTCGATGCGCGGCCACGTGCAGACCCTCGGCTCGAAGAGTTACCAGAGCCAGTTCGATGACGCGCCCGATTATGTGGTGATGTTCGTGCCGGGCGAGCATTTCGTCGCCGCGGCGCTCGAACATGATCCCGAATTGTGGGATTTTGCGTTCCGCAACAAGGTGCTGCTGGCGACCCCGACCAATCTCGTGGCGATCGCCCGCACGGTCGCGCAGGTGTGGCGTCAGGACAAGATGGCCAAGGAGGCCGCCGAGATCGGGCGCATGGGGGCAGAGCTTTACGGGCGTCTTGAAGTGGCCGCGCAGCACCTCAAGCGGGTCGGCGGCGGGCTGGAGACGGCAGTCAATAATTACAACAAGTTCGTCGGCAGTTTCGAACGCAACGTGCTGTCCTCCGGGCGCAGGCTGGCGGAGAAGGGCATCGAAATCGGCAAGCGCGAGATCGAGGACGTGCCGCTCGTGGAAAGCGCGCCGCGCTACAATGCCGATGATGCCGCGGCGCTCGATGCGCCTGATAATGACGCCGAAAGCGAGAAGCGCGACGCGGCGGAGTAGGGCGATCCGCAGGTTCAGCGCAGCCTGATCGATGACCGGCTGATCGCGGGGGATTAGTAGCCCAACCCCGCCAGCACTTCATAGGCCAGCACCGCGCCGGCTACGGCGGCGTTGAGCGAATCCGCACGGCCGCGCATCGGCATGGTGACGCGCAGGTCGCAAACCATCTCGTAATCCTCGGGCAGACCTTGCGATTCGTTGCCGACAAGAATGAAGCACGGTGCCTGATATGCCGCGCCGCGATAGGGCACCGCATCGCGCAAGCTGGCGGCGACCAATTGCCCGTCGCCGGCCCGCAGCCACGGCAGGAAATCTTCCCACCGTGCCTGTGCCAGCCCCACGGTGAACACCGCCCCCATGCTCGCGCGCACGGCTTCGGCGCTGAAGGGATCGGCGCAGTCGTCGATCAGGATCAGGCCGCCTGCGCCCACCGCATCGCAGGTGCGCAGCATCGTGCCGAGGTTGCCGGGATCGCGCAAAGCCTGTGCGGCGAGCCAGATCGGCGCGGCGCTGCGGTCCAGCCGGGCGAGCCCTGTGTCCCATTCGTCGAACACGCCGGCCACAGCCTGCGCGTTTTCCTTGCCGGTGATCTTTGAGAGAATGTCGGGCGTGGTCTCTATCACCTCGCCGCCGGCTGCCAATACGTCCGCCTCCAGCCGCGAGAGCAGCGGATGCTCTCTGCCCTCGGCCATCACCAGCGTCCGGGGCATCCGGCCCGAAGCGCGCGCATCCTCCAGCAGGCGCAGACCTTCGACGAGGAACTGGCCAGCGCGTTTGCGATGCTTCTTGTCCCGCAGGGAGCGCAGGTACTTGACCGTCGGATTGGAAAAGCCGGTGATGTGCTTGCGCATGGGATGCCCCCGCTAGCCGGTCAGGCTGCGGGCCTCAATCTTCGCCGAAGCCGTCAGCGACCAGCGCGATGAGATCGGCAAGCACCGCTTCCGCGCTGTGACCTTCCACCGCCACTTCGATGGTGTCGCCCTTGGCCGCGCCGAGCATCATCAGCCCCAGAATCGATCCGCCCGCCGCGCTGTGCGGGGGCTTGGAGACGGTGACCTTGACCCCATCGGGCAGGGCCGCGACTGCGCCGACGAACTTGGCGCTCGCCCGGGCGTGCAGGCCCCGGCGGTTGACGATGGTAACGCTCTGCCTTGCCTCCCCCATGGCGAAGCCCCCCTCTAGGCCTTGGCCCGCGCCGGGGCGGTATCCTGCCCCAGCAGTTCGCTGGCGATGGTGATGTAGTTGCGACCGGCGGTCTGCGCGGCGTGGACCGCGGCGGTAACGTCCATCGACTTGCGCGCGCCGGCGAGGCGGATCAGCATCGGCAGGTTGATCCCGGCGATCACTTCGACATGGCCGGCATCGAGCAGCGAAATGGCAAGGTTGGACGGTGTGCCGCCGAACAGGTCGGTGAGGATGATCACGCCATTGCCGGCATCGACTGCGGCGATTGCGCCTGCAATGTCGGCACGGCGCTGTTCCATGTCATCATTCGGACCGATGCACACAGTGACGATTCCGTCCTGCGGGCCGACCACGTGTTCCATGGCCTCAACGAATTGGTCCGCGAGGCGGCCATGGGTTACCAGGATCAAGCCGATCATGTGTGAATAGGGGTCCGTTAACTGCCCGACCGAGGGGCTGCCTTACGCGTTTCTACCTTAACCGACAATGTGCCATCCATTGCCGGATTACTCTGGCGCTATCTCCGGGGCGAGCGGCGCTAGCGGCGATCGCCTTCGATCGCGTCTGCGGCGCGGGAGCCGAGGTTGCGGTGACGGACAGTGGGCGAAAAACCCGCCATGCGCAAGGCCTGAGCCATGGTCTCGGCGGTGTAGACCGAACGATGTCTCCCGCCGGTACAGCCAAAGGCGACGTGCACATAGGGTTTGCCCTGTGCCACATAGCGCGGCAGCAGCAGCAGGAGCAGGTCGCGGATCCGGGCGAAAGCGTCGGCAAAGGCCGGGTCCTTTTCGATATGTTCGCCCACGGGCGCATCCTGCCCGGTCTGTTCCTTGAGGCCCGGCACCCAGTGCGGATTGTCGAGGAAGCGCATGTCGAACACCAGATCGGCCAGCGGCGGCATTCCGCGGGCAAAGCCGAAGCTGGATATGGTGAGGGTCAGAGCCGTTTCGACTTCGGGCGGGGCGAACAGCTCGCGCATCCGGTTCTGGAGATCGTTGCTGGACATTGCCGAGGTGTCGATCAGCATTTCGGCCCAGCGGCGCAGGGGTTCGAGCAGCTCGCGTTCGGCGGCGATGCCTTCCTGCACCGGGCGGCCGGCGGCCATCGGGTGGCGGCGGCGGGTTTCGTTGAAGCGGCGTTCCAGTTCGCCCCCGGCGCAATCGAGGAACAGCGAGGTGAGCGCGAGGTCGGGACGTTCGCCCAGGTCCTTCACCAGCGCGATGATATCGGCCGGCACGAAGCCGCGGGTGCGCGAATCGACGCCGATGGCCAGCGGCGCGCGCGCATCGTCAGCCATGGTAACGAGGCGCTTGAGCATGCGCACAGGGAAGTTGTCGATGGTCTCCCAGCCCAGATCTTCCAGCACATCAAGCGCGGTCGATTTGCCCGCTCCCGCAAGGCCCGTGACGAGCAGCAGTCGGCGGGGCGAGGATGGAAGAGGATCGGGCGCGCTCATGGGGTGCAATGTGGCGCTGTGCGGGCGCAAAGGGAAGATGCGTCGAACACATGGCCATGCAGGCGCAAGGCCCACAATGCGCGTTCGGCCGGAGCGATGGCGCCGGGATCGAAGGCAAGGGCCGGCACCGCTATCCCGGCGATTGCGCGGGTGGGCAGGGGCGCTTCGGGCAGGCGCTCTGCGGGCGGGCCACCCAGTGTGAGAATCAGCGCGACCGGCGCGGGCGGGGCAAGGGGGAGGGCGGCAAGCCCCACGCCGCGCACCTCCAGCAGTCCTGCAATGTTGGGCGGCGCGCTGGCGATCAGGCGGCCCGCCTTGGCGGTCAGCGTTACCGCATCATCGCCGATCAGCCCCGCACCGCGTTCGATCAGCGCGAGCGCGAGGCTCGATTTGCCGCTGCCCGGCGGCCCTTCGATCAGCACAGCGCGCCCATCGATGGCGACGGCGCTGGCCTGATGGACGAGAGCGGTCATGGTGCGGCGGGCAGCGTCAGGCGCAGGCACGCGCCTTCGGCACCGTCGGGGCGCGCATCGGCGACCAGCGCGCCGTCATGCGCTTCGGCAATGGCGCGGCCGATAGCAAGGCCGAGGCCCGAGTGGTTGCCGAAGCTCTCCCCCTCGGGACGGTCGGAATGGAAGCGGCGGAACACCGCCTCGCGCGCCTCGGCGGGGATGCCGGGGCCTGCGTCGCATATTTCAGTAACGACCTGCCGTCCCGCCTGCCGGATACGGACTGTCACGGTGCCGTCTTCGGGCGAGAAGGACACGGCGTTATCGAGGAGGTTTTCCGCGACCCGTTCCAGCTGCGTGGGCACGCCCATGACGCGCAAGGGGCTGCGCTCCGGGACGTCCAGTTCGATCAACCGTCCTCCGTTCAGCCCCCGGTCTTCGCGGCTGCGGATGATGTTGGCGAAGAGTTCCGCAATATCCACCCGCTCCAGCACGGCGCGGCTGATCTCGGCATCGACCCGGCTGGCAGCAGCGATTTCGGTGACGAGACGGTCGATACGGCGCACGTCATGCGCGGCAATCCCGACCAGCTGTTCGCGCAGAGCAGGGTCATCCACCCGCGGCAGGGTGTCGATGGCGTTGCGCAGGCTGGCGAGCGGATTCTTGATTTCGTGCGCCACATCCGCTGCGAAACTATCGACCGCGTCGATGCGCTGACGCAGCGCGCCGGTCATGTCCGAGACCGCGCGGGCGAGCAGCCCGATCTCGTCGCTGCGCTGGGGGAGGCGCGGCACTTCCACCTCGCGGTCGCGGCCCTGCTTCACGCGGACAGCAGCGCGGGCGAGCAACTGCAACGGGGTGACGATGGTGCGCGCCAGAAACAGCGAAAGCGCCGCCGAGGCCGCCATCACCAGCAGCATCGCCACAAAAAGCGTCGTCCGAGCCGAGCGCACCGCTTCCGTGATGTCGACCGCGTTGCGCACCGTCAGCAGCGTTGCCCCTTGCAGGCCGACGGGCGCGGCAGCGGTGATCACCGGGGTGCCATCGCTCCAGTCGTAAAGCCGGACCTGCGACAGCCCCAATTCGCGTGCACGGGCAAGTTCGGGCCAGGCATCGGCTTCCTGCGCTTCGGGCTCGATATAATCCTGCACCGGTTCGGCTGACACGATCGTGTCCACTGTCCGGTCCAGCCAGCGCGCGAAGTTCTGTTCCCAGTCATCATCGGCGATATCGTTGAAACGGAAGGCGGGCGCGGCCAGCGCAAAGCTATCCGCGGTCAGCTGCCCCTTGGCATCGAAGGTGCGCAGCCGCATGCGCTGTTCCTTGCCGATCTGCACCAGCAGCGCCTCCTGCCGCTCGCGGGTGGCACCGGCCAGCGCCTCGGCGGTGATCTGCGCCTCGATCCGGGCGAGCTTGAAGCGTTCGTTGATCAGCTGCGTGCGATAGCTGTCGAGGTAGAACAATCCGCCCCCCAGCACCAGCAGCGGCAGGATATTGACCGCCAGGATACGCCCCGTCAGCCCCAGACGCCCCTTCGCGCCAAGGGTGTCCCCGTTCCGCTTGGGATCAGCCATCGGTGAAGCTGTACCCCGCGCCGTAGAGGGTATCGATGGCATCGAAGTGCGGGTCGACCAGCTTGAACTTGCGCCGCATCCGCTTGATGTGGCTATCGACCGTGCGGTCGTCGACGAACACATCATCGGGATAGGCTGCGTCCATCAACTGGTTGCGGCTCTTGATCACGCCGGGCCGGATGGCAAGCGCTTCGAGGATCAGGAATTCGGTCACGGTCAGGCTGACCGCCTCGCCCTGCCAGGTCACCTGATGGCGCGAGGGGTCCATGAACAGCCGCCCGCGGGTCAGTGTGGCGGGCGCGGGTTCGGGGGGGGAGGCCGGCTGGGTGCCCGCCGCCAGCGGCTCGGCGCGGCGCAGGATGGCGCGGATGCGGGCGATCAGCAGGCGCAGGGAAAACGGCTTGGCGATATAATCATCCGCGCCCAGTTCAAGGCCCGCTTCCTCGTCGCTTTCATCATCCTTGCTGGTGAGGAAGATCACCGGCAGCGTGGAGTTTTCGCGCAGGCGGCGCAGCAGTTCCATCCCGTCCATCTTGGGCATCTTGATGTCGAAGACAGCCAGATCGGGCGGGTTGTCGAGCAGTGCCTTCAGCGCGGTTTCGCCATCGGAATAGAGCCGCGTGGCAAAGCCTTCGGCTTGCAAGGCAATCGACACCGTGGTGAGGATGTTGCGATCATCATCGACCAGCGCGATCTGCTGCCCGCGCGCGGCATCGGCCGCGGCTTCGGGCGGAAGGGGGGCGGGATCGGGGGTGTTGCCGGCTTCGCTCGCCATCAGTCCTGTTCCCGGTCTGCATCCATCGCCCATGGGTAGCGCCATCGCGCCTGCGCCGCAATGTCCACGCATGCCCCGCGCTTGCCTCACCAAAGCCCCGCTTCAGCCCATGTCACAATTGCTATGCCGCGCCCCCTTTGACGCCTGCCGGTTCGCTGATTAAGGGCTGACCCAAGGGATCGGACAGCTTTGCAGGCGGGTCTTTCGCCCGGTGTTGCATACGTATGCGCAAATGCTACGGGATGTGACGGGGGCGTGAGAGATTCGCAGGCATCGGCCAGGCGGTCCCTTCACGCATTCCCTGTTCCACGTGCCCCGCCCAGGAGACGTAAGTTGACCTCGCTCGCAACCCCGCTGGCCGCCCAGAACCTCAAGACCAACGCCCGCATTCACGCCAACCTCGGCACTTCGGCGCTGGTCGAACATGCGCTGAAGAAGGGCGAGGGCAAGCTGACCAAGCACGGCGCTCTGCTGGTCGATACCGGCCGCTTCACCGGCCGCAGCGTCAAGGACAAGTATATCGTCCGCGATGCCGAAACGGAAAGCACGATCAACTGGGGCACCATCAACCAGCCGATGAGCGAGGCGCATTTTGCTGCGCTGAAGGAAGATTTCCTCAAGCAACTGGAAGGGCAGGACGAACTTTACGTGGCCGACCTGTTCGGCGGATCGCAGCCCGAATATCGGCTGAATGTCCGCGTCATCACCCAGATGGCGTGGCACAACCTGTTCATCCGCACTCTGCTGGTGCGCCCCACCGCTGAGGAACTGGCGGGCTTCGTGCCGGAATACACCATCATCAACCTGCCCAGCTTCAAGGCGAACCCGGAACGCCACGGCTGCCGCAGCGACACGGTGATTGCGGTCAGCATCACCGAAAAGCTGATCCTGATCGGCAACACCGAATATTCAGGAGAGATGAAAAAGGGCGTGTTCGGCCTCCTGAACTATCTCCTGCCCGCGCAGGGCGTGATGCCGATGCACTGTTCGGCCAATATCGGCGCCGATGGCAAAAGCGCGATCTTCTTTGGCCTGTCGGGCACCGGCAAGACCACCCTTTCGGCTGACGCCAGCCGCACGCTGATCGGCGATGACGAACATGGCTGGTCGGACACCGCGGTCTTCAACTTCGAAGGCGGCTGCTATGCCAAGATGATCAACCTGTCCGCTGAGGGTGAGCCGGAAATCTTCGCCACCACGCGGATGTTCGGCACGATCCTCGAAAATGTCGCCATGGACGAGGAAACCCGCGAGCTTGATTTCACGGATTCGAGCAAGACCGAAAACACCCGCGGCGCCTATCCGATCGAGTTCATCCCGAACACGAGCGAAAAGAACCTCGGGCCCGCGCCGTCCAACGTCATCATGCTCACCGCTGATGCCTTTGGCGTGCTGCCTCCGATCGCGCGGCTGACCGCTGATCAGGCGATGTATTACTTCCTCAGCGGCTACACTGCCAAGGTCGCCGGCACCGAGATCGGCGTGACCGAGCCCGAGGCGACCTTCAGCACCTGCTTCGGCGCCGCCTTCATGCCGCGCCACCCCAGCGTCTATGGCAACCTGCTGAAAGAACGCATCGGCAAGGGCGGGGCGGAGTGCTGGCTGGTCAACACCGGCTGGACCGGCGGCAAGTACGGCACCGGCCACCGCATGCCGATCAAGGCAACCCGCGCGCTGCTCAACGCCGTGCTCGATGGCAAGATGGACGCAGTGGAGTTCCGCCGCGACCCCAATTTCGGCTTCGAAGTGCCCGTGTTTGTGCCCGCCCTGGCTGAAGCCGGGCTCGATCAGACGATCCTCGATCCGCGCAGCACCTGGGCGGACGGGGCCGAATATGACGCGACCGCCAAGAAGCTGGTGCAGCTGTTCATCGACAACTTCGCCCAGTTCGAAGCCCATGTCGACGAAGGCGTGCGTCAGGCAGCGCCTGCGCCCGTCGCTGCCTGATCGTTCAACCCCTTAGGGAGAGAGGCCCCGCCCGGCGCAAGACCGGCGCGGGGCTTTTACCTTCCTTTACTTTGCCCTGCCGCGAAACTGCGTCACACTCCGCCTGATGCGAATCGAAGGAGGGACATGATGAGCATTCTCGACGGAATTCTGAAGAATATCGGCGGCGCACCGGATGATGTGGTGAACCTTGCCAAGCAGGTGGGGCTTGACCCCGCGATGGTCGAAAAGGCGATTGCAACGCTCGGCCACACCCATCAGCTCGATGGCGATACGGTCGAACTGGCAGCGGAAAAGACCGGCCTTCCCAAGGATGCGCTGAGCCAGATCGTGGCGGCCATTGGCGGCGAAGGCTCGCTGTCGAACTTCGCCTCGATCCTCGACCGCGACGGCGATGGCAACCCGGTCGACGATATCATGGGCATGGCCAAGGGGCTGTTCGGCAAGAGCTGACCGGCACTCGCACCTGCACCTGCACGGCGCGGCGGGGAAGGGGCGGCGGTCAGCTGGCCTCGGCCCCGTTCGTCGCCCCACCCTTCGCTGCATCGTCGCCCTTGCGATTGCCGCCGGTATCGTCGGCGTCCTCGACCACATTTTCGCGCAGCTGCCTTAGCGCGGCCATGCCGATCGGCTCGCCATCGGCGGCGCTGGCGATCAGCGTCATCAACTGCTTGGCCCGCGCCGCCGCACCGCCGCCGTGGGGGTTTGCTGCGACCGGGCCGAGGAAATCGCGCGCAATGCTGTGCTTGCCTTCGGTGATCAGCATCATTCCGGCGGTGATCTGCAAAGCCTGATCGAACGGCGCCAGAACCGAGGCCCGCTCCAGCGCAGCCCGGGCGTTTTCATCGGGCTCTCGCCCGCTCTCGATCTGGCTGCGGTAGAGATAGAACAGCGGCAGCGGGTGATCGTTCTCGCGCGCATTGAGCGCAAGGAACGGGCGCATCGCCGCGGCATAGGCGGCCTTGGGATCATCGGCGTCTGCCGCCTGCCGGAACAGCGCATAGCCTTTCTGCACATAGGCATTGGTGCGCGCCGGATCGCGGGCGATCGCCTTGTCGGCAGCCGCGATGGCTGCGGCATCATTGCCGGCGTCATATTCCGCCTCGGCCAGCGCGGTCAGCACGCCCGGATCGTCGGGATACTTCGCTGCGATGGCCCGCGCCTCGATCACCAGTTCGCCCGCCTCCTTGTCGTCCACGCCGCGCTGTGAGCGGATCACGACCGGCATCATCGCGGCTTCGCCTTCCGGAAGCCTGCGGAACACCACCGGGCTGCCCGCGCTGATCTTGTCAGGGGTCAGCACGAAAGTGATCATGGGCTTTTTGAGATACTTGCCAAGCTCGCGTTCCAGCTGGTCGAGATCGCCGAATGCCGCTTCCCCGCCGGCGAGCGGGGCCATGCCGTTCATCAGGTTGCGCTGATACTGGCCCAACTGCCCCCCACGCTCCTTGGAGAAGGTGAGGTAGTGATAAAGCAGCCAGCTCTTGCCGTAGAAGGCATCATAGCCCTTGCCGCGCTGCTTTTCGTAAAGCGCAGGATCGAGCAGTTCGCGCACATGCACCGGATCGGCATAGAACAGTTCCGCCCCGCGATGCTGCGCGGCGCGGCCGATCAGCAGCGTGCCATCGTCCTTGAAGGTCGCCGCGGCAAAAAACTCCGCCGCCCCTTCGCCCAGCCAGCGCGGCATGGCGAAACGCTGCGAGGAGATGAAGAAGTGGTGCGCATATTCATGCAGCAGCACGATGGTGGAGAAATCGGGATAGCCTTTGGTGTTGCGGATATCCTGCACGAAAGCGCGGCTGCCCCCGGCGCGGGGGATGTAGAAGCCGCCGATGGTGCGGCTGCCGCCGGTCAGCGCGCGCATATCGCGCTGACCGCCGACCACAAAGATCGTCACCCGGTTGGAGGGGCTGGGCTTGTCCATCTTGCGCCCGACCAGAAACTCCATCGCGCTGTGATAGCGTTCGAGGTTTTGCGCGAAGGTGCGGATATCGGCTTCCTTGTCATCGGCGTAGATGACGAAATGGTCGCTCGATGCTTCGAACCATTCGGCCGCCGCGGGCACTGCTGCGATCAGCGCGAGCAGAGCGGCAAGGCTGCGGAAGATTGCGGAAATCATGGCATGCGTCCCCCCGTGCTGCCCACCCCCTCGGACAAGCAGCATCTGCGAGGATACGCGTTTTTTCCACTGATGCCAGAGACTTGCGGCGAAATGATTATCCGCCGCCTGCGCGCGCATCCTCAAGATATTGCCAGATGCGGCTGACCACCACCGATCCTTCGCCCACTGCGCTTGCCACGCGCTTGACCGATCCTGCACGCACATCGCCGACCGCGAAGATGCCGGGCGCGGTGGTGGCATAGTCATCGCCTTGCCCCGCCGCTGCCCCCGTCAGCACAAAGCCCTTGGCATCGACCTCGGCAAGGCCCGAAAGCCAGCCGGTGTTGGGCGCCGCGCCGATCATGATGAAGAGGGCACGGGTATCGATCCGCCGCTCGGTATCGCCGGTCTTCAGGGTCAGGCCTTCCAGCCAGCCATCGCCATGCAGCGCGGTCACTTGGGAATGGTAGTGGATGGTGACACGCGGATCGGCCTACAGCCGCTGCATCAGATAGCTCGACATGCTTTCGGCAAGGCTGCCGGAACGCACCACCAGATGCACATGCGCCGCCGCGCGCGACAGGAACATCGCCGCCTGCCCCGCCGAATTGCCGCCGCCGATCACCACCGCCTCTGTCCGGGCGCAAAAGCGCGCTTCCATGTCGGTCGCGGAATAAAACACGCCTGCGCCTTCCAGCGCTTCGAGGTTGCCGAGCGGCAGGCGGCGGTATTGCACGCCGCTTGCCACCAGCACGGTGCGGGCGCACAGCTCCTCGTCATCATCCAGCGTCAGGCAATAGGCCCCGTCCTCACGCTGGCGCATCGCCTCTACCCGGCGCGGCATGACAAAGCGCGTGCCGAACTTCATCGCCTGCACCTGCCCCCGCCAGGTGAGATCCGTGCCGCTGATGCCGGTGGGAAAGCCCATGTAGTTCTCGATCCGGCTGGATGTGCCGGCCTGCCCGCCAACGGCCGTATCCTCGATCACCAGCGCCTCGATCCCTTCGGACCCGGCATAGACCGCCGCTGCCACCCCCGCAGGACCCCCGCCGACGATCACAAGATCATAGGTCCGCTGCGCGCAGATATCGAGATCGAGCCCGAGATATTGCGCCACCTTGCGCGGGCTGGGGTCTTCCAGCCGGGTATCGACGCCAAGGATCACCGCCGGTTCGCGGCCGATCAGGGAGCAGACCTTGACCGTTTCGGCATCGGCCCCGTCAAGATCGAAGGACTGGAACGGGATGCGGTTGCGCGACAGGAACCTCTCGACCGCCTGCACCTGCGGATCGCGGTCCGCACCGATCACCTTGACTGCGGCATTACCCAGCTCGAACTGCTTGCGGCGGCGTGCGGCAAACACGGTGATCAGGTGGTCCGACAATTCGGGAATGCGGCTCATCAGATCAAGCACGCCTTCGCGCGGTGCCTCGATCACGCGGGTGTCCACGCTGGCGCGCATCCTGAGGTAATTGGTGCCGCGGTTGAGAAAGGCGATTTCCCCCATGAACTGGGTCGGCCCCAGCGCGGATTGCAGCAGGCGTTCGCCGGTATAGGGATTGACCACCTCGATCTCGCCTTCAAGGACATAGACGAAGCGGTCCATCGGCTCGCCGATGTCCATGACGATGCTGCCGGCGGGATAGGTCTTCTCGCCCCCGATCGCGCAGATGGCGTCGACATGTTCGGGCGCCAGCGGCACCCGGCGCATGGTTTCAAGGTCTTGTCCGAGTGTTTCCATGCCGCCCTCCTGCCATGCGCGGGTTGCAAGATGGGGTCAGGCGCGTGGGATGGAAAGGGGGAGAGCGCGTGTCAGCCCTTCGCCCCGGCGATGTAGCGGCTGACGGTGTTGGCCATCACCGAAAGCGGCGCATTGCCGCCCAGCACCACGGCGGTGTTGAACGCCTTGAAGTCATACTTGCCGCCCAGTTCAGCCTGCGCCCGCGCACGCTGGCGGACGATTTCGCTATGGCCGATCTTGTAGCCGCAGGCCTGCCCCGGCCATGAACAATAGCGATCAACTTCGCTGGCGACTTCCTCAACCTTCGATCCGTTTTCCTCGACGAAGAACTGCCGGCCCTGTTCACGCGTCCAGCGCTTGTGGTGGAGGCCCGTGTCGACCACCAGACGGCAGGCCCGGAAAGCGAGCGATTGCAGGTATCCCAGCCGGCCGACCTTGAAGGTGTTGTAGGCGCCAAGCTCGTCGGCGAGCTGTTCGGCGTAAAGCGCCCAGCCTTCGGAAAAGGCGTTGAAGGCGAGGATCGAGCGGATCAGCGGCAGGCGGTTCGAAAATTCGCCTTCCCACACGTGGCCGGGGATCGATTCGTGGAAGGTCAGGTCGGCCAGATCATATTTGCGGTGCAGATCGGTGGTGCGCAAATTGATCCAGAAGCGGCCCGGAATGGTGCCGTCCTTGCTGCCCGCACCGCCATAGGCCCCCGGCGCGCCGGGCTCTTCGGCGAGCGGCAGGCGGCGCACTTCCAGCGGCGGGTTGACCAGTTGGTTGAAGGCGCGCGGCATCTGCGATTTGATCCATCCGAGCCGTTCTTCGATGAAGGCGAAGATCTCCTTGCGACCCGGATCGCCCTCGGCAAACTGGTAGCGCGGATCGGCGGAAAGGGCGCGCATACGCTCGCCGACGCTGCCCTTGGTGTAGCCGATTTCGCGCAGGATCGGGTCCATGCGGCCATGCAGCGTGCGCAGTTCATCAAGGCCCTGCTGGTGGATTTCGTCCGGGGTCATGCGCGTGGTGGTCGAAGCGCGAATCGCCCAGTCGTAATAGGCCTCGCCGCCAGGCTGGGCCCACATGCCGGCGTTGTCCGTGGCGGCGGCGCGCTGCACCTTGAGTTCGGCGATCTGGCGTTCGAGCGCGGGGACAATTCCGCTCGCCGCGATGCGGGCGGCCTGCGCGGCGGCGGTTTCGGCCCCGGCAATCCCGCTTGCGGACAGTGGCCCGGCATAGCTTTCGCCCGCCGCGCCGATGCTCGCCTCCATCTGCCTGATCGCCTTGTCGAGCAGGAAGGCGGGCGGCACCACGCCTTGCCCGCGCGCCTTGCGAATGCGCTCAAGCTCGCCGTCGAGCAGGGCGGGGACTTCCGCGAGGCGGTCCATATAGGGGCCGATGTCCTGCGCGGTCTTGAGCGGCTGGCCCGATCCGAAGAAGCGCGGCATATCGATATAGCCGCCGACATTCTGGATCACCACGTAAGGCGCGTTGCGCCAGCTGCCCACGGCCACATCGCCATAGGGCTGGGCAAAGCCTTCCAATGCGCTGGTGAAGGCGGTCTCCACCACCTCGAAACCGATCTGCTGATCGCTGGTCAGGCCCGCCTTGGGATAGGCGCGCACTTCGGCGACCAGTTCCTTGAGCGTGGCGGCATAGGCGGCGCGGCCTTCCTCGCCCCCGGTGCCGAAGGTGGAACGCCATGCGGCATATTCGCCCGTGTCCACGCCAAGCCCGGTGGCGCGGCCCGGCTCGTGGGCGAGCATCGCGTAGGCGACCCGTTCCAGCGCCGCATCGGGATCGAGCCCGGCCAGCGATGTGCTGGCGCTGGCAGGCGCGGTTGCCCCGGTCGAGGCGCAGGCCGGCAGCAGGGCGATGGCGGAGGTGCCAGCCAGCCCTGCAAGTGTCTGGCGGCGGGTGACGTTGGTCGTGATGCTCTCTCTCATGGCGCGAAGGTTTGGCGGGGCACCTGCGCCAAGTCAATTGCACCAGTCGATTGCATCGCGTGTGCAGGCGGGGCTAGAGCCGCAGCCATGACCGATATCGTGCTTTCGATCGTAATGCTCGCCGCGCTGGCGCTGGTTGCGGGCGCCTATGCCCTGTGGCGCCGGACAGGCGATGCGAAGAACCCCGCGCTGATGGTGCTGCTTGCGGTGATCGCGGTGATCAACGTGCTGATCTGGACCGTGCCATCGACCGGCGGGCAGGCGCCTGTCGAACAGCTGAAAGAAGCCGCCGGAGGAAGCTAGGGGGAAGCCTCCCCCGGCGGAGATATTCAGCGCGGAATCTGCCAGGTCACGCTGCCGGTGTAGCTCCCGGCGACCGCTTTGCCGTTGCCGTCACGCGCCGCATCGAAGCGGGCGCGCTTGCTGACCAGATCGCAGGTCGCCCCATCGAGCGGGGCGTGGCCGGTCGAGCGGGTGATCGTGCATCCCGTCACCTTGCCCCGCGCATCGATCTGCAAGCTGAAGCGGGCCGTGCCCGACATCTCCTCCATGATCCAGCGCGGGCGATAATCGTCATTGGTCACCCACTTGCCCTGATTGCCCTTGGGCCGCGCCCCGACCGGATCGTAGAGCGAGGAGGCGCTGGGCGCCGGGTCGGGGATGCCGACATCGACCGGCGTGCCGGTGCCGGTTGTGTCGCCGGGCAGACCATCAAGCGGCGTGCCGAGCCCGAGGTCGAAGGGCGTCACCGGCACGCGCGGGGGCGCGTCGGGGATCGGCGTGACTGGCGTGGTCGGCACCTTCCTGTCGGCGGTAGGCGTATCGGGCGGGGTGGGCGGCGGCGGGGGCACGGGGACATCGACGAACGGTGTGGCCTTGGGGTTGGGCACCTTGGGCACCGTTACCGCGGTCACCGCAAGGCCGACCACCAGCAGCGCGCCGAAGGCTCCGGGGATGCCCAGCGCACCGGCAAGCGCGGCGAGGTTGGGGCGGCGATTGGCAGAAGCATAAGTCATGCAGGCTCCTCTCTCCATCATCGTGGGAGCGGTGGCCGGAGCACCTTGTCGCAAGCTGGACCTCCGGCCCCGCTCGTCTGGCAAGATACTATGACTTCTGTCAGGCGCGAAGAAGTTTCGCGTTGCTTTTCAATACTGTAATTTTTGCAACCAATTCAGTAGAGAAATGATTGTTTTTGCTGGCGCGCCCGCGCAAGGCGGGCACGTGCCCCGCGATTATTTGATCGGGCAATCCGGCGAAAGGCGGAAGTCCAGGTAATTGTCCACCGAACGCATCAGATCATCGAGTTCGTTCTCGAAGAAGTGGTTGGCACGCGGGATTTCTTCGTGGTGGATGGTGATGTGCTTCTGCGTGCGCAGCTTGTCGACCAGCTTTTGCACCGCATTGGGCTGCACCACGGTATCGGCCGCGCCCTGCACGAAGATGCCGCTGGCCGGGCACGGCGCAAGGAAGCTGAAATCATACATGTTGGCCGGCGGCGCCACCGAGATGAAGCCGCGCACTTCGGGGCGGCGCATCAGCAATTGCATCCCGATCAGCGCGCCGAAGCTGTAGCCCGCAATCCACGTGCTCTGCGCTTCGGGGTGGATCGATTGCACCCAGTCCAGCGCGCTCGCCGCGTCGGACAGTTCGCCGATGCCGCTGTCGAAGCTGCCTTGCGAACGGCCCACGCCGCGAAAGTTGAAGCGTAAAGTCGCAAAGCCGCGATCCGCGAAAGTCTTGTAGAGCCGCTGCACGATCCGGTCGTTCATCGTGCCTCCGCCTTCGGGGTGCGGGTGGAGGATCATCGCCACCGGCGCGCGCGGGCGCGGGGGCGGAGAGAAACGGCCTTCGAGACGGCCTTCGGGGCCGGGAAAGATCACTGAGGGCATCGCTGGACCTTATGAAATGCGGGAGCCGCGCCGGGTGGCGCCGGAATTGCGCCGCCTATATAGGGTGGCTCACGAAAATCGCAATTATTGTGAGGAATCCCGCCATTTCGGGTCGCATCTATCTCGATCACGCCGCCACATCGCCCCTGCGCCCCGAGGCGAAGGCGGCAATGGAGGAAGGTTTCGCCATCTGGGCGAACCCTTCCAGTCCCCATGCGGAAGGCCGCCGCGCACGCGCCGCGCTGGAGGACGCCCGGGCGCGGATCAGCCAGTCGCTGGGTTGGAGCGGAGAGGTCATCTTCACCGCTGGGGCGAGCGAGGCGCTGTGGATTGCGCTGAACCGCTGCAAGGCGAGCCGCCGGATCGTCAGCGCGGTAGAGCATGACGCAGTGTTTCGCGCTGCGCCCGATGCGGCGATCTTTACCGGCGAGGAGCCGATTGGCCCCGATACCCTGTTCGCCATCCAGCACGTCAATTCCGAAACCGGAACGATCAATCCGGTCAGCGACATGGTGGACACCATCGGCGCGGCAGGCGCAGTGCTGCTGTCCGACTGCGCGCAGAGCGCCGGCAAGCTGGCGCTGCCGGCGGCGGATATGATCGTGGTCAGCGCCCACAAGTTCGGCGGTCCGATCGGGGTGGGGGCGTTGCTGGTGCGCGATTTCCATCTGCTTGAACCGGTCGGCGGGCATGAACGCGGCTATCGGCAGGGGACCGAGAACCTGCCCGGCGCGCTTGGCATGGCCGCCGCGCTGGAGGCGGGCGATTGGGCAACCACGCCCGCGCAGCGTGCGGCGTTTGCGGCAAGGGTCGCGGGCCATCGCCTGACGATCGGCGAACAGGTCGATTACATCTTTGCCCTTGCCCACCCCACCTTGAGCGCGCAGGCGCTGCTGATCCGATTGGACGCGATGGGCTTTGCGGTGTCGGCGGGCAGCGCCTGTTCTTCGGGCACCCTGAAGAAAAGCCGCGTGCTCGATGCTTTCGGCGTGCCCGATGATGTCGCGGCGCGCACTATCCGGGTGAGCCTCGGGTGGAGCACCACGCCCGAGGATCTGGAGCGGTTCGCGGATGCTTGGGCTTCTCTCGCATAAATCACCCTCGTCACCCTGAACTTGTTTCAGGGGCCATTCTTCCCCATGGAGCGAAGGCTCGAAATTGATGGATGGATGCTGAAACGAGTTCAGCATGACGGGTGTAGGAAAGCTGGTGCCAACCCCATGATCTACCTCGATTACCAGGCCACCACGCCGCTCGCCCCCGAAGCGCGCGAGGCGATGCTGCGCTGGCTGGGCGGGCCGGACAGCGACACTTTTGGCAACCCGCATTCGCCCCACCGCATGGGCCGCATGGCGGCAGCGGCGGTGGAGGCGGCACGCGAGAACGTCGCGGCGCTGATGCCGCCGGGCGGGCGGGTGGTGTTTACCTCCGGCGCTACCGAGGCGCTCAACATGGTGCTGCTCGGCAGCGCGGGCGATGTGCTCACCTTCGCCACGGAACACGCCGCGGTGCTCGATTGCGCGGCCGCCGTGGAGGCGCAGGGGCGGCGCTTCACAGTGCTCCCGGTGCTGCCCGATGGCCGGGCGGACCTCGATGCGCTGCGGGCCGCTATCACGCCCAAGGTCGGGCTGGTGGCGATCATGGCGGTCAACAACGAGATCGGGGTGGTGCATCCGCTGGCCGAGGCGATCGCCATCGCCCGCCAGAGCGGTGCCAGAGTGCTGGTCGATGCCGTCCAGGCCTTCGGTAGACTGCCCTTGACCCCCTCCAGCCCCCCCCTTGCCCCCGATTTCATCGCGGTTTCGGCGCACAAGATTCACGGGCCGAAGGGGGTGGGGGCGCTGTGGATCGCGGACGGCGCGAAAATCCAGCCCCTCTTTCATGGCGGCGGACAGGAGGCTTCCCTGCGCTCAGGCACCCTCTCGCCCGCCCTTTGCGCCGGGTTCGGGGCGGCTTGCCGGCTCGCTTTCGAGGGGCTGGAGAGCCAAATGTTTCACGTGGAACATTTGTGGAACTTGGGGCGCGATCTGTTCAGCGATTGGGCGCTGAACGGCAGTTCGGATCATCGCTGGCACGGCAATCTCAACCTGCGCAAGGGTGGTCTTGATGTGGCCCGGTTGATGAGCGATTGCCGCAAGGTGATGTTTTCGGCCGGATCGGCCTGCGCCAGCGGATCGGGGCGGCCCAGCCATGTGCTGCGCGCCATCGGCCTGACCGAGGGGGAGGCAAAGTCCTCTATCCGGCTGGGTTTCGGACGCTATACGAGCCTTGCGGACCTCGAATCCGCCGCCGCCATTATCAATGCCGCCGCGAAGGAGCAGGGCCTGTGAGCATCACCGTCACCTTTGTCGAACCGGGCGGAAAAATCGTTGAAACGACTGCGGAACCTGGCGACAATCTGCTGCGCGCAGGGCAAGCGGCCGGACTGCCGCTGGAGGGCACCTGCGAGGGGCAGATGGCCTGTTCGACCTGCCATGTGATCGTCGCTGCCGACTGGTTCGACCGCTTGCCCGCCGCCTCGGAGGAGGAGGAGGACATGCTCGATTTCGCGGCAGGTGCACGCCGCACTTCGCGCCTGTCGTGCCAGATCGAACTGACCCCCGGAATGGACGGTCTGACCGTCACGATCCCGGCCACCAGCGCCGATGTGCGGCGGATGTAGCGGGCAGATTATAGCTGTTCTTCAAAGCCTTCCATGCCGCCCGCGGCGGGCTGAGCGTCAGGAGGCGTCGGTCTGCCTGGCGCGGCGCAGATCGCTCTTCCAGAAGCGCAGCCGGTAGCCGGCACGGTGGAGCGCCCAGCGCAGGGCGAACACCAGTGCAGCCACCGGCAAAAGTGCGGTGACGGCATAGATGATCGCCGCGATGCTCATCCCCAGTGTGCTGCCGACCGATCGCAGCGCGCTTGCCACGGGGCGCACGAAGCCGACCTGTGTTTCCCCGAAGGCCGGTTCGTATTCCACCTTCACATCGCTGTAGCGGATGCGCCCGCGGAACGCTTCGAGGCGCGATCGCACTGTATCGATCTCCTCGTTCACCTTGGCGACCTCGGCTTCGGCCTTGACCAGTTCCTCCACCGATCCGCTGCGGTTCTGGAGGATTGCGGTCAGCTTGTCGCGCAGCACCAGCCGCGATCTGAGGCGCGCTTCGGTGTCGATGATCTGTTCGGACAGGTCCTCGCCGTCTCGCACCGAGGATACCAGCGTGCCGCCCAGCTCCTCGGCGGGGGCGACCAGCGCCTCGGTCAGTGTCCCGGCGCGTTCGGCGGCAACTTCCATGCGCAATTCGCCATAGCCATCCCAGCTGTCCGAGCGTGCCTGCGAGCTGCGGATGATGCGGCAGGCCGGCGCCATTTTCTCGCACAGGGCGATGTGGCGGTTCTGAAGGTCGGCAATGGCATCGGACGAGATGCGGAAGCCGTATCCATAGGAATAGGCGATCTGGCCGACAGGCGCGGCGGTGGCGGCCGTGGGGAGCGGGACCGAGGGCGCGGCATCGGCGGGTGGCTCTTCGATGTTGACCGACTGGACGCGCTCCACCGCCGCCACGCTGGCATCGCCTTCGAAGAGGTTGAAGACACCGGATTGCTCGGCTTGCAAGAAGCCGAATTCGCCTTCGGGCGCGCCGCTGGCGGGGTCGGTGCGGGCGATCACGTCGTGGGGGCTGCCGATGTCTTGCGCCTCGTTGCATCCGGCAAGAAGCATCGCGAGCGTCGCCGCGGCGGTCAGTGTTGTGCGCATCAATTCCCCTGTCCCTCGGGCCAGGCGCGATCATCGAATGAAATCAGGTGGTTTGGCAAGTGAAATGCACAGCAAGCCTCCCGCGCCACTGCGCCGATTGCGGAGCATTCCCTGTGGAAACCCCTCTCCCTCGCGGGCGCGCGGGTTGCTAGACAGGGGGCATGTCCGCGCCCACCACAACTGACGAGCCTGATGATGGCTTCGATGCCATCGTCGATGCGCCCTTCGATGCTGCCCTGTCCGAGCGCTATCTTGTCTATGCGCTCTCGACGATCACCGCACGCTCTCTGCCAGACCTGCGCGACGGGTTGAAGCCGGTGCACCGCCGCCTGTTGTGGGCGATGCGGCAGCTCAAGCTCAATCCCAGCGATGCCTTCAAGAAATCGGCCCGCGTGGTCGGCGATGTGATCGGCAAGTATCACCCGCATGGCGATGCGTCGGTCTATGACGCGATGGTCCGCCTCGCGCAGGATTTCTCCTTGCGCTACCCGCTGGTCGAAGGGCAGGGCAATTTCGGCAATGTCGATGGCGATAATGCCGCGGCCTATCGCTACACCGAAGCGCGCCTGACGAAGACCGCGCTCGAACTGATGGCGGGGCTGGACGAAGGCACGGTCGATTTCCTCCCCACCTACAACGGCGAGGAGATCGAGCCGGAGATTTTTCCCGGCCTGTTTCCCAATCTGCTCGCCAATGGGGCAAGCGGGATCGCGGTGGGGATGGCGACCAGCATCCCCAGCCACAATGTCGCTGAGATCATCGATGCCACGCTGGCGCTGATCGACAATCCGGGGATCGCCCATGAAGAGCTAATGCAGCACTTCCACGGCCCGGATTTTGCCACCGGCGGTCAGGTGATCGACAGTGCTGCGGCGATCAGCGAAGCCTATCGCACCGGGCGCGGCGCCTTCCGGCTGCGCGGCCGGTTTCTTGCGCCCGAGGCGAAGGACGAGGCCGACATTGCGGCGGGTATCGAGCGGCTTGGCGGCGGGCAGTGGCAGCTGGTGATCTCGGAAATCCCCTATCAGGTGCCCAAGTCCAAGCTGATCGAGCAGATCGCGCAGGCCATCGCTGATCGCAAGCTGCCGATCCTTGAGGATGTGCGCGACGAAAGCGACACCGCGATCCGCATCGTGCTGGTGCCCAAGAGCCGCAATGTCGATCCGGACCTGCTCAAGGAAAGCCTGTTCAAGCTGACGGACCTTGAAACCCGCTTCAGCCTCAACCTCAACGTGCTTGATGCGCGGCCCGGCTTCGGGCGCACGCCGATGGTGATGGGGCTGAAGGAACTGCTGGAAAGCTGGACCTTCGCGCAGATCGACATCCTCCAGCGCCGCGCCAAGCACCGGCTGGAAAAGATCGCGGACCGGCTGGAGCTGGTGCGCGGCTATATCATCGCCTTCCTCAACCTTGACCGGGTGATCGAGATCATCCGCACCGAGGATGAGCCCAAGCCGGTGATGATCGCCGAATTCGAGCTGACTGACCGGCAGGCCGAAGCGATCCTCAACATGCGGCTGCGGTCCCTGCGCAAGCTGGAGGAAATGCAGCTGCGCAAGGAGCAGGACGAACTGCTCGCCGAGGAAGCCGATCTCAAGGCGCTGCTGGAAAGCCCGGCCAAGCAGCGCACCCGCCTCAAGCGCGACCTGCGGAACCTGCGCAAGAACTATGCCGAGGACACGCCGCTTGGGCGTCGCCGCACGCTGATTGCCGAAGCCGCCGTGACGGTCGAATTCAGCATGGACGCGATGATCGAAAAGGCGCCGGTGACGGTGATCCTCAGCCAGAAGGGTTGGATCCGCGCGGCCAGCGGGCATGTGCCGCTGGATCAGGAATTCAAATACAAGGAGGGCGATGGTCTCGCCTTCATCTGCCACGCGCAGACCACCGACAAGCTGCTGCTTGCGGCCAGCGACGGGCGGTTCTTCACGCTGGGCTGCGACAAGCTGCCCGGCGCGCGCGGGTTTGGCGAACCGGTGCGCACGATGATCGATCTCGAAAGCGAGGCCAGCGTCAGCGCCATGATGGTGCACAAGCCGGGCGGCAAGCTGTTGCTCGCCTCCAGCCACGGCAAGGGCTTTGTCGCACTGCTCGATGAACTGCTGGCCGAAACCCGCAAGGGCCGGCAGGTGGTGAACCTGAAGGATGGCGCCAAGCTGTCGGTGATCCGCCTGATCGGTGAGGCCGACGATCATGTTGCGGTGTTCGGCGACAACCGCAAGCTGGTCGTCTTCAACCTCGAAGAACTGCCCGTGATGTCGCGCGGGCAGGGCGTGCAGTTGCAACGTTACCGCGATGGCGGGCTGTCGGATGCGACCACCTTCGTGCTGGCCGATGGGCTGAGCTGGCAGATGGGCGGCTCGGGCGAGCGCACCCGCACCGAGACCGAAATCCGCATGTGGAAGGTCGCGCGCGGCGCGGCGGGCCGGATGCCGCCGCAGGGCTTCCCCAAGTCCGGCAAGTTCAGCTGATGGGGCGCTACCGCTTCGTCATTTAAGGGCGTCCGCGCCGCAAAAGGGCTGCGGAAGCCCGAAGCTCCCGCAGCCCGCCCGGTCCCGCCCGGTTGGCTCTGGTCTCAGCGCGCCCCGCCGCCGGTCCCGGCAGGCTTGCCGGTGGCCGCACTGGCGATCTGATCGACGCTGTAGAGCACTGTCAGCTGGCCTTGCGGGTTCACCGCGAAGTGTTCCTTCTTCATCCTGAGCGCGCCCGCCTCGGCTTCGAGGATGATCGTGTCGGCGGCAAGGTCCACTGCGCCCAGCGTGCCGACCGGGCGCCCGCCCGCCGAAAGCACCGCCGCGCCCTGCACCAGCTTGGCATCCCGTTCGGCGTTGGCCTGCGCGATGCGGCCCGCCATCATCGCGTCGACCTGATCCTTGGTGGCGTTGACGCTTTTGCCCTTGTCGCCATCGAACACCATGCTGACGGGGACAGGGGCCTTGTGCTTGCCGGTATCGATCACCACCACCTGATCGTTGATTTCGGCGACGGTGCCGACGGCATTGCCGTCATTCCCGTAGATCGTCGCCCCGACATCCTGCGCGAAAGCCGCGGAGGGCGTAGCGGCGAGGGCACCGGCAAGCAGCGCCAGCTTGAGGTTCTTCATCAGTAGGCTCCCTATTCATGTGACCGGGGCGTGCCGAAGGGACGGCACGTCCGGCGGGGGATGCGGGCACGAGCGGATCGGTCAGGGCGATGCCGCGGCGACTGGGCGAGGGGCCCGGAGAGGTCGTCCCGCACATCACAGCTAACCTGCATCCGATAAGTACGACAATTGCCGTGCGGGCAAAGCGTGCGACGTCTGTCGCGGAATTTGCTCTGTTAGCGCCGAGCCGTGCCCGTCACGGGGCGGCGCGGGACAGCTCTTCGCTGAGCATCGCGTCGATGCGGGCGGCATCGGGGAAGCTTTCGGCTACCCATCGCGCCTCGACCGCCTGAAGGATTCGCGCCACCGCAGGCCCTGCCGTCACCCCGCGCGCGACGATTGCGCCGCCCTTCAGAGGGAATACGGGCGCGCTCCAGCCTTCCAGCACGCGTGCGTCCCCGCCGGCCAGCAGCAGCCGGTCGATGGCGACAGGGGGCGTGAGGCGATAGGCAAGCGCGAGCGGGCTTGCGGCGTCATCCGGCTGGCGTTCGGCAGCGGCCACCAGTCGCTGGCGCTGCGCCTTGGACAGCCGGAGCCGGGCCGCGACTGTCTCGGCGATCTCGGGGCTCGGCGGCAACAGTGCGGCAAGGCGGCGGACAGGATCGGGGCCGAAGCCCTGCGCTCCCTCGGAAGCGATAAGCCGGGCGAGGGCGGCCACTTGCGGCGGACAGGCTTCGGGCAGAATCACCGGCAGCACGCCCCGGCTGCGCATCCGCGCGATGGTCGGATGCGGATCGGGCAGGGCGAGCAAGGCGAGCAATTCGGCGGCAATGCGTTCGCGGCTGAGGCCCTTCAGCGTATGGGCTAGCTCGGCGCAGGCATCCTCGGCGGTCTCGTCCAGTGCGGCGCCGAAGCGGGTCTGGAAACGATAGTAACGCAGGATGCGCAGGTGATCTTCGGCGATCCGCGCAGCCGCATCCCCGATGAACCGCACGCGGCCATCGCGCAGGTCCTCAAGCCCGCCGAACCAGTCCGCAATCTCCAGCGTTTCGGGATGGGCATAGAGCGCGTTGATGGTGAAATCGCGCCGCGCCGCATCCTCGCTCCAGTCCGAAGCAAAGGTGATGGTGGCGCGGCGGCCATCGGTGGCCACATCGCGGCGCAAAGTGGTGATTTCGACCGGGCCATCCTTGAGAACAGCGGTCACCGTGCCGTGTTCGATCCCTGTCGGCACGGTGCGGATCCCGGCGCGGCCGCAGGCGGCGATCACGTCGGCTGGCAGGAGCTTGGTCGCGCAATCGACATCGGCAACCGGAACGCCCAGCAGTCCGTCGCGCACCGCCCCGCCGACCCAGCGGATGTTTTCCGCGCCCAGCGCAGCCGTCAGCGCGGCGAGGCCTTCGCGGCGGGTCCAGTCGGCCTGGCTGAGATCATGCAGCATCGAACAAGGCCTCCCGGCTGATCCGCCGTGACAGGTTGGCGATGATCGCAGCGGTCACGCCCCAGATGCGGAAGCCCTGCCATTCGAGTTCCAGATAGCGCCGCGTTGATCCGCGCCAGAACGCCTCGTTGCTGGTCCAGCTCGCCGGATCAAGCAATAGGGACAGCGGCGCCTCGAACCACGCCTCAACCTCAGTCGGATGGGGGGTGAGGGCAAGGCCGGGCGGCACCACGCCCACCACCGGCGTCACGATAAAACCGGTGCCGGTGTGATAGACATCGCTGGTGCCGATCACCCGCACGGCAGAGCGGGGGAGGGCAAGTTCCTCTTCCGCCTCACGCAGGGCGGCCGTCACGGCATCCTCGCCCGGATCGATCTTGCCGCCGGGAAAGGCGACCTGGCCCGGATGGTCGCGCATCGCGCGGGGACGCTGGGTGAGGATGACCTGCGGATCATGCGGCACATCGGTGATCGCGATCAGCACCGCCGCAGGCGTCGCCCGGCCATCGCGGGCGAATTGCGCATCGCTGAGCAGATCGGGAATGTCGCGCGCATGGCCTTGCGCAAAGGCGCGGGCGAGGGGTTCGAACAGGCTCATGGCAGCAGACGGAAGGCTTGGCCGCGGCTGGTGACCTGCCAGCCGTTCTGCTCCGCTCCCTCAGCCAAGGCAATCTCGGCAAGCTGTGCCCAGGTGGAGCGGTTGAGGCGCGCCTCGCACCCGCGCCGCACGTGGAGATAGAGCGCCGGTTCATCGGCCGTGCCCGCTGCCCGCAGCCGGTGGTCAGGCCCGGCGATAACCAGATCATCAGTGTTGAGCCGGAACGCCAGCGCATCGTCAGCGCGCACGCAATCGGTGGCGATGAAGGCAGCGTCTTCCACCTCGATGCTGAGCTTTTCGAACGGCGTGACCAGCCAGTGGTGCCCCGCATCGTCGCGGGTCAGCAGGCCCGCAAAGGCGCGCACCATCGCCTCGCGCCGGATGATCCCGCCTTCATGGAACCACTTGCCATCAGCGGCGATCACCATGTGGCTTTCGCCAATTTGCTGCGGCGACCAGCTTTCCACCGGGGGCAGCTTGCGCTCCTCCACCAGCATGGCAATCTGCGCAAGGGTCAGGCCGGCGAGATGGGGGGGCGGTTCGTAGGGCATTGCTGAGCAGGGATGGCAGATGGGGCACGCAAGGTGAAGGGGTGACCTTTCCTTATGTTCGCGCCTTGCCCTCCCATGGTCCGAGCATTCCTTCCGAAGGCATCGCGGCAAGGCCGTTCCCGCGTGCCAGCAGGCGGTCTTGTTCATAGGGGCCGGGACAGCGCCAACCGCCCGTCATCGCAGCCGAGAAGCCCCAGCGGCCATAATAGGGCGCATCGCCGATCAGCACCTGCGGCAGCGCCGGGCCGCCTGATGCGGCAAGGCGGGTATCCTCGGCGATCATCGCGCTCATCAGGCCCACGCCAAAGCCTTCGCCCTGTCGTTCGGGCACCACCGCGACCGGCCCGACCATCACCAGCGGCACCTGCCCCTGTTTTGTCTGAAGCCCGATCGGCCAGCACTGGATGGTGCCCACCAGCATCTCGTTCTCGTCCAGCGCGGCAAGGCTCAGGCCCGGCAGCCAGTCCATGCCCTCGCGGATGCGATAGGCGGTGCGCGCATGCCGGTCCGGCCCGAAGGCGCGGTCCAGCACTTCCTCGATCATGGCGGGGTCGACCGCCTCAAGCGGGATCAGTGTCGCGGTGGAGGTGGCCATCAGCGCGCGATGAGTTTCATCAGCCGTGCGCCCTTGCCGTCCTCGGCAATCCACACAGCCCCGTCCGGACCTTGGGCGATGGCGCGCAGCCGCTTCTCGAAGCCGTAACGGGTGTATTCACGCGCCGTCTCGCCTTCAGTCGTGACCACGACCAGCGCCTTGGAGCCAAGACCCGGCAGCAGCGCCTTGCCCTGCAAGACGGGGAACATGGTGCCGGTGTAGAACAGCATGTCGCCCGGTGCGATCACCGGGGTCCAGCTGAGCGCGGGCTGGGCGAAGCCGTCATCCGGGGTGTGATCGGGGATATTGTCGCCGTTGTAGTGATCGCCATTCGAACGCACCGGCCAGCCATAATTGGCGCCCGGCTTGACGAGGTTGAGTTCATCGCCGCCCGCCGGGCCATGCTCGACTTCCCACAGGCGCCCCTGCGCATCCCAGTCGATGCCAAGGATGTTGCGGTGGCCGTAGGACCAGATTTCCGCATTCGCGCCCGCTTGCCCGGCCAGCGGATTGCCGGCCGCCGGGGTGCCATCGAGATTGAGGCGCACGATCTTGCCCAGCGTCACGCCGGTATCCTGCGCCGGCTGCATCTTCTGGCGTTCGCCGCTGGCGATGTAGAGATACTTGCCATCGGGCGAGAAGGTAATGCGATGCGAATAATGGCCGCGCCCCGTGACCTTTGGCGACTGGCGCCAGATCACGCTGAGACCTTCGATCGCGCAGGTGGTGGGGGCCGAGCACACCAGCTTGCCCTTGCCGACTGCTGCGCCGCGGGTGTCGTTCTCTCCCGCCTCGGCCCAGCTCAGATAGATTGTGCGCGTGCCGAGCTTGTCCGAGGCCTCGGCCGGCAGGAACGCAATATCGCCAAGCCCGCCCTGACCGCCGTAGTCGACAGCAGGTGCGCCGCTGACAGTGGCCACAGCGCCCGTGGCCGTATCGACGACCTTAACCGCGCCCGCCTTTTCCGTGACGAACAGCGAGGCCGTGCCGGGGGCGAAGGCCATCGCCCAAGGCTCTTCGAAAGTGCCGAAGTCAGCCGAACGGAACGGGGTGACCGGGCCGGTCGAGGCGATGATCGGATCCTGCGTCTCGGCGGTGCTTTCCCCGGTTTCGGCATTGGCGCAGCTTGCCACCATCAACGCGGGGACGGATAGAGCGGCGAGCAATCGGACAGAACGGATCATGCTTGGGGTCACTCCGGATTTGATCGCCTCGCGCGCGCCGCTGGTAATCGGCGTCGACGAGGCAGGGCGCGGGCCGCTCGCCGGGCCGGTGGTGGCCGCGGCGGTGGTTCTGGGCGCGGCGATACCTGCGGGGCTCGATGATTCCAAGCGCCTTTCCGCCAAGCGCCGCGCCAGCCTCGACAAAGCGATCCGGCAGGGATGCGGCTGGGCGGTCGCGGTGGTGGAGCCGGACGAGATCGACCGCGTCAACATCTTCATGGCGACCATGCTGGCCATGACCCGCGCCGTCGCATCGCTGACTGCGGCGCTGGAGTGCGAAACCCGAGAGGTGCTGATCGATGGCAACCTGACCCCGCAAGGCCGCTGTGCCCAGTGGTGCTGGCCCGCCCGCGCCATCGTCGGCGGGGACGGGATCGAGCCGTGCATCTCCGCCGCCTCGATCATCGCCAAGGAATGGCGCGACCGGCTGATGCTGGAAGCCGCTGCTGCGCACCCGCAGTATGGCTGGGAGCGTAACAAGGGTTACGGCACGGCCGAACATCTCGAAGCCCTAAAAGTCCACGGCCCCAGCCCGCTCCACCGCCGCAGCTTTGCGCCAGTCGCACAGCTGGTGCTGATCTGATCGTCGCCTTCGGGCGAAGGTGAGTCCTCCCCGCCACACCGCACCATCTGGAGTCCTGCAACCGGGGGCGGACTCAACATCTTGTGCCGGACTCGTTTCGTTCCGCGCCAATGGTGGTTGCTGCGCGACAAGGCCCGCAAAATTAGGTGCTTGACGCGGACTCTTCAAAGACTCATGCCTGTGGATAAGTTCCACGCATGACAGGTGAGGCCCCGGTGGCAAGCGTAATAGAAAAGGTGAAGTCGCGCGCGAAAAGCGTTCAGAAGACGCAGGAAATCGTGCGTGCGCCCGATCTGCCGCTTGGGCGCATCCTGCCGGGCGACTGCATCGCCGCGATGCGCTCGCTGCCAAGCGCGAGCGTCGATCTGGTGTTCGCCGATCCGCCCTATAACCTGCAACTGGGCGGCGACTTGAACCGCCCCGATGGCAGCCATGTCGATGCGGTGACCGATCACTGGGACCAGTTCGACAGCATGGCAGCTTACGACAAGTTCACCCGCGAATGGCTGACCGAGGCGCGCCGCGTTCTGAAGCCCGATGGCGCGCTGTGGGTGATCGGCAGCTATCACAACATCTTCCGCGTCGGCAGCATTCTTCAGGATCTGGGCTTCTGGATCCTCAATGACATCGTCTGGCGCAAGACCAATCCCATGCCCAATTTCAAGGGCACCCGCTTCACCAACGCGCATGAAACGCTGATCTGGGCGAGCATGGGGGAGAAGTCGCGGTATCACTTCAATTACCGCGCGATGAAGACCCTCAATGACGAACTCCAGATGCGCTCCGACTGGGTGCTGCCGATCTGTTCGGGCGGGGAGCGGCTGAAGGAAAACGGCAAGAAGGCGCACCCGACGCAAAAGCCAGAGGCGCTGCTCTACAGGGTGCTGCTGGCGACCACCGAGAAGGGCGATGTCGTGCTCGATCCCTTCTTCGGCACCGGCACCACCGGCGCGGTCGCCAAGCGGCTGGGCCGCGAGTGGATCGGGTGCGAGCGCGAGGATTTCTACCGCGGCGTTGCTGAAAAGCGCATTGCCCGCGAACTGCCGCTCGATGAAAGCGCGCTCACCACGATGCAAAGCCCCCGGGCGGCGCCCAAGGTGGCGTTCGGCGCGGTGGTCGAGGCGGGGCTGATCCCCCCCGGCAGCCAGGTGTTCGACAAGAAGCGCCGCTGGATCGCCACGGTGCGGGCGGACGGCTCGCTGGACTGCGGCGGCAAGACCGGATCGATCCACGGGCTCGGCAAGGACCTGCAAGGCGCGCCAAGCTGCAACGGCTGGTCGTTCTGGCATTACGAGACCGGCGGCGATGTCCAGCCGATCGATGCCGCCCGCCAGCTCTACCTCCTCGCCGCGGAGGATTGAGCCTGCGCCGTGGCTGACAGCGTCTATCTCCACCCGCTGACCCTCGTCTCAGGCCCGCAGGCGGTGGACGGTGCAGCAGTGCGGCTCGGCGGGTCGATGGCCTATGCCCGCGAATTTGCACTGGTGCTGCGCGATGGGCGGGAAGCCAGCGAACGGATCGTCGGCACGCCGACCGAGATCGAAGCGGCGATGGCGCGGCTTTCAGGCCCTCTTGCCGACGACGCGACGGAACAATGGGCCAACCTTGCCAAGGTCCACGCGCCGCTGGAACTGGGCAGCCGCACCGTGCGGCTCGATCAGCCGCAGATCATGGGCATCCTCAACGTCACGCCCGACAGCTTTTCCGACGGCGGCCAGCACGACACGCGCGAGGCAGGGCGCGCCCATGCCGCTGCCATGCTAGAAGCAGGCGCGGCGATCGTCGATATCGGCGGGGAAAGCACCCGCCCCGGCGCGGCGGCAACTTTTGAGGACGAGGAGATCGCCCGCGTTGTCCCTGCCGTCGAATACTGCGCCGCGATGGGCGCCGCGATCAGCCTCGACACGCGGCGCGCCGGCGTGCTGGCGGCGGGTCTGGCGGCGGGCGCCCACATGGCGAATGACGTTTCGGCGCTGCGCTACGATCCGCGTTCCAAAGAGGTGGTGGCAGACGCCGGGTGCCCGGTGGTGCTGATGCATGCCCCCGGCGCGGGCGAGGATCTGCACAAGGGGCCGGGCTATGTCGATGTGGTCAGCGAGGTCTTCGACTTCCTGCGCCATGTGCGCGGACAGGCGATTGCGGCGGGGATTGCCCAGGATTGCATCATCCTCGATCCCGGCATCGGCTTTGGCAAGTCGTTGGCCGAGAACCTCGCGCTGATAAACGCCCTGCCGCTGTTCCACGCGCTCGGCAGCCCGCTGATGCTGGGGGCGAGCCGCAAGCGCATGATTGGTGCCCTTTCCCGCGAGGAAGCGGCGGATGACCGGCTGGCGGGATCGCTGGCGCTGGCGCTCAAGGGGATAGAGGCGGGCGTCCACCTGCTGCGCGTTCATGATGTTGCAGCGACAGTGCAGGCACGCAATGTGTGGCGCGGTCTCAAGGATGCGGCGCTGACCGATTACAGCCAGCTTCCGCCTCTCTGAACCGGCTTTTCCTTGCGCCACGCCTGTGGCAGTCAGGCGTGCGATATATTGTACCATCCCCCTTTTGCGGAGCCCCCCATGCGCCTGAAGCTGCTCGCCGCCACCGCCGCTTTCATTGCCGCCGCCACCCCAGTGCTCGCTGAAACCCCGGTGCCGGTCCGCGTTACTCCCGATCAGTTGCTCCAGCCCTATTACGATGCGCTGCGCCAGCAGGTCGCGATGCCCGAGGCCGGGCAAGGACCCGCGCTGTCCCCGGCGACGAGCCTCACCCGGATCGCCTTTGGCAGCTGCAACCACCAGCACGCGCCGCAGCACATGTGGGCGCAGATCGCCGCGCAGAACCCCCAGCTGTTCCTGATGATTGGCGACAACGTCTATGGCGATGCCGGCTGGGACGCCGATGCGGGTCTGGAATCGCTGCGCAGCGCCTATGCGCTTCAGGCCTCCCATCCCGAATTTGCCGCGTTCCGGGCGAAGGTCCCGATGCTGGCGACATGGGACGACCATGATTACGGCCTTAACGACGCGGGCGGCAATTTCCCGATGCGGCGCTGGGCGGAAGACCTGTTCGAAACCTTCTGGGGATCGTCAGAGGCCGTCAAATCCCGCCCCGGCGTTTATGAAAGCACCATCACCGGTCCGGAAGGCAAGCGCGTGCAGGTGATCCTTCTCGACACGCGCTTTTTCCGGTCGGACCTCAAGCGCGCGGCGTGGTCGAAGGACCGCCCGCCGCTCGGCGGCTATCTGCCCGATGCCAGCCCGGACAAGACCGTGCTGGGCGAGGCGCAATGGGCGTGGCTGGCGCAGGAGCTGGCCAAGCCTGCGGACCTGCGCATCGTGGTCTCTTCCACGCAGGTCATCACCACCGCCCACCAGTTCGAAGGCTGGACCAATTTCCCCGCCGAGCGCACCCGCCTGTTCGATATGCTGAAGGTGCGCGAGGCAAGCGGGCTGGTGCTGCTGTCGGGCGATCGCCACGCGGCGGGCATTTATCGCACCGATCACGCAGGCGAGACCCTGTGGGAGCTGACCAGTTCCTCGCTCAACCTCGCTTTCGGGGACGATGCCGATCGCAGCACCGCGCGCGAGCCCGATCCGGCGCGGGTCGGCAAGTTCTTCCCGATGGAGAATTACGGCCTGATCGATATCGACTGGAAAGCGAGGGCGCTGACCATGACGCTCAAGGACAAGCAGAGCGCCACGCTGGCGGCCCAGACCTTCGGCTGGTGATCGCCCGCAAATGTTTCACGTGAAACATTTCAAGGGGTTAGAGTAGGAATCTCGCTCAGGCAATCCATCACAGCGTAAAGCCGCCGTCCGATACCATCACGTGGCCGGTGATGTTGGCAGCAGCGTCAGACAGCAGGTAGAGGATGCTGTCGGCCATCTCCTCGGAGGAGGCGAAGCGGCCCAGCGGGGTCGTTTTCGCCATCCGGGCGATGGTTGCCTCGCGGCCGATAGCAGCGACCGAGGCGTTGAAATCCGCGCCGCTTTCCCAGATCGCGGTATCCACCCCGCCGGGCGCTATCGCATTGATGCGGATGCCTTTCTTCGCGTTCTCGGCCGCCGCGATCCGCGCCATGTGGGCAACCGCCGCCTTCGAGACACCGTAAGGCCCGATCCCCGGCACCGGCTTGAGGCCCGTGGTCGATGCCACCACCACCACGCTGCCGCTCTTGCCCGCCATGGCCCGCAGCGAATGGCCCAAAGTCAGGAACGCGCCGTCAAGATTGACCGCCATCACCCGGCGCCATTCGGCCAGCGAAACCTCTGCCAGAGGGCCCCCTGAACCGATGCCAGCATTGACCACGGCATGGTCAAGGCCGGCCAAAAGGGGGTCGAGACCCACCCAAAGGCCCTCGTCAGCGACGCTGCCGACAATGCGGTGCACCTCGCAGGCCCCCAGATCGAGCACCTCCATCCCGGCCGCATCGACATCGACCAGCACCAGCTTGGCCGCCCCCCGCGCCGCCAAGGCCCGCGCACACGCTGCCCCGATCCCCGAAGCGGCACCCGTGACGAGCGCGGAGCGCCCTGTGAAATCCTGAAGAATAGTCATGGCGCAGGCTGCTAGGCGCCCAGCCTGCGCCAATCAAGCCGCACCGCTATCCGGGCGATGCCGCGCTGCCCGCCAGCAACCCGCCATCCAGTGTCAGTTCCGCGCCGGTCATGTAAGCGCTTTCAGCGCTGGCGAGATAGACGCACAGCGCCGCGACCTCCTCGGGCGTGCCGAAACGCCTGAGCGGCGTATCGGCAACCAGCGCCGCCATGTTCGCCTCGCGTTCGGGGCCTTCACCCAGCATCGGCTCCCACATCGGCGTCAGCACGGCGGCCGGATGCACCGAATTGCAGCGCACCTGCCAGCCGGCTTGCGCGGCATACAGCGCGACCGATTTGGTGTGGTTGCGGATCGCGGCCTTGGAGGCGGCATAGGCGGCCGCTCCGGGGATGCCGACCAGGCCCGAACGCGACGAGATGTTGATGATCGAACCCTTGCCGCTCTCGCGCATCGCCCTGAGGGCATAGCGACAGCCCAGAAAGGTGCCATCCGTGTTGACCGCGTGGACATGGCGCCAGTCGGCAAGGCTGGCGTGTTCGGGATCGTGGGGCACCATGCCGCCTTCGAACCCGGTGATCCCGGCATTGTTGACCACCACATCGGCGACCGGGTGGCGCAGGGCGAGCGCGTCCCAGTCGCTTTCGAGACGGACATCGAGTTTCAGAAAATCGCAGCCGAGCGCCGCGGCGCTGGCCGCGCCGGCTTCGGTGTCGATATCGGTCAGGAGGACGCGGGCGCCCTCGGCGATAAAGGCGGCGCAGATGGCGCGGCCAATGCCGCGCGCACCGCCGGTCATGACGCAGAACGCGCCTTGAAGTCTGGGCATGGGGAAACCTCGAAGGATGTATCAGTGAACGAGGGGCGATGGCTGGACGCCTCGCCCGATCTTGCTCTTGCCGCTCTAGCGGTGACGCTTGTTCACTGGACCTGCTCCTTCGAAGGCCCTGAAAATGCCGAAAATCAGGCCGCGTTGTCAATCCCGAGATCGGAGAGCTTGCGATACAGCGTCGAGCGCCCGATCCCCAGGCGCCGTGCCACTTCGGTCATGCGGCCCCGATAATGGCCGATGGCAAGGCGGATCACATCGGCCTCGATCTCTTCGAGCGGGCGCAGGTTGCCATCGGGGGTGTAGAGCATGATGCCCACGCCCTCATGCGTGCTGGCAAGGGTCACGCTGCCCTGTTCGCCGAGCATTTCGGACAATTGCGGGAAGCTGTCGGCGGTGAGCGAATTGCCCTCGGCATAGACAGCGGCGCGGAACAGCACCGATTGCAACTGGCGCACATTGCCCGGCCAGTCATAGGCGGCGAGCAAGGCCAGTGCGGAATCGCTGACGGAAAGGTGATTGAGGCCCGGCTGCTCGCCGATCCGGGCAAGGAAGTGGCGGGTCAGCGCCGGGATATCCCCGGTGCGGTCGCGCAGGGCGGGCAGCAGGATGCGGGTGGCCCCAAGGCGCGCGGCAAGGCCGGCATCGAACTGCCCGGCTTCGACCATCCGGTCGAGCCCGACGTTGCTCGTCACCAGCAGCCGCACATCGACGCGAAAGCCGTAGCTGGCCCCGACCGGGCGGATGATCCCGCTGTCGAGCGCTTCGGCAAGGCGCTGCTGGAGGGCGGGGGTGAGGCGGTCGATCTCGTCAAGGATCAGCGTGCCCCCGTCGCAATGCTGGAACGCGCCGATCTGGCGGTCGAAGGCGCCGGGGAAGCTGCCGGGTTCGTGCCCGAACAGCACCGAATCGATCGATCCGGGGGGAATGCTGGCAAGGTTGATGATCCGCAAGCTTTCCTTCGCACGCGGCGAAGCGCCGTGCATGGCGCGCATCAGCATTTCCTTGCCGGTGCCGCTTTCGCCTTCGATCAGCACATGGCCATGCCCGCGCGCGGCCTTGGCGGCCTGCGCCAGCGCAGCGCGGAATGACGGGGCGGTGCCGATCATCGCGTCGAAATCGAGATGCGCGGCCATTTTTTCGGTCAGCGGCGCCAGTTCGTCGCGCGGGCTTTCGCGGGTGGTGACGCTGCGCAGCGCCTCCATCAGGCGGTCGGGCGAGACGGGCTTGACGAGATAATCGCTGGCGCCCGCGCGCATCGCTTCGACCGCCAGCAGCGGCGAGGCGCTGGTGGTGAGCATCAGGATCGGCAGGGCCGGGCGGCGCGATTTCAGTTCGGCGATCAGCGCGCAGGCATCATCGCCCGGCACCCACTGATCGAGCAGAATCGCGGAAAGCTGCATCCCCTCGCGCGTGCCCAGCATGGCGATTGCGGTTTCGGCATCGGGCGCAACGATCGTGCGCCAGCCATCGCGTGCGGCAATCGCGGTGATGAGACGGCCCTGTGCAGGCTCGTCATCGATCAGCATAACAATTCGCGCATCGTCCTGCGCCTGGGGAAGGCAATCCATTTCCGCCATCAGTCCTGCCGCTCGGCTCCCTTGCTGGTCCGGGCACAGCCGCCGGATCAGACGTCGCCCACGGCCATAAGGCGGGGAGGTAAAAACGGGATTAAGACTGTGCCGCGGCGGGACAGGTCCGGCCCTGACAGGCGGCGGGGGATGGCGCGGGGGCCTCTCACTAAAGGTGACTTGAGATAGCCGCCCTGCTTCGATACGGGAGCGAACATGGGCCGTCCGGCCCGATTTTTCGTCAACCGTCCGGCAACCATTCGCACGCCCGTGCGTTGAGGGGCCCAAGGGGAAGAGACATCATGAGTGTTCACGACATGGAAAAGGCCACGGCCACCTACAGCGGCTTCATGGCCACGCTGAAATGGGCCGTCCCGGTGATTGCGGTGATCGCATTCGCCGTTGTTGCCGCGATCGCCAGCTAAGCCTCGTGAAGATCGCCATCCTGAAGGAGCGCGCCTCGGGCGAGACGCGCGTCGCCGCCACGCCGGAAACGGTGAAGAAGTTTGCCGGTCTCGGTGTCGAGGTCGCGGTCGAGGCGGGGGCGGGTGTTTCCGCTTCGGTCGAGGATGCGGCCTATGCCGAAGCCGGGGCAAGCCTCGGCGATGCGGCGGCCACGGTGAAGGATGCCGACATCGTGCTCGGCATTCAGGCGCCTGATGTGGCGCTCCTGAAGGGTGCAAAGCCCGGCGCATGGGTGGCGGCGCTGTTCGATCCCTTCACGAAACGTGATGTGGTCGATGCCTATGCCGCCGCCGGCTTCGAGGCGCTGTCGATGGAATTCATGCCGCGCATCACCCGCGCGCAGTCGATGGACGTGCTGTCCTCGCAGTCGAACCTTGCCGGCTACAAGGCGGTGCTGGCGGCGGCTGACGCCTATGGCCGCGCCTTCCCGATGATGATGACAGCGGCCGGCACGGTGCAGGCTGCGCGCGTGTTCATCATGGGTGTGGGCGTGGCGGGGCTTCAGGCAATTGCCACCGCGCGGCGTCTGGGCGCGCAGGTCTCCGCGACCGACGTGCGCTCCGCCACCAAGGAGCAGATCCAGTCATTGGGCGCCAAGGCGATCTTCGTCGAGAATGTCGCCGGGATCGAAGGCGAAGGCTCGGGCGGCTATGCGACCGAGATGAGCGAGGAATACCAGAAGGCGCAGGCCGAACTGGTCAGCGGGCATATCGCCAAGCAGGATATCGTCATCACCACCGCGCTGATCCCGGGCCGCGCCGCGCCGCGCCTGATCACCGACGCGCAGATCGCGACGATGAAGCCGGGCAGCGTGATCTTCGATCTCGCGGTGGCGCAGGGCGGCAACGTGGAAGGCTCGAAGGCGGACGAGGTCGTGATCAAGCACGGCGTCAAGATCATCGGCTATTCGAACACCCCCGCCGCGCTCCCCGCCGACGCCTCGGCGCTGTTTGCGCGCAACCACTACAACTTCCTCAGCGCCTTCTGGGACAAGGAGGCGGGCAAGCCCGTGCTCGACGAGGAAATCGGCAATGCGATCCGCCTGGCTGAGGGCGGCAAGGTCGTCAACGAACGGCTTCTCGGCTGAGCCGATGGGCCTGATCAACGCCACCGTTTGGGACACTGCCGACGCGGCCGAAGACCTCGCTTATGCCCTCGGCAAGGGCGAGGCAGTGCGCATGGCGTTCAAGCTGGTGCGCGATTCGATCATTTTCACTGACAGGCGCATCCTGATGATCGACATTCAGGGGCTGACCGGATCGAAAAAGCGTTTCCTGACGATCCCCTACCGCGCGATCACCACCTTCACGCTGGAGAGCGCGGGGCATTTCGATCTCGATACCGAAGTGACGCTGACCGTCTCGGGCTCTGCACCGATCGCGTTCAATCTCAGCCGCGGCGCGGATGTGCCGGGGCTGGTGACGCTGCTCACCGAATATCTCGCTCCGGGCAAATGAGGGGACGCATGGGAAGGCTATCGCACATCGCCGCACGGCTCGCCATCCTTCCGCTGGCCGCAGCGCTGGTCGCCGCCATGCCCGCCGAAGAACGCGCCGCCGCGCTTTCGGGCACGTGGAGCGTCGATCTCAGGGTCGAGCTGACGGATGAACCCTATTCGCAGCCGATGGTGTTGACCGTAGCGGCGGATGGCGGGGTGACCGGCAGCTTCTACAACAGCGAAATCCTCGCCGGACGCGCCGGGACGGCACAAGGGCGCAGCTGCGTCGCCTTCCGCACGACCGATGGTCAGGGACTCTATCATACCTCGGCTTGCCTCGTGAATGGCAAGATGGTCGGCCAGACCTGGGCCGAGGGCCGCAATTTCGTTCTGCCATGGACCGCAACAAGGGGCTGACATGGACTTTATTTCGATTCTCTCGATCTTCGTGCTGGCCTGCTTCGTGGGCTATTACGTTGTCTGGTCGGTGACCCCGGCACTCCACACCCCGTTGATGGCGGTGACCAATGCGATCTCGTCCGTCATCATCGTCGGCGCGCTGATCGCCGCGGCCGAGGCGGAAAACCCGGTCGCCAAGTATCTCGCGCTGGCCGGCGTGGTGATGGCCAGCATCAACATCTTCGGCGGCTTTGCCGTGACCGAGCGCATGCTCGCAATGTACAAGAAGAAGGAGAAGTAAGAGATGACCTTCTCCCTGCTTTCCGCCGCCGCATCGGGTGAAGGCGCAACGCCTGCCTGGGCGATGCTGGCCTATCTGGTCGCGGGCGTGTTTTTCATTCTTGCGCTGCGCGGTCTTTCGAGCCCCGCCAGCAGCCGCGCGGGCAACCGGAATGGCATGATCGGCATGGCCATCGCGGTTGGCACCACGCTGGTGATGCACGGCACCAACCTTGTCGAAATCGGCATCGCGATTGCGATCGGCGCGGTTCTCGGTGTCACCATCGCGCGGCGCATTGCCATGACCGCGATGCCTGAACTTGTGGCGGGCTTCCACAGTCTCGTGGGTCTCGCCGCGGTGGTGGTGGGTCTTGCCGCATGGCTCAACCCCGCTGCTTTCGGGATTACTGATGCAGCCGGGCAGATCATGGCGGTCAGCCGCGTCGAACTGGGCCTTGGTATCGCCATCGGGGCGATCACCTTCTCGGGCTCGGTCATCGCCTTCCTGAAGCTGTCTGGCCGGATGAGCGGTTCGCCGATCATGCTGCCGGGACGGCACGTGATCAACCTCGGCACGCTGGGCGCCATCCTTGTGCTGATCGGCCTCTACACCGTCTCGCCGGTGGGCGGTGCGGGTGAGGGCTGGATGGTGATTGCGGTCACCGTGCTCGCCTTCATTATCGGCTTCCTGCTGATCATCCCGATCGGCGGCGCGGACATGCCGGTGGTCGTCTCGATGCTGAACTCCTACTCCGGCTGGGCCGCCGCGGCGATGGGCTTCACGCTGGGCAACAGCGCGATGATCATCACCGGCGCGCTGGTCGGCTCGTCAGGCGCAATCCTGAGCTACATCATGTGCCGGGCGATGAACCGCAGCTTCATTTCCGTGATCGCGGGGGGCTTTGGCGCCGACGCGGGCGCGGGCGGCGGTGCAGGCGGCGCGCGCGAACAGCGCCCTTACAAGCAGGGCAGCGCGGAAGATGCCGCCTACATGCTCGAACAGGCCGAAAAGGTCATCATCATCCCCGGCTACGGGATGGCGGTCGCCCAGGCCCAGCACGCGCTGCGCGAAATGGGCGACAAGCTCAAGGAAAAGGGCGTGGAGGTGAAGTATGCCATCCACCCCGTCGCAGGGCGCATGCCGGGGCACATGAACGTGCTGCTCGCCGAAGCATCGGTGCCTTACGATGAAGTCTTCGAGCTGGAGGACATCAACTCCGAATTCGCCCAGTGCGATGTCGCCTTCATCATCGGCGCGAACGATGTGGTGAACCCCGCGGCCAAGACCGACAAATCCTCGCCGATCTACGGGATGCCGGTGTTCGATGTCGACAAGGCCAAGCAGGTGTTCTTCATCAAGCGCTCGATGGGCGGGGTGGGCTATGCCGGGGTCGACAACGACGTGTTCTACATGAACCAGACCGTCATGCTCCTCGCGGATGCGAAGAAGATGGTCGAGGAAATCGTCAAGTCGCTGGATTGATCCTTTCATGAAGAAGCTGCTGATCGGCACCTTGCTGATTGTCGTATTGGGGGCGGGGGCGCTGTTCAGCGGCCTCGCCAACCCGCTCGTGGAGATGCAGGTCAAGGGCGCGCTGGTGGAATCCGGCATCGGCGAGAAGCGTGCGACCTGCATGGCGGAGCGCATGGTCGACCGGCTCACCCTCGGCCAGCTTTGGAAGCTGCGGCAGGGCATGGCAGCGCAGGAGGGCGAGCCGGAAGAAGGCTACGGCCTCGGCGAACTGGTCAAGCGCCTGCGCCGGGTCGATGATGGCGAGGCGGTGGCGGTGCTGACGACCTCGGCCGGGCTTTGCGCAGTCGGTTTGGGCTGAGGCTTGCTTTTCCCGTCCGGCTTGCGCCACATTGCGCAGCGGAGAGGGAGAACACCATGAACCGCATCGCTTTCGCTGCCGCGCTGCTTGCCGGAGCCGCCGCCACGCCGCTTGCCGCCGAAACTCACCGGGTCGAGGCAGGCGAGGGTGCGGCCACGCGGCTACAGGAGGCGCTGATCCTTGCCGCGCCCGGCGATGTGATCGAACTGGGCGAGGGGCGCTTTACCCTCACCGACGGGCTCAGCCTCGATGTCGATGGGGTCACTCTGCGTGGGCAGGGGATGGACAGGAGCGTGCTGGACTTCACCGGCCAGCAGGGCGCGGGCGAGGGGCTGCTGGTCACCTCCGACAACGTCACCTTGCGCGATTTTGGCGTCGAAAACCCCAAGGGCGATGGCATCAAGTCCAAGGGCGCGGACAATATCGTCTATTCCGGCATCCGCGTCGAATGGACCGGCGGGCCCAAGGCCTCCAACGGGGCCTATGGCATCTATCCGGTCGAAAGCGTGGGCGTGCTGGTCACCAATTCCAAGGTTTCCGGCGCATCCGACGCCGGGATTTACGTGGGCCAGAGCCGCGACATCACGGTGAGCGAGAACATCGTCACCTTCAATGTTGCCGGGATCGAGATCGAGAACAGCCGCAATGCGCTGGTCATCAACAACATCGCCAGCCGCAATACGGGCGGGTTGCTGGTGTTCGACCTGCCGGGCTTGCCGGTGATGAACGGCGGCAACGTGATCCTGCGCGAAAACGTGGTGAGCGACAATGACACGCCCAACTTCGCGCCGCCGGGCAATATCGTGGCGAGCGTGCGGCGCGGCACCGGCGTGCTGGTGATGGCCAATGATGGCGTGCTGATCGAAAGCAACGCCTTCGAGAACAACCCCACCGCCCATGTGATGGTGATCGCCTATACGCAAGCCTACGATGACCCGCGTTACAATCCCTATGCGCGCAACGTGATTGTCGGCCCCAATGCCTTCGGGCGCGGGGGGGATGATCCGCAGCTTGATGGCAAGGAGGCGCTGCTGGAAGCCTTCGGCGGGGCGCTGCCGCCGGTGCTGTGGGACGGGATCGTCGAGGATGACAATGGCCTCAGGATTGCTGAGGGGGTGACGGGCTGGAGCCTCAACCTCTCCAAGCCCGGCCAGAGCCTTGCCGAAGCGCAGCCCGGCCCGCTGGAGCTGACGCCGCTGGAGCGCTGGGAGTTTCCCGAGGTCGGCGCGCCCGCGGCGCTGGAGGCGCGGCTGAAGTGAGGCGCGGGGCGGCCCTGCTTTTGCTCGCCTGCACAACGCTTGGCGCGGCGCTGGCTCATGCGACGGTGCGTGAACCTGCGCCGGTCAACGACGCCGCCATTACCGGCACGGCCTTTCCCAAGGAGCTGAGCGCATTCGGTTTCTTTCAGGATGGGCGCTCTCAAACCCCGAGCGCGCGGGTAACGCCCTATGCGCTCAACACGCCGCTGTGGTCGGACGGGGCCGAGAAACTGCGCTTCATCTACCTGCCCGAAGGCACAAGGCTGGAGGCGGATGGGGAGGGCTTGCTCAAATTTCCCGTGGGTGCGGCGATCATCAAGACCTTTGCCTTTGGCGAGGGCGCGGATCGGCGGCTGATCGAAACCCGCGTCCTATTGCACCGTGCCGATGGCTGGACGGCGCTGCCCTATCGCTGGAATGCCGAGCAGACCGAGGCGACCCTTGCGCTGACAGGTGGGCGGGTGGACCTTGTCACCCCGGCGGGGGAGGCGATTTCCTATGCCATCCCCAACAAGAACCAGTGCAAGTCCTGCCATTCGAAGGACGGGCAGGTGATCCCGATCGGTCCCAAGGCGCGCAATCTTTCGTCCGAATGGCTTGGCGAGATGCGTGCCAACCGCGCGCTTGACCTTGTGCCGGAAGATGCGGGGACCTTGCCCGATTGGCGCACCCACGCCAGCGGCCCTGCCGCGCCGCTCGCGAGGGCCTATCTCGATGTGAATTGCGCCCATTGCCACCAGCCGGGCGGGGCTGCGTCGAACAGCGGCCTCGATCTGCGCTGGGAGCAGCAGGATGCGCACGCCATCGGCATTTTCAAGCGCCCGGTCGCCGCGGGACGCGGGGCGGGGGGGCATGATTTCTCGGTTGTGCCCGGCCAGCCCGATCAATCGATCCTGCTCTACCGGATGGACAGCGCCGAACCCGGCATTGCCATGCCCGAACTCGGCAAGTCGAGCATCGACAAGCAAGGCGTTGCGGTGGTGCGGCGCTGGATTGCGGAGATGAAATGAAAAAGTGGTTCTTGCGCGGGCTGCTCGCGCTGGTGGTGGTGCTGGCCGCGGCCTTCCTGATCTTCCGCACGCCCGATACGGACGCTGCGCAAATGCGCGCCAAATATGGCGGGCCGCCTTCGCAATTCGTGACCATCGGCGGCGGAGTGACTGTCCACCTGCGTGACGAGGGTCCCAAGGATGCGCCCGCGATCATCCTGCTCCACGGTTCCAACGCCGATCTGCACACGTGGGAGCCGTGGGTCCAGGCGCTCAAGGACCGTTACCGCGTGATCCGCTTCGATCAGGTCGGCCACGGGCTGACCGGACCGGACCCGAACGAGGATTACAGCCGCGACAATTATGTCGCCGATATCCGCGAAGTGGCCGACAAGCTGGGCCTTGGGCAATTCGTGCTCGGCGGCAATTCGATGGGGGGCAAGCACGCGCTGGCCTTTGCCGTGGCCCATCCCGAACGGCTTGCCGGGCTGGTGCTGGTCGATGGCAGCGGCGGGCCGATGCTCAACCTTCCCCCCAGCACGGATGCGAAAAAGAACGACAAGAACGATGGGGGCAATATTGGCTTCAGGATCGCCCGGATGCCGGGGATCAACCTGATCGCCGAACAGATCACCCCGCGCGAGTTGATCGCCACAAGCCTCGAACAATCGGTGTCGGTCAAATCGGTGGCGAGCCCTGCGGCGGTGGACCGGTACTGGGAACTGCTGCGCTATCCCGGCAACCGGCGCGCCACGCTGGCGCGTTTCAGCCTGCCATATGATCCGCTGTCCGAGGCCGCGATCGCTGCGGTGAAGACCCCGACCCTGATCCTGTGGGGTGAGGAGGACCGCCTGATCCCGGTCGAAGCAGGGCAATGGCTGGCAAAGACCCTGCCGGACAGCCGGCTGATCGTGTATCCCGGCATTGGCCATCTGCCGCACGAAGAGGCGGCGGGGCAAACGCTCGGCGATCTCGAACCGTGGCTGGCCGAGCACGCCGCCCCATCCGGGCCGCGCTAAGTGTGCAACCTGTCAACTGGCCACTGGACGCAAGGGGCGCTTGCGCCCTAAGCCGTCAGCCACACACACATTGACAGAAAAGGGATGCCCGTCTTGCGCAAACTCGGGATCATCGGCGGCATGAGCTGGGTGTCGACCGCCACCTATTATGAAAGCATCAACCGCATCGTCCAGAAACGCGCCGCCCCGATGGCGAGCGCGCCGCTGCTGATTGAAAGCCTCGATTTCTGCCGGCTTTACGCGCTCACCGCAGAAGCCGACTGGCAGCGCGCGGCCGGCGTGCTGATCGAAAGCGCGCGGCGGCTGGAAGGGGCGGGCGCGGGCGCGCTGATCATCGGCGCCAATTCGATGCACCGCCTGTATGATGACGTTGCCGCGTCGGTGAACATCCCGATCCTGCACATTGCCGAATATGTCGGGCTTGCCATGAAGCGCGCTGGCAAGACCAGCGCCGCCTTGCTGGGCACCCGCAACGTGATGACCGAAAGCTTCTATCGCAAGCGTCTGGTCGCTCACGGGATCGATCTGTTGCCGCCCAATCTCGCCTATGTCGAACAGCTCGACAAGATCATCTATGATGAGCTGATGATCGGCAAGGTCACCCGCGAGGCGGAGCGGACCTTGAAGACGATCATCACCAACACCGAACAGGAAGGCGCCGAAGCCGTCGTGCTGGCCTGCACCGAGCTGGATATGGTGGTCGATGTCGATGCCAATGTCCTGCCGATCTTCGATAGCTGCCGGATCCATTGCGAAGCGGCGGCGGACTGGATCCTCGAACAGGAAACCGTGCAATAATAAACGGTTTATCCCTCGCCTGCCTCGTTTCGTCGTTCGGGTTACTTGCATGGGGTGCATCTTCCAGCCGCTGCACTTATCTGGTCGGCGGATTTTGTCGCGGAAACGCTTTGGCATCATCCGGGTCTTCGGGTCGCACCGCGGACCCATGGGGCCGCTTTCCTCCCCCCAATCACCGGAGAGCGGCCCCATTCTTTTTTTGCCGCAAACCGCTGTTTTGTCACCTTTCTCCGGGCGTTCCCGGCCCGTTCCGGTTGAGAAGCCGGGCGCTCTGGCCTAACGCCCGGCCGTGATGACCCGCGCCCCCTATGCCGCCGATCCCGAAGCGGTCCCCGCCCGTGAATTCGCCCGCACCGGCGGCGGCGAACAGCGCGGGCCGCGCAGCCCTTTCCAGCGTGACCGGGACCGCATCATTCATTCGATGAGCTTTCGCCGGCTCAAGTCCAAGACACAGGTGTTCATCGCGCCCGACGGCGATCACTATCGCACGCGCCTGACCCACAGCCTTGAAGTCGCGCAGATCGGGCGGGTGATCGCCCGCGCACTGGGGCTGGACGAGGACCTGACCGAGGCGCTGTGCCTTGCCCATGATCTTGGTCACCCGCCCTTCGGCCATGCGGGCGAGGCCGCGCTGAGTGACGCGATGGAGCGCCACGGCGGCTTCTGCCACAATGCGCAGGCGCTGCGCACGGTGATGCGGATCGAGTGCCCTTACCCCGGGCATGATGGGCTCAACCTCACCTGGGACCTGCTCGAAGGGCTTGCCAAGCACAACGGCCCGGTCGCCGCGCCGAACTGGGCGCTCGCCGAACTGGACGCGGCCTTTCCGCTGATGCTCGATAGCTGGACCTCGCTCGAAGCGCAGGTCGCGGCGGTGGCGGACGATATCGCCTATGACAATCACGACATCGACGATGGTCTGCGGGCCGGGTTCCTCGAACTTGATGATCTGCTGACGTTGGATTTCCTCGCAGATCAGTGGCGGGCGGTCGAAAAGCGCTTTCCTCATGCCCCGCGGGATCGTTTGCTGCGCGAAATGATCCGTGACCAGATCGGGATGATGGTGAATGATGTGATCGCCCACACGGTCGAGGCCGCGCGCGGCTGCGCGTCGGTGGCCGAGGTGCGCGCTGCCGGGCGCCAGCTCGCCGGCTTCTCGCCCGCGATGGCCGCGCAGGAACGGCGGCTTAAAAGCTTCATGTACGAACGGCTTTATTATCACCCAGAACAGATTGCCGCGGCCGAAAAGGCGCGCGATGTCGTCGCCCGGCTGTTTGCCGCCTATGCGCAGGATGCGACGCTGATGCCCGATGACTGGCTGGCGCGCCTGCCGCAGCACGATCCTGCGCGGTCCCGCGTGATCGCCGATTTCATCGCCGGGATGAGCGATCGGTTCGCGATGCAGGCGGTTGCCCGGATCTATGGCGAAAAGCCGGTGGGATTGATCAATGTATGAGCCGCGCATGACCGGCCCGGTGCGCGTCGCGCTGGTGGGGGCGACGGGCCTTGTCGGGCGCCGGGTGATCGAGATCGCCAGTGCGGGCGATGATGTGCGCATCCTCGGCATCGCCCGGCGCG